>Ga0209761_1000359_pt1 | contig 27223 bp, 31 predicted proteins | sample GraSoi013_1_40cm_4_FD_185818 | JGI IMG/M metagenome (GOLD analysis project Ga0209761, IMG submission 185818) | Grasslands soil microbial communities from the Angelo Coastal Reserve, California, USA - Sample 09_25_2013_1_40cm (SPAdes) (version 2) | ecosystem: Environmental > Terrestrial > Soil >... | reverse complement strand
CATCGGCTTCGTCGACGGAACAGAGAATCCTAAAGCGCAAGAGGCCATGGATGTCACCCTCATCGCCGACGAGGACCCCGCATTCACCGCGGGCAGCTACGTGATCGTACAGAAGTACCTCCACAATCTAGCCGACTGGAATAGGCTACCGACGGAAAAGCAAGAACACATCGTCGGTCGAACGAAGCTGACCGACGTAGAGCTGGATGATTCCGTCAAACCCACCTATGCACATAACGCGCTAACCAAGATCGTGGAGGACGGGAAGGAGATCAAGATACTCCGAGACAACATGCCCTTCGGTCACGCCGGTCAAGGAGAGTTCGGAACCTACTTCATCGGCTACAGCCGCTCTCCTCGCACCATCGAACAGATGCTTCAGAATATGTTCGTAGGCAAGCCCGTAGGCAACTACGACCGACTACTAGATTTCAGCCGCGCAGTTACCGGGAACCTCTTCTTCGTACCATCCGCCACTTTTCTGGAGAACATTCAGGCCGGCTAATTACAAAGCCCGTTACTTGAGATTCCGTCAACACCTCTTATCGGCCATGCGAAAACCTTACGACAGGCCTACAGTTGAGTATTCGTGAGACTAATGGAAACAAAGACCGTAAAACGCATGCCGGAATCCTCCTCCACTATGTCGAAACCCTTGTTCAACAAGCTTCTAGTGGCTCTGGATGGTTCAGAGAGTTCTCAGAGAGCAGCCCAGGCTGCACTCGAATTGGCTGAGAAGCTCAAAACGGACCTTATCGTTCTTCACGCGATCACCCCTCCTACTTCCTATTACCATTCCACAATCGCCTCGCCCACCGGAATGAGCCTTCCTGCTCCCTCACAGCACGAGATCGACGCCTACTACGCTTATGCGAGGAAGGCTGCAATGGGAATTGTGGGCGAGACAGAGTCAAAAGCCAAGAAAAAGGGCATCCACGTCAAGACGGAGATCCCTGAAGCCGTCTCCTCAGTCGTCGAGACAATACTCAATCACGCTACTAAGGAGAACGTTGACCTGATCATAGTTGGGACTCGGGGGCTCGGGGGATTCAAGAAGATGCTTCTAGGAAGCGTCTCCAGCGGAATAGTCTCCCATGCAAAATGTCCAGTCCTAGTAGTCAGATAGGTGATTGGGAGACTATCAGATGGCTGGACAAGAATTCGTAGACGTGCCTGTACAGGTACTGGGTCTCCAGAAGGATGACATCGAATCTCGAAAGGCAGAGCTGAAATTTCGAAGAACATTACAGGCCTTTGGCCGCATTCACCCAGACACTCTAGAGGCAAGAGCGATCGTGAAGACATCGCTTCTCGAGAAAGAGAGAAGGCGGTATGAAGTTCAAGTATTCATCAGACTTCCCAAAGAACAGTTCGACTTCGAAGAAGAAGGCTGGTCCATCGAGGAGGTCTTCGAAAAAATAGGCGAGAAGATAAAGCGACTCATGACCAAACCCCGAGACAAAGCTTCCCATAGGAGACATCCATCAAGAATGGAAATGGAATCCTCACGATTCGCTGAATAATCACTCAAGTGAGCGAGAATTCAAGATCCCCATCGGTCGCGCATCCATCCCCTGCGTCCAGCAAAGGTAACCCACATTATCGCTATTGCCGCAAACGCAAGGATTAGGGCGACAATCACAACAATGATCTTCTGAGTCAAGTCGAAGCTGCTAGCATAGAACCCCACGTAGATCAGCGACCCAATCAAGAATGCTGAAAACGCGATTATAGTCCCGACTATTCTCCACATAAGACCCGCGCCCATCCTCTCCACCTTTTCCATCGCGAATCAATCATCACCTCAAACCTCTAGGATAAAGGCTTACAGTTTTCGCTTCAACCTCAAATGATTTCTTTATGTACCGATGAGCCCTCAAAACTCTGCACAAGACAATCGGGTGAGCGAAGAATATGGCGAGAAAAGAGACCCGGTCAAATCAGCCAGAAGTCTCCAGCAAGTCCATCTCACCCGGGTTGGCTGAGGCTAGGAAGCTCCTTTCGATAGTGGAAAAGTCTCAAGTGCCCTTCGGAGAGTCCGCCCCGATATTCGCGAGGATCAAGGCAGAGATAGACTCTGGCAAGTCTCTAAGCGTTGAAGACCACGAACATCTATTGCGGCTAGTCAAGATCGCCAAGGACTGGAACAAGGCCGAGGAGAGCTCGGCATTGACAGAGCCCGACGAAACCCTGTCTGGATAGAAAGCCCGAAAATGATACGCCGATAATTTGGTAAATCGCTACTCTCAGCGAAAGGGGCACGGAATGAGCCCTGATCTGGACCCTGTCAAAGACCCTCCGTTTTCTGAATTTTTCCCTGCTACTAACTATCGTTTCCTGCAAAGCCCGACCGGCGCGTTACAAGCCCCGAATAGTGAGACTCGCCCAGAAAATAGGTTACCTAGAGAATTTCTCCGCCAAAAATACGAAAAAAAAGTTGTGACTCGCGACGCGAGACTCGGCTCCGAGGAGGGAATTAACGAGGCGTAATCTTCTCCGCCCCTGCTCTCCGGAGATAGCAATCACACAAAACTGTTCCGCTCTAAACCTGAAAGGCGCAGAACAAGCCTGAATTGCCCTACTTTTGGGGAGCGGCATAACACTGGTAGCACGGTAAAGAGCAGAGTTAGGCTTCCGGAAGGAAGAGGTCATAGCAAGAAACGACTAGTCTATGTCAGGCTAACGGACAACCTCCTACTTCAGCCATACCATGCCATTCGGTTCCACCTGAGACTTTAGTAGCCTAAGACTCACCAGGAGTTGTTCGCTTCGTTTCCATAAAACCGCACAAGGCTCTGTAGCTTTAATGAGATAGTTTGCTATCCGCCTGTTTTTGTTGAAGGCCTCGACGATCATCAACCGGCCCTCACAGAATTTAGTTTATAAACTGATAGTAGTTTATACATCGCGAACTGTTAGAGGTCGTTGATAATGACTAGCCTGGACCAGGGCGTCTGGCAACATTTCGGGTTCAGATCAAATCCTCTCGACCCCAGACCGTTAAGCGTATCGCATCAAGATAGAGAACTGATGGTTGGTCGGGACCAAGAAAATCGGAAATTTGCTGCGCTCTCCTCTAATGATCATGGTGTCATCATTGTCGAAGGCAACATAGGGGTCGGAAAGACAAGTTTCGTCAATGCAGCTCAATATGATCTTTCCAAACGAGGTTTCCTCCCGTCACATCAAACGATCGAAGTCAGGGAAAATATGGAGCCTTCTAACCTAGTTCTGTCAGCACTCTCAAACCTCGTCTATTCACTTGAACTCGCGAAAGGGAGAGACGCCAATATGAAGGACTTGTCTCTCAGAGAAGGTAAGCAACTTGTCGCTAACACAGTGAAGGGTGGATGGGGTGGCCAGCTTTCCATCCTGGGAACCGGTGGAGGCGTTCAAAGGCAGGAGACGATAGAGCAGGCACCTACAATAATAATCAACACGGCGCTCCAGAAATTGGATAAGTGGATCGAGAGGGCCAAGGAGAAATTCTCCTATAGGGCTGGAATAGTAGTAATCAACAATCTGGACAGACTCCTTGACCAAGAACTGGTAGAACTCCTCAACAGAGCGAGAGACGTGGCTCTCCTGCGGCCTAACATCCTCTGGACCCTAATTGGCAAAGTAGGCACCTTCACAACCATAGAAGGTCAGGCTCGGAGAGTCAGTGAAATCATAACGGGCCAGCCAATACTATTGAACCCACTTTCACTCGAAAAAATCCACGAAGCGATTCATGTACGGGTCAACAAGTTCGCCGCAAGGAAGGAAGCAAGGTTCCCCCTTGAAAGTAGGTTCATAGATTTGCTTTATGAGGTCTCCCAAGGAGAAATCCGCTTCATATTCAAACGACTTACAGACATAGTCTACGAAGTGGTAGCCGAACTTCCGAGCGTGGACATGATTCCTTCCGACCTGGCCTTCAAAGTTCTAACGAAGCTGGCGGAACAGAGGCTCTCCCAGCTGCCACTTACGGAAAGTGACAAACGTATGCTGCAGAACATGGCACAACATCCCTTTCGAATCAAAGACTACAAAGAATTCAAGCTTTCAAGCCAGCAGGCGCTCCTGAACCGAGTCAGGCGTTTGCAGAAGATGGAACTATTGCAGTCCGAGCGGAGAGATGCCAAGATGGTCATCTACAGAACAGTCGCCGATGTCAACATCGTGTTTAGAAAAGACAAGTAGCCATCCGAAAAAGGGTTGGTTAATAGACACTTGACTTTTTGGGTCTCCACTCATTATGTGACAGTTTGAGAGAACAACTTGACTTTAAGAACATAGTTTCCCCCTCGTATCTTGAGTGGTCAGAAGGGAAAAGCTGGGACAGACGAAGCTCGGCGTAGACAAATGGATTTGGACCGACGCAGATTTCGAGAAAATGGGCTGGCATGATGTTCGCCCGCACGGAATAGCCCGTTATGAGAAAGTAGACCGAGACGAAGAAACGGGATCGGAGGGACATTTCAGCGGGGTTGAACTGCTGCTTGACATCGACTACATTCTCAAAGGGGACACATCTGATCCAAAGCTTTGGAAGTTTTGGGTAGCACCATCGACGCTTGTCTTCGAAAATGTTGCCGACTTTCAGATGAAGTGGGTTGGAGTAATGTTAGATTGGGAAATGGACGATATTGGCAGAGAACCTGGTCGGTATCCAGGGGGTGCAGGTGGGGGCAACAATTTTTTTCTCGCAACGTGAGGGTGGTCTCTGACCCGAACCTGCTTGGCTGTCCGGTCGACTCCCACCAATAATTGTGTCCCGATGGGGGCTTTAGAATGCGAGTTTTAGACTAGGCGTTCTTGTCGGATGCAGCCGATCCGCCAACACTCTCTCTTTGAGGAATACGAACCTGTCCTCTATGGAATCCTCATAGTCGAAGTTCGCGCTCAAGGAGAACTCCTTGTACAGCTCAACCATCGTCCGGTAGGCAATCACACGCGCACTCGTCCCCAACCTCTCATGCAGAATCTTCACAACATCCCCGAACCTGGCCGGGATATCGTCCCGCTTGATGCCCTTCTTGTCCAAAAAGTCGTAGACCCAGTCCCGGATAGGCGCGCCCATCCCTTGGAGGACGAGGTCGAACCAGTAGTTGACCGACATCTGGAACCCTGAGATCAGGTTCGTCCGCATGACTACGACTCCTACTTATCGTGGTATTCGAAGGAACACCAAGATACGCATAGCGTCCCTATCCTCACGGTTTGAGGGTAAATTTCTTGTCTCTGAAAACTCAGTTCGGTGCAGAGCATCTAGGATGAAACGTAGGAGACTACCAAGCTAGGGAACGTAGACTCGTGGATCTTTGCTAATCTACTGGTTTAGAATGCGTTTGGGGAGGAGCTAGGTCCAGAGGATGTCGCCTGTTCTTGAACTTCTCTGGGCGTCCACCGCTGGTCTTGTGGCAGCCGCCTGCATGACTATCCTTGAGCTCCCTTTCTGGAAAAAATGGGGGACGGAAGGAGTGGCCGAATGGCAAGTTAATGCTGTGATAGTTTCAATGATTATCCAAAAATTTACTCGGAGAAGAGTGGACAGTAAAATGTCGGTTGTAATGCACGTGTTTCATGGAGCCGCTTTAGGGATCGCCTTTCGTGTTCTTCTTAACTCGGTGGGAACAACGATTCCGTCGTCCTCAATCCTGATTTACGCCATTGTGTACAGCGGTGTCCTTTGGATAATTTCTCCTTTTCTAACAAGGAGGCTCTTCGAACTTGTAGGAGGCTTTCGAATGACAAGAAGAGGATTAGCGGTTAGCTTACTTGCACACGGTGTCTACGGTGCCTCTCTAGGCCTTCTGATTCCGGTACTTGTTTGAACATCAAATTTGTTTTTCCTTGTGGAGAATTATCGCGAGTGGGCACCTCATCGTGGACTGTCATTCTCCGAGTTTTCCGCCGCGGGCAATGTCGCCTTTCGCTGTACGTCGAAAGATGATGACCACTCGATCCGTCGGGTAACCCAGGGTCTCGGACACTACCTGCGTCAAGGAGTGCGCGAGTTCTCTCTTCTGGACTACTGTGATCTTCGAGTCGAGCAGGTCTACTCTGACTGTAGGCAAATCTCGCTAACCACTCTCGAGGACTGAGATGCCGGCTCGACTCATGTTCTCTCGTTTGTATTCTAGAATAGTCACGCGGACATCTTCTGGAGGGCAGTGTAGGATTCTTACAACCGCTTCTGTCGTTTTCTTCATAAAGTCAAGCTTCTGGATCACAGAATGGTCACCTTCAACCATGTTGATCTCGACCCTAGGCATGCCGGGTCAGTTTAGCTTCCGATATCGACGACCTATATGCCTGTTGGAAAGGTCATTCCATTGTGCCATCGATAATCCGGAAACCGACGACCAGATGTGGCCATTATGAACAGTTAAAGGTGGGCACGAATTGGAAGTGTGTTGCTTGTGGACAAATTCTTACAATTTCTGAGAGTATTCAGAACTCTATTGAACTGTCTGAAGTCATGAGGTCGGCGATTGAGAGTAGAAGACCATTGAGCGAGGGTCTAGATGATTTGCTCGGACGTAAAGAGTGGGAGGAAATTCGTGCGAAGATCCCGAGCGCGAAGAAATCATCGACACGGAAGGTCCGAAATCGAGCAAAGGGTCAGAGAACGTTCTAGGCCTCAGGATACACCTAAGTGATCGGCAATAGCCGGCTATTCATTACAATTGGAGCAATCCTCTACCGAATCCAACCAGTACACCGCGACATGCTTACGAAAGGCGCCACCGAATTCGAATCGCGCATTGTATCTGAACATTTCAACTACCTGGAACGACTTACGGAAGAGTGTGTAGTCCTTCTCGTAGAGCGTACTCAGAACAGGTTCTGTTAACTTATCGTTGGTACCTCTCCATCTTATGGGCTGGTCGTCGGGTCCCGTTGTTCATCCTGCTGGCTATCAAATCAGTCTGGCAATACTATGCTCCATCACGAGAGGTTCTCGTCCTCTTGGACGTGTTCAGGAGGATGATTAACGATTCCATACGTATCGGCCTGGTTAATGACGTGTCTTCGCTGAGGAGGCTTTCACTCCTCTCCTATAGTCAGCTGGCTGATTATGATTCTCCCAGCTGCTACAGGCTCTGCGCCATATCCCGGGCAGCAGGAATATTAGCGGCTAGGAAGAAGAGCATCAAGAGAGGCTTCCCGACTAGACAGCCCTATGCTTTCAGAGCACAGCTCGTCTCCTGTTATGGTTTCAAGGCCAAGAATGGAGGATTAGAGATCGCCATCACGAAGGAAGCGTCTCAGGCTATCCCTGACCAAGCACACGTCAGATGTCATCTCTCAACCGGGAGTCAAGGTTCGCTCTTTCACCCTCACCCAGAACAGGCTGAGCCTATGCATCGCCCGCGACGTTGCCCCAGTAGAGTGCGCGTCTACCGTCGGCGTAGACCGTAATCTTCGCAATCTCACAGTTGGAAACGACGAAGAGACGGTTCGGTACGACCTCTCGGAGACTGTCAGAATAGGCAGGACTACCGTGCATATAGTGGGCTCCCTCAAACGAAACGATGTGAGGACTAGGGGGATCATAGCGTCAAAGTATGGACAGCGAAGAACCGCTAGGACTGGGCATCTCCTCCACAATGCGACAAAAACAATTGTACAATTAGCAGTCAAGCGGAGAGAAGCAATAGTTCTCGGAAGATATCCGGGGCATACGCTGTCTCTACCGTAAGGGTAACGGTCAGGGTAGGAAGTATCGAGCTAGGATGAACGGGTGGAGCTTCAATCAAGCCCAGCAACAGTTGGAGTATAAAGCTAGATGGATAGGACTCTCAGTCATCCGACTGTCTAGGCGTGAGACCAGAGGATCCAGCATGACTTGTCCGAGATGCGGGGAGAGACTCCAATCGGACAAGAGACTGGAACGTAAGCTCTGGTGTGGAAAATGTAGAATCGTAATGGACCGGGACAGGGTAGCAGCGGTTATCCTGGCTCGGCGGGGACGGGTGAGGTTCGCACGTTCCCGGCCTCCGATAGAGGCGCAAGGCGGGGCAGTTGAAGCTGTGAAGGGGAACCCGACGCCTACGGTAATCCCTGGAGTCGATGCCCCGAAGCTAACTCAACAAACGAAGAGTTAACAGAACCCCAGTACATCATCAGTGTCTACTTGGATCGAAGCTTTGAGCCGTTCCTGGTCAAGACGGATCATGTCCCTCGATGGATTCCGCTCTGTAGAGACAGCCCCATCTTTGGATCGTACCTGTCGGGGATTGTTGCGGCGGAGGGTTGCATTCTGCTCTATGACAATCATGGTCATACGGACACAGCATTAACCATCACTCTGAAGAAAAGAACCCTACTGGAGGATTTGTCAAGCGCTATTGGCGGGCGAATCTACGAAGTTGAACGAGCCTCTCGACTTGTTGTTTATGGAAAAGCAGCTGCGAAATTGATGGGTAATCTCACCACTCACCACGAAGAGAAGATTAGGAAAGCAGGTCTGGTTATGGATCATCTCGGCCAGCCCTGGCCCGATGTGAAACCCCTATGGCAAGCGCTAGTCAGAAAGGTCAGGACTGAGGTGGTAGAGTACCGAGAAAGGGCTAGGTTGGGCTATATTCAGAAGCACGGCTCTATACATCCCAAGGACGAGGCACTAACGGAGGCGAAGTAGCAACGGCCAAAGACCCCGTTTGTGGCATGATCGTGGAGGAGGGCAAACATGCTCTCCAGACGACACGTTATGGAACCACGTACTACTTCTGTAGCGAGACCTGCCTTGCACAGTTCCAGGCGCCAGAGAAGAGTCTGGCCCGTCTAAAGCGGCTCGTCGCACTCGGCGCGGCATTCACGATCCCGATTGCTGCTCTGACATATCTTCCAATAATCCCGGACCATCAGATCAACAATCTCGTAATGTTTGCTCTCTCGTTGCCCGTACAGTTTGTCGTGGGCCACCGGTTCTACCTGGGAAGTTACGACGCGTTGAGATCTAGGATTGGCAACATGGACCTTCTCATCGGCCTAGGAACAACCGCTGCCTGGGTCTACAGCACAATTGCCACCTTCGTCCCAGGATTCTTTCCTGGCAGCGGCACCTACTTCGAAACATCGGCCATCATAATCACCCTGATACAGACAGGTAATCTCCTCGAATATATCACGAAAGGTAGAGCGTCGGAGGCGGTTCACAGATTACTGAGCCTCCAGCCGACGATGGCGCATGTCCTACGAAACGGCAACGAGATTAGCATCCCCGTTGAGGAGGTTAAGGTTGGCGATATTCTACTGATTCGTCCGGGAGAGAAGGTTCCGGTCGACGGAAGCGTGGTCGAGGGAAACTCCGCAATCGACGAATCCATGATCACTGGAGAGAGCCTCCCACGTGACAAGCGGGTCGGCGACGAAGTGATAGGCGCCACAGTCAACAAAACAGGATTGTTGAGGATTCAAGCGACCAAGGTTGGACAGGACACTGTCCTGTCGCAAATCGCCAAGCTTGTCGAAGAAGCTCAAGTCGGAAAGGCCCCTCTCCAACGCCTAGCAGACAGAGTCTCCGCATACTTTGTCCCAGCAGTCATATTGATCGCGACAGCTTCCGGCCTATTCTGGTACTTCGTCGCGGGAATCGGACTCACCTTCTCCCTCCTCGCATTCGTCTCCGTCGTAATCATCGCTTGTCCTTGCGCGCTCGGAATCGCCACTCCGGCCGCCTTGCTAGTGGGAACGGGGAAAGGTGCTGAGAACGGCATCCTGATCAAGGGAGGGGACCAGTTAGAGGAGGCTGGCAAGATCAACACGATAGTCTTTGACAAGACCGGGACCCTGACAAAGGGGCAACCGTCTGTTACAGACATTTTTCCGGTTGCAAAACTCACCGAGATTCAGATACTCAGCTACGCGGGAGCGGTGGAGAAGGGCAGCGAGCATCCCCTAGCAGCGGCCGTAGTGAACGCAGCACAGGACAAGAGAATCGAACTCTCGGAACCCTCACGTTTTGAAGCTCTTCCAGGTCTGGGTGTGAAGGCGACCATTCAGGGACACGAGGTTCTTCTGGGCAACTTGGAACTCATGAGCAAGTTTTCAGTTCCAGTTGAGGCATATTCTGAAAAAATGGCGGACCTTCAGGATCAAGGAAAAACGGTTAGTCTGCTTGCGTTAGACCGGGAACCAGTTGCGATGATCGGACTCGCTGACACGGTGAAGGAATCCTCAGCGCCAACCGTCGAGGCATTGAAGAGAATGGGATTGGATGTCGTAATGCTCACTGGGGATAACGAACGGACTGCAAAGGCGATAGCACAGACACTTGGCATCCAGACCGTATTCGCAAACGTGCGTCCCGGCGACAAAGAAGAAATTGTGAGGAAGCTTCAGAAAAGCGGGAAGGTTGCAATGGTTGGTGACGGAATAAATGACGCGCCTGCATTAGCAGCCGCCGACGTTGGAATAGCGATCGGTAGCGGGACAGACGTTGCGAAGGAGACAGGTGGCATAATACTCATCAAAGATGACATGACTGACGTTCCCAAGGCTCTTGAGCTAAGCAAGGCTACTGTTAGAAAGATCAAGCAGAATCTTCTCTGGGCGTTCGTCTACAATGTGGCCCTCATTCCAATAGCCGCAGGCGTACTGGTCCCATTTCTCGGACCAGGAATTTATCAGACGCTCCCCCTGCTTGCTGGGGCGGCGATGGCAATCAGCTCTGTAACAGTAGTATCCAACTCACTCTTGCTCCGAAGGTTCAACCCGAAAATTTAGGGAGGTGAGTAGTTGCAGAAGGATCCAGTTTGTGGAATGACTGTGGACGAGAAGAGAGCGAAGTTCACATCCAATCGCGGAGGAAAAACAATCTACTTCTGTTCGGCCGCATGCAAGACATCATTCGACAAAAATCCCCAGAAGTATCTCGCCCATGGCACGTAAAGATCGGTTCCTGTTCTCCCGCCCCGTCGAATATTCGAATTATTCAAAGGCTAGCTTCATAATCGCCCCGGCCTCATAGTGCTAACATGGAAACCAAGATGATGCTTGATGAGACAGAGCTGATGTATGTGTCCGTTCAGGGCATTTCTAATGCGCCAAGGGCCTTCGATAAATTAGAGTCGAAGCTTCCAAGCTTGAAGGGACGCAAGTTCTATGGATACTTCAATCCCGATACTGACGAATACCGAGCGTGTGTCGCTACGGCAGCGGAAGATCCTAGACCCGAGACTATCGGTCTACAGCAATGGACCATTCCGAAAGGGCCGTACGCATACGAGAAAATCGAAGATTGGAATAGTAAGAAACACCTCATAGCGCCTACTTTCGAGAGAATGATCAAAGAAAACACTAGTGTTATCGACTGGTCAAGGCCGATTCTCGAATTCTACAAGAGCATGACCGAACTCAGACTACTAGTCCCTGTTAAAGCGTAAGAAATGAAGTCAAGGTGAAGGGACTTTGTGTGTCTGACCCACTTTGAGCAGATCACCGTTTCCAGAACTTCCACCAAGGCGGTTTGATCGCTGCTCCTACTAGTCCGATTATTCCGGCTACGAAGACGAGTATTGCTGGTGTGGCGAAGCTGGTTATGATGATGAGTATGATTCCTCCAATAACGGCTAGGATTCCCCCGAACCTCATCGGTCCTGTGTAGATGATTACTCCAGCAATTATGGCCCAAAGTCCCAAGAATCCCTCTACCAGCCGAAGGAATAGAGACATCGGCGATAATCCGCCGCCGGTTAGCGCAGAGTAGCCAATCAACGCTCCTCCAATCAGCGCCAGCAGAAAGCCAGCGATGCCGAAGAGCTTCACGAACGCCCTTCTTGCAATTCGGAAAGCGAACATCCCACTCACAAAAGACAGCAGACCAGAGACCTATCTATAATTCAACATTTTGAACACCCGCCCCCGACGAGTGGGGGAGTTGTTGCAATGGTCCGTCTGATTGCCGCTAAAGACTAAGGTCCTGCCGGGTTCTGATAGTCTTCATCAGGTCTCCCCGAGTAATCATTCCCAAAATCTTATCACCATCAGTTACGAGTAATCGTCCAATATTCTTCTCCGCGATCTTCTGCAATGCTTCGGCCGCCGAGGCATTCGGGCCGATCGTCACTATTCGCTCGTAGGGAACCATCGCTTGCGCAACGGTCTCCATCTCCCGTTTCTCCGCGGGAATTGATCTGACAGAGGACATCGTAACGACTCCCTCAAGCTTATTGTTCCTCACGACCGGATAGCCACCATGAGGATGGATGAGGAAATAATCGGTCACGAGCTTCTGGACGCTAATGTCAGGCGAGACTGTCAGCAAATCCCTCGTCATAATGTCGCCGACGCTGATCCCGTGAAGCGCCTCAGTCATCTCGGTCTGCTTGAGGCTCGTCTCGGCCCCGGACCGGATAAACCAGCCCAAGAAGATAATCCACAAGCCGTTGAAGATATCCGCAGTCGCCACCACCAACAAGAGACCCGCGGCGATCATGATCAATGACAGCGCCTCGCTAACGCGTGTTGCGTTCCGCGTCGCCTTCAACAGGTTCTTAGACCGACCCCAGAGACTCCCCCTCAACACTCTTCCCCCATCGAGAGGAAATGCAGGGACAAGATTGAACGCGCCCAACGCCACATTGATCACGGCATTGTAGCCGAGGACAGCGATGATTGGAACAGGAGCAGAAACCAATCTGCTCACAAACCAGAAGGCGCCCAAGACTCCAGCAATGGCGAAGCTCGTCAAGGGTCCTGCAAGCGCCATGCGGACCTCGAGACTTGGATCCTTCGGTTCCTCGCTCATCTCTGAAACGCCCCCAAAGAAGAAGAGAGTGATTCTAGCAATCGGGAGTCCATTTTTCTTCGCAATGTAAGAATGAGATAGTTCGTGTAGAAGGACTGAGATGAAGAGAAGGAGGGCGGAGACAGCTCCGATGGCCCAATCAGTCGCGGCACTAAATGTTGGATAGACGGCGGGCAAATACCCATCCGCCAGCGACCAAGCTATCAAGAGAAAGACCAACCACAAGGTCCAGTGAATCCTTATCGGAATCCCAAGTATCTTCCCAACATTCACTGACACGATTCTCTACTTTCCTCCGCAGCCAAAGCACTGTGCTAGGACTTGAGCGTTTTCCTATCCAGCCTTCGAGACAGGTCGAGATGGCCGAACCGAGGGATCGTGATCAGGAATGTGCTGATTCATGAAGATCGCTTTGAGAGCCTCCAACCATGCACGCCTCGCCTCGTCAACAGACAATCCCGAGACGAGGAGAGTCTCGAGCCCGTTCCAGAGAGCGATGAGGGAATTTGCGAGAGGACGGAGGTCCAACTTATCCCCGACAATCCTTCTCTTCTGGCCTTCTGCAAGGAAACCAGTCAGAACTTCCTCATATTCGGCATGATTCTGCTTCAGAATTCTTTTCAAAGTCGGGTTACGCGACGCCTCGGAGAGAATCTCGAAGCTTAGTCCCGGATTCGATGCTGACAACTTCAGCATCTTGTCGAAGAATTCGGTGGCGCTCTGAATCGGGTTTACCTCGTTGCCAAATGAGGAGTACAGAATCTCTTTGAACGCCTGAGGCGCTGTCTTGCACAACGCCTCGAAAAGATCCTCTTTGCTTGAGAAGTACAAGTAGATGGCCCCTTTGCTTACGCCCAGTCGCTTGGCAATGTCGTCCATCGTCGCTTCGTGGTATCCTTTTTCTGCGAAGACTTTGTTAGCGGCCTCTAGTATTCGGCTCTTCGCTTCCTCTTTGTATTCAGGCACTACCTTAGGCATTCAGCTCAGTGGTCATATGACAGTGCGGCTATTTAAAAATGACCGACGCGTTTAAATAATGACTAATCAGTCAGTTTACCTACGTGATAAAGCATGCGGAACAAAAACACTCCGCCTACTGCGGCCATGAAAGACAAAGTTGTCATGATCACTGGAGCTAACTCGGGGATTGGAAAAGCAGCAAGTCTGGCCATTGCGAAAATGGGCGCCAAGGTGGTCATGGTTACTAGAAACAAGGAGAAGGGTGAAGCTGCAAAATCCGAAATTATCAGAGAATCTCAGAACGACTCTGTCGATCTCTTACTTGCAGACCTGTCGTCTTTAGAGTCAGTGCGGCTCCTCGCAGCAGAATTCCAGAAGAAATACGCCAAACTTCACGTCCTAATCAACAACGCCGGACTGTTCAACCAGGGGCGTAAGGTCACAGCGGATGGCTACGAGAATACCTTCGCTACAAACTATCTCGCGCCCTTCCTCTTGACAAACCTCCAAATGCCAACGCTAAAGGCCAGCGCACCCAGTCGAATCATCAACGTGTCATCCGTGGGACACTACAATGGGCACATCAACTTTGACGATCTAAACCTAGAGAAAGAGTACGGTGGATGGAAGGCCTACGGACAATCCAAGCTTGCCCTCGTCCTCTTCACCCATGAACTCTCCAAGAAGCTCCGAGGAACCGGCGTAACAGTCAACTCTGTCCACCCAGGAACGGTTGCGACCAACATCTGGACAAGACCCTTCGGCCCAGTAGGCTTCATTACGGCACTGCCGAAATTGTTCATGGCAAGTCCAGGGAAAGGTGCGGAGACCATTGTCTATCTCGCCTCCTCAGTTGACGCAAAGGATCTCAACGGAGAATATCTGGAGAAGCTGAAGGTGAAGAAGTCGTCAGACGAATCCTATGATGAGGAGATTGCTCAGAGACTCTGGGACGTCAGCGCAAAACTAACTCATCTCTCCCACCCTCTTCCAACAGACGAATGGAATAGACCAATAGAGTAGGAAGTGCCCAGGTGAACGATACTCATCCGAATGAATTAGGTCTCCCGGCACAGCGAGATGTAATCACAATATGTAACTATGGAGCGTGCCCGACCATTAAAAGCAACAACACGATAAGTACGATAATCGTGGTGAAATTTGATGGAAACTTACACTCAATCGAAGCCAGAAGAAATTGCGGCGACGATAATTATTACGAACCTATTGAGAATCGCACGGTAGGAGTCCCGCTCCAATGAGCGACAACCCACCAGCGCCTCCGCTCGGACAATCCGATAAGGTGGTACAGGTAGACAATCTTTCCAAGAAATACGGCGACAATGTGGCCGTCAATGACATATCGTTCAACCTTACGAAGGGTGAAGTATTCGCCTTCCTCGGCCCCAACGGCGCCGGAAAGACCACTACAGTGGAGATCCTCGAGTGTCTCCGAAACCCGACCGGTGGACAAGCACGGGTCTTAGGCTATGACGTAAGCAAACGATCCGACCAGGCCGAGATCCGTAAACGGATCGGGGTCCTGCCCCAAGACTTCAACGCAATAGACCGGCTCACAGTCCGTGAAAACATCAACTACTTCGGAGCGATGTTCAAACACCAGCTGGACGCAGACAAGCTCATCGAGCTAGTCGATCTGAAGGATAAACGGGACGAGCAGTTCAAGAAACTATCAGGCGGTCTCAAACAGAGAGTTGGACTTGCAGTCTCTCTAGTAAACGACCCTGATGTCGTCTTCCTCGACGAACCTACGACAGGTCTCGACCCCAGAGCTCGCCGAGACGTCTGGGGCGTCATCGAGCGGCTAAAGGGCCAGGGAAAAACAGTCTTCCTGACAACCCATTACATGGACGAAGCAGAATACTTGGCGGATATCGTATCAATCATCGACCGCGGACAAATAATCGCATCAGGAACACCAGACCAGTTGATAGATACTCACGGTGGGAAAAAGACGCTCATCATTCGAGATGCTGGACAGGAAGGAATCAGACAACTTCCACTAGGATTACCCAAGGCCGAGCTTAGAAACGCGGGAGACATTGCCATCCCACTAAACAACGGCGAACTCACAAACATCCTCATGAGCTTAGCACAGACCCCGCTGCACGACAAGGAAATAGAAGTCAGACGTCCAACACTAGACGACGTCTTTCTCAACCTTACCGGGCGCAGAGTCTCGGAGGAAGGAAACTAGGCGTGAGAAGTCGAATCTACACCATAATCAGTGGACATTTCAAGAGCTGGTACCGCAGCAAGAGCAACATATTCTGGACAATAGCCTTCCCACTCCTCCTCATCGTTCTCTTCGGAGCGATATTCGGTAGCGGAAGCACCAAGTTCGACCTCTACCTACAAAACCAGGATCTAAGTGGAAATGTGCCAACTCCACTCTCACAAGGCTACGTTAACGTACTGAACCAGACCGGGGCTTTCAACCTCCACATGGTCGCGGCTGAGCAGCCAGACCCACTGACGTTTGTGAAGAACGACGCTCAGCTACATAATCGTGGACAGAGACTGCTTGTCGTACCGCTAGGTTTCAACGCCACTGTCATGAGTGGAGACAATGCAACCATAAAACTCTTCATGGATCAGAGCGACCAGGCCTCTGCATCTCTCCGGGGAATAGTGGACTCAGTCACCGTCTCGTACGCAGCTAAGATCGCCGGTGCGCCCGACCACTTATTTGTTCAACCAGTCGGGATTGTAACTAGGAATGTCCGCTACATCGACTTCTTCATTCCTGGAGTAATCGGTATGACCCTCCTGACTACGGGTGTCTTTGGCGCTGTCAACACCAACGGCAGATATCGGGAGTTGAAGATCATCAAGAAACTCGCCACCACACCCCTCAGCAAGATCGAATGGATACTCGGCATGGTTGGATACCAGATGATCCTGGCCACGATATCGCTCGTCGTCATCCTGTTCTTCGGCTATGCCATCTTCGGGGTGACGGTGACCATAGACATTTACACGGTAGGACTCGTTGTTGCAGCCGCCCTCCTCTTCCCAGGCATCGGCATGGTACTCGCAAACTTCGTACGGGAAGCAGAGAGCGCAGATGCTGCAGCCAACGCAATAACCTTCCCGATGATGTTCCTGGCCGGAACCTTCTGGCCCCGCGAGACTCTACCAGATATCATGAAGGTCATAGCCAACTTCATGCCATTAACATACGTGAACGACGGACTAAGAGACGCGTTGATCTACGCGCAACCAGCCCAAGCCCTTAACAACGCAATCATAGCACTCAGCCTAGCAGCGTTTTTCATCATACTAGGCAGTCTATTAATGAACTGGAAGGAAGAATAGCAACAACAAATCCACCAAGGAAAATCCGAAAGAAATCAGGCCGAATCTCCCGGCCTGGGCGGCTTTTCTATCAAAGCTTCAATTAGCACAACAGACCGCGTCGAATAGAAATCGGATTGAACCTCGCAGAACAGCTTGCAGATTATGTTCATTCCATAAACTATCAGGACATCCCCGAAAACGTTGTTCACGAAACGAAGAAACGAGTCATCGACAGTCTAGGCTGCGCGATAGGGGCTTTCAACGAGGATCCAGTCAGAATCTCCCGCAAAGTAGCGGAAGCCGCGAAAGGCAGTCAAGGTTCGACTCTCTTCGGGACCAGAAAGAAAACTAGTCCGGATCTTGCTGCATTTGTAAACGGGATAATGGTGCGATACTTCGACTACAACGACACATACCTTTCCAAGGAACCCGCACATCCCAGCGATAATATCGGCCCATGCTTTTCCGTCGCGGAATCGGCGCATGCAACTGGAAAGGACCTTCTGCTCTCCATCATTCTAGCCTACGAGATTCAATGCAGGCTCTGTGACGCGGCAGATATCAGACATCGTGGCTGGGACCACGTATGCTACGGTCTACCCTCAACCGCTCTCGCCGCGGGCAAACTTATGGACCTAGATTCCGAAAAGATGACTCAAGCAGTGAATCTCGCCCTAAACTCTCACATCACGATGAGACAGGTGAGGGCCGGAGAGCTGTCGATGTGGAAGGGATGCTCGTTTGCAAATGCCGCACGAAACGGGGTCTTCTCCGCCCTGCTCGCCCGGGAAGGCATGACGGGTCCCTCACCAATCTTTGAAGGAGAGATGGGATTCTTCAAACAAGTCTCAGGACCCTTCCAGATTAACATTGACGACTTCGGAGGAAAAAACGGATCGTTCAAGATCGCAGAAACATATCTCAAATTCTTCCCCGCAGAGATCCACTCGCAGACATCCATCTGGGCCGCACTAGAGGCGAGAAAGGAGATCGAGAAGGCTGAGGACATCGTCTCCGTGGAGATTGCTTCACATGAAGCCGGCTACACCATACTTGGGAAGGATCCTGAGAAGTGGAATCCGCTGACGAAAGAGACTGCGGACCACAGTCTCCCATACATTGTTGGGATGGCGTTGTTGGAGGGAAAGATTGACAATTCGACCTACAGCGAAAAGGAGTTCCGAAATCCTAGGACTCTCGACTTTCTGAAAAAAGTCACGGTTGTAGAGGACAAGACGCTGAGCTCAATCTATCCGGAAGCGGTGGCGAACAGGGTCACTGTGAAGCTTTCGTCTGGAAGGGTTGTGTCGAAACAAGTTGACTATCACAAGGGGCATCCCAAGAATCCAATGAGTGACAAAGAGGTCGAGGTGAAGTTCTACAGGTTGACAAGGAAGATTCTGGATAAGAATCGTGCCAGAAGAATACTTGACGCTATCTGGAACCTTGAGAAGGTGAAGGATATCTCGAAAGTGGTCTCGACTATGGCTCTCCGTTAGGCCCTTCCTTTTCACCTGGTGCTCGGATAGCTGAGACTTTTTCGTTTCCAGATGTCGGGGTCTCCCCAGAGTCCCAGACGCCAGGCGTTGAACTCGACAATTTGCGAATTGTCGATGAAGAGGTTGACGTCCTTTCCGAAAGTTTTGAGGTACCATTTGAAGACGGGCGGGTCCGAAGCCTCAAACATCCAGGTGTGGTAGCCGAACTTATCCACGAGCTTCTTGACCACATCCTTCCGCCACTTGCCAGGCGGAAGATCTTCCGTGATTCCTTCCGATTCGAGCATGAGAATCTTTGCGCCCACATCGAGATGCGCAGTTGTCTCCTTGACCACATCTGCGAAGGTTCTCATTTTCGTCTTGTAGCCCACAATGTGAGTTCCAGCACCCGCGCCTATCATCATCGAGACCTCCGGCTTGGCCTTCATTCCTAGATTCTGCACCTGTTTGACGATCGCGACCTTGTCTTCGAGCTTGATGGGTGCGAGGCCGCTGGAGACTTCGACCATGTCAAATCCTAATGATTTGCATTCCTCCAGATATTTGTCGACCGCGTCTGCTCCCTGGACGATTACTCGTTCGACGAATCCTCCGGTTGAAACATAGACATCGTGCTGGTGGCAGAGCTCGATCATTTTCCGCGTCTTCTCGCGGTCGAGCAGGCGCATACTTCCACCTGCGAACTTGAACCCGTCAACGTACTCTCCCCAATCGTCGAGGAGGTCGCTGAGATATCCGTACGTGACGGGAGTGTAGTAGGGACCCCTGAACTCGATAACCCCCGTCTTCCGTGGTTTCTCGGGAAGTTCGTTTAGTTTAACAAAATCGAAAGTCTTGGCATGAGAACTCATAACGCGAAGTACCTCTCGTTCTTCGCGGTTGGTCAGTAACGTATGTTTGGTTTTCGGTAACTATCTTGCGGTGCGAATCTAATGAAGTAAGCCTGGGCGCAAGATCGTGCCCAGATTGCGAGTTGTCAATATTGAAACGATCAGTTTCTGACGTGACTGGCGACGAAGTGTTTGTCGACGTCTTCGGCGACGAGGTTGTAGGATTTGACGAGCTTCCGGATCTCCAGCTCAAGCGGATCCTCCTTGGCCTTCTTCTCGTCAAGAGGAACTCCGACCACCATACAGAACCACTCGGCCAGCTCCTTTGAATCGGCGAAGACAAACATGTTCCCGTCGCTGGTCGCGACCGTCCATCCATTCTCCACTTGGTCTACTTTGTAGGAGGCTCGAATGGTTCTAATCGTCGACTGCTTGTCCATACTTCCTTACGCTCCATACCATGACTATGAGCCTATTTCGGACTCCCAGGGCTGAGATTCTACCTTGAGTGATTCCTGACAGAATCGGGAATATTAGAATGGTGTTCCCAATGTGAACCATATCACTAATGAGAGCCCTTCCAGGGTACTAGGTTGGACGAAGCTATTGACTAGACATCCGCAGGCTTAACTAACAAAAACTAGTCGAAAGTCTCTTCAATCTTGGCGCCCAACCCATGTTAGTCTGTTATCTTTTCTTTTTCTACCAACTTTCCTTTCTTGTCATCTTTTTCTCGACCCCCGGGGGTATGTCAACACACAAAAAACTCCTTCACACTTTCATCGCCAAAAAACAACTCTTTAACCCCTGAAAGCGCAAGAATATCCAACGTCGGCCCTTGTTCCCAAACCCTGAACGTCTACATATCGGCTGCAGCGGCTGGTCCTACCAGGACTGGGTCGGGCCCTTCTATCCGAGAGACGCGAAACCCGGCGACTATCTCAAACTCTATTCAAACGTCTTCAACGCCGTCGAAATAGACTCAACATACTACCGCACCCCCTCACCACTAATGGTCGCCAACTGGCGGAAGGTGACCCCGGAAGCCTTTGTCTTCACCGCCAAGTTTCCGAAGAAGATAACCCATGAACTGAAATTGCGAGACAGCCTCGCACAACTGGAACGTTATTACAAGTCTATTTCCGAGCTAAGAGAGAAGCTCGGTCCCCTACTAATCCAGCTTCCACCCTCCTTCAACTACAAGAAAGACAGAGAGGCCTTAGAGCAATTCGTCGGGCAGATCGACCAGAAATACAAACACGCGATAGAGTTCAGAAACAAGTCCTGGTTCAAACCCGAAATATACAAACTACTCGAAAGCAAGAACGTAGCACTGGCCTGGTCGGAGAACCAGTACGCATCCACACCGCCGGAAGCAACCTCGGACATAGCCTACCTTCGAATGGTGGGAGACAGAACCATCACCAACTTCGGCGGCACACAGAAAGATCAATCTCAAGTCTTGAAGAAATGGTACGACACGCTGGAGGAAAAATCGAACCTCTTCAGACAGGGATTCATCTTCTTCAACAACCACTTCGCAGGATTCGGCCCGGGATCAGTCAACGAGTTTCGTAGGCTAGCAGGATTGGCAGAATTAGACTGGAAAGGATTATCGACTGAAGTTGGCCCATTGCAGAGTAGCATCAGCCAATTCCAACAATAGCGCCCTTTGTGAGCATCGTGAATGATAGCATTCAGCGTGCAGAGGCTCGCGAGTCAGGCAGGATGGAGGCGTTCAGCGACGGCGTCTTTGCCTTCGCGATGACTCTACTTGTCCTAGGACTCAGAGACCCTACAATGGGTTCGACTGATTCCCTCCTCAAAGGACTGATCGGCGAATGGCCAGCTTTCCTAGCTTTTGGAATAAGCTTCACTACAATTCTTGTCAATTGGATGAACCACCATAATTTGTTCACGTATGTCAGACGTATTGACGGGTCTTTCATGCTTCTCAACGGCCTACTGCTCTTGGCCACAACACTGATTCCGTTCACGACATCCCTAGTCGCCGACCACATCAGATTCGCGGACTCGGACTCTGGCGCAGCCGCCCAAGTCTACTCCGGAACGTTCCTGTTCGCGGCTTGGCGTGGAATCTGCTCTGGCAATATGCCATCAGACACCCTGGAATTCTGGCTAGCAGTGTCAGCGACGCGGAAATAAGAACGACGACGCGCCAGTTCCTGTTCGGGCCAATGCTCTATGTAGTGGCGTTCATTGCTGCGTTCTTCAGCGGTATCGCTAGTCTGGCTATCAACTTGGTCGTATTGGCGATGTTCGCGTTCTTCGCGGCTATTACGACCATTGGCGGAAGGTTAGAAGAAAATGTTCAGGGTTGATCTTGGCCTAGCTTGAGGAGAACAGTTTCTCCTGTCCATACTTGGTGAGTGTCCATCTGCCTACGCGGCCTGACTGTGCCACAGTTACGACCCTCTGTTTCAAGAGAAGCTTGAGATGATATCCGACACAGCTCTGGCTTAGCCCAGCTTTTTCGCTTATCTCGGGAATGTTGTTCTTTCCCTTCTCCATGATCTCGATAATCTTCGTTCTCGAAGCGAGTCCCCTGCTAACATTCCTCATTCCTGACACGTAGGCTCTCGGATGATAGGCAGGACTCAGACTGTGACCCTCAAGCGAAGTCGGCTACGAACAACTTCTGTTGCTCCCTGTCCACCGGCAATGCCTTGAAAGTTTCCGCTAGTTCCACTTTGATGAGTTCGAGTCGCTGCCGGTAGTATTCTCGGATGTTGTAACGCTGAACCATCTCAGTCGCTACGTCTAGGTATTTCTCGACGCCCATTCTGAAGACGGTGGCAGAGAGCTTTCCGCCGCATCTGTGGCATGATCCTCCCAACGGGACTCGGCGGGGCTTGGACCCGCACTTTGTGCATCTGACCCGCTGGCTGGTGAAGGTTCGAAGATTACCGACCAGATCTCTGAGAATATGTGTGGAGAGTACCTTGACGGCTACTTCTTCTCCCTTGACCGCAACGATCTGATCTGCGAGACGAAGTTGCTCCTTGACCTTTTCAAGCATGGTGGGGAGTTCCTTGTAAGAGCTGATCAACCTTCCATTATCAAGATCCTTTGTCGGGTGTGTGAAGCCGATAGTCCACTGATTCTCACCGTTCCCTAGATTCGAGTTAAGCGTCGGAACTAGACTCTCAACCTCGCTAGGGTGTGCCCCTTGCCATGTCTTCTCATAGAACTCGACGGGGAGTTGCGAGATGTTTTCGATGTTGAGGGCCTGCCGCGCAACCTCGGCCGGATTGAGCAGAGGTGAAAGTAATAGCGGAGCATCCATGAGGCCGCCAATTCTGTCAGGCATGAACTCTCGAGAGAAGTTCAACAGCACGTCAAGCAGAAGGGTTACTGAATCCTCGTCCCCGTCACAGTCTCGTCTCTTCGCCGCGTGCCAGAACGGATGAGCATAACATACGCTTGCTTTTGTAAAACCTACTATCCGGCCGACGACACCAACGGACGTGTGGGGAGAGAGGCCTACGACGAGGCGGCCGATCAAATCCTCCGGCTTGGAAGCGTTGTAGAACTTCTCGAGGCCGTAGTAGGATGAGAGCAGGTCGTCTAGAAACTTCGAGGCCTTCAACAGATATTGTGCGCATGTCTCTGGGACAACAAGGTCCTGGACCTGAAGAGTGCAAAGCTGCTCGGGGGATTCCAGTGGTTTCCCATTCATGTCGTTCTCATAGCCTAGGGTGTGAGCCTTCTCGACTGAGAGACCTACTTCGCCCGGCCGGAACTGGGTAAGGATAGCATTCGTCGCGTCGAACCGGATAGTCCCATCCTTGAAGATCGACACCTCTGCCCTCGCTCTCAACAACCCCTTCTCAAGCGGTTCAGGGGTCTTCGTCTTGTTCAGCAACCCCTTCGTTCCCTTAACGACGTCAGGTGATTTGGTGAGTCCTACGCGTTTTACCGCCGCCTCCAGTACCTGTTTGAGGTCGACAGGCTTGTTCTTGTAGGCGACAGTTTCAACATTACAATTCTTGCAAAAGTCGAGACCGGCCAAGCCACATCTTGGACAGGACCTGTGTTCTACCGTCAAACCTCCACAGGTGGGGCACCTTACGCGAGCCTCCCAGACGTCGCAGTTGGGACAGACCCTATCAACAACCTCCAGGCTGACAGCCAGTTTACGTGACGCCTCCACAATATCACGACGCATTCCTCCGAACTGACCAGTTGGGAAGAGACAGTGAACCTTGGGCGTCATCACGCGCTCCTTAGCCTTCTCAGGTCGACCCATCCGGGCCCCCACGTAATTCGGAGCCTTGCTCTTCACGGGGAATCCAGCGAGGAGACTGATGCGCTCTAGATTGTTAGAGCCGTCGTGAACCGGTTCTCGATCTTCAGGTTTGAGCATCGATCGCAGTACCAGAGTCTCATCCTCTCCGATCTTTACAGACTCGCCTTGGACGCGGTGGGGCAGACAGAGCCGCTCCAAGAGTGATTTGATCTTGGTATCGTTTGGAAGGAATATCGTCGCTTCTGATGGTTCTGATAACTCGCTGATTCTCTCTCGCAAGTATTGAAGCTCCTCGGGTTTGATCGCGTCCCAGAAGAAGGTATAGAATGGATGCAGTGGAATGCTGAGGCTTCGTGATATTTCCAACGCGTCGATTGCAGAGGGTTTTGTGGAGAGTGGATTGGTGGCCAGGTTCTGAAGCCGTTCTCGAGGAATCGAGAGCGGCGGGACGGTGCCTGCCGCTTCAAGCGTCTTCAACTTCTCGGCGAGGAGCTGACCCCACCACTCCTCTACAAAGCCGGATGGAATTAGTGTGCGATTGTTTTCCAGAAACTCGCCGTAGCCTACTATTAGGTCGCCGAGGAAGAGAATTCGATCAATACGATCCTTGACAGCTCGGGCCTCGCTCGGGTTGTCGATCCTCACGACCGAGCCATCCATCATTCTGACTACTGGCGGTTCGATCGAGTCAACAGCCGTAACTATCCCCGCTTTGCCTGGACGCTCCGTCCTCATCTGTACTCCGACCGCCAAGAATCCTCCGAGAATCTCCATAGTTGCTGGATGGACCCCCACAGATGCTAAGCCAGTATTCCGGGATCGACCATACCTTACTCGAAATCCACCTTGGGCGCCCGGAAAGGCGAAGATGGGTCTCCCGCCGACAACGTCCTCCATGAACATGAACTCTTTCGCCTCTTCACCCTCTGCCGAGGACGTCTTTAGGGGACGTAGCCATTCCCAGCCTTCTAGGCTGAGTCTCTCGACGATACGGAGAACCTTCTGAGAACGCCCTAGGAGACCATCGTTAATGACTCGCAATGCTCCCCCGCGGACCCTGTTGGTCTCTATTCGGGCAATGTTGCGATTCACTGCCACTTCCACGGGGTCTGTCTCGACGCCGTTTGGCTCGACTGGGAGTCTAAGCATCGCGTCGTGCAATACTGTATCAGAGTTGCGATATTGGAACCGGGCAACTGCCCTTTCGTAGATTCGGAGCTCTTCCACGAATCGGCGAGCTTCGGGCTCAGTTGCTTTGTAGGGTTGGAGGTTTAGCCTTCGACGAACGTGATCTCCAACAATCATGGTCATGCCCATCTCAGTACCTCCAGCTGATCGCATTGGCCCCGCGAAGTAGATGGCTAGATGTCTAGTGCGATCCTCGTTCCTGCGGATTCTGACATCATGAATTCCCTGTATTGGGGCCACGGTGACCGCCTCATCCAGGACTGCGAGAGCAGTGCGAATCGCTTGCTCGGCAGCCTGCTCTTCGTCAAGGCTTCCGAACCGGCCCAGGACGATCTCTTCGCTTACCTTGAGAGCTGTCTCTTCTCGTGAGATAATTTTCACAAGCTCTCTAATTCGTTCAGCAATGCCGGCGGGACCCACGGCTTTCTCGACCCTCTCGGCCAAGTCGTAGGTGGTCTGGGATTCCACTTTCGTAGACGGGTCCAGGCCCTTTGACCTAGCTAGGCTGGCGAGAGAATATTGGCGGTTGTACTCATCATGCAATCTTCGTGCGTAAGGATTGCTGAGTCGATTCTCCAAAGGATCCAAGCGCGACGTGTCTCTGCCGCTTCTCGCGTAGGTAATATGCTATTGTGGATTTCTTGTGACGATAAATGAAATTGTCAGCACAGTGAAAGTAATCATGGTTCGAGCGATTCTCAGATAGCCCTTCACGCCACGGCCGGCCTGGAGGTCTGAGACTATGCCGATAGGGGAGGTGCGGCTCTCGCTTGGCCACAGTTGGGACAGAACTTTGACTTGGACTGAAGGTTTGCCCCACATTTCGAGCACGATGCTGACGTAGGTCCTGTGAAGACCGGAATCCTTGCCTTCCCAGTTGTGACCTGACCTCTTCCAAGTCTGGAGTTGAATATCAGGCCCCCGATCAAAACCAGCACTGCTGCCAGGAAAATATAGAATCCAATCTGGAATCCCCAAACAACGCCGAGTCCCGCGGCTCGAGAAACTGACTCGCTGCCGACTGGTCCAGACACGCAGAAGGGAGTAATGCAGTAATTCATTGTAACATAGTTTATCGCAACTGCGTAGACGACTGGCGCAAGAGCCGACAGAACGAGCCCTCCCAAGAGATAACGTCTGAGAAGGGTAATGCTGCCCACAACGACAAGGGCTGTAGCAACGAGCACCAAGACCAACACCGATACGCTGGAAATCGTAAAGTTCCATGAGACTGAGGCTGCTCCAGGGACTTGGGTGTTGAGTCGTGGTGGATTCCAGATGGTCCAACGACGCGCCTGAGTGGAGATAATACCTGAGACATCGAAGCCCCACTAGGGTAGGAACGCACCGATCAGAGCCATTGCGGCTCCCAAGATTGAAACAGGATTTATTTTCCACGAGATAATGCTCAAGCTATCCATGCAGAGTTACGATCCTCGGCTTTAACTCTGGCTATCCAGCCGCGTCTGTCGTCCCTCAGCCGGCTTCAGGTCTGATAAGCGAGCTCCCACAAGGCGGATTCTCCGCTTATCCTTCTCGAACTCTCGAAAGAGAGATTTCACATATTCGCGAACTACGTCTTGATCGTCCACATATCCCGTGTGAGTCTTTTCACGAGTGAAGGTCTGAAACCCTTCAAAGCGGACTTTGATGCCCACAGTCCGGAACAGCAACCTCTCCGCGAGGAGACGTTCGTGGACCTCTAAGACAAGAGATTCCAGAGCTTCCTTTACGACTCCTTTGTTCTGGATGTCTCGTTCAAAGGTCTGCTCGACGCTGATGGATTTGCGGAGAGGCCGTTCTTCGACTGGTGTTTCTTCGATCCCATTTGCAATGCCCCAGAGCCAGACTCCGCCTTTGCCGAACCAGTCGGTGAGCTTCTTTGCGGGGATTTGGCGTAGCTGTCCGATCGTCTCGACTCCGCGCTCTTGCAAGAATTCAGTGGTCTTCTTGCCAACTCCACTGATCTTGTTAACCGACAATGGTTCAAGGAATGCCTTGACATCGTCAGGCCTAACGGTTGTTAATCCGTCGGGCTTGTTTATTTCTGAAGCCATCTTTGCAATTGACTTGTTAGGTGCGATCCCGACACTCACTGTGAGCCCTTCACCATTCTTGAGCTCAGTCTTCACCTTCCGTGAGAGGTCGATTGCCTCATCAAAACTGGCACATCTGTCGCCTACATCGAGGTAGACTTCGTCGATGCTTGTTTGCTCAAACTTGTCGGCGAACCTCCGTAGCAGGCTCATGACTCGGTCAGAGACTTCGCCATAGAATTCGAAATCGGGCCTCACATAGACGCCTTGAGGACAAAGCTTGTAGGCCTGTGAAATCGGCATCCCTGATCGAACTCCGAATTTCCTTGCCTCGTACGAGCATGACATCACGACTCCGCGGCCATGACCCGCCTTTG
>Ga0209761_1000358_pt1 | contig 27331 bp, 25 predicted proteins | sample GraSoi013_1_40cm_4_FD_185818 | JGI IMG/M metagenome (GOLD analysis project Ga0209761, IMG submission 185818) | Grasslands soil microbial communities from the Angelo Coastal Reserve, California, USA - Sample 09_25_2013_1_40cm (SPAdes) (version 2) | ecosystem: Environmental > Terrestrial > Soil >... | reverse complement strand
CGCCCGCCTCTCCCCTTGCCCCGACGCCCCAGCGGCGCCCGATCTCGAGCGCCACGTCCGCCGCCGGGCGGTCGCCGATATCGGGGAGGGTCACCACGGCGATCTCGCCGCGAGTCTTCTCACGGACTTCGGCGATCACCGCTTCCATGTGCGCGCCGGAGGCGGCGTCGAGCACGCCGGCGAAATCGTTCACGTAGCCCCGCGGAGGCGGCACCTGGACCTGGGCAATGAGCAGCAGCGCCGTGAGTTGCAGCATCGCCGCGAAGATACACGCGGCCGAACGCGCCCGATACCTTGACGCTCGTGGCGGGGGGCATGAGTATAGAGTTGAAACGGGAGGCCTCCATGAGGGCGCTCACCGCGTCGCTCGTTGTCGTGTCCCTCGGCTGCGGACCAACGGTCAAGAACACTGACACCCTGTCGACCCCCCCTGGTGCGTTCCTGATCACCGCCGAGCAGATCGGGAAGTCCGGCGCGCGCACGGCCTGGCAGGTGCTCAAGCAGAGCGCGCCGATGTTACAGACGAGCGAAGATCGCAACGGGCGCCCAGCAAAGCTCGGGCGGCGCGGCCGCACGAGCTTCTTGCTCGACGAGGCGCCCACGATCCTCCTCGATGGTGTGCGGATCCCCGACTTCCGCGCGCTTGACGACATCGATGCGCCGTCCATCTCGACGATCTACATCTACGATGGCATTGAGGGGACCACCTACTACGGGACGAATTCGGGTAGCGGCGTGATCGTCATCAAGACCAAAACCGGTCAGTCGTAGTCGAGAAAAACGGGAGGGAGCATTGGCGCCCCCTCCCGTTGGTATCCTCCCCACTCCGCAAGCGTCTACGGTAGCCGATCGAGGCAGGCGGTGAAGTTCGGGTTGTTCTGTTCCGTAATCGGCACCGGGATGTTGACGTCCACGCCGTACACCGAGGGGTTGGACTTGAAGTACGCTCCGGTCGGAAACACGGTGTTCGCCGGCCGGCGGTACTGCCGGATCAAACGTCGGAGGTCTCCGAGACGGTGCGCCGTGAGCCACAGCCAGCGCGCACGTTCGGCGAACAGCAGGTTCACAGCCCCCCCTGCGGCGGTGTCGTCCGCCGCCGTCAGGTTCGCCAGGGCCGGCACCGGATTGGTCAGCGTGTCGGTCCTGCTGAACGGGCTGGGGTTGAAGTAAGACCGGTTCGCGGGGTTGGCCCGCGGATTGTTCAGCGCCGTAAAGAACGCCACGGATGGGTTCGCCGTGTCGGCCTGCAGCGCTGCCTCGGCCTCGATCAGCCGTGCCTCGACGCCAGTCGCCAGCGGGATTGGCGACTTCGCGTCGCCGAACCGGAAGTTGTTGTACTGGGGCGTGAGGCCGTCGAACCCGTTCCCGGGTCTACCCGACGCGGTAATGCGCCGCCGCGACGGCGTCCGCGGGTCGATCACCGAGCGGAACGGAAATCCGCTGGTACCTTCGCGGTCGGCGACGGAATAACGGCGGTCGAACGTGTTGCCGTTGAAGACGCCGTTGTTCTCGAACGTGCTGATCTCGGAGTGCTCGCTCAAATAGGCAAAGTTTGTCGGTACCGTGGCGACCGCCGCCGCCGCCGCCGCGAAGTCGCCGCTGTCGACCAGCGCGCGTGCCTTCCCCACACTCGCCAGGTTGGTCATCGCTAGGCGGAGCGTCCCATTCGTTACCGTGGCTGAAACGGTGAGCGCTGCGTCGAATCGCGCAATCGCCGTGTCGATCAGCTGCCTGGTCGTGAGCGGCACCCCATATGTGATGGCGCCGGTGGCGGCGTCCAAGTGGCTCACGGGAACGCCGGAGCAATACGTTTCGGCGAAGAAGAGGTACGTGTACCCCGCCAGATTCAGCACCTCGGCATGCCCTGCATCGTTCGGGATCAGGGCGGCGTACTGTGCCGCAGTCTTCTCCGCCGAGTTCCGAGCCTGATGCAGCAGGCGGTACCAGAGGTCCACGTCGGCGTTGGTGACCTGGATGGTGCGCGCATCCACCTCGATGCGCGTAGGGAAGGTCTCGGAGTCGATCCATTCGTCAGCCAGCAGCCCACCGTACATGATGACGCCTTCGCCGGTGCCACCTGATCCATCCGGGTGATCGCCGCTGTAGGCGATGGAAAAGTCGCCGATCGCGCCGGCGCGCAGGGTGCCGAGCGCCGCCGAGTCGGTCAGCGACCCGGGAGGAACGATGGTCGGAATGCTCACCTTCAGGGGGTCGTTGCAGGCGCCGCTCGGCAGCACCAGCGCGACCGCCAGGAGCGCGAGCAGCTTGGATGTGTGCTTCATGGCGTTTATCCTCGGGCTCTAGAAGGTCACGTTTATGCGCGCCAGGAAGTACCGCACCGGCGGCTGGCTCAGGAAGTCGGCGACGCTGAAATTGAATTGACCGGATTGGCTGATCTCGGGATCCGCGCCCCGGTACTTGGTCCAGGTGGCGAGGTTTCGACCCGTGAGCGTCAGGCTCAGCGTGCTCGCTCCGATGCGAGAGGCCCATGGCACGGGAGCCGTGTACGTCAGTGACACCTCCCGCAGCTTGAGGAATCCCCCGTCCTCGAAGAATCCCGTCTCGAGCCCGTAGAACACTGCAGCGTCTGCCGCTGCCTGGTCGGCGAGCGACGTACTGGGCAGGTTAAAGCCGTGGCAGATCCCAAATTGACAGCGGAACTGCTCGGTGGCGTTGTCCAGCTTGTTGCCCCACCGCCCGTCCAGCAGTCCGTACAGGCGGAAGTGCTGCAGAAAGTTGACCTCGGTGCTGAACGAGGCACCACGCGTCGGCACCGACGAGCCCTGGAAAGTGTCCGCACTGTCGATCGTCATCTCGCCGCTCAGCGTGTCCGGATTGATTAGGCCGTCCCCGTTCAAGTCCCGGAAGGTGTACGCTTTGCCCCAATAGCCACCCGCCGAGTACCCGACCTGGTGTCGCTGACTTGCGCCGCCTAACCCGAAGATGATCGGCGTTTTGCTCGTGTCCGTGGCAAGCACCCGGTTCTTGTTCCCCCACGCGCTGGCCGTGACGCTCCACGACAGGTTCGGCCGGTTGATCAACTGCGCGGTCAGCAGCAGCTCGATGCCCTTGTTGCTCACCCGACCGAGGTTGTCCAATCGGGTGAAGCTCTCACCCAGCGATCCGGCGATCGGGACCGCGACCAGGGCGTCTTTCGAATCCTTGTCGTAGTACGTGGCCTCCAAATGGAGGCGCCGCTGTGCGAAATCGGCGTCGAACCCGGTTTCGATCTCCCGGGTCTGCTCCGGCTTCAGGCCGGCGTTCCCGACACCCCCGAACGTGACGCCGGGGAGATCGCTCCCGCTCGCCGCGACGGCGACGGGCACGGAGAAGCGCAGGGCGTCGAGGGTCCCGGGCGCCCGGCCCGACTTACCCCACGCCGCCCGCACTCGCAGGCTCGAGAGCCAGCCCATCCGCGGGAAGAAGGGCTCTTCGGAGATCACCCAAGAGCCGGAGAGCTTCGGATAGATGATGTTGCCGAAGTTCGTCCCGACCGCAGAGTTCTTATCGACACGCAACGCGCCGGTGACGTACAGGCGGTCGCGGACACCCACCTGCTCCTCGACGTACCCGCCCAGCGTCACCTGGGGCGCCACTGAGTCACCTACCGACGCAAAGACCACGCCGCCGACGCCGCCGGTCCCGGTGACGATCTTGCGCCCGGCGGCCCGTATCTGATCGAAGACGTTCTTGCTGAACTGCACCCCCACCGTCGTATTCGACGCCACCACCGGCGACAGACGGAACGCCGCTGTCGTGTTCAGGTTCGCGGTGTAGGCTCGCACTTGAGCGCTGTAGGAGAAGGCCTGCCCATCGACGTCGAACGGATTGACGTTCGGGGGATTCAAGAAGGTGTCCCCCTGGTTCGTCACGTCGTATCCCGCCGTACCGCGCATCGTGAGGAAGCTCCACGGCCGGAAGCTGAGATTGAGGCCGCCGGTAAAACGCTCGATGCGCTGCCCCGCCTGGACGAGCTCGGCTACTTGCGGAGAGAGGAATCCGTAGCCGTCGTTGATCGTGCTATCGGTGCCCCCGAGCAACCCACTCGGGAGGATGCCGAAGCTGTTGTTGTCGTTCTGCGGCAGCGCCAGAGCGCTCGAAACGTAGGCGGTGGAGATCGCGATATCCATCGACTGGCTGACTTGGTTGCGCAGATTGGCGCGGAGGCTGGTCTTCCTGAGGTCGTTCGACTGAAAGATGCCCTTCTCCCGCTGAAAGTCGCCCGAAACATAGAACGTGGTGATTTCGTTGCCGCCGGAAGCGCTCAGGCCGTAGTGCTGCCGCACGCCCTGGCGGAACGGCGAGCGCTGCTTGAGGGGGTTGAAGCTGTCCACCACGACCTGATCGGGAGTGCTCGGGCAGGCCCCAATCGCGATGAACGACGGGAAGCAGGCGGTCGACGTATCGTGCGCGAAATAGTTCGTGGGCCAGTTGGTCTCGTCGTTCAGCGTACCGCCTTCGGTGAACCCCGTCCACTTGGTGGGCCCGGGTCTCCCCTGCTTGGTGCGGATCTGAATCACGCCATTGGCGGCGTCGGTACCGTACAGCGCCGCGGCGGATGGACCCTTCACCACCTCGACCGATTCCCAATCCTCAGGGTTCAAGTCGTTGAGGCGCGACGGCGCCTGACCGCCCGCCGCCCCGAGGCCACCGTCGGCGTTCGGAACGTTGTCGACCCGCACGCCATCCACCACGATGATAGGCTCGTTTCGGAGCGAGAGGCTCGTGGCCCCGCGAATCCGGATGCGGGTTCCGCTCCCGGTCGTGCCGCCGCTTTGCATCACCTCGACGCCCGGTATGCGGGAGTTGAGGAGATCGGCGGCGTTCGTCGGTAAGGCGGCCTGCGCGACGCTGGCCGCGTCGATGGTCCCAACCGTGTTGCCGAGCTCGCGCTTCAACTGCTCCTGCCCGGTGGCCGACACGACGATCGCGTCAAGCGGCACCGCCGCCGCCGTGAGGGCGAAGTCGGCCGTGGCCGTCTCACCGGCGCCCACGGTCACGGGTTGCGTCGCCGTGGCGTACCCGATCAGCCGCACCTGCACGCTGTACCGACCTGGTGCCACCTTCGGGATGCTGTAGCGGCCCTCACGGCTGGTGCGCCCTTGCAGGCTGGTGCCGATGATGATCACCGAAGCCCCGGGCACCGGCTGCTGGTTCGACTTGTCGGTCACCTGCCCCGCGACCGTCCCCTGCTGCGCCTGCACCGGCTCGGCGACACCCCCCCCCCCGAGCAGCAGGATCGCTGTCGGGATGCCGAGCAATTGGCGAATGCGAAATGCGTTCATGGAGCGTGTCCTCATCCAAAGGGTCTTGGAACGGGATCCGGCCGGCGCGGGCACACACTGCAGCGCCCGCGGTGCGGCGCGGTGAGTCGGTGGTGCAGGGTCCGGTAGGCCAGCTCCGACGGCCTACCGGCGGCTACATCTGCATCGCGCTCCGAGCGAGACGGCGGAAGGGCGAGACCAACGTAGGACCGACAAGGTGTGGCGCATATACCACTCTCCTATGATGGGGGAAGAGGAGTGGAACGGCCTCGCTAAGGTGTCCCGCGGCACGAGCAGTCGCAAGCTCGGTGGTGTTACAAAACGGAACATCTGGACTGTAAGGACTACGCGTGTTTGTCCGGGAATTGTCATGACCACAGGCGCCGGATGCGTCGCCTTCCGCCTGTTCCGAGCGCGTGATACGTTCGCTCGCATGACCCGCGAGCGCTCTGTCCGCGTGCTTCGGCTCCGGGCGGCGCTCGTCGCGCTGCTCGCTGTCTCACCCGCCTGCTTCGTATTCAACCGGGGCAACAAGGCCGAGCGGTTGCCCGCCTTCGACGTCCCCGAAGGCGAGATCGCCCTCACCGTTACGAACCACAACTTTCTCGACGTAGTGGTTTACGTGCTGCATGACGGCTTGCAGACGCGGGTGGGAACGGTCACGGCATCGTCGTCCGCGCTGCTCTTCCTCCGGGTGCGGCTACTGGGCATGGGACACGAGCTGCAGCTCTACGGCCGCGCGATCGGTAGCGAAGCCTTCGCCCGTACGCAGACACTCATTATTCAGCCGGGACAATACATCGAGTGGACGCTCGAGACGGATTTGCGCCGCTCGAGCGTGGGTGTCTACTAGCGAGTGCTACTTGGGCGGCGGGCGACTCCCTGACCCGGGGTCGCTGCTGCCGCTGCCTGTGAGGGTGAACACCAGCGTGGTGGCCGCAAGGCTGGCCACGCCGATGCCCGCCAGCAGTACCGTTCGCCCCTTCGCCAGGCGGCGCGCCTCGAGCGAAGCGACATCGGCGAGCGGCAATGTCACGGTTTCGCCTGCCCAGGGATGCCAATCGCCGCGCTTCGTCTCCACCTGCACGACCGCAAGGACGAGCCCCTGTTCGTCGGCGCGGACGTAGCGCCCCCGGACGATGAACGCGTCCGGACCGAGATAGGGCCCCAGCTCCAGCGTCCCGGCATCCGTGAGGGTCACGGCGACGGACATCCCAGGCTCAGGATCGGGAGTTCCGAGCGGATGATACGAGTAGCATCCCGCCGTGAGACCGGCGGCGATCAGGATTGCGGCACGCATACGCACCGAGTGTCGAGCACGCTTTCTCATACCCCGCCAGTGGCCGGCGTTCGCGTCAACGCGGGCCCGGCCCGTTCCCGCCGGCGCCGCTGAGCCCACCGGCCGAGGCGGGCCCGAATCCTGCAACCGCCGCGCCGGCGAGCAACACGACCTTGCTCGGGGACACGTGTCGTTGCTCCACCGCTCGCACAAATTCGCCGGGCACGACCACCGTCTCGCCGGCCCACCGCGCGATGTCTCCCCGGCGCGACTCCACCGCATCGACCGAGAGCGCGAGCCCCCGATCCGTGGCGGCCAGATACCGCCCCCGCACCACGAGCGCGTTAGGCCCGAGGTAGCGGGCCAGCTCCTCGGAGCCGGACTCGGTGAGCGTCACCGCCAGATAGCTCGAGGGCACGAGGCTGGACCGACGGAGCGGCAGGTAGTTGTAGCAACCCACCAGCAGCCAGCCCGTCACTATCGGGAGCGCGGCGCGTAACCGCATGGCTTGACCTCCCCCGAGTCAGGGACGCGAAGGGAGCGAACCCTGACCGCGAGTCCGCTCCCCCGAAGTATACAGCCATCGCACCATACCGCTATACTGTGCGGCGCTCTACGGGTACGCTGCCGCGCCCGGCCCCGTGCAGGGATGCACATCCGATTCGGTCCGCACCCCCGCAGCCACTTCCGCGCTCTCGTCCGGGATGTTCGCGTTGGCGTTCCGCTCCGTCTGTGGGTAGAACAGCTCTCCCGGGACTGCAGGGAGACTCAACACGTTGGGGCTCACCGGCGTGAGCGCCGGGATGCAGGTGCGCCGGTAGTCACTCAGTACCTCGATGTTCTGGAACATCACCACGTACTTCTCCATCATGATCGAGTCGAGCAGGGCGGCGCCGGTTACGCCGGTCGCTGAGGACGCCAGCCCGGGCACCGCCGCATACGCTGCGTTCAGATTGGCCTGCGCCGCCGCCGTGTTAGTCAGAGCGAGGTTCGCCTCCGCCAGGATCAGCTGGTTCTCCTGGTAGGTGACGTACGGCACCCGGAAGTCGCCCGTGAACCGCAGCGGCTCGCAGTCGAAAAATGAGACGTCGGGTTGGGGCACGTTGAAGTCGTCCCCGGCGTATTCGGCGGCCCCATTGGTGCAAAAGTAATCAGCTCGCCGCGGATCGTTGCGCCCGTTCATGTAGTCGACGAGCGCCTTCCCGGCATCGAGATCGCCCCCGAACGCCGAGTTGTCCTGGAATTGGAACCACATGTTCGACTGCGGGTAGCTGGTGCCCGAGTGGAACGCGCTGAAGTCACCCGCCGCCGAACCGATCCCGAGGGTGGCCTGCGCGATCACGTCGTTCCAGACATCCGTGGGGGTGCGAGCCCCCAGCTTACCGTTGGACGCCGCCTCGACGGTGTGGAGGAAGTAGCGGGCCTTGAGCGTGTGCGCCGTGGCGATCCAACTCGCGGCGTCGCCGCCGAAGACGAGGTCCGGCGGTGTAGCAAGCGACTTGACACCGCTCTGAAGCGCCACGATTGCGCGACTGAGCATCGCCTGCACGGTGTCGTACACAACCAGCTGGGAATCGAGCTTGGGCGTCGTGCTGGTGCGGAGCTCGCTGTAGGGAATGCTGCCCCACAGATCAGCGGCGCTCCCGACCGTAAAGCCCTTCCAGACGAGATCGATTCCGAGATAGACATCGTCCTTTGCCACACGGGCCATGCTCGCGATCGTGTCCATGTCGATCACACCCCCGGCGGCATAGATCGTGGCCCAGTCCCCACCGTTCGCCCCGATGTTCGAGCCGGCGCCGAAGACGTAGCGCCCCGCCTGCTCGACAAACCGCCCGTTCGTGGCGCCGCACTGTTGCACCCACATGCAGACCATCATGGGCACCGTGCCTTCCTGAAACGCGAACTGGGCGCCCTGAATGCCCGAAAACAACGTCTGGATCGTGGCCTGCGCAGGGTTGTTCGGATCGCTCGACAGTTTGTCCCCGGTCAAGAAGCTGTTGCACCCCGCCGTCCCGAGGAGCAGCGCCAGCGAGGCGAGCGCGACAGTGATGTTGCGACGCATATGTCGAATCTCCTCGGGTTAGTGGTTGAGAGTGATCGCGAACGCGAACGAGCGCGTCTGCGGGTTGTTGAAGTAGTCCACCCCGCCCGCACCGGCGGCCGACGAGATCGGGCCGCCCAGGTTGGTCTCGGGGTCGTAGCCCGTGTACTTGGTCCATGTCTTCAGGTTCCGGCCCGACACGCGTACGTCGATGCTCGAGAATCCGATGGCACGCTGCACCCAGGGTGCGTCGATCGTATAGCTGACCGACACCTCCCGCAGCTTCACGAACCCCCCCTGCTCGATGCACGGCTCGTCGATTCCGATGAAGGGGCACGCGGCGATGAACTTGTACCAGGGCTCGCCGATCGACACCGCGGTTCCCTTTCCAGGGCCGGCGACGGGCCCGTCCCACCACCCGCCCTGCCCGAACGTCTTCACGTTGCCCGTGCACGTGGAGGGGTCGGCCGACTTGGTGCAGGTGGCCCGCGTTTCGGTGTCCTTGTGGGTGCCGTAGCTCCACAGCGCGCCCTTGGTGCCGTTCCAGATCTGCCCGCCGTGGCGGATGTCCAGCAGACCCGAGACTTGCAGCTTGCGGAACCGGAACGAGCTCCGCACGCTGGCGGTCCAGCTGTAGTTCGGGTCCTGCACGATGCGCAGGTCCGGGTCCTGCACCGGGAAGCCATCGGGCCCGATGAACAGCGCACCCTTCGGCGCGGTGCCGCAGAACGTACCGAGCACGCCCTTCGTGCCCACGCCATCCACGACCACCGTGTCCGCGTTGTTCGAGACCCCACACCGCATGAACCCGGTGCCCAAGTACACGCCGATCGGCTGCCCGGTCTGCGCAATCTGGCGGTTGAAGTCACCGATCACGACGTACTGCAGACCCTGAGGTAGCTTTTGCACGAGGCTGCGGTTGCGGGCCCATTGCAGCCCCACGTCCCACCCGTAGTCCGCCTGCTGCAGCGGCCGGACGTTGAGCGAGGCCTCCCAACCACGGTTCCGGATGGTCGCCGCGTTGGCGCCCTCGACGAGATAGCCCGACGAGGGGTTCACCGGCGCGCGCAGGATCACGTCGGACGATGTCTTGTTGTACCAGGTGACGCTTGCGTCGGCGCGGTCCTTGAAGAACCCGAAATCAGCACCGGCCTCGAACTCCTTCGAGCGCTCGGGTTTGAGCACACTCGCGGCCCTCGTGAAACTCGATGCGAGGCCGGGCAGCCCGGCCTGCGACGCAAGGTTGCCGGTGCCCTGCGATATCCCGCCGAGAATCTGAGAGCTCGAGTAGGTCTGGGATGTCAGATACGGCACCGGCTCGATGCCTGCTTCACCGTACGCGACGCGGGCCTTGCCGTACGACAGCCAAGAGCGCTCGCCGATCGCCTTGGTGAACTCCCACGCGAGGCTCCCCTTCGGGAACCAGCTGCGCAGGTCGTTGCGCCCGAAGGTCGAGGAGCCGTCGTTCCGGACCGCCGCCCCCAGGTGCAACTGGTCCTTTATGTCGAGCGTCCCCTGCGCCAACCACCCCGCGTCGTGGATCACCTGCTCGTCGTCCACCGGCAGGTCCTGGGTCACCGTGTTGGACAACTTGAACGGCAACAGCGCGATGAATTGCCGGCCCACGCCGCCGAGCTGGCGCACGTTCCGTGTGTTGAGGTTTTGCCCGACCGTGAACGTGCCGCTGAAGTCCGGACTGATGCTGTAGGTCGCGGTCGCCGTCAGGTTATGATCGATCGTGTAGTTGATGATCTTGCCCTCGACGATCCGACCCGCCTGGCACGGGGCGGCCGAGCTCACGGGGCATCCTTCCAAGCGCTCGTCGGCCGCGTAATCGCCGCCCAGCGAATAGGTGAACCTGAGCCATGGGAGCGGCGTGTACTCCGCGTTCAGGTTGCCGAACACTCGGCCCACCTTCGAGGAGTTGAGCTGTTCGTACAGCGTCCAGTACGGGTTGTCGAAGATGCGGTCGGTCGTAAGGCTCAAAGTGCCGGGGTGCAGGAATCGGTAGGCGCGCTCCTGCTTGCCGACCGGAGTCTCCACGAAGTACGGGAGGGGGTTGAACTCCGGCGGTTGCCGCAGATCGCCCAGCTGCACGCCGTTGGTGTTGTTGCCGCGCTGGATGAACCGGCCGCGGCTATCTGCGTACGCCAGGTCTGCCCCGACCTTCAAGTTGTCGATCAGTCGGTGTGATCCCTTGAATCGCAACGCCGTGCGGGAGAAGTAATTGTTCGGACCAAGCATCACACCCTGCTGGTAGGTGTTATTCGCCGACAGGTAGAAGGTGGTGCGATCGTTCCCGCCCGACAGCGTGATGCCGTTGTCGAGGTTGTGCCCGACGCGGTAGATGTCGTTCGCGTGATCGAATATCGTCGCGCCGATGAGCTTGGGGCCCCACGACCGTCCGCACCGCGTAGCCGTGGCACGCCCGGCGCCGCATTGGCCCGTGATCGATGTATCGCCTGGCACGCCCGCGTCCCCTCGGCCAAAGAGCGTCTGGAGTGGGTAGCTGTGGTTGATGTCGTCGAACGAGGTAGAGGAGCGGAACGTGAAGTGGGTCGGGCCGGCGCGGCCGGACTTGGTCGTAATCAGAATCACCCCTGCGCCAGCGCGCGCACCGTAGATGGCGCCCGCCGCGGGACCCTTGAGGATCTCCACCGACTCGATGTCGTTCGGGTTCAAATCGACCGCCCGGTTCTCCACTACCGTGCCTTCCGTCTGGCCGAACCCGGTGAACCCGGTGCCACCGTCGTCGAGCCGGTTGAAGTTCGAAGTGGAGAAGGACGAGTTGTCCATCGGCACGCCGTCGATCACCATCAGGGGCTGGTTCGGGCCGAGGATCGAGTTGACGCCCCGGATGTTGATGAACGAGCCCGCCCCCGGATCGCCCGACTGCTGGATCACGGTGACGTTGGGCGCCTTGGCGGCGAGCGACTGCACCACGTTCGCTTCGCCCGCCCTCTGGATCAGGTCGGACGAGACGTTGTTGCGAACACTGCCGAGCTTCTCGGCCGAGGTGGACGTGCCGGCACCGGTCACGACGACCTCACCGAGCTGCAGCGGGTTGGCCGCGAGCACGAAATCGTGCGTCACGCCGCCCGCGGTGAGGGTGACCTGGGCGCTTTGCGACTTGTAGCCCAGGCGTCGCGCGGCCATCGTCACGGTCTGGCCCGAGACCCGGGCGCCGGGCACGACGATCGTGTAACGACCGTCGTCTTTGCTCAGCGCGCCCAGCCCCATGGTCGGAATCGCGACTTCGACCTGCCCTAGCGGCTGGCCGGCGTCGCTCGTGAGTTTGCCGGTGATCGTCACCGGCTCCTGCGCGGCGAGCAGGGCCGGTAGCGCGAGAACCGCGCCGAGAATGAAGGGAATGAACCGACGGGGTGTGAATTGCATGTCCCCTCCTGCGAGGTAATGTGACACGCACGACCGGCGCCGCCTGTTTGGCGGTCCGGCAACCCAACAACGCACTGCACCTACCGATGTTCAATCAACAAACCGCGCGCTTGCACGACGACGACGGCGGGAAGGGCGCACAACGCGCGGTGACGGCGACGGCTAACGCCGCTTTTATATCACCATTTACCGCAGCGCGCTAGAGCGGACGGGCCCCGACATATGTTGCATTATGGAACTGTGCCGCCGTGGCGCCGCTACTCACGACCGACTATGGTTGGTCGCCAGAAAACCCTCATGATTCGTCCACTCCTCGTTGCCGCCGCGTGGTTGGTCATCGTGCCGGGCCGCCCGGGATCCCGCCAGGCGCCCGACCCGCTGGCCGCCCGGGCCAAAGGCCGCTCCGACGCGCCCGTGACCGTGTACGAGATGTCGGACTTCCAGTGTCCCTACTGCCGCGAGTTCGCCCTCGGCACGATGCCGCTGCTCGAGCGCGAGTACGTCCAGACGGGCAAGGTCCGCTTCGTGTACATCAACCTGCCCCTGTCGAGCGTGCACCAGAACGCCGCGACGGCTGCGGAAGTCGGGTTGTGCGCCGCCCGGCAGCAACGGTTTTGGTCGATGCACGACGTGCTGTTCCGCCGCCAAGACCAGTGGGCCGCCCTCGCCTCCCCCCGAGCGTATCTCCTGGCGCTCGGCGACTCGGCAGGTCTCGACCGGGCGCGCCTGGCCAGTTGCGTCGCGTCCGGGGCCACGGCCGCGGACGTCCGGGCGGACGCCGAGCGCGCGCGGCGCTCGGGCGCGACGAGTACCCCTACCTTTTATATCGAGGGCGCCCTGCTCGAGGGCGCGGCCCCGGTCACGGTCTTCCGGGCCGTGCTGGACTCGATCTACCGGAGCAAAACGGCGACGGCCCCCCCCCGGCCGCGCTGATGGCGCGCCCTTCCTTCATATATCGGCTCAGCATCGGGCTCGCGCACCGGGCCCTGCCCTTCGCCGCGCGGTTCGACAAGAAGCTCGCCCGCGGTCTCGATGCGCGTCGCGGCGTGACGGACCGGCTGTCCGCGTGGGCGCGGGCCCACCGCGATCCCAAGCGACCGCTGCTGTGGGTGCACGCCCCGTCGGTGGGCGAGGGCCTCCAGGCAAAGCCGGTGCTCGAAGCCGTGCGTGCCGAGGCACCGCACTGGCAGCTCGCCTATACGTTCTTCTCCCCCTCCGCCGAGCGGCTCGCGCGTACCCTGCCGGTCGATGTCGCAGATTACCTGCCGCTCGACCGCCCGGCCGACGTGGCGCGCGTGCTCGAGGCGCTCCAGCCCGCGGCGCTCGTGTTCTCGAAGCTCGACGTGTGGCCCGAGCTGACGCTCGCGGCGGCACAGCGCGGCGTGAAGCTGGGCCTCATCTCCGCCACCGTCGCGCCGCACAGCTCGCGGCTCCGCTGGCCGGCGCGCGGCTGGGCGGAGGCAGCCTACCGCGCGCTCGAGCGCATCGGCACCATCAGCGCAGAGGATGGGCGGCGCCTCGAGCGGCTGGGCGCGCGCCCCGGGGCCATCGAGGTGACGGGGGACACGCGGTACGACAGCGTCGCCGAGCGGGCGGAGCGCTTCGACCGCACGCGCGACCCGTTCGCGCGCCTCGCCATCGCCCCGGCCGGCACGTTCACGATCGTCGCCGGGTCCACCTGGCCGGCCGACGAAGCGGTGGTCCTGCCGGCGTTCGTAGACCTGCTCGCGCAGGTGCCCAGCGCGCGGCTCGTCCTCGCGCCCCACGAGCCCAACCCCGACCACCTCGCCGGCATCGCACAGGCCGCCAAGCGGCTCGGCCTGCCCCGCCCCGTCCGGCTGTCACAGGTAGAGCACACGTCCTCCGCGCCGGTGATCGTCGTCGATCGCGTGGGGATCCTGGCCGACCTGTACGCGCTCGCGGACGTCGCGGTCGTCGGCGGCGGGTACCACCGCGCGGGACTCCATTCGGTGCTCGAGCCGGCGGTGTTCGGGGTGCCGGTGGCGGTGGGCCCACACTGGCACATGAGCCGCGACGCGACGCTGTTGATCGAGCGCGGCGGTGCGGTGGCCTTGAGCGCCGACGGCCGGCACCAGCTGCACTCGCAGTGGCTCGTGTGGCATCACGATCCGGGGGCCCGCGCCAAAGCGGGCGCGGCCGGGAAGCGGCTGGTGCGGGAGGGGCGGGGTGCGGCGGAGCGGACCACCGCCCTCGTGAAAAAGCTGGTCGCGGGTTAACTGGCGCAAAGTCGGGGGGCCCGCTCCGCGACAAAAATACGCAGTCGCTCTGCGGGCCCCTCGACCTTGCGCCGTGCTACCGCACCTGCCGCTACTGTCCGACTACCACGCCTTCGAACGTCACGGACCGCCGCACGACGAGCCCCAGCGTCAGACCGGTCACCAGCAGGTCGCTCCAGCGGCTCCGCACCTTGATGCGCAAATTCGTGATGCGCGTTCCGGTGCTGACTTGTCCGGCCAGGATGTCCTCGAGATTGGGTTGCGCCACCGGCAGGAGGCCCAGGAGCATATAGATCGAGTGTTTCGTCACGCGGAACGGCGTGCCTGAATCGGGCCGCTGCGCGGCGCCGGCCAGCGAGACGGGGACGCCGAGATGGGTCGAGTCCAGCGTGAGCGCACAGCCGCTCAGCGCGAGGGCCAGCACGAGGACCGACCCCCGCGTGACGAGAAAACGGATCACAGAGCTCCTGGAAACGGACGGGGCGCGCCGCGGACTGGCGCGCCCCAAAGGTAGCGGCTTCATTCAATCCCAGCTACGGCCGGAGCCCAATGTTGGCGCCCACGCCGAACACTCCGCGTCTCGTCCCGTCGTCGAACTTTTCGGAGTCGTAGGCGACGTGAATCCCGATCGGGCCGAACCCGACGTTGCCTCCGATCACCCATCCGAAGTTGGTCTGGTTCGGGGCCGCGTTTGCATAGTGGTGATACCGGATCCCGGGCGAGACGTACGGCTCGACACGTACGACCGGTGTGGGCAGCGGGACGCTCAAGCCTACCGCGGCGAGCAGCGTGGTCTGCACCGGCACGGTCGTCGTGCTGGAGGTGATCTCCAGGCTGTGACCGCCGCCAAGCTGCAGGTTGAGGGCGACCGGGATGAGGCTGCCGCCGATCAAGCGGAACGCGGCCGTGCCACCGAAGGTGGTTACCCGCTCGCTGACGAGATCTTTCTTCCAGGACGACACCCCGCCCGTCAAGATGAACGTACCAGCCCCGAGCGTGATGCGGCCGCCGACGGCGTTCCCGCCCCCCGCCTCACTGCTGGGCTGGGTGTAATCCCCGTAGATCGTGAAGCCGGTCCCGGCGTTTGGGTGGTTCCACGCCGGCTCGCCGAGCCACTGTCCTGTGGCCGGCGTCGCCAACGATACCGTCAATCCCAGTGTCAACAGTGCGCGCTTCATATAAGTGGCCTCTCAACGCCTGGAGGAAACCGTGCTGGACCAGGGCGCACGGTCCGGCGGAGATGGAGCAAAGGTACTACAGGCCCATGGGGAGTCGAAGTCCGACGTTCGCACCGACCCCGAACACGCCGTGCGTGGTTCCGTCATCGAACTTTTCGGAGTCGTAGGCGAGATGGATCCCGACGAGGCCGAACCCCAGATTCCCGCCGATGACCCACCCGAAGTTCGTCTCGTGATCCGGCGTCCCCGTGGGAACGGTCGAGAGCTTGTGATAACGGATCCCCGGCGAGAAGTAGGGCTCGATGCTCATCCCCGGTGTCGGGACGGGGACGCTCAACGCGACGGCTCCGTTGACCGTGGTCCGCGCCGACAGGGTCTGCGTGCCGGACGTGACCTGGCCGCTGTGTGCAGCGCCTACCTGCAGATGTACGCCGACGGGGATCAGGCTGCCCCCGATCAACCGGAACGAAGCGGTGCCCCCGTACGACGTCACGCGGCTGTTGAAGGTCTCAGGCTTCCAGGACGCGACGCCCGCGGTCAACGTCAACGTGCTCAGCCCCAAGGCGACCCGGCCGCCGAACGCATTGCCCTTCCCAGCGTCCGTGTTGGGCCGGCCGTAGTCCCCGTAGATCGTGAGTCCCGTCCCGCTCTTCGGAGTCCACATCGGCTCGCCCAGCCACTGTGCCACGGCGGGGGGCGCCAGCAAGACGGATAATCCCAGCGTTAGTACTGCGCGCTTCATAGGTGCCCTTTCTGCGTCTTGGTGTCCATGACCAGGACGTTGTTTAGGTCTTCGGACGCGACGACCGACCCGCGGCTGAAGCCGCGACTCGGCAGTGCCGCTGAAGCGGCAACTGCAGCCGAGCCAAGGGTAGGAACCGCGGCCCGGCAAGTCAATCGTGTGTCGGTCTAATGCACCCACACGGCGCCGATCGACACGCCGGTGAGCGGCCGGTCGCCCAAGCCGCCGGAGACGCGCGCGTCGAGCACGCGAGACAGCCGGAAGTCGGCGCCGACGCCGAAGCCGAACACGAGATCGGACGGGAAGTCGCCGACGATGAACGCGAACGTGGGCTGCACGTACGGCACGATGCTCACGGTGGACCCCTGCGGATCGATGCGCCGGCCGAGCGAGAGCCCGACCGGGATGATGAGCGCCGAGCCGCCGCTCACCACATTGGCACCCGCTCCCACCATGAGTGCCCCGTCCAGCGGGAAGTCCACGGTGTGCGTGATCACGCGCTGGCGCGCCTCGGCGCCGGCGAGCAGGACGGTCTTGGCGCCGCCGCCGGGGGAGAAGAACCCGCCGCGCAATCCGATATCGAACTTGCCGCTCGCGTAGCGGTACACGCCTTCGAACCCGGTGCCGCCCCCTTCCGGAAAGCTGAAGACACCGCCGAGCTCCGAGCGCTGGAACGCCCGGTAGGGGGCGTTGAACGACGGCATGCCTGTGGCCTGCGCCCCGGCCGTCGAGGGGGCAACCACTCCCGCCAACACGGCGACCAGCACTGCCAGCTCACGTCGCATGCTCGTCTCCTTCCCACGATTCGGGGTCAGCGTGAGACCGGTACCCAGCCGGACGGCCATCGTTCCCCGCCCGCAAAACGACGCGGCCCGTCCACCAGATGGACGGGCCGCGCGACAGTCACTGGCTCAGAACCGGACGCCACCCGTGAGGATGAACGTCTTGCCACCGCCGAGTTCTCCGCGAGCCTCCGCGAACGGGATCAGGTTAGAACCCTTCACCTTGAACGTGGTGCCGCCGAGCAGGTTCAGGCCCGCTTTCGTATCGGAACCGCTGACGGTCGTCGTCCCGACGGTTGTCGAAAAGCTGAAGTGGGCGATGTTCAGACCCCCGCCCGCGTAGGGCCGCAGGGAACTCCTGGCCGGGACGCGGAAGCGATACGCGACGTTGCCGTTGATCTCCCAGTACTTCACGCTATTCCCGGGAAAGAAATAGTCGAACGACACGATGCCGTCGAGCGGCGTCCCGGGAAGCAGGGAGCCCAGCGGGAACACGCCTCGCCCGCCGATCCCGAAGTTGGGGTCGTTTCCCCAATCGAGCTGTAGCCCGAACGACGTACGCTGCGAGGACCTGGGAGCGGGGCGCGCGGCCGGGCGTCGCTGCGCCGCGAGCTCCGCCGCGTTGAACGCAACCGCAGCAACGAGCAGGGCACTGCCGATCCACTTCCGCATGTGGGAGCCTCCCCTATAGGGAACCGTGCAAGGGCGCGACGAGTGACGCAAACGGCCGCACATCGCTAAAAGCGGGGCGCGGATCTGTCAAGACGCGTCGACCCGATCGGCGACGACCCTGACGGCATCGCCGACTACCTGGAGGAATCCTCCCGCCACCTGGAAGCGGCTCGACGCGCTCCCCTGTTGCACCCGCAACACACCCGTCCCGAGCAGCGTCAGGAACGGCGCGTGATGCGACAGGATGCCCACCTGGCCGTCGTACGCCGGCGCGACGACCGCGTCGGCGGACCCATCGAATACCGCTCGCTCGGGCGAAACGACGGTGACGTGCATCACTCAGCTCGCGGCCAGACGTTTCGCCTGCTCCAGCGCCTCGTCGATCCCGGCCACCATGTAGAAGGCCTGCTCGGGCAGGTGGTCGAACTCCCCGGCCACGACCCGCTCGAACGAGCTGATCGTGTCCTCGAGCTTCACGTACTTGCCCTCGAGGCCCGTGAACTGGGTGGCCACGAAGAACGGCTGGGAGAGGAAGCGCTGCACCCGGCGGGCGCGCGCCACCAGCTGCTTGTCTTCCTCGGACAGCTCGTCCATCCCGAGGATCGCGATGATGTCCTGGAGGTCCTTGTAGCGCTGCAGGATCCGCTGCACCTCGACCGCCACCTTGTAGTGGCGCTCCCCCAAGTACTGCGCGTCCAGAAGGCGCGATGACGACGCGAGCGGATCCACGGCGGGATAGATGCCGAGCTCGAAGATCTGACGTGACAGCACCACGGTCGCGTCGAGATGCGAGAACGCGGTCGCCGGCGCCGGGTCGGTGAGGTCGTCGGCGGGGACGTAGATCGCCTGCACCGACGTGATCGACCCTTTTTTGGTGGAGGTGATCCGTTCCTGCAGCTCGCCCATCTCCGTGGCGAGTGTCGGCTGATAGCCCACCGCCGACGGCATCCGCCCGAGCAGGGCCGACACCTCGGAGCCCGCCTGCGTGAACCGGAAGATATTGTCGATGAACACGAGGACGTCCTGGCCTTCCACGTCGCGGAAGTACTCGGCCACCGTCAGGCCGGTCAGGCCTACCCGCAGCCGCGCGCCCGGGGGCTCGTTCATCTGACCGTAGATGAGCGAGCAGGACTTGAGGACCCCGCTCTCCTTCATTTCCAGATAGAGATCGTTTCCCTCGCGGGTGCGCTCCCCGACACCGCAGAACACCGAGCGGCCGCCGTGGCCCATCGCCACGTTGTGAATCAGCTCCTGAATGATGACCGTCTTCCCCACCCCAGCGCCGCCGAACAGGCCGATCTTGCCGCCCTTCACGAACGGGGCGATCAGGTCGATGACCTTGATCCCGGTCTCGAAGACCTCCGTCTTGGGCTCCAGGTCGACGAACTTCGGCGTCGCGCGGTGGATCGGCCAGCGCTCCGCATCGGAGGAGATCGGATCGCCTTCGTCGACCGGCTCGCCGAGCACGTTGAGGATCCGACCGAGCGCCGCCGGGCCGACCGGCACCGTGATCGGGGTGCCGGTATCGACCACCTCCATGCCGCGCACCACGCCGTCGGTCGACGTCATCGCCACGGCGCGCACCTGGTTGCGTCCGATGTGCTGCTGCACTTCGGCCGTCAAGCGGATCGCGGGCGTGCCCCCCCCCTCACCGTTGCCGCGGTGGTCGATCACGACGGCATTGTAGATCTCCGGCAGGTGCTCCGGCTCGAACTCCACGTCGAGCACGGGGCCGATGACCTGGACGACTTTGCCCGCGTTGTGCTTCGTCTCGTCGGCCGGCTGCTTCGGGCCTTCCTTGGTTCTCGTCGCCATGCGCTATCCTTTCAGAGCCTCCGCCCCACCGACGATCTCCGCCAGCTCCTGGGTGATCTGCGCCTGCCGCGCCCGATTGTACGTGCGCTGCAGCAGCTCGATGATCTCGCCGGCGTTGTCGGTGGCGTTCTTCATCGCCGTTCGCTGCGCGCCGAGGAACGCCGCCGCGGTTTCCACGAGCGCCCGGTACAGCTGATTGCGCACGTAGAGCGGCAGCAGCTGCTCGAGGATCGCCTCGGCGGACGGCTTCAAGATGTAAAAGGCGTCCCCGGGCTTGCGCCCGGGGTCAGGTGCCCGGGGTGCAGGTATGGGGAGGATGCGCAGCGTCGTGGGCGGGGTGCTCACCGCGCTCTTGAACTGGGCGAACACCACCTCCACCGCATCCAGCGCGCCCGATCCGAACTGCGTCATCAGTGGGCCGACGACCTCGGCCGCGTGCGAGGGGTTAGGCTTGTCACCGATGTCGGTCCGCTGCGACGCCGCCGCCCGCTTCGCGAACTTGAAGTAGGTAATCCCCTTCTTCCCGATGAGATGAAGATCGACCCCGGCGCCCTCCGCCTCGAGCTGCTCGATCCGGCGCCGCGCCTCGCGGATCAGGTTGGCGTTGAACGCGCCGCACAGCCCCCGATTGGCGGTGATCACGATCAGCGCGACCCGGCCACTGACCCCGGGGGCCTTGGGCTGGCGCAGCAGGGGAAACCGCTCGGCCAACTCCGGCGCGTAGAGGTCGCCGATGACCTCGGCGAGGGCGGTCGCGTACGGCCGCGCCGCGACGACGCGGTAGATCACCAAGACGATGGAGCTCGTGGCCACGAGCTCCATCGTCTTGGTGATCTTGCGCGTGCTCTGGACCGACTTGATCCGCCGGCGCAGCTCGCGGGGCTTCGCCATCAGTGCGCGGCGATCTGCTTGTACTCGGCGATGGCGGCGCGCAACCGGGCCGTGAGATCGTCACCCAGCACCCGGCGGGTCCGGATCTCCTCGCCGACGTCGGCATGCTGGGCCGCCATGAAGTCACGGAACCCCTGTTCCCACGCCCGGATCTGGTCCACCGGGACGTCGTCGAGATGACCGTTCGTCACGGCGAAGATGACTATGATCTGCTGCTCGACGGGCATCGGCTGGTACTGCGGCTGCTTCAACACTTCCACCACGCGCACACCGCGGGCGAGCTGCTTCTGCGTCGCCTGATCGAGCTCCGAGCCGAACTGGGCGAACGCCTCGAGCTCGCGGTATTGCGCGAGATCGAGCCGCAGGCGGCCGGCCACCTGCTTCATCGCCTTGATCTGCGCGTTGCCGCCGACGCGCGACACCGAAATGCCGGGATTGATCGCCGGCCGCACGTTCGAATAGAACATGTCGGTCTCGAGGAAAATCTGGCCGTCGGTGATCGAGATGACGTTCGTGGGGATGTAGGCGGAGATATCGCCCGCCTGCGTTTCGATGATGGGGAGGGCGGTGAGGGACCCCCCGCCCATCGGGTCCGACAGCTTGGCGGCCCGCTCGAGCAGGCGACTGTGGAGATAGAAGACGTCGCCCGGGTACGCCTCGCGGCCGGGCGGGCGCCGCAGCACGAGCGACAGCTGGCGGTACGCCGCGGCCTGCTTCGAGAGGTCGTCGTACACGCACAGCGTCGCCTTCTTCTCGTCGTACATGAAGTACTCGGCCATCGCACAGCCCGAGAACGGCGCGATGTACTGCATCGGGGCGGGCTCCGAGGCGGACGCGAGCACCACGATCGTGTAGTCCATGGCCCCGAATTCCTTGAGCTTCTCGACCACGGCCGCGACGGTCGAGCCCTTCTGCCCGATCGCCACGTACACGCAGATCACCCCTTGGCCCTTCTGATTGATGATCGTGTCGACCGCGATCGCCGTCTTGCCGATGGCGCGATCACCGATGATCAGCTCGCGCTGGCCGCGGCCGATCGGGATCATCGAGTCGATCGCCTTGATCCCCGTCTGGAGCGGCTCCTTCACCGGCTGCCGCTTGATGATGCCGGGCGCGACGATGTCGACTTTGCGGGTGTTCGTGCCGTGGAGCGGGCCCATTCCGTCCACGGGACGGCCCAGGGCGTCCACCACCCGCCCCACCAGGGCGGGGCCGACGGGCACCTCGAGCACGCGGCCGGTGCGGCGCACCTCGTCGCCCTCGCGCAGCACGAGATAGTCGCCGAAGATCACCGCGCCGATGTTGTCCTCTTCCAGGTTCAGCGCCTGCCCGGTCACCTTCTCCCCAGTCTCCGAGGAAGTGAACTCGAGCATCTCGCCGGCCATCGCAGAGGTGAGCCCATAAATGCGGGCGATGCCGTCCTTCACCTCGAGCGCCGTGCCCACCTCGCGCACGTCAATCTCGGCGAGATCGGCCGCCTGGATTTCCTTGAGGAGGATTTCCTTGAGTTCGCCGGGTCGGAGGATGGAATCGGTGGCCATTGGGATGCCGGTTAGGAGTTTGTGAAAGTTATCACAAGAGTGCGGAATGTGAAACCCAATGCGGAATTCGGAATGCGGAATGCGGAATTGCAGTGAAGGTTTGCTCGCCTCACGACCTCCGCTGTACATTCCGCATTCCGAATTCCGCATTCCGCATTTGGTTGATTGGGCAGTCCGCATTTCATATCCGCGATCGCGTCCTTCCTCTTATGAACCGTTGCAGCACTCCCCGCGGCCCCACCGCGCGCAGCTCCTGCGGCGTCGTTCCCGCCACGCGCCGCGCCGCCCCCGCGAGGTGGCTGGTCGACGCGTAGCCGAGGATGTTCACCACCGCCCGCACCGTGTACCCGGGATTGCCCAGCAGATCGGCGGCGCACGCTGTCCGCGCGAGGTCGATGACCCGCTTCAGGTTGGGAGCGCCGCCGGCGGCGAACTCGCGCGACAGGTGCTCCCGCGTCACGCGCAGTGCCGCCGCGACATGGCCCGTCTGCGTCGGGAAGCCGACGCGGCGCAGCACCTCCTCCCACGCGGCGAGCTGCAGCCGGTCGGTGAGGCGGAGCAGCTTGGGCGCATCGGCGAGCGCTTCGCGCCGCGCCACCTGCGCCGTACGGGCCGCGATCCACTCCCCCGCCACCATGCCGGCGAACCCCGCCGCATCGCAGGCGGCGAGCAGCGGGCCGTCGTCGGGCCGCAGGGCCGACAGCACGAACATCGGGATGCGGGGGAACCGGGCCGGCAACGCGAGCGCGGCAGCGGGCGCGGTCTTCACATCGAGCACCACTGCGTCAACGAGGCGCTGGTACAGCAGTCGCTCGACTGCCGCGAGGGTGCGGCACAGCCGCACGCTCCCCGCATCGCGCGGGTAGCCGCGCTTCACCGCCCGCCGCGGCTCGGCGCGAGGGTTGAACACCGGCACGACGGCGGTCATGCCGGCTGCTCCGGGGCGGCGCGGTCCACCACTTGGGCGAGGGCGTGCACCATCGCGGTCGCCTGCTCCAGCACCGCGCGCGCGTTGTCGTAGGAGATCGTGCGGCGGGCATCCTCGGGGCTGTACCACGCGCAGTCGGTGATGCCTTCCTCCGTCTGCGGCACGCACTCGCCGCGCCGCGACTCGAACAGGAAGAAGTGGCAGAACTTGTGGATCGTCTTGCCGCGAAATCGGAAGTACCAGTCGATCACGCGAATCGGGCCGTGCAGCACCAGGTCCTGGAGCCCGGTCTCCTCGGCCACTTCGCGGCGCGCGGCGTCGCCGGGGGGCTCACCGGGTTCGAGGTGGCCCTTGGGGAACCCCCAGTTGCGATAGGAGTCGCGGATCAGCAGGAACCGCGGCTCGCCGTCCGGTCCGCGGCGGAATACGACCCCGCCCGCCGAGGTCTCCCGCTGGGCGCGGCGCTGTTTGCGCTTCATCCCATCCCCCCGCCCCTCACCCAATGCGGAATGCGGAATGCGGAATGCGGAATTGCAGGGCTAGGTCGATCGCACGTGCCCGCCACGCTGCTCGACGTTCGCGCGCTCGATTCCGCATTCCGCATTCCGCATTCCGCACTTCATTCATTCCGCATTGTCTCAGAATACACTGAAGGAGAAGTACTTCCGCGGGTTCGCCTGGATGTCCGACAGAAGCTGCCGCAGCTGGATCATCGTGAGGGTGGTCTCGCGGTACAAGGTCGAGTCCGACACCAGCAGGCCGAGCGTCCCGCTGCGGTTCGCGATGCGTGACATCACGCTGTCGGCCGACACCAGCACGCGCACCAGGCTTTCCTGGTTCTTGTGGGCGGCATCGAGCAGGTCGCGGAAGTCCTGCGACGCCGACCGCAGGTTGGCGCTGGTCGTCGCAGAGTTGTTCAGGATGGTCGCGAGCTGGCCTTGATTGGTCGCCGAGTCCACGCGCCCCAGGGTGGCCTGCAGGTTGGTCGCCGCTTTGGCGAGGACGTCCGAGCCCTGGCGCAGGTTCGACCCGACCGATCCGATCACCTCCGCCTGCTCGTTCGTGACTTTCACCAGCTTGTCGGCGACCTGGCCGAAATCCTTGATCGACTGCCGCAGCTCGAGCACGGCCTCGGAGTCGAACGCGGTCTGGATCCGGCTGGACACCGTCGCGATGTCCGTCGCGATGCGGCTCGCCTGCGCGGTGAGCTGGCCGATGTCGGGAAGCGTGGCGCCCGGCCATTTCCCGCCCCCCGCCGTCTGCGCTTCCGCGATCGCCTGCTTGATGTTGGGATCGTTCGGGAGCTGGTCGAGCGAGACGAGCGAGGCCGCCCACTCGCCGAACAGCGACGCCGACGCGGCGATCACCGCCGGCCTGGGCGGGGGCTGCGCGCCAGCGTAGATCTTGAGATCCGCCTCCACCCAGTTGCCGGAGGCGAGCCGGATCGCCTCGACCCGACCGACCCGTACGCCCCGCAGCACCACCGGATCGCCCACGCCGAGTCCCCCCACGGTGCGGAACCGGGCCGTGTACACCGCTTCCGTGCGGCCGAGATGCGCGCCCGACAGCCACAACGCGCCGGCCACCACGACCGCGAACGCCGCGATCACGACCAGGCCGACGGCGAATTCGTTCTCGCGCTTCACGCGGGGCGTCCCTCGATGAACTGGCGGACCACGGGATCCTCCGACTGCTGGATCTGCGCCACGGTACCCACCTGCCGGATCTTGCCCTCGTACAACATGGCGATGCGGTCGCCGACGGCATAGGCGCTCCGCATGTCGTGCGTCACCACGATGCCGGTCACGCCGAGATGCTCGCGGGTCCGCACCATGAGCTGGTCGATCACCGCCGAGGTCACCGGGTCGAGGCCGGTGGTGGGCTCGTCATACAGGAGGTAGCGGGGGCGGAGGGCGATGGCGCGTGCGATGCCCACCCGCTTGCGCATCCCGCCCGACAGCTCGGCCGGGTACTTCTCCTCCGCGCCCGTCAGGTCCACGACCGCCAGCGCCTCGCGCACGCGGTCCGCGATTTCGTCGTCCGAGAGGTCGCGACGCCTCAAGCCCAGCGCGACGTTGTCGAACACCGTCATCGAGTCGAACAGCGCGGCGAACTGGAACACGAATCCGATCTCGCGGCGCAGCGCCATGAGGGCGTCCCGCTCGAGCGTCGATATCGCGCGGCCGTCAACGATGACGTCTCCGGCGTCGGGCTGCAACAACCCCACGACGTGCTTCAGGGCCACGCTCTTGCCGGTGCCCGAGTAGCCGATGATGACCACGGTCTCCTGGTCCGGCACCGTGAGGGTGAAGCCGGCGAGCACCGGCTTCGCGCCGAAGCTCTTGTGGAGGTCCTGGAACTGGATCACCGCAGCAACACGAGTGCCCAGAACGCATCGAGCACGAGCAGCAGCACGGCCGAATAGACGACCGCGCGGGTGGCGCTCACGCCCACGCCCTCCGCGCCGCCGCGCGTGCCCAGCCCGACGATGCACCCCACCAGCGTGATCGTGAACCCGAACGTGGCGCTCTTGAACAGGCCGAACCAGGTGTCCTTGAATCGATAGAACAGCTTCAGGCCCTTGATGAACTCCGGGGTCGTGAGGTCGAGCAGCACCAGGCTCGCGATCCAGCCGGTGAGGATCCCCGTCAGGATCGCGAGCGCCACGATGATGGGAAACATGGCAGTGCCGGCGAGCACGCGGGGGAGGACGAGAAAGCTCTGTGGGTCGTACGCGAGCGTCTCGAGCGCGTCCACCTGCTCGGTGACCTTCATCGTCCCCAGCTCGGCCGCCATGCTCGCCCCGACCCGCCCCGCCAGCGCGAGCCCGGCGAGCACGGGGCCGAGCTCGAGCATCATCGTCTTCCCGACGAGCGTGCCGACGAAGTAGAGGGGAACCGTATTTCTGAACGTGTAGGAGGCCTGCAGGGCGAGCACGACGCCGGTGAACGCGGCGATGAACAGGGCGACCGGGAGGGAGTCCACACCGACCCGCCGCAGCTGGACGAGCGTCAGCCGCCCCCAGACGTCGACGTCGGGAACGGCGCGCGCCAGGTCCCCCATGAAATGGCCGAAGCGGCCGACGGTCTTGACGGCGTCGACGGCCCTTCGGCCGAGCAGCTCGATCACGGGCTCTAAACTACGATGCCACGTTACACGACGCCACGTTCCAAGTAGCGAAAATGGCCGGCACCGAAGCTTGCCGGCCACCTCGTGCAACGTGGCGTCGTGGCGTCGTGGAACGTCCTAGGCCGCGAAACTCGCCAGCGCCTTCCCCACCTCGCCATCCCGCAGCCGCTTGAGCGCGCGGTCCCGCAGCTGGCGCACCCGCTCGCGCGTCACGCCGAGCATGCCGCCGATCTCCTCGAGCGTGTGCTCGCGGCCGCCGTCCAGCCCGAAGTACAGGCGCAACACCTTGGCGTCGCGTCGCTGCAGCGTGTTCAGTGCCTGCTCGATTTCGTCCGACAGGAACCGGTCCATCGCCTGGTCTTCCGTGTCGGGGAGATCCTCGGCGATGAAGCGCTCGATCAGCGAGCGGTCGCCGTCGGGATCGAGCGGCGCATCGAGCCGCACGTCACCCGTGTTGAGCGCGGCGAGCGACTGCACCACCTCGAGCGACAGCTTGGTCGCGTCGGAGATCTCCTCCGGCGTGGGCTCGCGTCGCAGCGTCTGCCGCAGGAACTCGGCCGTGCGGACGATGCGCGACAGGTCGGCGGTGCGGTTCAAGGGCACGCGCACGGTGCGCCCCTGGCGCGCGAGCGCGGCGAGGATCGCCTGGCGGATCCACCAGACGGCGTAGGAAATGAACTTCACGCCCTGGTCCGGGTCGAACTTCCGGGCCGCCGTGAGCAGCCCGACGTTCCCCTCGCCGATCAGGTCGGTGAGGGGCAGACCACGGTTCTGGTACTTCTTGGCGACCGAGATCACGAAGCGCAGGTTGCGCTTCACCAGCTCCTGCATGGCCTCCTGGTCACCGGCGCGCACCTTCCGGGCGAGCGCGATCTCCTCCTTCTGGGTGAGGAGTGGCGTCTTCGACACCTCGTGGAGGTACTGGTCGAGGATGTCGCGCTCGTGCTCATGGGTCCCGAGGCCGGAGAGCAGACCCCGACGGCGCCCCCGCTTCTTCGCGGGCTTCGCCTTCGCCTGGGCGGCGGGCGGGCGGGCCGGCGCCACGGCGGCGACGGCGACAGGCCGCGGCGCCGCACGGGGCTTCGCCCGGCCGGGGGAGGTGGTCTTCTTCCGTCGGATGTGCTTGGGCATATCTATAAGTCCCGGATCACCGAGTGATACCGGACACAGGTCGAAAAGTTCGCGTGAGGGCGGAAAAACGCTTGACACCGCTAGAACGTCCAGATAAGATGCCGTGTTCCCGCCGGAACGCGTTTCGCGGGGCCCAATATAACGGGGGCGTAGCTCAGTTGGGAGAGCGCGTGAATGGCATTCACGAGGTCAGGGGTTCGATCCCCCTCGCCTCCACTGCAGGGCGGTAACGGGCGGTTGGAGGGGGCGGTCGGGGCGGTAGGGGCGGTACAAAGAACCCCACTGAGCGGTTAGATTGGCGA
>Ga0209761_1000352_pt1 | contig 27497 bp, 22 predicted proteins | sample GraSoi013_1_40cm_4_FD_185818 | JGI IMG/M metagenome (GOLD analysis project Ga0209761, IMG submission 185818) | Grasslands soil microbial communities from the Angelo Coastal Reserve, California, USA - Sample 09_25_2013_1_40cm (SPAdes) (version 2) | ecosystem: Environmental > Terrestrial > Soil >... | reverse complement strand
TTCCTTGCACCGGTCCTGAGCTTCGCAGCCGGGACGTTGCTCTCGCTGGTCGGCGTCCGTCCCTTCCTGCTCCGGCACATCCACCCCCCCTCGCACGAGATCAAGACCAACGTGGACGCCCTGGTGGGGCGGGTGGGCGTCGTCTCCGAGCGGATCGACCCCGCCACCGGCCGGGGCCGGGTCGTGGTGGAGGGGGAGGACTGGCGCGGCACGTCGCTCATGGACACGGTGCTCGAGCCAGGCACGCGCGTGATGGTGGTAAGGGTCGAAGGCACGACGCTGTACGTGGACAAGGAGACCTGAGATGGACAACATCGGCTCGCTCATCGTCCCGGCGGCGATCGCGCTGCTCGCGATCTCGATCGTCGCCAAGGGGATCCGCATCGTCCAGCAGGCCCAGACGATGATCATCGAGCGGCTGGGCAAGTACCACCGCACCCTGTCCTCCGGCGTCAACTTGATCATTCCGCTCATCGACAAGCCACGGGCGATCGACTGGCACCAGGTGATCGTCACGCCGGCGGGGGACTCGTTCGCGCGCCATTTCCGCACCGACAAGATCGACCTGCGCGAGACGGTGTACGTGTTCCCGCGCCAAAACGTGATCACGAAAGACAACGTGGTCGTGGAGATCGACGCGCTGATCTACTCCCAGATCACCGACCCCGTCCGCGCGACCTACGAGATCGCCAACCTGCCGGACGCGATCGAGAAGCTGACGCAGACCACGCTGCGGAACGTGATCGGCGAGATGGAGCTGGACCACGTGCTCTCCTCGCGTGACACCATCAACGCCAAGCTGCGCGAGATCCTGGACGAGGCGACGCACAAGTGGGGCGCGAAGGTCAGCCGGGTCGAGCTCAAGGACATCAACCCGCCGCGCGACATCCGCGACGCCATGGAGAAGCAGATGCGCGCCGAGCGCGACCGGCGCGCCGCGATCCTCACCGCCGAGGCGGAGAAGCAGTCGCGCATCCTCCAGGCCGAAGGCATCCGGCAGTCGGAGATCAACCAGGCGGAGGGCCAGAAACAGGCGAAGATCCTCGCGGCCGAGGCCGAGGCCAATGCCCGCCTGAAAGTCGCCGAAGCGGAAGCCCAGGCGATCGAGCGGATTACGAGCGCCATCAAGGGAACCGGGGGAGACCCGGCGCGGTACCTGATCGCGATCCGCTACATCGAGGCGCTCAAGGACATGGTCACGAGCCCGCAGAGCAACAAGGTCATCTACCTGCCGTACGAGGCGACGGGTGTGCTCTCGTCGCTCGGAGGAATCCGAGAGATGCTCGCGGGCACCACACAGGAGAAAAAGGGATGACGCCGAAAGCGATCACCGCAGCTGGCGTTGCAGCGCTGTTCCTGTCCGTCAGTCCGACTGTCCGACCGTCCGACGCCTCACCCGCCTGCGATCCCGACAACGGGGGCATCTCGCTCCCCGAGGGATTCTGCGCCGTCGTCGTCGCCGACCAGGTCGGCCGCGCGCGACACCTCGCCGTCGCGCCCAACGACGACATCTTCGTCGCGCTCGAGGACGGGCGCGGTGCGGGAGCGAAAGGCGGCGTCCTCGCTCTGCGCGACACGAGCGGCGACGGGAAGGCCGACGTGCGGGAGACCGCCGGCACCGCGGGCGGCACGGGCATCCTGTTGAGCAAGGGCGCGCTGTACTTCAGCACCGCCACCACGGTGTATCGGTTCGTGCTCCCGGTCGGACGGCTCAAGCCGGTGGGCGAGCCGAGCGTGATCGTCAAGGACCTTCCCGGGGGTGGGCACAACGCGCGGAATCTGGCGCTCTCCGCCGACGGCAAGACGTTGTTCGTCAACGTCGGCTCGCCCTCGAATGTGTGTCAGGTCACCGATCGCTCGAACGAGTCGCCGGGCAAGGACCCCTGCCCCGAGCTCGCCACGCGGGCGGGGATCTGGCGCTTCGACGCGAATAAGCAGGACCAGACCGAGGAGAGCGGGACGCATTACGCCACCGGGATTCGCAACGCCGTGGGGATGGTGGTGGCGCCGGACGGCCAGCTGTGGTCCACCCAGCACGGCCGCGACCAGCTGTTTCAGAACTGGCCCAAGCTTTTCACCGCCGAGCAGAGCGCCGAAAAGCCGTCGGAGGAGCTGCTGCGAGTGAACCAGGGCGATGACTTCGGCTGGCCGTATTGCTATCACGACCTGGAGCTCGGGCACCTCGTGCTCGCGCCGGAGTACGGCGGCGACGGGAAGGAGGTGGGGCGGTGCGCGCAGAAGAAGGAGCCGGCGGTCGCGTTCCCGGGCCATTGGGCGCCGGATGGCCTGGCGTTCTACACGGGCTCGCAGTTCCCCGCCGCCTACTCCGGCGGCGCGTTCATCGCGTTTCACGGCTCCTGGAACCGGGCTCCGCTGCCGCAAGCAGGGTATCGCGTCGTGTTCGTGCCGTTCAAGGACGGCAAGCCGGTGGGGACCTATCAAACGTTTGCCGACGGCTTCTGGCATGAGAACGGCGCCGGCCCGCAGCACCGCCCGGTGGGACTGGCGCAGGGACCCGACGGTTCGCTGTACGTCACCGACGACGCGGCGGGGAGGATCTGGCGGGTGATGTATAAAGGCGGTCGAGGGCGGTAGCGGGCGGTCGAGGGCGGTCGAGGTGGCGGGCTACTCGGGGAAACCATTGGTGGCCAAACTCGGCATCAAGTCCGGCGCCACGATCGCGATTCTGAACCCGCCGAAAGGGTACGATCGCACGCTGGGCAAGTTGCCCGCGCGCGTCAGCCGGCGGCCGGCGGCGACCGGACGGCTCGATTTCGTGCAGTTTTTCGCGCGCGAGAAACGCGAGCTCGAGGGCGAGTTTGCCGCGCTCGCGCGCGCGCTCACCCCCGCCGGGATGCTGTGGATCTCTTGGCCCAAGCAATCGTCCGGCGTGGCGACCGACCTTTCCGAGGACGTCATCCGGGCGATCGGCCTGGCCCACGGGCTGGTGGACGTCAAGGTCGCCGCGGTCGACGACGTGTGGTCGGGGCTCAAATTCGTTCGCCGGCTGAAGGATCGCAGCTAGATTGGCTCAATCATGCCGCAGCTCGCCACCACGCCTCCGCTGACGACGCTCTCCGAAGAGGAAGAGCTGTTCCGCGACACCGTGCGCGACTTCGCCGTGCGTGCCGTCAAGCCGCGGGTCGCGGCGATGGAGCGTGCAGCGGCGATCGATCTCGCGGTCCTCACGCAGTGCTTCGAGATCGGGCTCATGGGCATCGAGACGCCCGAGGACCATGGCGGGGCGGGCGGGAACCTCCTCATGACGGTGCTGGCCGTGGAGGAGCTCTCGGCGGTCGACGCGTCGGTCGCGATCTTCGTGGACGTCCAGAACACCCTCGTCAACAACTTGCTCCTCAAGTGGGCGAGCACCGACGTGAAGCGGCGCTATCTCCCTCGCCTCGCGATCGACCTGCTCGGCGCCTACGCGCTCTCCGAGCCCGAGTCGGGGTCGGACGCGTTCGGCCTGCAGACGAAGGCGACCAAGCGGGGTGACAACTGGGTGCTGGAGGGGCGCAAGCTGTGGATCACCAACGGGGCCGAGGCGGGGTTGTTCATCATCTTCGCGAATGCCGACTTCTCCCAGGGTTACAAGGGGATCACCGCCTTCGCGGTGGAGCGGGGCTTCAAGGGCTTCTCGGTCGGCAAGAAGGAAGACAAGCTCGGCATCCGCGCCTCGAGCACCTGCGAGCTCATCCTGGACGGCTGCGAGGTACCGGCGGCGAACGTAGTGGGCGAGGTGGGCAAGGGGTACAAAGTCGCGATCGAGACGCTCAACACCGGGCGCATCGGTATCGGGGCGCAGATGATCGGCGTGGCGCGCGGCGCGCTCCAGGCGGCGCTCAAGTACGTCAAGGAACGCCAGCAATTCGGCCATCCGATCGGAGATTTCCAGGCAGTGCAGTTCCAGCTCGCTCAGGCCGCGACCGAGCTCGAGGCAGCGCGCTTGATGGTGTACAACGCGGCGCGCCTCGAGGACGCGGGCGAGCCATACACGATGCAGGCCGCGATGGCCAAGCTCTTCTCTTCGCAGGTGGCCGAGCGGGTCACCTCGTTGTGCGTGGAGCTGTTCGGCGGGTACGGCTACACCAAGGAGTACCCGGTCGAGAAGTTCTACCGCGATGCGAAGATCGGCACGATCTACGAGGGGACGAGCAACATGCAGCTGAATACGATCGCCAAGCAGCTGCTGAAGTAGACGTGCCGGCCGCCGGGCCCCTGAGCCCGACGGCCGGCACGAATCGAGCGGCTCGCCGCCTACCGGTGAATCACGATACTCCCCCCGCCCAGCGCCGTGGTCGCCGAGCTGCGATCCGAGGCGTCCATCTGGTTGTCGTAGATCACGCCACCCGACGTCTCGTCCCAGATCCTGATCCGGAACCCGTCGGTGGGGCGGCCTGCGTTCAGGTCCCCGTCTACGGCCGAGATCATGAACCGGAAGCCATCGCTCCCATTCACCGTGCCCGACCCCTTGAACTGCGCCCGGGTACCCGAGACCACGAGCCAGTCGTACACGGTGCTGTGGAAATTCAACCCGGCCACCTGGAAGCGGAACTCGGTCTGGCCGGACGGCACCGTGGCGCCCGGCTGATAGCGGGCGACGAAACCGAAGTTTGCCTTCCCCGTGAGCGTCGGGTCGGCCGCGTACGCGCCCGGCGGGGAGTCGATCCAGCCGCCGCCGGTGACGAAGCCCACAATGGGGTCGAACGCGATGACGAACTCGAAGACGGCTTGCCCGATCCCGCCGTCCTTGTCCGCGACCGTAAGCGTCACCTTGTAGACGCCCGCCACAAGGTACGAGTGGGTGCCGTCGACCGATCCAGAACCGTCCACTTCGCTCACGAGTCCGCTCGAGGAGGTGCCGTCGCCCCAATCGATCGACGCCGTGTGCGTGTCGAGCAGTCCCGGATCGGTAAAGGTCGCGCTGGCCATAACGGGGGTGCCGACTTCCACCGGATCCACCGGCGCCGTGATCGGACCGACGGCCGGGGGGACGTTGGTAATCGTGGCCGCCGTGCTGGCGGCGTTGGTCAGGTTTCCGTCCGACACCGTGAGGGTCACCGTGTAGCTGCCGTTGTCCACGTAGGTGTGCCTCGGCGTCGGACCGGTCTCCCCCGCGCTCCCGTCGCCGAAGTCCCACGTGAAGGTCAGAGCATCGCCGTCGGGATCAGATGAGGCACTGCCGTCGAACGACACGATCGCCCCCTCCAGTGCGGTGACGCCTGCTCCGGCGACGGCGACGGGCGCGCGGTTCGTCGACGTCGAAAAGGCGAAGATCTCGGCCGAGCTCAGGCCCCCAATGGCCAAGCCGCCGGCGAGCAACACCCGCCCGTCGGTCAGGCGGGTCGCCGTGTGATCGAAGCGGGCGCTCGCCATGGTACCGGCATCGCTAAACATCCCCGTTCCCGGGTCGAACACCTCCGCACCGTCCAGGAGAGCCCCGCTGAAGCGTCCGCCGGTAGCGAGCACCTGCCCGGTCGTGAGCGGCGTCAACTGGTGCTCGCTCCGCGGCGTCAGCATGTCACCCGCCGGACTCCAGGTACCCGTGGCGGGAGCGTACAGCTCGGCGCTCTTCAAGTACGTGTCGGACGCCCCAAAATTATCCGGGCGGCTCACGCCGCCCGCGGTGAGCACTTTGCCGTCGGGTAGCACGACCAGGAAGCCAGCGGCGCTCACGTCCTCGGAGGTCCAGATGCGCTGGTCAGCCATGCTCCCGGTCGCGCTCCACGTCCCGGTCGCCGGATCGTACAATTCCGCCGAGGCGAGTGACGGGAAGGGATACGCGCTCGTGCCGCCAGCCAGCAACACACGCCCGTCCGGCAGCAGCGCGGCGGCCGGCGCTTGCCGGCCCATGCTCAGAGTGCCGGTGGACGTCCATGTTCCGGACGTAGGGTCGAACAGCTCTGCCGAGGTCCACATGTGGCCGCAGCGGTCGCCGCCCCCCGCCACGAGCACCCGCCCGTCCTGCAGGACGACGGCGGCCGGACTGTTGCGCGGCACGTTGAGGGGGCCGGTGAGCGTCCAGGTGCCGGCCACCGGATCGAAGATTTCGGCCGAGCCGCCGACGGCAGGTTCGACGCAGTTGTTGAATCGAGCGCCGCCGATCACGAGCACGCTCCCGTTCCTCAGCAGCACGGCCGCGTGGCCGAGGCGCGGGAAGTTCATGTTCGCGACGCTCGACCAGGCGCCGGTCCCCGGGTCGAACAGCTCGGCTGTGGCGAGCCGGGTCATGGCGTTGATGCCGCCCGCGACCAACACCCGTCCGTCGTCCAGCCGCACCGCGACGTGAGATGAGCGCGCCGCTGCCATGGCACCGGTCGAGCCGAACGCGCCTTGCAGGTCCGCCAGCGCGGGGGCCGGCCCCCGGACCGGGGCCGCCGGCGTGTCGGTGCGATCGCAGCTCGCGATCGCGAAGATCGTGGCCAGGTACAAGAGGGCGCGCCCCTGCTGCGGCGATGCGTTCATCAACGGCTCCTATCGGTAGGGCGCGACGGATGCCTAGGGCGGCTCACCCGCTGGAGCGGGTGCTCGACTGGATGATCCCTGTCGGCTCTCGCGCCGGCCGTGACTGGCCTCACCCCCGGCCGGAACATCCTGTGGCGCCAGCGGTTGCCATGACTGCTCAAAGCGGATTCGGGCGTCCGATCGCACGCGTGTGATGACGATCACACCGGCGTCGTGCCGCTCGCAGTAGGGTGGGCGCCCGTCAGCCACTCACACGCCGGAGCGCGTATGTCGAACAGGGCGACGCTTGTTTTGCTCACGGTGGGCCTGCTCGTCGCAACCGCGTCAGCAGCCGCCGCGCAAGGGAAGGGTCCGAAGAAGTACGCGGTAACCAACGATCGGGCGCTGGTCGTCACGCGGGAGGTTCTGGTCAGGCAGGGCTACGACGTGGTACGGATCGAGGACGCCGGGCCCGACGTCGTGGTCTGGTACCGGCGGGGCAACATGGGCAGAGGCAAGGGCAAGGGCCGGCCGGTGAAGATGGTGATCCACCGCGAGGCGGATCGGGTGGTGTTCCTCAACACACCGAGCGCCATACTGGTGGATATTGACGTCAGGTTGAAGCTGTAGGAGGAAAGCCAACCGGCCGCCGGTTGCCTCCTCCGGCGGCCGGTCGGTGCGCAGCCCTGTTACCGGATCAACCTGGATCCAATGCGGCCGTTGCTTCTGCCCGCTGGGTTACGGTCTTGGGAAGCGCCCCGGTCGCCAGCCGGAGCCACCACCGCAAGGATCCGCTCAAGGGCATCCAGCAGCCCCTGAGCGTCGCTGGGCGAAAGTCGCTCGGAGCGAACCAAAGCATCCACCTGGTGGCGGAACGCCGCCAGTTGGTTCGCCACGGGCGTCGTGTGGTCCCGGTCGAGCTGCTGCTCGGCCGCGCGCAGAATGGCGCACAGTGCTTCCGCGTTGCCGCGGTTCAGGGCGCCCGACGCCGCCAGCCCCTCGATCCGGGGCATCAACAGCCCCTCAATCGCCTGCTGGGTGGTCTCGACGACCATGGTCGCGTGGCCCGAGCCCGATCCGCCGTCATCGTCGGTCACGGTTACCTGCACCGTGTACGAGCCGGCCACACGGTACGAGTGGCTCAGCGCGAACTCCTTGCCCGTGAGCGTGAGCGGCTGGGCACCCGAGCCATCCCCGTAATCCACGGTCCCAGTCCAGCTGTCGGCGCCGGGATCTCCGAACCAGCCCGAGCTCGCGAACGTCTCACCCGGCAGGATCGTCCCCCCCGCGAATGCGTAGACCGTGGGCGGAACGTTGGCGATCGTCGCCGTCGTTGTCGCCGTGCTGCTGGCCTTGCCGTCCGAGACCGTGAGCGAGACGCTATACGTCCCGTTGTCGGCGTAGGTGTGCGCCTGTGTCGCGCCCGTCGCCGCTGGGCTATGGTCCCCGAAGTCCCACGAGTAGGTCAGCGCATCGCCATCCGGATCTGACGATGCGGACCCATCGAAGCTCACCGGGGAGCCTTCCAACCCCGAGACGCCCGAGCCCGCGTTGGCGACGGGGGCGCGGTTCAGGACGTAGACCTCCGCGGCGCTCAGCCCGGTGGGGTTCAACCCGCCGGCGATCAGTGCCCGCCCGTCGGCGAGGGGCGTCGTGGTATGATCGAACCGCGCGGTCACGAGGGTTGCGGCGTTCAGGAACTTGCCGCTTCCGGCATCGAAGAGCTCTACGGTCTTGAGCACTGCGCCGCCGTTGCGCCCGCCGGTGACCAACACGTACCCGCTCGGCAGGATCGTCATCTGGTGCTCGGAGCGCCGACCCGCCATCGCGCCGGTCCGCGTCCACGTGCCTGAAGCGGGATCATACAGGTCCGCCGTATTGAGATAGACGGTGCTCGGACACTCGAACGCGTTGCAGCGGTTCAAGCCACCCGCCGTGAACACGCGGCCGTCGGGGAGCAGCGCGAGGAAACCCAATGCGCTCATGTCTTCCAACGTCCACATCCTCGGGTCGTTCATCGACCCGGTTGCCTTCCAGGTGCCGCTCGCCGGATCGTACAGCTCGGCGGTGGCGACCGAAGGGAACGGATAGACGCCCATGCCGCCGGCCACGAGCACGCGACCGTCGCTTAGGCGCACGGCGGCCGCCGACTGGCGGGGAGCGACCATGAAGCCGGTGAGCGTCCACACGCCAGTCGCCGGATCGTACAGCTCCGCGGAATTCCAGAGACGACCGCACCGGTCGCCGCCGCCCGCGACCAGCACCTTGCCGCTGGCGAGGAGGGCGATGGCCGGGCTGTTCCGCGCAACCTTCATACTCCCCGTCAGTGTCCACTTCCCGGTTGCCGGATCGTAGATCTCGGCCCCCGTACCGACCGGCGCCGTGGCGCACCCGTTGAACGAGGCGCCGCCGACCACCAGCACTCGACCGTCGGCGAGGAGCACGGCCGCGTGGCCGAGGCGTGGGGCCGACATGCTGGTGGTCGTGCTCCACGTGCCGGTCCCCGGGCTGAACAGCTCCGCGGACGCTAGCCGCGTGAACCCGTTTATCCCGCCCGCGATGAGCACCCGGCCGTCACCCAGCCGCACGGCCACGTGCGCCGAGCGCCCCGAGGCGAGGCTCCCGGTGGGGCTGGAGGATCCCGGATCGACCGCGAATGCAGGCTGCGAGGTGGATCCCATTACGGAATCCGGTCGGTCGCAGCCGACCAGTGAAAGGAGGACCAGCGGGGTCGAGACTAAGGCGCACCAGCGGAACGGTGTCGTCTGCACGGACGGCTCCCTCGGGTAAATCCCTATGGTTGCTGGGCGCGGCGGGGATACACCCCGCGTCGGGCGGGAGGCGCCGCCCCCCACCGGGGCAACGCCTAGCTGAAGAGCGTTGCGCCTGGGCCAGGTAACTGTGACCGGGCTCACCAGGAGGCTCCGGCTCTCGTCGTAACTGACGCCGCAGCAGGCGCATAGCGTGCCGATCAGGGCGTCGCGGTGGAGCGCCGTTTGTGGCGATAGTGTCGCGTTGCTGTGTGTGCCTGTTCGCGCGCGGCCGAGAACTACTTTTCTCCCATGCACACCGCCACCCGTACCCACGGCTTCACCGAATCAGTCATCCGCGGCATGACCCGGCTCGCCAACGAGCACGGTGCGATCAACCTGGCGCAGGGGTTTCCGAACTTCTCGGCGCCCGACGCCCTGAAGGACGCGGCGGCGCGCGCGATCCGCGACGACATCAACCAGTACGCCATCACCTGGGGCGCCAAGCGGTTGCGTGACGCCCTGGCGCGGAAGTACGCCGACTGGTACGGAATCACCGTGGATCCGGAGACGGAGGTGACGGTCACGTGTGGCGCGACCGAGGCGATGGCATCGGCCCTCCTCGCCGTCGTCGATCCCGGGGACGAGGTCATCGTGTTCGAGCCGTTTTACGAGAACTACGGCCCCGACACGATCCTATGCGGCGCACGTCCGGTGTACGTCCCGATCGCGGCAGCAGCGCCGCTCGACTTGGACCGCCTCGCCGCGGCGTTTTCGCAGCGCACCCGCGCGATCATCGTCTGCACGCCCAACAATCCGACCGGCCGCGTCCTGTCCGGGCGGGAGCTCGAGGGCATAGCGGAGCTGTGCCGGCGGCATGACGCCTATGCGGTGACAGACGAGATCTACGAGCACATCTACTATGAGGGAAAGCACATTCCGATCGCGACGCTCGATGGGATGCGCGACCACACGATCACGATCAGCGGCGCGTCCAAGACCTTCAGCGTCACCGGGTGGCGGGTCGGGACGATCATTGCGCCGCCGGAAGTGACCGACGCGATCCGCAAGGTACACGACTTTCTCACCGTCGGAGCGCCGGCGCCGCTCCAGGAGGCGATCGCGGTCGGGCTCGAGACGCTGGGACCCGAGTACTACCGAGGTCTCGCCGTCGACTACCGCGCCCGGCGGGACCTGTTGCACGGCGCGCTGCTCGCGGCGGGCTTTCGCTGCGAGCCGCCCGAGGGCGCCTACTACATCCTCGCCGACTTCTCCGCGCTCTCCGACCTGCCGGACGACGCATTCGCCCGCTGGCTCACGTGCGAGGCGGGCGTCGCCCCGGTCCCGGGCTCGAGCTTCTTCAGCCGCCCCGAGCTGGGACGGCGGCTGGTCCGGTTCGCGTTTTGTAAGACGGAAGAGCAGCTGCGAGAGGCGGGGGAGAGACTACGGGCGGTCAGAGGGGAGCGGTAGCGGACCGTTGAGGTCCTCTACCATCTCCCTCCGCCACGGCGCCGACTACGATGTCGGGCGAGGGCCGATCGGTGTGGGCAGCCGTCGCGGCGCGGCGGCGCGCCAGCCGGAGCCGGGCGAGCTGGAACAGCCACCGCCCGAGCGGCCCGCCCCAGAAGCGCAGCCGGCGCTCGCGTTTCGGGTCGGTGCGATGCTCGGTGCGCGCCCGGGCCATGACGGCGGCGAGCAGCGCCACTCCTGCCCCGATGCCAAGGGCCGCGAGCTGTACGGAGCTCGCATCGAGACCAGGCGCGCGCAGTCCCACCCCGACCGCCGTCGCCGCGAGGCAGACCCCGGCGTACGCCAGACGTCGCAACAGCCGCTCGAGGCGCGACGGCCCCTCGCCGTACAGAAACGCCAGCTCCTCCCGGTGGCGCACCTGCTCTGCGGCGAGCGCGTCGGTCAGGTCGTCGCGATCGAACCCCGCGGCGCAGAGCCGCCGCACCCGCGACACCATCAGCACGGTCGGCAGTACGAACAGCCAGACGATGAAGCCCGCGGCCACGAGTCTGGCGCCGAGCTCGGCGGAGGTGACGAGCTGCATCACCAGCAACGGGACGGCGAGGCCGAGCAGCGTCCCGTACACCAGCGCCGGCGCGGAGAGCTGCCGGCTCTCGACCAGGAACGCCCGTAGCGCGATCGGCGGGCCTACCGGCACCGCCACCGCGAGGCGGACGGCGTCAGCGAGGTGCGCGCCGCTCGTGAAGCGGGCCGCCGGCTCCTTCAAGAGACAGCGGTCGATGACCTGCGCCAGCCGCCGCGGCACTTCGGGCGCCACCGAGGCGAGCGGCAGCGGCGGCGCCGCGATGTGCCGCGCCAGCATCTCGTAGGAGTCGCGTGCGTCGAACGGCAGCTGGCCCGACAGCGCGTAGTAGCCGACCACCCCCAGCGAGTAGAGATCGCTCCGCGCATCCACCCCGAGCCCGCTCGCCTGCTCCGGGCTCATGTACTCGGCAGTCCCCACCACCTCTCGCGGCCCGGTCGTCCCGCCGCCAGCGCCTACCCGGGCGATGCCGAAATCGGACACCACCGCGCGGCCGGTGGCGGAATCGAGCAGGATGTTGTCGGGCTTCACATCACGGTGCACGACGCCGCGCTCGTGCGCGTGCGCCAGCGCCCACGCCACGTCGCGCAACAGCCGCGCGCCTTCCTCGGGACGGAGCGGTCCTCGCTCGCGCACCCGCTGACCCAGCGTCTGGCCCTCGACGTACGCCATGGCGAAGAACACGACGTCGGTCAGCTCGTCGACGGCGAAGATGGGGACGATGTTGGGGTGGGACAGCTGCGCCGCGGTCCGCGCCTCGACGAGAAAGCGCTCGCGCGCGACCGGGTCGACGGCCTTCGCAGGGAGCAACAGCTTGATAGCGACCCGGCGATCGAGGCTAAGCTCACGCGCGAGGAACACCACGCCCATGCCGCCTCTGCCAAGGCGGCGCTCAAGCACGTAACGACCGGCCAACGCACGGTCGAGCATGCGGAAGTGGGGATCCGGTTCTCGTAGCATCGATTGCGCGGTGTGGCGGCGACGCGACAGTCGCGGTCGGGCCTACGTCATGAGCGCGCCCTCAGTACCCCGGGGGGTCTAGACGGGGTTCCCCGGCCCTGAGCCCCGCTCTGCAACGCGAAACACCGCCCCGCCAGCCGTCGGCGGCGCTCAGCGGAGCTCCTCCTCGACCTCCCGCTCGGCCTCGAGGACGAAGCCGATCTGGTTGGCCACCTCGCGCGCGAGGCCCAGGTCCGTGGTGAGGCTCTGCACCGTGCCGGAGCCCGCGTGCAGCCGCAGCAGGTTGAGCCGGATCGTCTCGAGCGCCCGCACAGCGTCGCTGAGGCGTTGCTGCACGAGGTCGCGCTCGACCTCGAGGTCGGCGACGATCCGCCGGCGCCGCGCCTCGACGCGGGCGTCACCCTTCCCCGGTCCCTCGTCCCCCTTCTCTGTGTCGGCCAGGACCTCCTGCAGCTCCTCGAGCCGGCGCCGCATTTTCTGCGCGTCCTCTTCCAGCCGGTGCACCACGGCAGGCAGGTCACGGAGCTGCTGGCGCGTGTCCTTCGGCAGCGTCGCGAACAGCTGCTCCGCGGCCATCCCGATCGAGAGCTCCGTGGGTCGATGCGTCATCGGCGCCGGCAGGGCCTTGGCGGATGTGAACGAGCGCGCCAGCCCGAACAGCCGGCGGCCGATCGGCCCGGTCCAGAACTTGGCGTAAAAGTCCGTGTCAACGTCGCGACGGCGTTGCAGCAGGATCAGCGCCATGAGCCCGAAGCCGAGGCCCACGACGAGCGACGCTCCGAACACGGGGGCGAGGACCCAGAGCATCGATTCCGGGCGGCCGCCCCACATCGCGGCCAGGCTGACGCCGGCGGTGACGAGGCCCACGACGGCCCCAGCTTGCAGCAGCCGCTCGGTCCGGGACGGGCCGGTCCCGTGCTCCACGGCCCGCTCCTCCCGTTGTTGCTCGATCTCCGCGCGGAACGCGACGCCGATGTCGCCGTGGCCGAACCCGGCTTTGAGCAGCCGGCGGGCCCGGTTCACCAGCGCGGCGAGCGGTACGACGGTGAGGCCGCCGATGAAGGTAGCGAACGCGGCCGACGAGCCGAGGGCACCGCCCACGAAGGCCGACGCCAACAGCAGCCCCAACGGATAGAGCAGCACCCCTGCCCCATCGAGCCGCGAGTTGTGCTTCACGAATGCCCGCAGCACGACCGGGACTTCCTTGCGCTGCTCCAGCGCGAGCTGTCCGGCCAACTCCTCGGCCTTCTGGGGCCGCTCGGCCGGATCCTTTTCGAGGCAGCGCTCGATCGCGCGGGCGAGCCGCCGCGGCGCGCCCGGAGCGACCGCATGGAGCGGCGGCGGTGGCTCCGTCACCTGCTTCGCCAGCACCTCGGTCGCCTTCGCCCCTTCGAATGGCAACGCGCCGGAAAGGGCGAAGTACCCCACGACCCCGAGGGCGTAGAGGTCGCTGCGCCCGTCCACCGGCTCGCCCAGCGCCTGCTCGGGGCTCATGAATTCGGGCGTGCCGATCACCTCACCGCCGGCCAGCGCCGCCGCGCCGCGCACCAACCCCGCAATCCCGAAGTCGGCGACGAGGGCGCGGCCCGTCGCGGTCTCCAGCATGATGTTGTCCGCCTTCACGTCGCGGTGCACCAGCCCCTGCGAGTGGGCGTATGCCAGCGCCCAGGCCACCTCCCGCAGCACACGCGCCGCCTCCGAGGGCGCCAGCGGCCCGCGGCGCCGCACCCGCTCCGTGAGCGTCTCGCCGTCTACGTAGGCCATGGCGAAGAACACGAAGTCGCCGACCTCGTCGACCGTGAAGATGGGAATGATGTGTGGGTGACTGAGCTTCGCGGCGGTGCGCGCCTCGCGCAGGAATCGGTCCCGCAGATTCTCGTCCCCAGCCTTGCCCGGCGGCAGCAGCTTGATGGCGACGGGGCGGTCGAGCCTCACTTCGCGCGCCAGATACACCACGCCCATGCCTCCGCGGCCGAGCTCCCGCTCCAGCGAGTAGCGCCCCACGAGGGCGGCCTGGAAGTCGAGAAACAGACGGTCGAAGGCGGACGAAGACGGTCCGGGGCGGTCGAGGTCACCCATACCACCCCATAGTAACCTCCACCGTCCTGCACCGCCCTCTACCGCCTTCCATCACCCAGGTTCAGATTCTCCGCCCATATGGCCGACCACGAGCCCTACATCCCCGCCACTCACTTCCCGGCGGAACTGACGCCGCGCGCCCTGATCCTCGGCGTGCTGCTCGGCCTGATCTTCAGCGCGTCGAGCGTGTACCTCGCCCTCAAAATCGGGCTCACCGTCAGCTCCTCCATCCCGATCGCGGTGCTCTCGATCACGATCTTCCGCGCCCTCGGCCGGACGTCGATTCTCGAGAACAACATCGTCCAGACGACCGGATCGGCCAGTGACTCGGTCGCCGCCGGCGTGGTCTTCACTATCCCGGCGATCCTGCTGATGGGCTACGACTTGGACATCAGCCGGGTGGCGATCCTGGCGACGGTCGGCGGGCTGATGGGCGTGCTGATGATGATCCCGCTGCGCCGAGCGCTGATCGTCAAGGAGCAGGACACGCTGGTCTACCCGGAGGGCACGGCGTGCGCTGAAGTGCTGATCGCGGGCGAAGAGCGCGGTCTGCAGGCCAAGCGCGTGTTCCAGGCGTTCGGCGTCGGCTTCGTCTACAAGTTCCTGATGGGCGGGCTCAAGCTGTGGCCCGACGTGCCCGGCAAGGCGCTCGCCTTCTATCCGGGCGCCGCCGTCTCGACGGAGATTTCTCCGGAGCTCTTGGGAGTGGGCTATATCATCGGCCCGCGCATCGCTGGCTACTTGTTCGCCGGCGGCTGCTTCGCCTACCTGGTGCTCGCCCCCGCGATCAAGCTCGTGGGGTCGGGCCTCGCCGAGCCGTTCGGTTTCCCGGCGGTGAAGCTGATCCGCGACATGAGTCCGAGCGAGCTCCGCGCCAGCTTCGTGTTCTACATCGGGGCGGGCGCCGTCGCCTCAGCGGGAATCATCGCGCTGGCCCGCTCGCTCCCGACGATCATGAGCTCGTTCGCCTCGAGCTGGAAGGAGCTGCGCGCGTCCCGGCTCGGCCAGGCCGTCACCCGGCTGCGGACCGAGGACGATCTCCCCCTTTCACTCACCGTCGGCGGCTCGATCGCCCTCGCCGTCGTCCTCACGCTGCTGCCGCAGCTGGGCGTCAACCTGCTCGGCGCCGTCCTCATCGTGATCTTCGGATTCTTCTTCGCCACCGTGTCCTCCCGCATCTGCGGCCAGATCGGCTCCTCGGCGAACCCGATTTCCGGCATGACCATCGCGGCCCTGCTCGGGACGTGCCTCATCTTCGTCGCCATCGGGTGGACCGGCGTGGATCACCGGGTGCAGGCGATCTCGATCGCCGCAGTCGTGGCCGTCGCCACGGCGAATGCGGGCAACACGTCACAGGACCTGAAGACCGGCTTCCTCGTCGGCTCTACCCCGCGACGCCAGCAGATCGCCATCCTGATCGGCGCCCTGGGCTCGGCGCTCGTGGTCGGCTGGACCCTCACGCTGCTCAACCGGGCGTACACCTATCCCGTCCCCGAGACGCACGCTCCGTTCGGCGCGCAGGCGCTGGCGCCGGCGGCGGGTGGCCGGGCGCCGGTCGAGGTCCTGCCCGCGACCATGGCGGGGTTCCGCATTGCCGGCAGCGACTCGGTGGACCACGCCGCGTATCAGGTGGTCCGCGTGTACGTCGTCACCGACGGCGTCGCGGCCGGCAAGTACCTGATGGATCCCAAGAGTCGCGAGCTCCGTTACGTGCTCGATCCCGGGATCGGCGGCCGCGTGCACGAGTATCGCGGCAAGACCATTCCCCGGCTCGATTCGCCCAAGGCGACCATCATGGCGCTCATCACCGACGGCATCCTGACCCACAAGCTGCCGTGGGTGTTGGTGCTGCTCGGGGTGTTCATCACCATCGCGATCGAGCTCATGGGGGTGCAGGCGCTGCCGGTCGCGGTGGGGGTCTACCTGCCGATCTCCACCTCGTCGGCGATGTTCGCGGGGGGCGTGGTGCGGTGGCTGATCGAGCGGCGCGCGCAGGCGCGGCAACAATCGCTCGCCCAGGTCGAATCGGGTCCGGGGGTGCTGTTCGCGAGCGGCTTGATCGCAGGGGGAGCCATCTGCGGAATCGTGCTGGCGGCGATCGCGGGCGTCCTGGGCTCCGCGGACGCGCTCGCCGAGCGGGTGCCCATCTTCACGGCGCTCGGGAATCTGCCCCACTCCATCGGCCTCGCCTTCGGGCTCTTCGGACTGCTGGGAGCGCTGCTCTACTGGGTGGGCCGGCGCGAGCAGTGATACGGCCGCCGCTGTAGGGGCGCAGCATGCTGCGCCCCTACGTATGCTGCGCCCCTACATTTCAGCGTCCGTGCTTTGCGTGGATAACGATGCGCGTCATTTCGCTGTTGCCCGCCGCCACCGAGATCGTCGCCGCGCTGGGAGCGAGCAGCCGCCTCGTCGGGGTGACGCACCAGTGCGACTACCCGCCCGAGGTGCGTGCCCTCCCGCGGGTGACGAGCACGCGGGTCGATCCCGGGCTCTCGTCCGGCGAGATCAATCGCGCGATGGCGGATGCAAAGCGCACCGGCGCCCCGGCAATCGAGATCGATGCGCCGCTCGTCGCGCGGCTGCGGCCCGATGTCATCATCGGGCAGGCGGTGTGCGACGTGTGCGCCGTGGGCCAGGCGCAGCTCGCCGGCCTCGTCGCTACGCTCACGCCCACGCCTTGGGTCGTGACCCTGCATGCGCACACGCTCCCCGAGGTCATGATCGACATCCGGAAGATCGCTGCGGCCCTCGAGCTCACGGACGAGGCGGACGAGCTCCTGGCGGGATTGTCTTACCGCTTGCGCCGCGTACGGGAGACTGCCCTAGCCCGTTCGAACGATATAGGGGCGCAGCATGCTGCGCCCCTACAACGACCCCGGGTCCTGGTTCTGGAGTGGCTCGACCCGCCCTACGTCGCGGGGCACTGGGTCCCCGAGCTGGTCGCGATCGCGGGCGGCCAGGACATCGGCAATCTCCCGGGGACGCACTCCGCACCCCGCTCGTGGCGGGAGCTGAGCGCCCTCGCGCCCGACGTCGTGGTGGTCGCGCTGTGCGGCTTCGACGTGGAGCGGGCGCGCCGCGAGCTGGCCTTGGTTGCGGACCGCGACGCGCGGGCGGTGCTCGACCGGCGCGTCGAGTTTCTCGACGGCAACGCCTATACTTCACGCCCGGGGCCGCGGCTGGTCGACGCGGCGGGAATCCTCGCGCAGTTGATCCAGCGTTGATGGTTTCACCCAGGTTGGTTGAGGTCCGACGGCTATGACGGGTCACCTCGTGGCGCTGTGCAGCTTGCTGCTGGCCCTGCTGCAGGCGCCGGCGATCCCTCCTCGGGGTCCCCTGCGGCTGTATGCGGTGGGCGATATCAACCTGGGGCGGCGCACGGCCAGGGAGCGGCTAATCGAGGGGGACACGCTGTATTCGTTTCGCCCGCTGCTCGACACGCTGCGCGGCGCGGACATCACCTTCGGCAACCTGGAAAGCCCGATCGCGGCGGACTCGGGCCAGGTGGACGACTCGGGGGCGGTGTTCACCGCCCCGCCCATCGCGGCGCTGGCGCTGGCACAGGCGGGGTTCGACATCGTGAGTACGGCCAACAACCACGCCTGGGACGGGGGAGAGGCGACGTTGCAGGAGACGATGCGCCAGCTCACGCGGGCCGGCGTGCTGTTCGTGGGATCCGCGTTCGGCCGCGACATGGCCGAGCAACCCGTGATCGTGCGGCGCGGGGGCTGGCGCATTGCCTTCTTCGCAATCACGCGCGCCTGGAATCCAGCCCCGTACACCTTCTACCGGCACCCCGGGGCGAACTACGTCGCCTGGGGAGACACAGCGTGGATCTATCCCGCGATCAGGAGCCTCAAAGAGAGCGGCCGGGTCGACCTCGTCGTCGTGAGCGTCCACGGCGGCCGGGAATTTGTCGACGCGCCGCCCAAGTACCACCAGGACCTGCTGTACGGCCTGGTGGACGCCGGCGCGGACCTGGTGCTCGCCCATCACCCCCACGTGCTGCAGCCGGTGGTCCGGTACAAGGGCAAGCCGATCGTGCAATCGCTCGGCAACTTCATCTTCCTGCAGAGCGGTCCGTGGACGCGGCTCTCGGCGATCCTGCGCGTCATCGTGCGACCCGACAAGCAACTGCACCTGTCGGCGATCCCCATCCGGGCCGGCCATCAGGCGACCCTCGCCACCGGCACGGCCGCCGACAGCATTCGCAGCCGGCTCGGCATTCCTCTCTCCACCCCAGCCCATCCATGATGAAACCCACGCTGGACTTCCTGAAGCGCCTGCTCGACACCCCGGGGCCTTCCGGCTTCGAGACCGCCCCCGCCCGCGTGTGGCGTGAGGAGGTGAAGCCGTTCGCCGACGAGGTCACGGCCGACGTCCATGGCAACTCGACCGCCGCCGTGAACCCCAAAGGCGCGCCGCGCCTTATGCTCGCCGGCCACATCGACGAGATCGGGCTCCAGGTGACGCACGTGGATGACGAGGGCTACCTCTACTTCGCCGGGATCGGCGGGTGGGACCCGCAGGTGCTGGTCGGGCAGCGCGTCGTGATCGCGGGGCCGAAGGGACCGGTGCGCGGCGTGATCGGCAAGCAGGCGATCCACCTCATGAAGAAGGAGGACATGGACAAGGTCTCCAAGATCACGGACCTATGGATCGACATCGGCGCCGCCACGCGGGCCGAAGCGCTCGAGCGCGTGCGCGTGGGAGATCCCGCGGTGCTGGACGCGGACGTGCAGGAGCTGCCGAACGGACGCATCGTGTCGCGCAGCATCGACAACCGGATCGGAGCCTACGTCGTGGCCGAGGTGCTGCGGCTGCTCGCGAAAGACCGCCCCAAGCACGCGGCGGTGTTCGCCGTCGCCACGACGCGTGAGGAGATCGCGTGGACGGGTGGCGGGGCTCGCACCAGCGCCGTCGGACTCGACCCGCAGGTTGCCCTCGTGGTGGACGTGACGCACGCGACCGATTACCCCGGCGCGGAGAAGAAGCGGACGGGCGAGCACAAGTTGGGAGGCGGACCGGTGCTGGCCCGCGGTTCCTCGGTCAGCCCCGTCGTGTTTGACCTGCTGGTGCAGTGCGCCGAGCAGGAACAGATTCCCTATAGCGTGCAGGCGGCGCCGCACGACACCAGCACCGACGCGGACGCGATCTATAACGCGCTGCGCGGCATCCCGACCGGGCTCGTGAGCGTGCCCAACCGCTACATGCACAGTCCCAATGAGATGGTGGCGGTGGAGGACCTCGAGCGGGCGGCGCGTCTCCTGGCCGCATTCGCGCGCCGCCTCGACCCCAAGGTCAGCTTCGTTCCCGGCTGACGGGAGGAGGGACGCCATGAAAGGCAACAATCCGGCACTCGGCCTCTTCATTCTACGGGTGGTGGTCGGGGTCGTGTTCCTGATGCACGGCCTCGGCAAGCTGATCGGTCCACCGTTCCCGGGACCAGGCATGGCAGGTTGGACGGGCATGCTGCGGGACGTGCTGCACTTCCCGGTGCCGGGACTGATGGCCTGGATCGGGATGCTGATCGAGGCAGGGGGCGGTCTGGCGCTGATCCTCGGGGTCGCCGCGGCGCCGGTGGGCTGGCTGCTCGCCCTCTACATGGTCGTCGCGGCCGTGACGGGCGGCCACTTCGCCGCGGGGTTCGACGTGTTCCACTTCGGGGACCCGATGAAGCGCGGCTACGAGTACAACCTCACGCTCATCGCGGCATCGCTTTGTGTCGCGTTCGGTGGGCCGGGAAGCTGGGCGCTGGGGAAGCCGCAGCCGCCGAGTATGACGACGTAGGGGCGCATGTGAGCCGAGATTAGCGGCCCGGCTTGCGCTTCAGCTCTTCCAGCGCCGCGCGCGCCGCGTTCCGCACCTGGCGGTCGCCGTCCTCGGCCAGTCCCTGCAGCGTCCCCACCGCCGCCGGCGTCGCGGCGAGGCGCAGCGCTTCGACGGCGGCGACGCGGAATCCGGCCGGCTTGCGGCCGAAGATCCGCCCCGCGGGTTGGACGAACTTGATCAGCGCCTGGACTGCGTCCGGGCTCCCGATCCGGCCGAGGGCCAGCATCAGCTCCCGCTGCACCGCTTCGTCCTCCTCCTCGTCCATGGCGACGACGAGCGGCATCGCCAGGGCGCTCGACTTGCGGCCGATCCCGAGCGCCACCTGCATGCGCACCTCCTGCGACTCGTCACGCAGCGCCCGCCGCAGCGGCTCGGCCGTGTTGCGCGAGCCGATTTTCGCGAGCGCGAGCGCGACCGCTTTGCGCACCCGCTCGTCTGCGTGGCCCAGCCGCCGGCTCAGCGCCGGAACGGCGTCTTCCATCCCCAGCTCCCCGACCAGTTCCGCCACGTTGCGCACCACGAACCATTCGTGGTGGTCGAGCATGTGCACGACCTGCTCCGTGCCCTGCGTCATCTGCGTCAGCGCGTCGAACACGGCGCGCCGCTCGCTCACCGCCGGCGCCGCGACCAGCATGTCGAGCAGCACCTCCACCGCGTCCGCGCCGGCCCGCTGCAGCACCAGCGTCGCTGCGGTGCGGTGCCGTGGCACGCTGACGAGACGCGCGAGCGCCTCGACCACCGGTTTCGTGTAGATGCGGCGCAGCGCGATCGCGTACTGGCGTCGCGCGCCACTCTCTTCCGAGACGCGCTGCTCGACGCGCGTGACGGCCGCGACGAGCCGCAGCACCTCCTCGAGGCGGTTGCGCTTCAGCGCGGTCTCGACCTGCTGGATCAGGGCGGCGAGGACGTCGCCCACGTTCACCGCCGCCGGGTCGCGCTCCAGCTCGGAGAGCGGGTCGTCCGCGCCGCCGGGAGACGGACCGGGCAGCGGGGCCGCCGCGCTAGCCGGCGGCGGCGGGGGAGCCAAAGGAGCCGGGGGGGCGCGGGGGCCGGGGGGAGCGGGGGGAGCGGGGCGGGCAGGGGGGTCCGACTCCGCCGCTTTAGCTCCCGGCAGGGCGCGCGCGGCTGGCGGGGGCGAGGGATCGTGCGTCACCAGCGGCACGCCGCTCAGGTGCACTGAGCGGATGTCCTGCATCGCCTCCCCGCGCAGGATGCCTTCCGTCCCGAGGGTCGGCGCCGCGCGCCTGGCGGCATCGGGCGAAGGCACGACCGGCTCGGCAGGGCCGATCCCATCGGGCGGGGCACGCGGAGCGGCCGGCGGAGCCGGGTCGCCCGCCTGCGTGACGCGGATGCCGTCCACACCCGCCCCTGACGCCCCGAGGCGCGTGGCGACGTCCTCCAATCCCGGCTGATCGGCCAGCGCCCTGAGCAGCTCGAACACCTGGGCGGGCGGCGGGTTCTGCGGCAGCGCGATCGCGGCGATGTCGTGCAGGTCGAGCCGCTGAATCAGCCGGACAAGTGCTTGCGTCTCGCACGGCACGCCGTTCAGCTCGATCCGGCCGGCTGCGAATGTGAGCGTGACCGGCGAGTCGCGCAGCAGGCCGAGCAGCGCCCGGAATTCCGCCTTCTGGGCTTCCTTCGCACCCGGATCGCGAAACAGCTCCACACAGCGCGCGAGCCGCGTAGCGATCGTCTCGAGAGTCGCCATACCGCGAGCGAGCAATCTAGAGCCCTGGACCACCTCCGGCAACGCGGGCCAGCGTGTGAGCGGCGTCACGCTCGCGCACGGGCCGCCCCGGAAGGTCGAGCGCGACCGACAACGCGGCGACGGTCGGCGGGACGAGCCCGAGCGGCTTGAGACGCTCCGCCGAGGTGAGCAGCGCCGCGAGCGGCTCGTCGTACGCGAGGCGGCCGCCGTCGAGCACGATCCCGCGATCCAGCGTCTCGGCGGCGAATGCGAGGTCGTGCGTCACCACCAGCAGCGCGGCGCCCCGCTCGGCGTGCTCGCGCAGCGCGTCCGCCACCTGCGCGCGCAACGCGCGGTCGAGTCCCGCCGTGGGCTCGTCCAGCACCAGCACGATGGGCTCGAGCGCCAACGCGCCGGCCAGAGCGGCGAGCTTGCGGAGCGCCGGCGGGAGGTCGTAGGGATGCTGCGTGGCGTGGCCACCCAGGGCGAGTGCCTCGAGCGCCTCCTCCGTGCGGCGCCGGACCTCGTGTGCCGGCAACCCGAGCGCGCGCGGTCCGAAGCTCACATCCTCCCGCACGGTCCGTGCGAACAGCTGCTGGTCGGCGTGTTGGAACAGCGAGCCGACGCGGCGCGCCAGCTCTTCGGGCGCGCGACCGCCCGTGTCCCAATCGCCGACCCACACCGTCCCTGCGTTGGGGTGGAGCAACCCCGCCACGAGGCGGACGAGCGTAGTTTTCCCGGCGCCATTACGTCCGAGCAGGGCGACGCGCTCCCCCGCGGCGACGTCGAACGAGACGTCGCACAGCGCCGCGACCGCTCCGTACGAGAAGCCGACGCCGTCGAGGCGGAGCGCGGCGCTCACGGCCACCGCCGCACCGCGTCGGCCACGGTGAGCGGGTAGGGCGGGGCCAGGCCCGCCGCCCGCCAGATGCGCGCCACCGTCGTACCCAGACCGTCGTCGCAGGCAGCGTCCTCGGCGAGCAGCTGTGGCGTCCCGATCGCGCGGACCGCGCCGTCGTCGAGCCACACCACCTGGTCCGCCACGTCGGGCACGGCGTCTAGCTCGCTCGTCGCGACGACGATCGCCTTGCCTTCTCCCGCCAGCAGCCGGAGCAGGCGCCACACCGAGCGGGCGCCCGCGGGATCGAGCTCGGCGGTAGGCTCGTCAAGCAGCATGAGGTCGGGGTCCATGGCGAGGAGGCCAGCGACGATGACGCGCTGCAGCTCACCGCCTGAGAGTGTGACGGGGTCGCGCGCGGCGAGGGACACGATCTCCAACCGCTCGAGCGCGTGGTCGACGTGCCGGGCGATTTCGTGTCCCGGCCAGCCGAGATTCGCCGGTCCGAACGCGACCTCGTCCCACACGGTGAAGGCCATGCCGGACAGCTGCGTCCACGGCGTGGGGAGGACGATGCCGCTGCGCGCCCTCCGCCGCACGGCTCCCGCGAGCCGGCCGCCCGTCACCCGCGGGGCCAGGTCGGCGGCGACGAGCAGCAGGGTCGAGGCTCCCGCCCCGACCTTCCCCACGAGCGCCACGATTTCCCCGGCCGCGACCTCCAGCGCCACGTCGCGCAACGCGGGCGTCTCGGTCGCGGGATACCAGAAGGTCACCTCCTCGAGCGCGAGCGGCGTCACGCCAGTCTCCGCACGAGCGCGGCGAGGCAGAGCAGCAGCAGGCCCCACCGGACCACGCGCTCCACTACTCGGTCCGGTGGCGGCGCGAGCGACGTGCGCCGTGCCCCGGACACCAGGCCGCGCGACTCCAAGGCGAGGGTCCGCTCGTCCACCTCGTGGAGCGCAGACAGTACGAGCGGCAGGGCGAGCGCGCGCAGCGCCCGGAACCGGTTCGCGACGCTGCCGCGGGGCGACAGCCCGCGGCAGCGCTGCGCCTCGACGATCCGGCGCGCGCGCGCCTTGAGCACGGGCACGGCCGACAGCGTCGCGGCGAACAGGTAGGCGGCCGTGACACTCCACCCGCGCGCGACCGTCGCTTCGACGAGCCGGTCCGGCGCGAGCACGGCGGCGAGCCACACGAAGCTGGCCACCATGGTGCTGATGCGCAGGCCGATCGCCACCGTCGTCCGGACGTCGTGCAGGAGGAGCAGGAAAAGCCAGAACGGCGCCGCGGTGAAGAGGGCGGTGCGGAAGACTACTAACCCCGGGCGCCAGCTCCGGGATATACCGGTGCCGGCAGGCCCCGGGCTTGCGCCCGGGGTCAGTGTGAGGCTCAGAGCCACGAGCAGGGTCGCGAGCCCGCCTCCCGGCGCGGGCAGGATCCATGCGAGTGCCGGCAGCGCCGCCGCGACGGCGAGCAGCGTGAACGGATGCAGCGTCCTCACGCCGCGCCGATCGCGCGCAGCGCCAGCGGGAAGCGGGCTGCCGTGCGGCGCGGCAGGGCGTGCAGCACCGTTGCCACCAGGGCGAACGTCACCGCCTTGTCGCCGAAATCGGAGACGAAGCTCCCGAAGAAGCACGCGCCCAGCGGGGGGAGCCCGAGCGCTTTGCCGAGTGCAGTCGTGAGCGCGATCCCGCCCGTCGTGGTGCAGCCGAAGACGAAGTATGAAATGGGCGTCGAGGTCACCGACGCGATGACGCCGAGGCCCAGTCCCGCCGGAACCGCCGTCTTGAGGCTGCGAAACAGCGCCGCGCGCGCGGCGAACCCCGCGTACAGCGCCACGATGATCTGAACCACGACGAAGGGCCAGAAGGTCGGGTTGCGGAGCGTGTTGACGGCGGACGTCAGCGCGCCGACCGCAATTCCCACGACCGGCCCGGCGAGCGCGGTCGCGAGAATGGTCCCGGTGGTGTCGAGGAAGAGGGGCAGGGCGACGGCGTCCACGGCGGCGGAGAGCGCCAGACTGATCGCCACGGCGACGGGAATGAGCGCGAGCAGTCGGACGGACACCGGCCAGCTTCCGTGAGGGTCGGGGCAAAGATAGATATACGGAACCGATGACGGCCACCTTCGAGCCGAGCCGGATCGTGCGGGCGCTCCACGCTGCGCACCTGCACGATGCGTCACGGGCGGACCTGCTACAGATGGCCTGCGACCGGATCCGGGCCCAAGGCGCGCCCTACACGTCGGTCTACGCCTACATGCTGCACGGCTCGGAGCTCGTGCTCGAGGCGTACGCGGGGCGCGAGACGCCGCACACACGCATCCCCGTCGGACAGGGCGTATGCGGCACCGCGGTCGCGACCCGCCAAGACCAGAACGTTCCCGACGTGGGCGCCGTCGGGAACTATCTCGCCTGCAACCTCGACACCAAGTCCGAGCTCGTGGTGCTGATTCGCCGTGGGGCGAACATCCTCGGTCAGATCGACATCGACTCGGACGTGCCGGCGGCGTTCACGGATGTCCATCACCGCGCGGTGAAGGAAGTGGCGGATGCGCTGGCGGTGCTGGTGTAGCGCCCTAGAGCCTGGGTACTGTAATTGGCTCGTTCATCGCCGCGCTTCAGGTCGCGGCGTCACAGGGCCTTGGGACGTTCTACCCAAACCCCGAGGTGCCGGCGGGGCAACACTCGCAGCCCAATCCCAACAAGGCCAAGAGCACTCACGGCCATCGTTGGTCGATCGGCGGCGGACGACGCGCGGTGCTCCTCTTCCCCCAGGGGCGCCGCGCGTCTCCGCTTCAGCCCGCCGGAACGTCCGGCGCCCCTTCCACGGCCCCGGTGAGCATGAGCCGTCCCGCCGTGGCGTCGTGGTCCAGCAGCTCGGCGTACCGCCCCCACTCGACGATCGTCTGGAACAGCGAGTCCGCCGGAATGAAGGGGAAGTAGATGGTGAGGTCCGCCAGCACCTCTTCGTCTTCCATTGACCCTTCGCTCTCCACCAGCATCGCAATCACGCGCCCGAACAGCGGATGCTTCTTGAGCCGCGCGCGAGTGGCGTCCTTCCGGGCCGAGTCGTCCATCGCCATGACCTCGCGCCCTACCAGCGTGAGCTGCACGACCTCGCCCGGCGTCGTCACCCAGCCGAGCTGCTCCGCCCCCCGCACCACGGCCGACATCCGGTCATAGTCCACGCCCAGGTCCTCGGCGAGCTCGAACACGTGACCCTTCCCGTCGGGCCGCGAGAGCAGGTGGTCGAGCAGACCGGTGGCCTCGGACACGTGCACGCGCGGGAACGGAATGAGCCGCTGCGGTGCCGCCGGCGCCGGCTCGGGCAGCAGCGTCGCGGTGAGGATGGCGTGCAGCCGGTCCACCATCCCGTCGAACTCGGGGCTGCGCTCCTGCCGGGGATAGGGGAGCGGATTGACCAGCTCTTCGCGCACGTGCCCGGGATGGGAGCCGAACACCACGATCCGCCCGGCGAGGAACACCGCTTCCTCGACGCTGTGCGTCACGACCACGAGCGTGTTGACGCCGGTCGACGCGTCGCGCCACAGATCCACGACCTGGCTGCGCAGGTTCTCGGCCGTGAGCGGATCGAGCGCGCCGAACGGCTCGTCCATGAGCAGGATCTCGGGCGCGACCGCGAGCGCCCGCGCGAACCCGACGCGCTGCTTCATCCCGCCCGAGAGCTCCTTCGGGTACGCCTGCTCGAACCCGTCGAGGCCGACGAGGTTGATGGCGCGCGCCACGGCATCCCGGCGGGCTGCGCCGTTCACGCCGCGGGCTTCGAGACCCATCGCCACGTTCTCCGCCACGGTGAACCACGGCAGCAGCGCGAACGATTGAAACACCATCGCCCCGGCGCCGAGCACGCCCTTGAGCGGGCGCCCGCGGTACAGCACCGACCCGTCGGCGGGACGTGCCAGGCCGGCGAACAGGCGCAGCAGGGTACTCTTGCCGCACCCCGACGGCCCGACCAGCGCCACGACCTCTTGCTCGCACACGCTGAGCGACACGTCGCGCAGCGCCTCGATCACCTGCCCGTTCGGCAGCCGGAAGCGCTGCGTCACGTGACGCGCCTCGAGCAGCAGCGGGCCCGGCGTCATTGCGCCAGCCCGAAGCGGATCTGCGCCCTGGTTGCGAGCGCGCGCCAGACGAACCGGTTCCAGCCGACCACGATCAGGCTCATCAAGGCGATCCCTCCCGCAAGCAGCGGAAAATTGGCGTGGGCCGTGGCGTCACTGATCAGGCTCCCCAGTCCCGCCGTGGTGCGGAGCCGCCCGCCCGCCTCGAGGTATTCGGCGACGATGGAGCCGTTCCACGCGCCCCCCGCCGCCGTGATCCACCCCGTGACGAGCGCCGGGAACGCCGCCGGCAGGTACAGCGAGCGCCAGCGGGCGCGCCACGGCAGCTGAAATGCGGTGGCCGCGTCTTTGAGCTGCTGCGGGATCGCGGCCACGGCCGAGATGACGTTGAACAGGATATACCATTGCCCCGCGAGCACCATCAGGGCGACCGCGCCGAGCCCGAGCCCCACGCCGGCCCGCTCGAACAGCAACACCACGAGCGGGAACAGCATGGGCGCCGGGAACGATGCGACCACCTGGATGATCGGCTGCAGCAGCCGCGCCAGCAGCGGCGAGCGGCCGATCACGATGCCGGCCGGCAGCGCCCACGCCGTGGACACGATCACGGCACCCATCACCCGGGCGAACGTGAGGGCCGCCGATCCGATCAGCGTCCCCCAGTCGCGGGCGCCGAGCTGCCGCACCAGCAGCCAGATGTGCCAGGCCCCCGCAGCCGCCGCCAGCGCGACGCCGGCCACGAGCAGCGAGCCCCCGACCCACCGCGCCACC
>Ga0209761_1000351_pt1 | contig 27508 bp, 29 predicted proteins | sample GraSoi013_1_40cm_4_FD_185818 | JGI IMG/M metagenome (GOLD analysis project Ga0209761, IMG submission 185818) | Grasslands soil microbial communities from the Angelo Coastal Reserve, California, USA - Sample 09_25_2013_1_40cm (SPAdes) (version 2) | ecosystem: Environmental > Terrestrial > Soil >... | reverse complement strand
TTGGCTGCTCGCATGTTCCGCAGGCTTTCATCGCGTGCTCTTATAGCACTCCTGGTCCGGTGGCTCAAGTGCGCGAAGACGAAATTCCCCAATGCTGATAAGAGGATACAAGTGGCCTCCCCTGGAGTTTCGTGTTGCTTTGACGTCAGCCATGTGTTAATTTCACCAGATTAACGCGGGGGGCGCACAGCATGCCAACCGATGAATTGCGACAAGACGCGGAACGGTTTCTGATGAACACCTACGCTCGCGCGCCGATCTCGATCGTGCGCGGTCGGGGCAGCCGCGTCTATGATCTGGAAGGCCGGGAATATCTGGATTTTGTGGCCGGGATCGCGGTCAACACGCTCGGGTACTCGCATCCGGATTTGGTCGCCGCCATCCAGAAACAGGCGCAGCACCTCCTGCACGCGTCAAACCTCTATTACACCGAGCCCCAGGTCAGGTTGGCCCAAGCGCTGGTGGACCACTCGTTCGCCAAGAAAGTCTTCTTTTGTAACAGCGGAGCGGAGGCGAACGAGGCGGCGATCAAGCTGGCCCGGCGGTACGCGCATGAGAAGTACGGCCCTGACCGCTACGAGATCATCACGATGCTGCAGTCCTTTCACGGCCGGACGATGGCGACTCTCACCGCCACCGGTCAGGAGAAGGTGCAGAAAGGGTTCGAGCCGCTGCTCGCCGGGTTCACCTACGTCCCCTTCAACGACCTGCCCGCAGTCGAGAAGGCCCTGACCAGCCACACCGCCGCGGTGATGCTGGAACCGGTCCAGGGTGAGGGAGGGGTCCACGTCGCTGATCGCGCCTACCTCAAGGGGCTGCGCGAGTTATGCCAGGCTCGGGATGTGCTGCTGATGTTTGATGAAATCCAGACCGGCATGGGCCGCACCGGCACGTTGTTCGCCTATGAGCAGTTGGGCGTCCAACCGGACGTCATGACGCTGGCCAAGGGGCTCGGCGGAGGCGTCCCGATCGGCGCCTGCCTGGCGACGGATGAGGCGGCGGCCGTGTTCACGCCGAGCACGCATGCCTCCACCTTCGGCGGCAATCCGCTGGCCTGTGCCGCGGCCCTGGCGGTGCTGCGCGTGCTGTTAGAGGGCCGGATACTCGAGCAGAGTCGCCGCATGGGGGACTATCTGGTCAAGGGCCTGCTGGACTGCAAGGACCGCCTACCTATCATCAAGGACGTTCGAGGGTTAGGCCTGTTGCTGGGCATGGAGCTCGCGATCGACGGGAGGCCGGTGGTGACGGACTGTCTTGCCCGCGGCCTTTTGATCAACTGCACGATGGAGCGGGTGTTGCGGTTCGTCCCACCCCTCATCATCACCCAGCGCGAGATCGACCGGCTTCTGGACACCCTGTCGCAGGTTCTGAGCAAGCGAGTCTAGCAGAGCATGGAGGCTCCATGACCGGACGGGCTCTCCGAGCAACGCGTCAGCCGCCTCCGCTCGGAGGTGGAAGCGGGAAAGATCTGTTGACGATCGGGGCGATCCCGGCGAGCCGGATCGTGCGGCTCTTGCGGTTGTCGCGCGAGCTGAAAACGATGCGGCAGCGTGACCGGCCCCATCAGTACCTGACTGGCACGACGCTGGGCCTGCTGTTCGAGAAGCCGTCCACGCGGACCCGGGTCTCCTTCGAGGCCGGCATCACTCAACTCGGCGGGAAGTCGTTGTTCCTGTCGGCCACCGACATTCAACTCTGTCGCGGCGAAAGTATCGCGGACACGGCCCGCGTGCTCTCGCGGTATCTGGACGGGCTCGTGATCAGAACCTATGACCACGCCACGGTCGAAGAGTGGGCGCGACAGGCGACGATTCCAGTCATCAACGGACTGACGGATGTGTGCCATCCGTGCCAGGCGCTCTCCGATCTGCTCACCATCCGGGAGAAGAAGGGCGCCCTGAACGGCGTAAAGCTGGCCTACGTCGGAGACGGCAACAACGTGGCCAACTCGCTGATCGAAGGAGCGGCCAAAATGGGCATGGCCATCAGCCTCGGATGCCCGAGCGGCTACGAGCCGGACCAACGGATCGTGGATCTGGCGCGTGTGGAGGCGGAGCATACCGGCGGGTCGATCGAGATCGGCGAGAATCCCCAGGTGGCGGTCAAGGAGGCCGACGTGGTGTACACCGATGTCTGGGTCAGCATGGGGCGGGAGCGGGAGCAATCACGCCGCCTGAAGGCCCTGGCCCCGTACCAACTCAACGAGCGCCTGCTGAAATGCGCCCGCCCGGACGCGATCGTCATGCACTGCCTGCCGGCGCACCGGGGGCAGGAGATCACCGCCGGCGTCCTGGACGGCCCGCAATCCGTAGTGCTGGACCAGGCCGAGAACCGCCTACACATGCAGAAGGCGATCCTGGTCGAGTGGCTTGGACGCGGGAAACGGAAGATCGGGGGCACATGAACCGCAACCCGATCAAAAAAGTGGTGCTGGCCTACTCGGGAGGCCTGGACACATCGGTCATCCTGAAGTGGCTGCAGGAAACGTACGGCTGCAAGGTCGTCGCCTTCTGCGCCGATTTGGGTCAGGGGGAGGATCTGAAGGCGATCAAGGCGAAGGCCCTGGCGGTCGGAGCGTCGAAGGTGTACGTCGAGGACCTGCGGGAAGCCTTCGTCAAGGACCACATCTTTCCGATGCTCCGCGGCAATGCGGCGTACGAGGGCAGTTACCTCCTGGGGACCGCCATCGCCCGGCCGCTGATCGCACGCCGCCAGATGGAGATCGCGCTGAAGGAGGGAGCGGATGCGGTCTCGCATGGGGCGACAGGGAAGGGCAACGACCAGGTCCGCTTCGAGGTGACCTACCTGGCGTGTGAGCCGAGGGTCAGGGTCATCGCGCCTTGGCGGGAGTGGACGTTCCGCTCGCGTCGGGAGCTCATCGAATACGCCTCGACGCACGGTATCCCGGTGTCGGCCACGAAGGCCAAGCCGTACAGCATAGACCTGAACCTGTTCCACGTGAGCTACGAAGGTGGCATCTTGGAAGACCCCTGGGAGGAACCTCCGGACGAAATCTTTCGGATGACGGTCTCGCCCGAGAAGGCCCCCAATAAGCCACGCCTGGTCGAAATCGACTACGAGCGAGGCGACCCCGTGGCGGTGGACGGCAAGCGGATGAGCCCGGCCACCTTGTTGGCCCACCTGAATGGCCTGGGCGGGGAACACGGCGTCGGCCGGCTGGATCTGGTCGAGAACCGCTACGTGGGCATGAAGTCGCGGGGGGTCTATGAGACGCCGGGGGGGACGATCCTGCATGCCGCGCACCGAGGCTTGGAGTCCATCACGATGGATCGCGAGGTCCAGCATCTCCGTGACAGCCTGATCCCGCGCTACGCCGAGATGATCTATTACGGGTATTGGTACGCGCCGGAGCGAGAGATGCTGCAGAAAGCGTTCGACGAGGCTCAGCAGGACGTCAGCGGCGCCGTCCGCGTGAAGCTCTATAAGGGAAGTTGCGCGGTGGTCGGCCGGCGATCGGACCGGTCGCTCTACCGCCTGGACCTGGCCACCTTCGAAGAGGATGAGGCGTACCGCCAGAAGGACGCGGAAGGGTTCATTCGTTTGAACGCGCTGCGGCTAGCCATTCGCGCCCAGCGGCCCAAGACCAAGCGTGAGCCGGGCACGAGATGATCGCGGAGACCATCACGAGGAAGGCGGCGTCATGAGCAAGCGGAAACCGCGGACAGGCCGATCCGTACCCCCCAAGGCCCGTACGGCCAAACCCGCGCGCAAAGCCTGGTCCGGCAGGTTCCGGGAGCAGACGAACCGGGCGGTGGAGTCCTTTACGTCTTCTCTCTCCTTCGACCAGCGCCTGTACGGGTACGACATTCAGGGCAGCATCGCCCACTGCAAGGCGCTCGAGCTGGCCGATGTGCTGCCGCATCGGGATGCCTCCGCCATCATCCGCGGCCTGGGGGAGGTTCGAGCCGAAATCGATGCGGGCCGTTTCCCGTTCGCCCCGGAGGACGAAGACATTCACATGGCGATCGAGCGGCGGCTCATCGAGCTGATCGGACCGGTGGGGGGCAAGCTGCACACCGGCCGGAGCCGGAACGACCAGGTGGCCTTGGACATCCGCATGTATCTGCGAGACGCACTCGGGTCCGTGCTCGGGAAGGTGAAGCGGTTCCAGCGGGCGCTCCTGGATCAGGCGCGGAGACACCTGGACGTGGTCATGCCGGGGTACACACACCTCCAACGCGCCCAGCCGGTGCTGTTCGCGCACCATCTGCTGGCCTATGTGGAGATGCTCGAACGTGACAAGGGACGAATGCGGGACGCGCTCCCGCGGCTGGATGTGATGCCGCTGGGGTCCGGCGCGCTGGCCGGCACCAACTTCCTGGTGGACCGGAGCTACGTCGCCAGGCTCCTGGGGTTCACGGCCGTGACCGAGAACAGTCTGGACGCCGTGTCCGATCGGGACTTTGCGGCCGAAGTGCTGGCGGCGCTCTCGATTCTGATGATGCATCTGTCCCGCCTCAGCGAGGAGCTGGTCCTGTGGTCCTCGCAGGAGTTTCACTTCGTGGAGTTGCCGGACGGGTTCTGCACCGGGAGCAGCATGATGCCGCAGAAGAAGAACCCGGACGTTCCGGAACTGGTCCGGGGCAAGACCGGCCGCGTGTACGGTCACCTGCTGGCATTGCTGACCACCCTGAAGGGGTTGCCGCTCAGTTACAATCGAGACCTGCAGGAGGACAAGGAGGCCTTGTTCGACGCGCTGGATACGGTGACGGCCTCAGTGGACGTGTATACGGAGTTGATCAAGGGACTGACGGTTCAGCGCGCGGCCATGGCGAGGGCCGCCTCCTCCGGCTACGTGTTGGCCACCGAGCTGGCGGACTACCTAGTCGTGAAAGGGATGCCGTTTCGACAGGCGCATGAAACCGTCGGTCGCCTTGTGCGGGCCTGCCTGGACCGCAAGCGGGACCTGCGTGAACTGACGCTGGCTGACTTGCGGACGTTCTCGGACCGGTTCGAGAAGGACGCGCTGGACGTGCTGACCGTGGAGGGAGCGATCGAGCGAAAGGCGCAGATCGGCGGGACCGCCAGGAAGAAGGTGGAGGCGCGGATCAAGGTGCTGGAGAAGATGCTGGCGTGAAGCAGGAGGGAAGAAGCCTCGGCTGGCGAATGGTAGAGAGAGGGGAGTAGCCAGGCCGCCCTTCTTGCTCGCAGAGCCCCCACGATAAAGCTGTGGTCGCTCGATGCGCGCAGTGAAGGACAGCCTGGCTACCCCCTCTTAGAAAAATAGAGGTCGCCGGAAGATCCTCGTTGAAGGCGCGCAGTTGGGGATCAACGAGACCACCCTTGCAAAATGAAGCACTCAGAGTTCCTCTGCATCTTGTTAGTGGGGATAATTGGCGGGTGCGGGACGGTCGGTCCGCCGATTCCGCCGGAGGATACTGCGATCGCCGTGAAGCTACAGAAGGCAAAAGAGAAAGAAAAAGAGAAGGCGGCCAAAGCCGAACGAAAGCCCGAGGAAGTGGCGCCGGTGCAGGACGAGGTTCCCTTGCCGTCGACGCGACCGATAGGGACCCGTTGAGGAGGGTATCGCGATGCAACTGATCCGTTCACCAGGCAAGACCCGCACCCTGTTGCTGGTCGACCCTTACCCGAGGAACAACCCCTACCACTTGACCGCCAGCGAACGCCGCTCGGTCTGGTTCCCCAAGCTCAGCCTGCCGGTGATTGCGGCGTACACGCCGTCTGACTGGGAGGTGGACCTCGTGGATGAAGCGGTCCAGGACGTCGACTTCGATCGGCCCTGCGACCTGGTCGGCCTGTCGGTCATGACCTGCTACGCGCCGCGCGCGTACGAGATCGCCACGGAGTTTCGGAAACGCGGCAAGAAGGTGGTCCTGGGCGGGGTGCACCCGACGTACTGCCCCGACGAAGCCCTCCGGTACTGCGACGCGATCGTGTGTGGCGAAGCCGAGGATCTCTGGCCTCAACTGGTGGCGGACTTCGAGGCCGGGGCGATGAAGCGGATGTATAAGATGTCGCAGTTCCCGGCGCTGGAGCACTACATCAGCCCGCAGGTGGAGCTCTTGAGCCCGGATGCCTACATGACCCGGCAGTGCAGCTTTACGACGCGGGGCTGCCACTTCGAATGCGAGTTCTGCAGCGTCTCGCCCTTCAACGGGAAGACCACCCGCCGCAGGCCGGTGCCGGAAGTCGTCAAGGAGCTGACCCGCATCAAGCAATGGATTCGCGGAGAGTTGGTGGAGCGGATGCGGGAGGGGTCCCTGTGGCAGGCGTTCATGACCGGGTTGCGTATCCGGATCGGACTGGAGGACGGAACCATCTTCGCGTTCGTGGATGACCTGCATAACAGCAACCGGGGCTACTGCCGGGAGCTGTGGGAGGCGCTCAAGCCGCTCAAGATTAAGTGGGGATGCCAGTCCACGCTGTTCCTGGGCGACGACGCGGAGATGGTCAAGCTGGCGGCCGAGAGCGGTTGTGTCTCGGTCTTCGTGGGCATGGAGTCGCTCGACGAGGACTGTCTGCAGGAGACGAACAAACCTTTTAACCGCGTGCAGAAGTTTGAGGACGAGATCAAGATGTTCCACGAGCACGGGATCATGGTGAATCCCGGGATCGTGTTCGGCTTCGACAACGACGACGAAGCGGTCTTCGAGCGGGCGGTGGAGTTTCTGGTGAAGAACCGGGTGGAGCTGGCCTACTTCAATGTGCTCACCCCGCTTCCCGGCACGCCGCTCTACGAGCGCTATAACAACTCCGGACGGATCTTCGATCGGGATTGGGCGAAGTACGACGGGAAGCACGTCGTCTTCTATCCCAGCCGCATGTCGCCGGAACAACTCCAGGAAGGCTTCTACTGGGCCAACCACCAGTTCTACTCCTGGCCATCGATCTGGACACGGTTGTCGGCCACCAACCAGCGGCTTCCGGCGCGCTTTCAAATGAACCGGCAGTTCCGCAAGCTGGTCAAGCGGGCCTGTCCGAAGGGAACCCTGTCGCCGGTGGCAGCGGTTCTCAAGGGCCTCCAAGCCAAACTGCCGACATTTGACACCGAGCAGCTCATCCCCAATGCGCTGCACGCGATCAAGATCGGCGAGCAGACGGCCCGAGATCTCTGGCTGAACATCAAAGTCAAGCGCCATGATCAATTTTCGGCGCTGTTCGTGGACCTGGAGGGCACGCTGGATCACCTCAACGCCCGGGAGTTGATGGAGCGGATCAAGCAGGCGGCTGAAAAGGCCAAGATGGACATCATCGTCAACTTCGAACATCTCAAGGAGGCGACGCCGAGAGCCCTGCAGACGCTGTTGGACGTCGAGACCCTGAAAGCCGTGGCTCCCTACGCGAAAGTTCGATACCGCAAGTTCAAGGAGGCGTTCGAAGCCGCGACGCAGGACCTCTCGCTAAAAGGGCTCGAGCTGCTGGAAGAGGATTGGCAGGATGCATGACTTTGAATACCGGCACGGGGAGCTCGCGTGCGAGAACCTGCCGATCAGCCGGATCGCCAAAGAGGTCGGGACGCCGTGCTATGTCTATAGCTATGCCACGCTGGTGCGGCATTACCAGGTCTTCGATGGGGCCTTTCAGAACGTCCCGCACATCGTGGCGTACGCGGTGAAAGCCAACTCCAACCTCGCCATCCTGCGCCTGATGGCTCGTGAGGGCAGCGGGGCGGATATCGTCTCGGGGGGGGAGTTGTACCGGGCGCTGAAGGCCGGCATCCCGCCGTCCAAGATCGTGTTCGCCGGGGTCGGAAAAAGCCGGGAAGAGATCAGGGACGCGCTGGCGACGGATATTCTGATGTTGAACGTCGAGTCCTCCGCCGAACTGCGGGTCATCGACGAGGTCGCCGCCGAGATGGGCCGTCGGGCTCGGGTGGCGTTGCGCATCAACCCGGACATTGATCCCAAGACTCATCCCTATATTTCCACGGGCCTCAAAAAGAGTAAGTTCGGGATCAGCGCCGACCGTGCGCTTGACGAGTACAAGCTGGCCACTTCCCTCAGACACATCGACGTGGTGGGGGTGCACAAGCACATCGGCTCCCAGCTCACCGACATCGCGCCGTTTGTGGATTCGTTGAAGAAGATCTTGGCACTGGTCGAGACCTTACAACGGCACGGCGCCAACATCCGCTACATCAATATCGGCGGGGGACTCGGCATCACCTATTCGGACGAGGTGCCGCCGCTCCCCCACGAGTTCGCGGTCGCCATTTCCCCGCTGGTGCGGGACCTGAAATCCGTGCTGATCATGGAGCCGGGTCGGGTGATCGTCGGGAACGCCGGCATCCTGGTCACCCGCGTCCTGTACACCAAGGCGGGCGAGGACAAGCACTTTGTCATCGTGGACGCGGGGATGAACGATCTGATCCGGCCCAGCCTGTACGGCGCCTATCACGAGATCCGGCCGGTGTACGAGGTCCCGAACGCGAAAACGCGCACCGTCGACGTGGTGGGACCGGTTTGCGAGTCCAGCGATTTTCTCGCGAAAGACCGCGCGATGCCGGAAGTCAAGGCAGGCGACCTGCTTGCGGTCATGAGCGCCGGCGCCTACGGGTTCACGATGGCGTCCAATTACAACTCCAGGCCGCGCGTGCCCGAGGTGTTGGTCAAGGGCGGAGAGATGCACGTGATCAGGACGCGAGAAGAGTATGGTGATCTCGTGCGCGGCGAAACGATACCGGAATTCCTCAGATGATGGCTGGGTGGGGCAGGACCACGGTGGGCGCCCCGCTCCTTCGGCGAAGTCGCTCTGAGTCCTGCCCCACCCAATAGCTGAGCAATTCCTATGAGAAGAGAGATGAGAGGAAAGAGTGTGAAAGGGAAAGACAAGCCCATCCCATTCATGAAACTGTCCGGGAGCGGGAATGATTTTATCCTGATCGACAATCGGGAGCGGGTCGTGGCCGCTCGGCGGGCGGGTGCGCTGGCCGCCAAGGTGTGCGCCCATCGGATGTCCGTGGGGGGAGACGGCCTGATCCTGATCGAGCGCTCGCGCCGTGCCGATTTCCGGTGGCGTCTCTTCAACGCCGACGGCAGCGAGGCTGCATTCAGCGGCAACGGAGCCCGGTGCGCGGCCCGGTTTGCGTATCTCAAGCGGATCGCCCCACGACGGATGCGAATCGAAACGCCCGCTGGGGTGATCGAGGCCGAGCTGGTGGCGGGGCTTCCTGGCCGAAAGGGCAGGACGGTGCGCGACGCCGAAGCCGTGAAGGTCCGGTTCCCGGACCCGACGGGGCTTCGTCTCCACCTCCGGGTCCCGATCGCCGGGGTCGAACGCGACGCGCACTTCATTGACACGGGCGTCCCGCACTGCGTGTACCTGGTGGACGATCCCGACACAGTCGATGTGGTGGGAATCGGACGACCGACCCGCCATCACCCGCTCTTTCAGCCGGCCGGGACGAATGTCAACTTTATCAGGATCGTGGACCCGCATCGGATCAGAATCAGGACCTATGAACGAGGTGTGGAGGACGAGACGCTGGCCTGCGGGACCGGCGCGATCGCCTCGGCACTCATCGCCAGCCTCGTCGGCAAGGTGGAGTCTCCCGTGACGCTCGTCCCCCAAAGCGGCCTGGAGCTGACGGTGCACTTCGGCTCGGGCGGCGGCACGTTCACCGAGGTGTATCTACAGGGCGATGCCAGAGCGGTGTCTGAGGGGCGCATCCTGCCTGACGCGTGGCTTTGAAACAGTGAGGAGTGAGGAGTTAGGTAGTAAGCGGATCAACGGAGGTTGATCACATGTTTTCCGGCTCGATAGTCGCGATTGTCACCCCCTTCCGGAAAGGACGGGTCGACGAGCGGGCGCTGGGCGATCTCATCGAGTTTCAGCTCGCCAACGGCACGGACGGGATCGTCCCCTGCGGCACCACCGGCGAGTCCGCTACGCTCACGCATCAGGAGCATGAGCGCGTGGTGGCGTTCACCGTCGAGACGGTCAAACGCCGCGTCCCGGTCATCGCCGGCGCGGGGTCCAACAGCACCGACGAGGCCATCGCGCTGACCCGGCATGCCAAAAAGGTCGGCGCCGACGGGGCGTTGCTGATCACGCCCTATTACAACAAGCCGATGCAGGAGGGGCTCTTCCGCCACTACAAGGCGATCGCGGAGGCGGTGGATCTCCCGTTGGTCCTGTACAACATCCCGAGCCGAACCAGCGTGAACATGCTGCCGTCCACCGTGGGACGACTGGCGGCGATCCGCAACATCGTGGCGATCAAGGAGGGCAGCGGGTCCTTACAGCAGGTCTCCGAGATCATCCAAGCCTGCGGGGATCGGTTCACGGTGCTGTCCGGCGACGACCCGCTCACGATCCCGATGATGGCGGTGGGGGCCAAAGGCGTGATCACGGTGACCGCGAATATCGCGCCTGCCGACATGGCCGCGATGGTGGATGCGTTCGCGGCCGGCCAGCTCGACCGGGCGAGACGCCTCCATGACAAGCTGTTCCCGCTCTTTACCGCCCTCTTCTATGAGACCAATCCCATCCCGGTCAAAACCGCGCTGGCCATGATGGGGAAAATCGACGGGGAGTTGCGTTTACCCCTCTGTTCGATGGCTTCCGAATCCCGGGAAAAGCTGGCGCGTGTGATGAAGGAATACGGGTTGATCTGATGATTAAAGTGATTGTCGCCGGCGCGGCAGGCCGCATGGGCGCGAGACTCGTCTCGCTGCTGAAGGAATCGGCCGCGCTGACGCTGGTCGGGGCGGTTGAGAGCAAGGGGCACCTCACCGTCGGCGAGGATGCCGGTGAAGTAGCGGGATGCGGCCACATCGGCATCGTCATTCGGGATGATCTCTCCGCCGCCATGGAACGGGGAGAGGTCGTGATCGATTTCTCGACCCCTGAAGCGACCCTCGAGCATCTGCGCATCGTGGTCCAACACCGACGGCCGATGGTGATCGGCACGACCGGCTTTTCTGCTCCAGAGCTCGCGGAGCTCAAGGCGCTGGTCAAACCAATCCCCTGCGTCCTTTCTCCGAACATGAGCGTGGGCGTGAACATCATCTTCAAGGTCATCGCCGAGATGGCCAAGTCATTCGGGGAGGAGTACGACATCGAAGTGATCGAGGCCCACCACCGCCTGAAGAAAGACGCCCCGAGCGGCACCGCCCTGAGGATAGGCGAGATTCTCGCCAGAGCGATGAACCGGGACCTCGACCAGGTGGGAGTGTATGCCCGGAAGGGACTCATCGGCGAACGTCAACGTGGCGAGATCGGGATTCAGGCGATCCGGGCCGGAGACATCGTGGGCGATCACACCGTGCTGTTCGGCGGGATGGGGGAACGCGTCGAGGTGACCCACCGTGTGCAGAGTCGGGACACCTTTGCGCGCGGGGCGCTTCGCGCAGCTCGGTGGGTGGTCAAACAGCCGCCCGGACTGTACGACATGATGGACGTCTTGGGGTTGCGGTAGGAAGCGCTCTCAGCCCCCCGCCCTACACTCGGGATCCCGCCTCACCCCTCGACAGCACGTCATCCTTACTTCGCGGGCAACTGCAAATAGAGCGCAATCGGGATCACAATGGCGCTCGCCCACGTGAGCCACTTCTTGTGAAAGATGTCGTTGATGCCGAAGATCAGCACGGCCGCGATCGCGGCAAAGTATAAGAACGCGTTGCCTCTGGAGTACGCAGTCGCTCCCTCAGCCAATGCCACCGTCGGCGTGATCGAGACTGCCAGCCCAGTCAACGTGCCCAAGAGTCGCTTCATCGTCGCTCCCTCCTCCTGAGAAGTCGTTCCCTTCCTCGCTGTTGGATGCAGACGATCGAGACCAGACGTCGTCAGCACGGCACAACCAAATTGCGGGCCCCATGGTGCCCCAGCTACCCTTCAAATGTCAACCGGCTTGCCGATGGTGATAGCTTCTCCCTTCCGGGTCGCCCCTGAAAATTAAACCTAACCAGTTGATTTACATAGGGATGGCAGAGGGCCCCTCGAATGAGGATGGCAATCCCAACGCGGCAGAGACGATCAGTTGGAGATCCAGCAGGAAGGCCGAGGTATCAGTCCTGGAGAGACGAGCCGAGCGAGGTCGGGAGGTCCTGGTTCCTGAGCGCGGTTCCGCAACTCTGGCACTTGACCTGGGTCTGTCCCACTTCGTAGCTGATGAGACGATAACACTGGGGACAGCACAGCAGAGCCGTCATGGGGACGCTGGCGATTCGGTTGACAGCAGGTTTCATATGACCATCGCCGCTTCCGGCTCCGTTTCGACTTGCCGCTCCGCGAGAGAGTGGCGCTCCTTCGTCGCGAGAGCTTCGGTGATCCCGTCGTACACCACCCGGGCGGCATTCGACCAGGCGGGATCGAACGGAACTCCCTGAAAGGCGGCTTCCGCCGCCTTTTTCTCGTCGCTGGTCAGCGACCGCGTTTTCGGTCTCGTCATGACGGCGTCACTCAGCGTCTGGAGACCAATGGTCGAGGTTCAGGCTCCGCGGCTTTACGCCGACCACAGTTCAGGCAAGCGAACACGGTGATGGCGAGGCCGGCGTCCATGTCCACCGCCCGTTCCAGCAACATGGTACCCTTGCATTTGTCACATCTTTCCATGCCTTGACCCTACCACGAGACGGTGGGGTTTACCACTGCTCTGAAGTCCTGGCCTTGATGGGCAAAGGACCTTCCCGCTTGGCGACCGTATGGGCCCTTTGGGACCCGATCGCGGCCACCCGGACTAGGCGGAGTCCGGTGTCCATGCGGCCCAGCGCCTCAGGCCCTTCTTGACAGGGCGGCAGGGCTCCCCTAGACTGCCAGTGGTTTTCCATCCTAGCCCTTGCGCTGAGCGTCGGGGGGCCGCCTGGCCGGTGCGGGCGCCAGACGCAGCGGCCGGGGACTCACGTGGTAAGCGAGGCGGAATGTACAGACTGCTGATTATCGTCGGTCTCTTGGTCATGTTCTATTTTTTGCTGCGGAGCGCGATTCGCGAGTTCCGGGACAGCAAGGGGCAGTCCCAGGCGCTCGATGTCAAGAATCTCCTGGTACAAGACCCGGTCTGTCGGATGTATGTGGAGAGGGACTCGGCCGTGGCCGCCAGCATCGGAGGCCAGACCTACTATTTCTGTAGCAGAGACTGCGCGCAGACCTTCCAAAAACAGCTCGCCGGCTAGCCCGGACTAACATCCCGAATAGCTGTACGAGCTCAGCTTGTCCTCCTTGCTGAACTTCAAGGTGATCTGGCACTGGTTCGGCGAAAAATTGAAGAGCGGCGCCCCTGATTGTCCCCCGGCGATCCGGAAATAGGTCCAGGTCTCGCCGCCGAAGAATCGGGGCGACTTCCCGCTGGGAGCTCCCCAGTTCTTCTCGAACCAGGCCTTGTCTTTTCCCTCGAGCTCGGCAGGTTTCAAGGACGCATCCAGATAGGGATTCCCGCCACACCCGGTCACGAGCATCACAGCGAGCAGCACCACGATGATCCATCGCATTGTTGCCTACCCTCCACGCTAGTCGACCTTGCTCACAGTTTGAATTCTAAACCGCAGCCATCGACCTGTCAAACGAGTCGCCCGGACCGTGGCCGCACGTTGCATTCGCCATCCGATGCTTTTACAATAACTCATAAGTGGATCGGCAAGAATCTCGGCACCCTACGCGCGAAAGGAATTCACGATGAAACTTTTTCTCGACACCGCGAACGTGAAAGAGATTCAGGAAGCCGCGAGCCTCGGGTTACTGGACGGCGTCACGACCAACCCCTCTCTCGCGTCGAAGGAAGGGCGCAGTTTCCGCGACCTGCTGCTGGAGATCTGTCAACTCGTGGACGGGCCGATCAGCGCCGAGGTGGTCAGCGTCGAAGCGGAGGCGATGGTCAAGGAGGGACGGGAACTCGCTAAGATCCACAAGAACATCGTGGTGAAGTGCCCGCTGATCCCGGAAGGTCTCAAGGCGACCAAGAAGCTGACCTCCGAAGGCATTCGCGTGAACGTCACGCTCTGCTTCTCTCCCACTCAAGCGCTGTTGGCCGCCAAGGCCGGGGCCTGGTGTGTGTCGCCCTTTATCGGACGCCTGGATGACGTCAGCTCCGACGGGATGGAGCTGATCCGCCAGATCCTGACGATCTATCGCAATTACCAGTACAAGACGCTCGTGCTCGTCGCCAGCGTGCGGCATCCCCAGCACGTCGTCGAAGCGGCGTTGGCTGGGGGGGATATCTGCACCATGCCCTACGCCGTGTACCAACAGCTCTTCAAACACCCCCTCACCGACGTCGGTCTCAAAAAGTTTCTGGCCGACTGGAGCGAGCGCGGCCGGCAGTAGCTCCGTACCTTCGGGTTAACGGGGTAATCGGGCTAACGAGGTAAAGAAGCCGCATCGTGCTGTTGCCTCGTATCCCGTCATCCCGCTACCCCGCTATCCCCCTTCAGAAGGGCGGAGGCTCGCTTGAACACGGCATGGAACATGGGTCTCGTCAGTTTGCGAGTAAAGGTGTTCTGCTGGCTGGGGTGGTAGGACCCGATGAGGGTCACTCCCCAGGAAAACCGGTACTGCGCGCCGTGGGCGAAGCGGGGGGCCGGCGACGGGACCGGATGCCCAAGCTCTCGACAGGCATTAAGGTACTGATCGAACGCGATCTTGCCCAGCGCCACCACCACCCGTAGCTTCCGGAGCTGGCGCAGCTCCTCCAGGACATACGGCCGACAGGCGGCAAATTCTTCAGGGCGCGGCTTATTGTCCGGCGGAGCGCATCGCACCACCGCGGCGACATAGCAGTCCGTGAGGCGAAGGCCGTCGTCGCGGTGGGTCGAATGGGGCTGGTTGGCGAAGCCGAAGCGATGCAGCGCCTCGTAGAGCCAGTCTCCGCTGCGGTCTCCGGTGAACACCCGGCCGGTGCGGTTCCCGCCATGGGCGGCGGGCGCCAACCCCACCACGAAGAGACGGGCATCCGGATCACCGAAGCCCGGAACCGGACGGCCCCAATAGGTCCAGTCACGGAACTGCCGTCGCTTGGACCTGGCGATCGCTTCTCGATGGGCGACCAGTCGGGGACACCGCGTGCACCGCGTGATCCGGTCGTTGAGCAGGTCGAGGGCTCGCACCGGAAGAGTCTAGCATACATGCCGAAGGGGAAACCCCTTGCTGCTTGACCGGCTTCCTGCTAGCATGACACAGGTTCAACCTGAGGGAATCCGCATGCGGAGCCGGTTTGTGCGCCAGTGCGCGGCTACATCCAGACTGATCGTTCTCTTGACGGCGTCTGCGCTTATCGCCTTCGCCGCGAACCCTCTTCCCTCGCCGGCGCAGCCGGAGAGCGCCACAAGCGGACCGGCGCCCACCCGTCAGCAGGAAGCCTCGCAGCCTGCACCGGCGGGGTCTCGCCAGGCCGGTTCATCTTCCACCCCTGCGGCTCCTCCAGCTCCTCCTGAAGACCCGATCGAGACACCGGCGGCGCCTGAGGAGGAGAACGCGCTCGTGGCGCCCGAGGAACCGGAGGCCATCCCCGACACAGCAGATCAACTCGTGATTCTCCCCGAGATTCAGCGGCAGGGACCGCGGCATTTCCTCAGCTCGTTCAAACTCCCGGACAAACTGGTCTTCGCCGGACAGCCGGTGCCGCTGGACAACTGGCAGGTCCGCGAGCGGATTGAATTCGAGTTCTACCAGTTCCTGGCGGAAGAAGGCGAGAGCATCATCCTGGCCAAGCGAACCGGCCGGTGCTTCCCACCCGTCGAAAAGCAGTTGGCCGAGGCCGGCCTGCCGGACGATCTGAAATACATGCTGCTGGTGGAGAGCAAATGCGTCGCGGCCGCCTCTTCACGGGCCAGGGCGACAGGACCCTGGCAGTTTATCCGGTCCACGGGAAAACGATACAAGCTGCAGAGTGACTACTGGCGTGACGAACGCCGTAGCCTGGAAATGTCCACCGAAGCCGCCATCAAATTTCTTCGGGCGCTGAAAGAGGAGATGGGCGACTGGTTCCTGGCGATGGCCTCCTATAATACCGGAGATGTTCGCATCAAGAAGTTACTCAAGCAACAGAAAGTGGCCGATTACTGGAAGCTCCATTACGTGAGCGAAACGATGCGCTATGTGCCCCGGATAATCGCGGCCAAAGAGATCTATTCCCAGCCAGAAAAGTATCTCGGGCTGACGAAGGACGACCTGTACGTGCCGTTGGAGACTGAGACGGTCACGATCAACGTCAAGGAGGCGCAGCGGCACTTGGCTGCGATCGCTGAGGAGTTCGGTAGCTACTTCCTGGAACTCAAGCTGCTGAACCCGGAAATCAGGAAAGAATATCTGCCCAAGGGCACCTATCAGATCAAGGTCCCCAAAGAAAACTGCCCCTTCCGCTGTTTCAAGCAGGACAAGACCCCATAAGCTCAGGATTCTGTCGGAGAATCCCGCTCCAAGATGCAGATCGGCGTGAGGCAGCCTCGGGTTCGCGCGCTGCTTGCTCGGCTGCTTGAGGCGGGACTGCACGCGGTGGACCCGGCCGCCGCCGTTCGCCGCCACGTCAGGCGAGCCGGGATCCGGCTCCACGTGGGCCGGCAGCGCCATGACCTGCGTGAGTATTCACGCGTCGTGGCGGTGGGCGCCGGCAAGGCGTCTGCGCGCATGGGGATGGCGCTCGAAGGCGCACTCGGGGACCGGTTGGTTGGGGGGCTGGTGGTAGTGAAGTATGGGCACGCCGCCCCGACCAAGACGATCGAGGTGGTGGAGGCCGCGCATCCCGTCCCGGATCAGGCCGGCCGGAGGGCGGCAGCGCGGCTGCTCGCGCTCGCAGGGAGTCTGACCCCGAACGACCTGCTGTTCGTGCTGCTGTCCGGCGGCGCCTCCAGCCTGTTGCCGGCCCCGGCGCCGGGTCTCAGCCTGCGGGATAAACAGCAGGCGACCCGATTACTGCTGCGAAGCGGGGCGACGATCCAGGAAATCAACACGGTTCGCACACACCTCTCTGCCATCAAAGGAGGCCGGCTCGCGGCCTCGACGCCGGCCAGGGTGGTCAGCCTGATCTTATCCGACGTGATCGGCGACGACCTGGGGACGATCGGCTCCGGCCCGACCGCCCCGGACCCCACCACCTACAAGGAAGCCTGCATGGTTCTGCGCCGGTATCGACTCTGGCAGGCGGTCCCCACGCGGGTACGGAGCCACTTACTGGATGGCCGGCGGGGAATGCATGCGGACACACCGAAGCCGGGCTCGCGCCTCTTCCGGCGCGTCCAGAACCAGCTCATCGGAAACAATAGCCAGGCGGTGGAAGCGGTGGCCCGAGCGGCGAAGCAAGCCGGGCTCTGCCCCCTGATCCTGTCCAGTACACTGACCGGCGAAGCGACGGGAGCCGCCAGGGAATTTGGGGCCATCGCGCGGGAGATCGCCTCGTCCGGAAGGCCGGTCGCACGTCCCGCCTGCATCATTGCCGGGGGCGAGCTGACGGTCACCGTGCGGGGTAACGGAACGGGTGGGCGAGCCCAGGAGATGGCACTGGCGGCGACGCTCGAAATCGCCGGATTACCCAACGTCTGGATCGCCGCATTCGGAACCGATGGGACGGATGGTCCCACGGACGTCGCCGGGGCGGTGGTGGATGGCCAGACGGTCGCCCACGCGGCACGCGCCGGGCTGAATATTGCTAGTGCGCTCCGTCGCAACGACGCCTACCCATTTTTCAAAAAACTCGATCGCCATATTACCAGCGGCCCCACCGGCACAAACGTCAACGACCTCTATTTGCTCATCGCCCTCTGACCTTGATCAATCCCGCGGTCCTCCTCTTTCAGCAAGCTCACGTTGTCTGGTGCAGCGATTCATAGGTGGCGTTGCCAAGTGCGGGGTGAGAACGAGGGTCAAAACCCCCGGATGCGGGTTGAGAAATCCTTGGTGGTTGACCTCCCTCATGCTAGCATTGTCACAGGCCGCTTGCGGGGCTGGCGCACACAAAACGTCCGACGGAGACCACGTGGTCCGGAGAATCAAAGAACGACGGAGCTATTACATGGTGGCCATCGGCCTGGGGTTCGCCACTCTGGCGGGGGAGTCCTCATTCCACCCGGTGACGGACCACCCAGCGGCTCCGCCAGAGATTCAGGCGACACGGTCACGCGCTTTTCTCAGCTCGTTCAGGCTCCCCGACACACTCACCTTTGCCGGTCAGCAGGTACCGCTGGATCATTGGGACGTCCGGGAACGCATCGAATACGAGTTCTACCAGTTCCTGGCCAATGAAGGCGACAGCATCATCCTCGCCAAACGAACCGGTCGATGCTTCCCACCCGTCGAAAAGCAGTTGGCCGAGGCCGGCCTGCCGGACGACCTGAAGTACATGCTGCTGGTAGAAAGCAAATGCATTTCGGCCGCCTATTCCCGCGCGAAGGCCTCCGGGCCCTGGCAGTTCATCCGTTCCACCGGCAAACAATACAAGCTGCGCAGCGACCAGTGGCGCGACGAGCGTCGCAACTTAGAGATGTCCACAGACGCGGCGCTCAAGCATTTGCGTCAACTGCAGGAGGAGATGGGCGACTGGTTCCTGGCGATGGCCTCCTACAATACGGGGGAATATCGGATCAAGAAATTGCTGAAAGAGCAGAAGGTCAACGAATACTGGAAGCTCCACCATGTGCGGGAAACCATGTACTACGTCCCTCGCATTATCGCGGCCAAAGAGATCTACTCACAGCCGGAAAAGTACCTCGGCCTGACAGCGAGTGACTTGTACCAACCGTTGGAGACCGAGACGGTCACGGTGGAGGTCACGGAGACCCGGCGGCACTTGACGTCCGTTGCCGAGGAGTTCGGCACTTATTTTCTGGAACTCAAGCTGCTGAACCCGGAAATCAGGAGAGAGTATCTGCCCAAGGGCACTCATCGGATCAAGGTCCCCAAGCCAACCTGCACCTCGGGTTGCTCCCAGCAGGATGAGGACCCCACATGAGCACGCCGCAGTCGCACGTCATCGCCCGTTCCAGCCACACCGATGCCACGAGTCTGTCCCGACTCCTCGCTCTCTGACCCGACCGCAGCGATCAGCGGGCGAGGTTTTGCCCTCTCTCCCTCTCGACCTGCGTCTCCCTGATGCACTATGCTTGGGACCGAGAGTAGAGTCAGCCGAGTCTCCTGGACATCCCATGTCTGCATCGCTCCTGGTGTCATTGAAAAGCTGCGATGATCCGGCGCTAGTCGGCGGCAAGGCGGCCGGACTGGGCTGGTTGCTCCGCAACGGGTTCTCCGTCCCACCCGGCCTGTGCGTCACGATCGCCGCCTACCACGCGACACTCCGGACCGCCGACCTCGACCCCGCCCGGCAGTGGGCGGAGGTTCATCGCGCCCCTCAAGACTCGCGCGGCCCCTTGCTGGACGAGTGGCGGCGCCGGGTTGCTGCGCTCACCCTGCCACGCCCGCTCCAGGCGAGTCTCCACCTTGAATTGACCGCCCTGGGCCTCGGCCAGGCGGCGCTGTGGGCGGTCCGTTCGTCGGCCTCTGACGAAGACAAGGAGGAGGCCACGTTTGCCGGCGTCTACCGAACAGTCCTGGGGGTGTTGCAGCAGGCGATTCCGGCCGCCATCGTCGAATGCTGGGCCTCGCTCTGGACCCCTGCGGCCTTTGCCTATCATCAGCGACTGGGACGGGGGGGCGTCGTTCCGGCCATGGCGGTGGTGCTTCAGCCCCTTCTCTCTCCGCGAGCGGCCGGAGTCGCCTACTCCTGCCATCCGGTCACGGGCCAGCGGGACCAAGTGGTGATCAACGCGGTGTTCGGGTTGGCGGAGCCGCTCGTGAGCGGGCAGATGATCCCGGATCAGTACACGGTGGAGGTCAGGACCCAACCGGAGTCGAAGAAGCTGCTTCAACAGGAGATTGCCCAGAAGCCGATCGCCAGACTCGTGACCCTCTCCGAGATCACTGACCACCCGCTGCCTGAGGAGGACTGGGGGAAGCCCGTCTTGGCCGGGCATGAAGCCCTTGAGCTGGCCGCCCTGGCCAAGCGTGTCGAGCGGGGGCTGGGGAGACCGGTGGACATCGAATGGGCGCTGGACGGCAGCGCCACCTGGCTCTTGCAGGCAAGGGCCATTCCTGCATCAGGCGCAGGGTTCCGGCTGACCGAGCGCACCTGCGTCTGGTCCCGCGCCAATTTCAAAGAGACCATGCCGGAGGTGCCAAGCCCGCTGGGGTTGGCGTTTCTCCAGGAATTCATGGAACACAACATCCTGCGCCACTACAGGGAATTGGGTTGCACGATCCCGCCGGGGTTACGCTCGGTTCGGATCATTCAGGGACGTCCCTTCATCAACGTGACCCTCTTCCAATCCTTCATGGCGCAACTGTGGGGGGACCCGGCCCAGATCACCGAGCAGATGGGCGGGGAAGGGACCCCTTTTCAGAGTCAGGGAGCCCCTCCGCGCTTGCCCTGGTGGAAACTCCTGCGGGCGGCGCTGCTGATGGAGTGGAGGATTCGCCGAGCCGCCCGGCGCGCTCCCGTCTGGTTCGCCGAGATGAAACGCATGGCAGAGATGGCGCCAACTCGTCCGTCGGACTCCCTGACACCCCCCGAGCTGCTGGCCCGGTTGGACCGGTTCGGAAGACGGCTGAACGAGGCCGATGTGACCCTGGCGATCGTGGGCGGCGTGTCCCAGGGGCTCCGGGCGCTGCAGTTCCTCCTGGCGCGGTGGGCTGGAGATGGGTGGCGGTCGCTGCTGAACACCGCGCTCCAGGGTCTGGGCGACGTCGTCACGGCCAGACAAATCCTCTGGCTGCGGGACCTCGCCGAACTCGTGCGGGAAGACGACCGCGCCAGGGCTTTCTTTTCGAACGAACCGTTTGCTCCGGACACGTGCCGGGACCGGCTGGCCGGCACCGGCTTCCTTCGGGAGTTCGACAATTACCTGGACGAATTCGGTCATCGCGCGCTGGGCGAATCGGACGTGATGGCTCCACGCTTTCGCGAACGGCCAGACTATCTGCTCGGCGTCATCCGGGAGTTGGTGAGGGGACCCGCATCCCCGCGGCCAGCCGAGGTGCTCCGGCGGCACGAAGCCGCCCGGCAAGGCGCCCTCCAGGAGATCCGTCGCCGGTTCGGAGCGCGCCTGCTGCGATGGGTGGTCTTCCGCTGGTTGTACCGGCGGCTCTGCCGGTCCCTCGCATTGCGGGAGGCCAATCGCCATCATCTGATGTATTTCACCGCCACCGTCCGCCGGCTGATGCTCCTCATCGGACAGCACTTCGTGACTCGTGGAACGCTGGCGACCCCGGACGATGTGTTTTTTCTGACGCCGGATGAGATGAGGCTCCTGGTGCTGGATCACGGGCAGGACTGGAAAGGTCTGATCAGCGGACGCCGGTCGGAGCGGGCGAGGAACGAAGCTCTTTCCGTGCCGGATGTGGCGGGCCCGGCCACACGGCTCTCCCAAGCCCCCTCGGATAGGGGGCTTTCCATCAGTGCCGGGTACGCGGAAGGTCCGGCGCGGCTGCTCCTCCGGCCCGAGGACGCGGAGAAAGTCAGGCAAGGCGACATCCTGGTCGTGCCGGTGATCGATCCTGGGATCGCGCCGCTCTTGGGGCTGGCGGCCGGCCTGATCGCCGAGATGGGCGGCACGCTCTCGCACGGCGCGATCATTGTTCGGGAGTACGGCATCCCGGCCATAGTCAATATTCCCCGGGTGACGCGCCTTCTCCGGGACGGCGAGCGGGTGGCTGTCGATGCCTCCCTGGGAGTGATAACTCGTCTGAATTCTGATACAGTTTCGCACTGAGCGGGAAAGTCGCGAGGGCACATAGCACGGTGAAGAATCGTAGAGAAAGGGGGACGACCATGCAGTCTATACGAATGTACTTATTGGTCGTAGCGGTTGGGGTGTTCCTGTGCGCGGCGACGGTCTGGGCGGCGAACCAGAAGGTGACGCTGATGTTGGGCGGGAAGTTCTGCGAGTTCTACCCGGAGGCAATCGAGACGGCCTTGAAAAAAGTCTCTGGAGTCACAGGCGTGGACCTCAAGAGCAAGAAGGGACACGCGGTCGTGGAAGTAGAAGCCGGGAAGGTCACGCCCGATCAACTCGCCGACGCGGTCAATGCCGTCAAAGGGGAGGGCTGGCACTGCAAGGCTGAGGTGATGAAATAGTCGTCACGAGGTCGACCGCTCTCGAGAGTTAGCCTCATCTTCTTTCTCTATGAATTCGGTGGGTGAGATAGACTCGGCATTAGTGTCTGTTGCGACGGGCAAGCCCCGCTGCACCCTCAGATCCTCAATTCTGTTCAGCGGCTTTTCGAGTTGCCTCCGTCTGGTTGTCGTCAGCGCTTCATACTCCCGCTGCGCGTCACCGATGCGTTTGCCGACGAGCTCCAGCTTTGCCAGGAATTCGTCCCACTGCTTCTTGAAGGTCCCGAGCAGGGACAGGATCTCATTTGAGGTTTGTTCCAGCGAAAAATTATCAACCGCCTTGCGAATGACCGCGAGAATGGCGAAGAGTGTGAGCGGCGAGCAAAAGACCACGCCGTTTTTGATCCCGTCGTCCAGGATTGAGCCGTCCTGCTCGTGAATAAAGGCGTAGATCTGCTCGTTGGGAATAAACAGGAGGACCGTATCCACGGTGTTCTGTTCGGGATTGATGTAGTCCCGCGTGGTCACTTCTTTGATCCGTGACTTCACGTCTCGTAGGAAATCGTTGCGGAACTTGGTCTTCTCCGGTTCCGACTTCGCCTCAAGGAACCTCACATAGTTGTCCAGGGGGAATTTGACATCCATATTCAGCGTGAGCTTGCGCGGTAGCAGGAAGGTGAAGTCCGGCCGCGAGCCGACTCCCTGAATGGTCTTCTGTTTCACATAATTGACGTTCTCGATAAAGCCGGCCAGCCGCAGGACATCCTCCGCCATGCGCTCGCCCCATTGCCCTCTGGCCTTCGTGCTGGCGAGCGCCTCCCGAAGCGTGTTGGTGGTTTGCTCCAAGACAGCGGTCTGCTCGCTCGTGGCTCTCAGTTGACTGGTCAGTTCTCCGAATTTCGCAATCCTGTCCTTCTCGAGGTCCTTCACCAGGGTCGATACCTTGTTGAGTTCTGAGGTCATCCGCTCCAGTTGCTGATCAATCAGGCCTTTCTTGGCATCCAGCTCCTGAGCGCTCACAGCTCGGTCGGAATCCAGCCTGGCTTTGGCGATGTCCAGGAACTTCGAAAGGGCCTCCAGCGACAGACTGCCAAAGCTGGCTTTCATCTCTTCCGCCAGATCCTTGGCTGTTCTGGTGTGGAGAAATCGCAGCGTAAGAATCGCCACCAGCCCGATCACCACCGCTGCCGCGAGAATACCCAGGATCGCGATCCAACTCACTGCTTGCCTCCCGTATTGCGGCCAAGGATGGGCCGAAGCCACAAAAAAATCAACTGCATCGCATTCAGGTCCGACTGAAGCGTCCGATTTCTTGACGCAGGCGGGCGGTTAACGTACTGTATCCGAGCTTTCTCGCAGGTCCAGCTAGCCGAGGAGAACCCCATGACCAACGAACAGCGGATGGTGACCGAGTTTCATCGCACGTTCGATATCCTGATCGGTGCCACCCCGACCACGCCGGATGAGGCGACCCGGTCCTTGCGGGTCCGCTTGATCCAGGAAGAGTTCGACGAATTGCAGGTCGCGCTGGGGCAGCAGGACCTGGCCGCCGCGGCCAAGGAGCTGGCAGACCTCCTCTACGTCGTCTACGGCACCGCTGTCTCATGCGGGATCGATCTGGAACCGGTGTTTCGCGAGGTCCACCGGTCCAACATGAGCAAGGTGGGCGGCCACAAGCGAGCAGACGGGAAATGGGTCAAACCGCCCGGGTACTCCCTGGCCCGCATCCAGCCGATCCTCGCCGCGCAGGGGGACTCAGTCACGGACGGGGTGAGCCAGAGCGGTCGGTCGTAAGCGAAAGGAGCGCAGGCCTCAATGGAGCCCCACTGCCCACGCTGTGGGCAAGACATCGTCCAACGGGTCCGTCGGCGGGGTCTGCTCGACCACCTCTTGAGCATCGTGTACATCTACCCCTTCCGCTGCCAGGTCTGCTTCCATCGCTTCAGCACCTTCCAGTGGGGAGTCCGCTACGTCAAACATGCGCGTGAGAAAAGCCAGCATGACCGCATCGTGACGAGGTTCCAGATCACCTTCGCGGGGAATGGGATAGACGGAAGCGGGATGGTGACCCTCGTCTCACTGGGAGGGTGTGCGATCGAGACCGACGCCAAGCTGTCGTCAGGCCAAATCCTCCAACTGCAACTGAAGACGTCTGACCGAGACCCCGCGGTGGCGGTGGATGCCGCGGTGGTTCGCGGGGTCCGCTCCCCGGTTGTGGGTCTGCAATTCCTGCGATTCCGGATGGAAGAGAGAGAGCGCCTCAGTCAGTTCGTGCGCGACTTGCGGACGACCCAACAACAACGATGACTCTATGCCTCTCTTCTCACGAGCAGGTTGTCGATGAGGCGGATGCGCCCCAGCCGAATGGCGCCCAGCAGCACGACGTCGCGAGTGACACGGCCGAGCGGCTCGAGGGTGCGGGGATCACACACCGAGAGGTACTCGACGCGGGCCAGGGGTTCCGTCGCGATCCTGTCGCGCACGACCCGTGTGATCCTCGAGGCGGAGTGGATCCCGGCCCGGACCGCAGCCTGTCCCGCCCGTAACGCGGCGTACAGGACCGGCGCGGCGCGGCGTTGGGTCGGCGTCAGGGATTGATTCCTGGAGCTCAGGGCCAGGCCGTCGTCGTCGCGCACCGTCGGGCAGACCACGACGCGTGCCCCCAGACTCAGATCCTCGACCAGCCGACGCACCAGAACCGACTGTTGAAAGTCCTTCTGGCCGAAGAAGGCGATCTGCGGCCTGACGAGGCTGCAGAGCTTCGTCACGATGGTCGCCACGCCCTCGAAATGGCCGGGACGCTGTGTCCCCTCCCATCGTCGCGCCAGCTTCGGCACCGACACCGTCGTCTGGAAGCCGTCCGGATAGATCTCGCCGACCGGCGGCGCGAAGAGCACATCCACGCCTTCCCTCGCGCAGAGCGCAGCATCGGCCTTCGGCTTTCGGGGATAGCGCGCAAAATCTTCGTGGGGTCCGAATTGCGCAGGGTTCACGAAGAGGCTGACGACGACCGCATCGCAGGAGAGGCGCGCGGCCTGAATCAGCGCGCGATGGCCTGCATGGAGCGCACCCATCGTCGGCACGAGGCCAATGGTGACACCCTCACGATGGTGCGCGGCCGACCACGCTGCCATGGCCTTGGCGGTACGAATGGTTTGCATCAGGAAGATGATGCCGGATTACTGCTGCAGGCCGGGCGGGACCGATATCGGTTGCTCGGCTGAGGATTCAGCCGACGGACCTGGTGCTTGTCCGTGAGTCGCGCGAGGAGCTGCGAAACCGTTTGCTTGAGTGTGGGATGGACCAGCGTCGGTTCAATCTCAACCAGTGGCTCCAGCACGAAGCGGCGCAGATGCAGGCGGGGATGCGGCACGGCTAATTCCTGTTCTTGAATCACGCGGTCGCCGTAAAGCAGGATGTCCAAATCCAGCGTGCGTGGGCCGGTGCGGTGTTGCGGGTCGCGGCCTAACGATCTCTCGATCTCCCGGCAGACTGTCAACAGGCTCTGCGGCGTGATATCGGTCTCGAGCTGCACGACGCCGTTCAGAAACCAGCCGTTTCCCGGAATCCCCGCATCAGCCACCGGCTCCGTCTCATAGAGCGACGACACCGCGATGACCTGTGTGTTGGGCAGCAGACCCAGGAGCGTCACAGCCCGATCACAAAAATCCAGCCGGTCACCGAGGTTCGACCCAAAGCCGATGAAGACCGTGTCTCGTCCCACCTGCTTTCACCCTCCCCAAGAGGCGCAAGTAACAAGTTCGGGTGGCCTGGCTGAACTCTACTGCGCGGGTCCAGCGAGCACTATCCAGCAGTCCGAACAAGTAGGAGTAGCCTGATCGGACTTCACTGCGCGCATCGAGGGAGCACAGCTTCATCGTGCGGCCTCTGCGAGCAAGAAGGACGATCAGGCTGCTCCTCCTAAAAACCCGCCTTCTTGATCCGTTCGACCGCCTCAACCAGCCGTTCCTTGGACGTGGTCAACGCCATGCGGATATAGCCCTCGCCAGCCTCGCCGAACCCGTTCCCCGGCGTCGTCACGAGGCCGGCCTTCTCCAGCAGGTGTGAGGTGAACGACGCCGAGGTATAGCTCTTCGGCACCGCAACCCAGACGTAGAAGGCTGCGGACGGGGGATCCACCGCGAGCCCCAGCTTCTTGAGGCCGGGCACCAGGACATCGCGCCGTTCCTGGTAAATCTTCCGTAGGCCGTCCGTCACGGAGTCGTCCAATTGCAGCGCCGCAATGCCGGCCTCCTGCACGGCCTGGAAGACACCGGAATCCAGATTGCTCTTAATCTTGAGCAGGCCGTTCAGCACCTGCTGGTTGCCGACGGCAAAGCCGAGGCGCCAGCCGGTCATGTTGTACGTTTTCGAGAGCGAGTGAAACTCAATGCCGACTTCTTTCGCGCCCTCGACCTCAAGAAAACTCGCCGGCCGCCGACCGTCGTAGAAAATTTCCGAATAGGCTGCGTCGTGACAGACGATGATCGTGTACTTCCGCGCAAAGGCGACGACCTGCCTGAAATACTCCTTGCTCATGACGACCGACGTGGGATTGTTGGGCGAATTGAGGAACATCAGCTTCGCCTTTTTCGCCACGTCTTTGGGGATCGCCTTCAGGTCTGGTAGGAACCCGTTCTTCTTGACCAGCGGCATGAGATGCGCGACACCGCCCGCGAAGCCGGTCGCGACCGGATAGACGGGGTAGCCTGGACTCGGCACTAACACGACATCGCCGGGGTCCACGAAGGCCAGCGGGATGTGCCCGATCCCTTCCTTGGAGCCGATCAGTGTCAGGACCTCGGAGGTAGGGTCCAGCCCAACTCCGAACCGCCGCTTGTACCAGGCAGCCACCGCTCGACGGAACGAGAGGAGGCCCTCATAGGAGGGATACTGGTGGTTCTTCGGGTCGGCTGCCGCCTGCTTCAACCGTTCGACGATCGGCGCTGGCGTCGGCAAGTCCGGGTCGCCGATCCCGAGGTTGATGATATCCATCCCACGGGCGAGAGCCTTCTGCTTCACCTCGTCGATCGCGGCGAATAGATAGGGCGGCAGGGACTTGATCCGCCGAGCAGGCTGTATCGGAAATCCGGCCATTCTCGCTCCTTCCCAACCGCCTTGACCTCGAACTCAACCTGGATTTCGGAGGCTCTTAGGTTACTTCAGAAGGAGGGTCGCAATCAACGTGAGGGGGTGGGTCCGGTGACGAGCGGCGAGACCCGCCCCCACCGTCCGGCAAAGACAGAGTTCTGCAAGGGCTTGCGGCTGTGTGGGCCGAGTTCTCGCTGACGCTCACGGTCGGGCAACATGGCGGGATCACCCGGATACCCGATCGCGACAGCGGCCACCGGTTCATAGCCAGCGGGAATCTCGAACGTCTCACGCGCTTTCTGGATGTCGAACCCCGCCATCTGGTGCACCATCAACCCAAGCGCGGTTGCCTGGATGACCAAGTTCCCCACGGCGAGGCCCACGTCGTGGAAGGCGTGGCGGTTC
>Ga0209761_1000350_pt1 | contig 27518 bp, 26 predicted proteins | sample GraSoi013_1_40cm_4_FD_185818 | JGI IMG/M metagenome (GOLD analysis project Ga0209761, IMG submission 185818) | Grasslands soil microbial communities from the Angelo Coastal Reserve, California, USA - Sample 09_25_2013_1_40cm (SPAdes) (version 2) | ecosystem: Environmental > Terrestrial > Soil >... | reverse complement strand
TGCCAGCTGGGCCCGCGCCGATTGGAGGAAGAGACGGCGTGGCTCGAGAGGTACCGCCAGCGCTGGGACGAACGCTTCGACGAGTTGGACAAGGTTGTCGAGGAACTGACACGAAAGGAGAAGAGCGATGAACGCAAGAATCGAAAGTGAGCCCGGCCCCGTGAAGAACCGCACCACGGTGGAACGGAAGTCGGACCGCGAGGTGGTTGTCACGCGGACCATCAACGGCCCGGCGCGCATCGTGTTCGAGGCATTTACCAAGGCCGAGCTGCTCAAGCGTTGGTGGGTGCCCAAGTCGATGGGAATGACCCTGCTGTCCTGCGAGGTGGATGCTCGTGTCGGAGGCAAGTACCGATTGGTATTCGACCACGGTGGCCCCGAGCCTGCCGCGTTTTTCGGCACGTATGTCGAAGTGAAGCCGTATTCGCGCCTCGCGTGGACCAATGAGGAAGGTGGCGAGGGCGGGCCTGTCACCACGGTGACCTTCGAGGAAAAGGGCGGCAAGACGCTGGTGGTCCTGCACGAGAGCTATCCTTCGAAGGAAGCGCTCGACGCTGCCGGCACCGGAGCAGCCGATGCAATGGGCGAGACGTTCGATCAGCTGGACGAGCTTCTCGTCGCCCTGGGTGAGAGCTCGGGACAGTAACAGAGACGTGGATCTCGCGGTCGGTCGTCCGATAGTCCCGGCTCACACTGGCCGGGGCTATCGGGCGGAGTCGCGAACATTCGATCGACGGGTCCCACGCTCACGGCGCAGCGTTCCGCGCCGGTCGCGTCCTGAGGTGCGCCCAGGCCCAGCCGAGCAGGGTGATGGCCAGGGGAGAGCGCGGCAAACCCGCGCGGCGGACGGGTACGCTCGGCTTTCGTGACAAGCGCTGCAAACTCCGCGGTGGTGCCGGCGAGGAAGACAGACCCGAAGCGAACCAGATCCGTCGCGAGGTCGCGGAAGCCGTCGAGCGGATCGTCAGAGAACCCCGGGTATCGCGCTTGTCCGCGCCCCACGGCGGCGCGGGCGAAGTCTTCGTGCAATAGCGTGGCAGCATCGACGCGATAGCGGACCTCACCGAGCGCATGGCGCACGCTGAATTCCAGCGAACGGTTCGCTCGTGCGAGCCGCCATGGGCATAGAGTCCGCCGCTGCCGCGATCGACTTCGCTGGCCTGATAGACGAAGCCGTACGGAACAAGAACGGGCGAGAGGAGTTCGACGCCGCGTCGGCGCAGCTCAATGGCATCCATGAGTATGAAGCTGTTGCTACCTAACGCATGTTGAGAGCGCGCCCCTTGCTGCTACCATAGAGTCGACCAAGACCCGTGGGTCCCAGCAAGGAGCGGCTCTCATGAAACGGACCACCAAGTATGTCGCGTTGGACGTCCACCAAGCAACCACGGTGGCGTCGGTGCGGGAGGAGAGCGGACGAGTGATTGCGCGGAGCGTACTGCCGACCGACCGTGGCACCCTCACGGAGTTCGTCCGCGGGATGCGCGGAGCCCGGCATGTCACCTTCGAGGAAGGCACTCAAGCGCAGTGGCTGTACGACGTGCTGGCGCCGCTCGTCGATCGCGTCGTCGTGTGCGATCGGCGTGGGGCATCGCGGCAGGGCAACAAGGGTGATCAGGTCGATGCCGACCAGCTCTCCGAGCTGCTGCGACGCGGCGCGCTGCGCGCGGTCTATCATGGGAGCGCCGACCGCGCGACGCTGAAGGAGCTCACGCGGACGTACCGGAACCTGGTCGAGGACGCGACCCGGGTGATGCTCCGGCTCAAGGCGCTGTTTCGGGCGCGTGCCATCCAGACCCGCGGGACCAACGTGTATCAGGCCCGGGCTCGCGGGCAGTGGCTGGCCCAGCTGGGGGATCGGGGGGCCCGGTTCCGGGCCGAGGCACTCTACGCGGAGCTCGACGTCCTGCGGACGCTGCGACCCCGGGCGAAGGCGGCCATGGTCACGGAGGCGCGGCGGGATCCGGCGTGGCCCGTGCTGCGGACCATCCCGTTTTTCGGCCCGGTCCGCGTGGCGCTACTCCTGGCCACGATGCAGACGCCCTGGCGGTTTCGGACCAAACGGAACTTGTGGGCCTACGCCGGGCTGGCGGTGGTGACGCGCTCCAGCGCCGAGTATACGCTCGTCGCCGGTCAGCCCGTGCGGCGGCGGCGTCCTCCGATGACCCGTGGGCTGAATCGGAACCACAACCGCGTGCTCAAGGATGTCTTCAAAGGCGCGGCCACGGCGGCCACGGCGCGGCCTGGTCCACTGCAGGACTTCTACCACAGCGTGATTGCTTGCGGGACACGGGAGGAACTGGCGCGCTTGACGCTCACCCGCAAGCTCGCGGCACTCACGCTCCGGCTCTGGAAGAAAGGAGAGCGCTACGATCCGACCAAGCTGACGACGCCAGCGCGCTAGCACCGGTACCCCCGAGGCCGCGGCGAGGACGTTCCCCTCGGCGGCGGCTCCCGATACCGGGACGAGGGTGCGGAGGGCAGTCTCGCAATTCTAGTTCGCCCGGTCCGCAGTCAGGCCGAGGCACTCGCCTAACTCTAGGCCCCTTCGCAGAACCTGAAGAAGCGTCAGGCCGGCTCCGTGCCGAGTCTCAGATAGAACCTTGGTTTGCGCGCGCGCGACCGTAGCGCTGGCAATTCGTCCAGTCGGATCGGGAGCTCAAGTGAGGAGAACAGATGCGGAAGAAGACTGCCCCGCAGATCCGGAAAAACCGCGAAACCTCGTCCCGCAAACCGTCGGGGCTGATTGCTCAGGACCTGAGCGCCCCGCAATCAGCGACGCTGGACTGCGTCCTAGACAATCGCTCTCATAGAACTACCATTAGACTGCAACCTTGTCCCCTACCGCGTCCAGTCTCGCAGCCTAACGCCGCGAGCATTCGGCTGCGACGCATGCTGCGTTGCGCCACAAGACAAGCTTCCGTCGCGCCGTTGGACTGCACGCCCCGCAGCATGAGACGCATTTCGACCCGCGCCAACACTTGCGAATCGGAGAAGCTCCCGCGCTGCCGCAGCCCTACTGCTTCGGCTTGAGCAGCTCCTGGAACGGCGGGTAGTCGCGCAGCGAATCGAACGCGAGATCGATGTGCAGCCCGTGGGCGTGCGGGTACCCCCGGGCGAACGCATCGCGGAGCAGGGCCACGGCGGCGTCCCGCTCGCCGAGCAACGCCTGAATCCGCGCCCGCCACACCGTGTGGCGGCCGAATAGATACGGCCGCTTCACGCGCGCGAGCGTCTGGTCGACGTGCAGCGCCTGGTCGCGGTTCCCCTGGCGCGCCGCGATGGCCCCCAGGTACCCGACGTAGTCCATCTGGTCCCACCCGTCGCCCATCACGGCGACGGCCGCAAGCGAGTCGCTCCGGCCGGGACCCCCGCGCGCCGCCAGGCGCTCGAATTCGCGCTGCGCGTCGGCGAGCTGGCCCGCCGTGTAGGCGACGAGCCCCACGCGAAACTGGTACGCCTCGGATGCCGCCTCCGCGGGCGGACGGGCGGCCAGCCAGTCGCGAGCCTGCGCCAGCGTCGTGTCCGCCGCCGCGGCGTGGCCGTGCGCCCGCAGCTCGACCGCGGCCAGCAGCAGCACGTCGGCCGGCGCCCAGCCCTGCACGGGAGGAAGGTTCACGCTCGCGGCGACCCGGCGCCGCATCTCCCCCACCCGGCCCAGCGCCGCGAGGGCCCGGACCTGCGTGGTCAGGATCTGCGGGTTGTCGGGAAACCGGCGCAAGCCTTCGAGCGCCTGCTTCAACTCGCGGCGATGGTCGCCCACCAGGTGCAAGGCCGTGGTCAGGTCGTACCAGTACACCCACCAGCCGCGGGTGAATCCGCGGTCGGGGCCGAGCGTGATGAGGGCCTCCGCCGCCTCGCGCGGACGATTGAGCGCCATCGCATCCTCGGCGACCAGATAGAGGGCCTCGGACGCGGGCGCGAGGTTCGCCATCACGCGCGCGGCCCGGAGCGCCTCGGCTCCGTCACCCCGGCAGGTCGCCAGCACCCAAGCCAGGTAGGCCCGGTCGAGCGGAGCGAACCGCGCGGCGTGCCGCTCCAAGGCGTGGCCGATGGAATCAGCCGCCGCGAACTCCCCCACGTTCATGTGCGCGTTCGCGGCGAAAATGAGCGGCAGCCGGAACGTCGTGTCCACCGCCGCCGCCCGCTCGAAGTGCACGATCGCGCCACGCATGTCGAACTGGACGAACCGGTCCAGGCCCGCGATGAACTCCTGGTAGGCCTGGAAGTTGGGCGGCTGGCTCGCGGTGGTGGCCCACCGGCTGAGCCGCGAGTCGAACAGCGTCGCGAGGGCGGCCATGACACGCTGGCGCAGGGCCTCGACCGCGCTGAGCGGCTGCGCCAGCGGCCCGGCCACGGGGTCGAGCGCCCGTAGCACCGTGCCGTCGGCCGCCGCCGAGATCTGGACCTGGAACCGGACGCTGTCCCCCTGGCGGTAGTAGGCGCCCCACACCACCGTGCCGGCACCGGTCTCCCGGCCCAAGGCCCGCAGTCCGGCCGCGTCGAGGTGGCCGGGACCATGCTCTCCCGCCGCCATCATCACGGACATCGAGGGGACGACCTCGACGAGACCGGTCTGCGCCAGCCCCTGCGTCACCCAGTCGGCCGCCATGTGACCGAGATTGTCGAACGCGGGGTCGCCCGTGTGGTTTTCGATCACGGCCACGACAACGCGCCGGTCTGTGAGACCGGACGCCGGGCGCCGCAGCAACACGAACGCCCCGGCGGCGGCGCCGGCCACGGCGAGGGCCGCCCCCACCAGCGCGATGCGGCGCCCCCGCCGGCTCGCGAAGATCCCCCGCGTCGGCACACTGGTACGATGGGCGGATCCGCCGAGCGCTGCGGCGAATTCCGCTGCCGTGGCAAACCGATCATCCGGCAGCGGTGCCAGCGCCTTAGAGATCGCGTGCTTGACGGCTCGCACGACCCCGCCCTCCACCCGACGCAGCGCATGGCACGATTCCAGGGCCTCCCAGTTGTGGATGAGCCGCTCGGCGAGGCTCGGGACCGGCGGTTCACCCGCCAGCGTTTCGAACAGCACGCACCCGAGGCTGTAGATGTCGGTGCGGGCGTCCAGATCACCGCTGCCCAACGCCTGCTCCGGACTCATGTAGCCGGGCGACCCGATCGACTGTCCGGTCTGCGTGATGGTCAGCGCGCCGGCCGCGCTGATCGCGCGCGCGATACCAAAGTCGGCGACGATCGCGTGGTCGCCCGACAGCAGAATGTTCTCGGGCTTGATGTCGCGGTGGATGATCCCCTGCGCATGGGCGAAGGCGAGGGCGTCGGCGACGTCGCGGGTGACATGGAGCGCGGCCTCGAGCGGGAGCTTGCGCTCGCGCAGCAGGCGGTGCCGCAGCGACTCGCCCTCGACGTACGGCATAACGTAGTAGAACAGCCCGTCGACTTCTCCGGCCGAGAAGATCGGCACGATGTGGGGGTGGCTGAGCTTCGAGGACAGATCCACTTCGCGGATGAACCGCTCGCGCAGCAGGCGGTTGCTCAGCTCGGGGTCGATGACCTTGATCGCGACCCGGCGATGCGGGTGCTGCTCGACCGCCAGATAGACACGGGCCATGCCGCCGGCGCCGATCTGGCGTTCGACGTCGTAATGGGGTGCGAGTCGTTCCCGCAGCGACTCGAGGGTGTCCAGCATGAGCGGCAACTTAGCGCGTGGCCGGTGGGGAGGCGAGCGAGCGGCGGTCTACTCTCCGAAATACACGAGGCGCACGTCCAACACGTCGGGCGCGCGCCCGAGTTGCTCCAGCACTCCGTTCGTGAGGGGCTGGTCCACGGTGATGGCCGCCAATGCATCCGTCCCGGGCGCCGCTCGCCGGGCCTGATGGTAGCTCCCGATGTTGATTCCCGCCCCGCCGAGCAGCGTGCCCACGCGTCCGATGACGCCGGGCACGTCGCGGTTGCGGATGACGAGCATCCACCCCTCGGGCGCGATGTCCACGTGGTAGTCGTCGATGCGGATCACGCGGCCGTGGCTGTTGCCCGCGAGCGCGCCGGTGACGCGCACCCGGCCCCGCGCCGTCACGAGCTTCACGCCCACCGTCGTCTCGAACCCCGGCTCGGGCGTGCCGCTCTTGCGAGCATGCTGGATGCCTCGCTCTTCCGCGATGAGCAGCGCGTTCACGAGGCTCACCGGCTCCACGTGCATGGCGCTCAGCAACCCCTCGACCGCCGCCACCTGGACGGGGCGCGGTGCGGTTTCGTCCTTGCCACCATAGGCGACCTCGACCGACTGCACCGGTCCGTCTACCAGGGCCAGCGCGAGCCGCCCGAGCCGCCGCGCCAGATCGAGCAGCGGGCCCAGCCGGCGCAGCAGGTCGCCCGAGATGCCGGGGACGTTGATCGCGAACGACAGGTCCCCGGCGACCAGCGCCTCACGCACGGCGCCGCACACCTCGAGGCTCACCCGCTCCTGAGCCTCCGCCGTCGAAGCCGCAAGGTGGGGCGTGAGGATCACCCCGGGCAGCTGCCGGAGCACCGAGTCGGCCGGCAGCGGCTCTACCGCGAACACGTCGATCGCCGCGCCGGCGATGCGCTTCGCCCTGATGGCCTCCGCCACCGCCTGCTCGTCCACCAGCTCCCCGCGGGCGGTGTTGATGAGCACGGCGGTCGGCTTCATCAGCCGGAGCCGCTCGGTGTTGATCAGGTGGTGCGTCTCCTCCGTATACGCGACGTGCAGCGTCACGACGTCGGCCTGCCGCAGCAGCTGGTCGAGCGGCAGGAGCTTCACCTGAAGCTCGGCGGCGCGCCCGGGCGCGAGATAGGGATCGTGCCCCACCACCTGCATCCCGAACGCCCGGGCGACCTGGGCGACGTGACCGCCGATGCGCCCCAGCCCGACGATCCCGATGGTCTTGCCGCGCAGCTCCGTCCCTTCGAACCGCTTCCGGTCCCATTCCCCGCGCCGCATCGCCTCCGCGGCCCACGGAATGTGCCGCACCAGCGCGAGCAGCAGCCCCATGGCATGCTCGGCCGCACTGACCGTATTCGCGCCCGGCGCGTTCATCACGGCGATCCCGCGGCGCGTCGCCGCGGGGACATCGATGTTGTCGACTCCCGTGCCCGCCCGGGCGATCACCCGGAGATGCGGCGCTCGCGTGAGCAGGTCCGCGGTGACCCGCGTCTCGCTCCGTACGATCAGCGCATGCGCCCCGGCGAGCGCCCGCTCCAGCTCTTCCCGCGGCTTCCCGGCAAAGCTCGCCACCTCGAGGTCGGGCGTCGCGGCGAGCAGCTGGAGCCCTCCCTCCGCCACGCGGTCGGCCACCACGACCCGGTGGGTCACGACACCAACCCCGCGAGCAGCGCCAGCAGCTCCTCGAGCGCGCTCACCGTATGGTCGCCCATGTGACCGATCCGGATCGTCGTCTCCTTGAGGGAGCCGTACCCCGCGCCGATCGTCCAGCCCGCGTCCTTCAGCGCGCCGACGATCGCCTTCGCGCCCATGGCCTCCGGCACCTTGAGGCACGACACAGTCCAGCTGCGTCGCTCCGCCCGCGGCAGGAACGGCACGCCGCGCTCCTCGCTCCACGCCTCCACGCGCGAGCGCATCGCGTTGTGCCGTCGCCAGCGCGCTTCGACGCCGCCCTCGCGCTCGATGCGCCCGAGCTGCGTCTCGAGTGCGTAGAGCAGCGAGATCGCGGGCGTGTTGGTGGGCTGGTGCTTGGCGGTCGCCTCGGTGAAGCTCACGAGATCGAAGTACAGCCCGCGGTTGGGCACCGTCTTGGCGCGCTCCAGCATGCGCTCCGAGGCGACGCCCAGCGCGAGCCCCGGCGGCAAGGCGAGCGCCTTCTGGGACCCGGTGAGGACGAAGTCGAGTCCCCAGCGATCGGTTTCGACGGGCGAGCCCGCGAGCGAGGTCACCGCGTCCACCAGCAGCAGCACGTCGTCGAACTCGCGCACCACCGCGGCGAGAGCCGCGACATCTTGTAATACGCCGGTCGACGTCTCGGAATGGACGAGGGTCACGGCGTCCACGGGCGTGCGGCGCAGCGCGTCGCGCAGCATGTCGGGCTCGACGGCGCAGCCGAGCGGCACATCGAGCCGGATGCACTCCTTGCCGCAGGCGCGGACCAGCTTGGCGAAGCGCTCGCTGAACGCCCCGTTGACGAGCGACAACGCGCGCTGGCGCACGCCGTTGCGCACCGCCAGCTCCATGAACCCCGTCGCCGAGGTCGTGCCGACGAGCACGGTGCGCGACGTGCGGCACAATCGGGCGAGCGACGGCGCCAGCCCCTCGAGCAGCCGCTCCATCGCGCTCGAGCGGTGACCGATCATCGGTCGCTGCATCGCAGCCAGGACTTCGGGGTGGACGTCGGTGGGGCCCGGCAGAAAAAACCGCCCGAATACGGGCGGCGCGGTTGGTGCGGTCATGCGGTGGCGCGAGCGAGCGCCTCGACCAGCCCCTCCTCCACGACCTCCTTCGTCCTCACCAGGCGCACCCCTTCGTCGCCCCACTCCCGCAGCAGGTGCTCGGACGCATCCCGGTCGATGCCACGGATCGCGTCGGTGACCACGAAGAGCCGGGTGTGCGGCCGGCGCTGCAGCAAGCCCTCCACCGCCGCTTTGTCGCACACGTCGGTCGCGACGCCGGACAGCACGATGTCCTCGGGGTCGAGCACATCCAGCGCCAGCGTCACGTTTTCGTTGCTGAACACGTCGAAGCGCTGTTTGAGGAAGAGGATATCGCCCCTATGGTCGCGGAGCCGGTCGGCGAGCGCCTGCGCGTCGCTCGGCGCGGGCTCGATCACGAGCGGGTCGCGCAGCGCGGTCTCGGGGATCTTCCTCTGACCGGGCGTGCCGCGCATGCAGTGCGGCGGAAAGGTGCTCTTCCAGTCCGGCCGCTCCGAGATCTCGGGGTCGCTCATCGCGTGATCGTCGGCGCTCGCCACGATCCGGATGCCGTGGCCATGGGCATAGTCGGTGAGCTGCTTGAGGTTTGGAATGATGTGCTCGGCCTCGGGCACGTACAACTTGCCGTCGGCCTTCATGAAGTCGTACTGGGTGTCCACGTCCCAGAAGATGACGCGGGGCATGCCTTGCTCCTTGGTGACCGCGCCATGGGAATCTCGGCGGCCGCGCGCCGGGATGTCAACGGCCGGCCGCCGCCCGCCCGCCCTCACGTCGTTTTGTACCGCCACGCGACGGTCAGTCGCCGCAGCAGGTTGTAGCCGAACGCCGCCGTGCCGCGGCGGACGATGCCCGCGAGCTCCGCCGGCAGGCCGGCGCCGGCGAGCTGTGCGAGTGCCTCCTTGCGGCCGTCCCCGGGGCCGCCGCGGGTTTCGGGGTCGCTGTACGCCCAGCCGAACGCGACCGCGAGGATGAGCTCGCGGCGGACGGCGAGCGGCAGGGCGTCGTGCCGCGCCCATCCGACGAGCGCCGCAGCGTTGTCCGCGAGGGCGCCCGCGGCCCTGATCTGGCTCAACCCGTGCCGCAGGGCTGCCAGGTTCGAGTCCACCCGCGCCAGATAGGCGTCCGCCCGATCCCGCTGCGCGAACCGGCCGGCGTTGTGGTACACGGCCGCGAGCATGTGCACCGCTTCACGCTCGATTCGGGCGCCGAGCACGACGTGTGGCAGCGCGAGGTCGTCCTGCAGGTGGCGGCCGACGGTGATGGCCGCGCGGACGGCGGTGTCGGCGTCCGCCGGTCGGCCGTGCTCCACGTCCCACCGGGCGCGGGCAAGCAGCGCACGGGCGGCGCTCAACACCGGGAGGGGATCGAGGACGGGCAGGAACGGATCGTCGCTCGAGTCCAGGGCGGCCAGCACGGCGCTGACCCGGCCCCAGGGCCGGGTCGCCGCCTCGAGCAGAGAATCCGCCTGCGCCCACTGCGCGGTGGCCATCCACTGTCGCCGCTCCGCCGAGCCGAGGGGAGCGGTATCGCCGTAGGGGACCCGCTCGAGTGCGATCTCCGGATCGCGCCACACGCGCACCGCGGCGACCGCGCCGTCGCGCCCGCTGCGCGGGAGGGGAGGGGGGCGGGGGCGGGGGCGGGGGCGGAGCACGTAGCGGTCGTCGTGCCGCAAGCCGTCGAGCGCCGGGAGGGTCTCGGTCCGCAGCGAGTCGAGCGCGGCGGCGGCGTGGCCCGCCGAGTACCGCGACGGCTTGGCGAGGTCCTCCGAGTCGAAGCGAGGCACCGAGAGCAGGGCGGCCACGACGAGGACCGCAAGCACGCCCGCGCAGCCGAAGCCGGCGAGGACGATTCTCTTGTGTGTGGAGGACTTCACGACTGAAAGCTACAGCGTCAGCACCACCGCAATCTCGTCGCAGCAGTTCTGCCGGGGGCAGCGCGCGCAGTCCGCCCACACCTTCAGTGGAAAGTGCTCCTTGGCGGCGAGGACGAAGCCGAGTTTGTGGAAGAACGCCGGCTTACGCGTCAGCGCCAGCACCTCGGCGATCCGGTTGGCCCGCGCTTCCGCGACCAGCGCCGCCATCAAGGCCCGGCCCACGCCGCCGCCTTGATGATCCGCGCGCACCGCGAGTCCCGCGACCTCCGCCAGATCGCGCGAGTAGATCTTGAGCGAACCGCACCCTACGATGGCAGCGTCGGGCGCATCGGCGACCATGTACTCCTTCACGTGCCGGCACAAATCGTAGTTGCTGCGCGGCAAGAGGTCACCGGTCGCGACGTAGGGGGCCATGAGCGCCTCGAGGGCCGGGACGTCTGAGAGCCCCGCACCCCGCACGGAAATCCTAGGGAGAGGGGAGAAGGGAGACGTTCGCTCCAGTGCACTGACGCCAGCCGGTGCACGGAGGGTACCTCTCCCCTCTCCCTTCTCCCCATAGATCGGCAGCGCGCTCACGCCAGGACCTCCTCCAGGATCGTCACGCCGCGCTCGAGGTCGTGCGGTGTGATGACGAGGGGCGGCACGAGTCGCAGCACGTTCGCTCCCGCCGTCAAGACGAGCAGGCCCCGCTCGCGCGCGGCGGTGACGAACGGCGCCGCCGGCTCCGCCAGCTCGAGACCCCACATCAACCCGCGCCCCCGGATCTCGCGCACGCGCGGGGAGCGCGCGGCGAGGCTCGCCAGCCGCGTCGCCAGCCACTCGCCCTTCTGCCGCACCGCGGCGAGAAAGTCGGGCTCGGCGATGGTGCGCACGACCGCCAGCGCGACGCGCGCCACCAGCGGGCCGCCGCCGAACGTCGTCGCGTGGTCGCCCGGCTTGAGCGCAGCCGCGATCGCGTCCCGCAGGAGCACCGCGCCCATCGGCAGTCCTCCGGCGAGCGGCTTGGCGAGCGTGAGGACGTCGGGCACCACGCCGGTCTGCTCGTACGCAAACAGCGTTCCCGTACGTCCCAGCCCGCACTGCACTTCGTCGAAGATGACGGCGACGCCCCGAGAATCGCACAGCTCCCGCAGGAACCCGAGCCACTCCGGGTCGACCGGGCGCACGCCGCCCTCGCCCTGCACCGGCTCCACGATCACGGCCGCGGTGCGGGACGCCGACACCGCGTGATCCACGGCCGCCCAGTCCTCGCGCGGGACGATCCGCACGCCGGGCACGAGCGGCTCGAACGGCTTGCGGTACTCGGGGCGATCCGTCGCGGCCAGCGTGGCGAACAGCCGCCCGTGGAAGCTGCCGCTGAAGGCGACGATCTCGGTCTTCCCCGACCATTTGCGGGCGAACTTGAACGCCGCCTCGTTCGCCTCGGCGCCCGAGTTGCAGAAGAACACCCGATCGGCGAACGAACGCCCCACCAGCTCCTCGGCGAGCCGCTCGCCGGGCTCCGTGCGGTACAAGTTCGAGACGTGGACCAGCCCCGTGCCGAGAGCCCGCTCTACGGCCTCGCGTACCACGGGATGGTTGTAGCCGAGCGCGTTCACACCGATACCGGCGACAAAGTCGAGGTACCGGGTGCCGTCCTCGGCGACGAGCTCCGCGCCGTCCCCCGACACGAGCAGGGGGCCGACCCGAGTGTACACGCCGAGCAGCGCGGCGGGTGAGGCGGAGGCGGCCGTGGAGGTGGCGGTCACGCTGCTTTGACGGCGGGTGGGAGGATGCGAGTGCCGGCGGAGGCGTGCCCGAGCAGCTGCAAGTCGCCGATTCGCACGGCGTGAGCGCCGGCGCGGATGGCAGCGGCAGCGGCGCGGAGCTTGGCGGCCATGCCGTCGGTGGCCGCCCCCAGCTCGATCAGCGTCTCGATCTCTCCCGCCGCGACCGCCGGCTGCACGGCGCCGTCCACGCGCACGCCGGGCACGTCCGAGACGAACAGGAGCTCCGCCGCGTGGAGCGCGCCCGCGACCGCCGCGGCGGCGTCGTCCGCGTTAACGTTGAAGGGGAGGCCGCCCTCCGCGGCGGGCGCCATCGGCGCGATGACGGGCGTCAGCCCTGCGAGCAGCAGGCTGTGGAGCAACGAGACCCGGACGGCGACGATCTCACCTACGTGCCCCAGGCCGCCGGGCGCGGGCTGCGCCGTCAGCAGGCCGCCGTCCACCCCCGAGAGCCCGATGGCGTCGAGTCCGGCCCGGCGCAACGCCGCCACCAGCATGCGGTTCACCGGCCCGGCGAGCACCATTTCCACCACTTCCGCGACCGCGGGGCTGGTGACGCGACGGCCGTCCCGCTGCTCGACCGGGAGCGCGAGGCGCTGCGACAGTGCGCTCACCGCCTCGCCGCCACCGTGCACGAGCACGACCGGCCCGAGCGCCTTGAGCGCGTCGGCGCATGCGGCGAGCCACTCGGGACGATCGAGCTCGTGGCCGCCGAGCTTGACGACCCGGACGCTCAGCATGCGAGCCCCGCGGTCTCCGGCAGGCCGAGCATCAGGTTCATGTTCTGGATCGCCTGCCCCGCCGCGCCCTTGACGAGGTTGTCGATCGCGGCGATCACGGTGAGCCGCGGCCGGCGCACGTTGGCGACAGGTACGACACCGATCGCTACGCGATTGCGGTACACGACGTCCTTGAGGGATGGCAGCGTGCCACGGGTGAGCAGGACACACGGCTCGCCGTGATACGCGGCCTGGTACAGCCCCTCTGCCGTCGCTTGGTCGAGCACCCGCGTGAGCGGAACATGGATCGTTTCGAGGATCCCCCGCTTCACGGGCAGGAGATGGGGCGTGAAGACGAGATCGCCGGTGAATCCGCCCTCGCGCTCCAGGGTCGCCCGGAGCTCGGGAAGGTGGCGGTGCTCGTTCCCCACCGCGTAGGCCCGGAAGTCCTCGGTTACCTCTCCGAACAGCAGCTCGCGCTTGGGCGTCCGGCCGGCACCCGTCACGCCCGATGCGGCGTCGATCACCACCTCGCGCGACGCGTCGATCAGCCCCTGTTGCGCGAGGGGGATCAGCGCGAGCAGGGCGGCCGTTGGGTAGCAACCGGGATTCGCCACCAGCTCGGCGGCCGCCACGCGCGGCCGCGTCACCTCCGTCAGCCCGTAGACGGCTTCCGGCGACAGCCGGAAATCCGCCGAGAGATCCACGGCGCGCTTGCCGGCCGCCCGGGCGTCGTGCACGTAACGCCCCGACACGCCGTGCGGCAGCGCCGACAGCACAATCTCCGCGGCGTGGAGCGGCGCGTCGTCCGCCCGCCGCAGCCGGTGACCCTCGATGACCTCGCCCGCCGCCGACTCCGCGGTGGCGAAGACGACCGAGGTCCCAGGGTGGTGGGCGAGGAGCCGCAGCAGCTCCTGGCCGACATACCCGGAGGCCCCGAAGACGCCGATCGGGACGAGTGCATGATTATTCATTTCTTCGGAAAAATATGCATCACCGACGGGAATGCAAGGGCGCTGGCCGGGGGCTGGGCGGGCTGCGAACCCTGGGCACGCGGCTGCCGTTACGGTGTGTATCCATGAGCGCTGACCCAGGCTCCTCGACTCCTACCGTTGAACCCGACGAAATACGTCGCGTCTCCGTCACCGAGGCGCGGGCGCTCGCTGCGAGCGGGCGCGCCGTCCTGGTGGATACGCGCGATCGCCGCCTGTACGACAATGCCCATCTCCCGGGCGCGATCTCGCTGCCCCTCGCCCAGATCGAAGCGACGGACAGCGCTGGGCCGCCCGAGGCCGTGGCGATCTTGTACTGCGCGTGAGTGGATGAAGCCACAAGCGCCCGGGCGGCGCGAAAACTGATCGCCGCAGGATCCGACAGAGACCGAGTCGCTGTGCTCCTGGGCGGCATCCGAGCCTGGCACCAGGCGGGCTACCCGATCGAGCGATGGAGCGAGCGGGCGTGAGGGCGACGTCGCCACGCGAGAATCGCGGCGGTACCTTGGGGAGGATGAGCGACGTGCTCGAGGCCCTGCGCGAGGGCTTAGCGCCTCATTACTCCGTGGAACGTGAGATCGGTGCCGGCGGGATGGCCCGTGTGTACCTGGCCCATGAGCGCCATCCGGCGCGCCAAGTGGCGGTCAAGGTGATGGACCCCAAGCTCTCCACCGCCGACTTCCGCGAACGCTTCATCCGCGAAGTCGAGCTCACCTCGAAGCTGAACCACCCGCACATCGTGCCGATCCTCGCCGCCGATGAATGCCTCTTCGTCCCGGACGGACCGGACGGTCTCTGCTACTACGTCATGCCCTACATCGAAGGCGAGTCGCTGCGGCTCCACCTGGTGCGGGAGCAGACGCTGCCGCTTCAGGAAGCGCTGCGCATCGCCTTCGAGGTGGCGGATGCGCTGAGCTACGCTCACGATCACGGCATCATCCACCGCGACATCAAGCCGGAGAACATCCTGTTGTCCGAGAACCACGCCCTCGTCGCGGACTTCGGGATCGCGCGGGCGATCAGCGCGGCGGGCGGCCGGACGCTCACCGGGGGTCAACCGGTCGGCTCGCTGGCCTACATGAGCCCGGAGCAACTGGCAGGCAGCCGGGCAATCGATGCCCGCACCGACGTCTACAGCCTGGGGTGTGTGCTCTATGAAATGCTGGTGGGCACGCCGCCGCTCCTGGACGTCGCCCCAGGATCGGCGCCAACGCGGGCTTCGCTCGAGACCATCCTGCGGAGCCGAGGCGCAAGCCCGCGCGCCGCCCGATCCCTCAAGGACGTGATCGCTCGGGCGCTCGCCGCCTCGCCCGCCGATCGGTTTGCCACCGTGGACGACTTCGTCACGTCGCTGCGGCAATCGATGGCGGGTCGAGGGAGGGGCAGCTGGCCGCCGCAGATCAGCCCAAAGACCGCGGTGATGGCCGGTGCGGCGGGTATCCTCGTCGCCGCTGTCGGATTCCTGCTGCTCGCGGGGCGCCGACCGGCGCTCGATCCGCGGCGCGTGGTCGTCGCCCGCTTCGAAGACCTCTCCGGCGATCCCCAGCTCGCTCCACTCGGGCATCTCGCAGCCGATTGGGTCACGCAGGGGCTCGCCCAGCGCGGGACGGTGGAGGTCGTCCCGGCGGCCGGGAGTGGCCATCTCGACGCCAGGGGCATCCAGGCGCTCGCCGCCGAGGCGGGCGCCGGGACGGTGATCTCGGGATCCTACTTCAAGGAAGGAGACTCCGTTCGTTTCCAGCTCCAGATCATCGACGCCGAGCGCGGCACGGTGCGACGGGTCCTCGAACCGGTGGGCGCCCCGACCAGCGCCCCGCTCCAGGCCGCTGATATCGTGCGAGTTCGCGTGACCGCCCTGCTCGATACCCTGTTCGTCCACCCCTCCCTGAGCCGCCCGCAGGGGACGCGCTGAGGACGACGCCGCTCACTCACTCCACCCGTTCCAGCCGCGGGTTCGGCCGGTAGCTCCGGCCGACTTTGGCGCACGGCTTCCCCTCCACCCGCACGACGTCCGCGGTGAAATCGAAGCGGCCTTGGAACAGGCTGGAGCCGACGCCGTACATGTCCACCGGAACGTCCTGCTCCTCGAACTGGCGGATCTTCTCGACGGTGAAGCCGCCCGAGACGACGATCTTGACGTGCTGGAAGCCTTCCCGGTCGAGAGCGCGCCGCACGTTCCAGACGAGCTGGGGGTTGACGCCGGTCGGCTTGAACGTGCCCATCTCCGGGATTACCGACTTGTCCACCAGCGTCTCCGCGGTGTCGACCCGCACGCCGTACAGCCGCTCCCCCAACGCCCGCGCCACTTTGAGCGACGTGCCCACGCAATCGTTGTCGAAGTCCACGAGGGTGATGAGCCGCACGCTCGGGTCCATCAGCTCGGCGAACTTCTGCGAAGCGAGCACCGTATCGCCGTGGTAGGCGGCGATGAGCGCGTGCGGCACGGTACCGATCCCTTCCGAGCCCCACCACGATGCTTGCGCGTCCGTCGACACGCCGATCGCCCCGGCGATGTGTGCGGCGTAGCCGTCACCGGTCTGGACCAGCCAGTGGTCGTGCCGCGCCGGGAAGAACATCACCTGCTTCGGCTTCGCGGCTTCGACCACGCGCCGCGTGTTGGTGCCGACTTTGGTACGGCGGGCCAGCACGCCGAGATAGAGGGTCTCCAGGTGGGCGAAGGCGTCGTACGGTCCTTCGATGAGGAGCACCGTCTCCCACGGCGCGATCTCGTCGCCGTCGAACAGGGCGTACACCTGCACCTCGTCCCAGTCCATACTGCACAGCTTGAGGATGGCGATCGCCTCGTCGATCCCGCCCAGGAACGCGTGCGCCTTGCCGAACACTTGCATCGTCACGCACGGCCGGTGGCGATCCTTGAGGAGCACGTCGCGCGCGCGCACGAAGTACTTGTCGGAGTAGTAGCCCTCCCGCATCCGCTCGACGGGGAGATGGAAGATGGCGGGATCGAGGCGCTGCTTCCTGGCCATTGCTGGAAGATATCGCGCTCAGCGCGCGCCCGGCCACGCGAAGGTGGCCACGACGGTGTCGCCGCCCGGCAGGGCGAGCCGGCGGGCCACGTTGTCGAGCCGCCCGCAGCGGACCTGGGCCGGATCCGCTGAGCCGGGGACGACGAGCCGCAGGCACACGACGTCCGCGTCGGTGGCGAGCGCGCTGTCGCGACCGGTGCGGGGCGGCTCCGGCCGTTGCAGCGTGACGTCGAACTCGGACGTCCGGCCGCCCAGGGTGAAGCCGACCCGGCGACCCGGCGCCTCCGGGATCAGGTCGACCGCGCGGGGGCTGCTCGCGGTGTCCCCGCGCACGAGGCTCAGCCGCACCATCACCCGCCGCGGCGGCACGACGGCTCGGGCGTTGAAGGCGACCGCAGGGTCCTCGAGTGTCACTTCCTCGTTCGGCCGGGTCTCTCCGGCGGCGAACTCGCGGTCGACGGAGATCTCCACCCACAGCGCGTGGCGCTGGTCCGCCCACTCGGCGCCGAAGGGATAGAGCCGCGCGGTCCCGCCCCAGGCGACACGCGCCCAGCGGCGGTAGCTGTCTTCCTCGAACAGCGGGAGCCCGCGGCGCGACCGGCCCGCCGGCCGCCGGCTGAAGAACAGTCCGGCCAGATTCACCGTGTCCGGCTCGGGGAGTGTGCCGAGCAGCCCCTGCAGCTCCCCGGTCGCGACGCCGAGCGATAACCGTAGGGTCGTCTCCGGCGGTCCGCTCACGACGGCCGTTGCGAGCAGCTGCGTGTCGACGCCGGCGCGCTCGACCACCCGCAAGCGGTACGTCAGGCGGTAGGTCGGCGCCTGCGGGCGGGCGGGGGAGGTGGGGAGCGCGGCGATCAGCGCCGCCACGACGCTACTGCGCCACGAACATCGCACGCGTCGCCTCGATCGTCGCCGGGCCCGGCCCGCCCCACCGCAGGTGCCCAAACCAGCCCGCGGCGAGGCCGGCGATGAGGCTGATCACCATCCACAGCCCTAGCGTCCGCCCCCGGATCGCCGGCCGGGGAACGCTGTGGGCGTGGGGCTGCCCGGCGGAACGCGCGAACGCCACTCGCATCTCGAGATGGCTCACGCGGACCTCCGCACAGTGCCGGCAGCCGGCGAGGTGGCGCGCCAGCGCCGCGCGCTCGGGCAGGCTCAGCTCGCCGTCGAGCTCCTGTTCGATGTGGCGCACCCAGTCGTCGTGCATCACGGCAGCTCCTCCCGCACCCGGTAGCGCAGGGCGCGGCGCTGCATCCAGCGCACGGCCAGCGCGTCGGCGAAAGATCGGAACACCCGGTTCCACATCCCGTACTTCGTGCGGCCGAACCGCCGGGGCCGGTGCCGCACCGGGACCTCCACCACCGTGCCCCCGTCCATCTTGATGAGCGTAGGCAGAAAGCGGTGCATCCCGTTGAACAGCGGCAGCGCGCGCACCGCGTCGGCGCGGAACGCCTTGAGCGAGCAGCCGGTGTCCCGGATCGTCTCGCGATTCAGCCGGTTACGCACGCCGTTCGCGATGTGGCTCTGCAGCCGCTTCCACGCGCTGTCGTGGCGGTTCACGCGGTAGCCCACGACCGCCGTCGCGCCGCTCTGCTCCAGCTCGGCGAGAAGGGCGGGGACGTCGGCGGGGTCGTTCTGCAGGTCGGCGTCGAGCGTCACGATGGCCCGACCCCGCGCGGCTCGGAAGCCGGCGGCCAGCGCGGCGGTCTGCCCTGCATGCTGCGCCAAGGCGACGATGCGCAGCTCGGGGTAGTCCCGCGTCAGCCGCTTGAGCACGTCGAGCGACCCGTCGGTCGAGGCGTCGTCCACGGCGACAATCTCATAACTCGGCCCCCCGCCTCCCCTCCCCGGCTGGAGCGCACGGGCGATCTCTTCGAGCAGGAGCGGAAGGTTCTCGCGCTCGTTATACACGGGGACGACGAGCGTGACGTCAAGCGACGGTTGGCCGGACATACTTCAGCTCGGGGGCACCGGGATACTGCGCGACGCGGCGCGCGATCAGGGCGTCGGCTTTCGCCGCGTGTACTACGGCACACGGGCCCGGTGGATCTTGAGGGTTCACGGTCGGAACGGTATCGTCGCGCCGCGGGCGGAGCAAGTTGACAGCTGCCGCCCCAGCGCGTAAAACCATGCACGCACCCCTGCCGGAGCGCCGCGTGTCCGACGTCCTGTCCCGTCGCGAGTTCGTCGCTTCCACCGCCGTCGGCGTCGCCGCCGCGGTGGCGGCGGACATCCCCTACCCCATGCAGCCACCACGCCCGCTGCCGCCCTCCAGCCGTTGGGCCGCAAAACCCGTGGCGCTCTCCAGCGCCAACGGGCTGCGCGCCGTGCAGAAGGCGTTCGACATGCTCATGCAGGGCGCCGACACGCTCGACGCGGTGATCGAGGGCGTGAAGATCCAGGAGCTCGATCCGAACGACGATTCCGTCGGCTACGGCGGGCTGCCGAACGCCGCAGGCGTCGTGCAGCTCGATGCGTCGTGCATGCACGGACCCAGCAAGCGCGCCGGAGCGGTCGGCGCGCTCGAAGGCATCAAGACGCCGTCGGAAGTGGCGAAGCTCGTGCTCAAGTACACGAACCACATCTTCCTCGTGGGCGAAGGCGCCAAGCGCTTCGCGCTGCAATACGGCTTCAAGGACGAAGACCTGCTCACCGAGCATGCGCGGGAAGTGTGGCTGCACTGGCGGGCCAACCTGAATCCGGACGACGACTTTCTCGACGTACCCGAGGCCGAACACATGGTGGCGCGGCCGACCGGCACGATCAATTGCGACGCCGTCACCCCCCAGGGCGACATCGCCTCGGTGACGACGACGAGCGGGCTCGCGTTCAAGATCCCCGGACGCGTCGGGGACAGCCCGATCATCGGTGCGGGTCAGTACACCGACAACGACGTGGGCGCGGCGGGCTCCACGGGGCGGGGGGAGTCCAACATCAAGGTGTGCGGCGGCTTCCTGACCGTCGAGTTCATGCGCCGCGGCCTGAAGCCCACGGACGCCTGCCTCGAGACCCTGAAGCGGGTCGTCCAGCTGACCGAGAAGCGGCTGCTCGGCGCCGATGGCAAGCCGAAGTTCGGCCTCGACTTCTACGCCGTGAACAAACGCGGCGAGTTCGGCGCCGCCTCGCTCTACCCGGGGCGCTACGCGGCGCACGACGGCACGGAGGCGAAGCTGCGCGATACGGCATATCTGCACGAGCGGCCCGCTGCGAGCCGCTAGCGCCGCGCTCGCGCTGCTCGCCGGCGCCGCGCCGGCGCTAGCCGCCCAGCGCTACTGGCGGGGCCAGCTGTATCCCTACGCCTATTACAACACGATCGACGGGTGGTGGGGCGCATTCCACTACGGCCGGTACAGTCCGGTCGGGGCCGTCGAGCGCCCGGAGGACAACCTGGCGTCCTTGAGCTTCGACGCCGCGGCGAGCACCCAGGGCAGCTACGTCGTCCTGGTGGACGCACGGGCGCCGGCGTGGTGGGAAGGGTGGCGTGTCGGGCTGCGGCTCACGGCCGCGCGCGCCAACCGGCTCGGGTACTACGGACTCGGGAACGATACCCAGTACTCGAGCGACAGCCTCACGACGGCGGGGCCCTACTTCTACCGCGTGAGCCGGACCTATTTCGCCGCGCGCGCCACGATCCAGCGTCGGGTGGTCGGGCCGCTGCGCGCGCTCGCGGGCGCCACGCTCGAGCGCAGCGACTTCCGCGCGCTGCCCGGGCCCAGCGTATTCCGCAACGATCTCGCCTCCGGGACGGTGGATCCGGCGACGGTGCCGTTCACCGACAAGATCATCCGCGCGGGCGTCGTGCTCGACACTCGAGACAACGAGCTCGACCCACACACGGGCGTGATCGTGGAAGCGCTGTTCGCGAGCGGCAGCGGCTATACGCGTACCACCGCCGACGCGCGCGTGCAGGTACATCCGGTCGAGAGGCTGGTCGTGGCCGGGCGGCTCGCCGCGGAAGGGATGGGCGGGAGTCCGCCGGTCGCGGCGCAAGCGGAGATGGAATCGAGCGAGCGGCCGTTCGTCGCCGTGGGCGGGTACCGCTCGCTGCGCGGCTACCACGATGGGCGATTCACCGGACGCGGCAAGCTGCTGGGCGGCCTGGAAGCGCGCTACGCCGCCCTCTGGAAGCCGAGCCTCGTCGAGCTCAAGATCGTGGCCTTCTTCGATGCGGGGCGCGTGTTCGGCCCGGGTGAGGCAGTGCGGCTGACCAGCGCCGACCTGCACACCAGCGCGGGCGGCGAGATCGCGCTGCGTTTCCTCCGCAACTCGCTGATCGTCGTCGGCTACGGCCGCGGCAGCGAGGGCGGGCAGCTGGTGTTCGGAACCACGTGGAGCTACTAGCCCGAGCGGGAGCGGCGGGAGCTCCCTGCGCGACAAAAATACGCAGTCGCTCCGGCAGCCCCCGCCGATCCCGCTAGATCTCGCGAATCTCGATCCCCCGCTTCGCCAACTCGCTCACATACTCCCCGAACGGTACCGCTTCGTCCGGAGTGTGCACCCCCTTGGCGCTGATCCGCCCGTCCACCTGCATCACGCCGGTGATCGAGAGCGAGTAGCCGGTCGTCCGCATCATCGCGCTGACGCCGCGCGCTTCGTCGTAATAGTCGAGCAGCTGCCACGCAGCCCGTTTGCCGTTCCGTCCGCGCACGTCCACGCGCAGCGCGACGAGGTCGCGCCCGTCGGGCTTCGTGAGCTTGGGGGACACGGCGGCGATGAAGAGATCGCGCGGTGCGACCTCCGCTCCCCTCACCTTGACGGGCGTGAGGTCGAGGAGGCCGAGCTCGCGGATCGGCCGCATGACCGCGAGGTGCCCCGGGTAACGCAGGGTCTTGTACTCCATCGTGCGGACCTTGCCCTCGTACGCCCACGGCAGGATGGAGATGCCGCCTCCCGTGTGGAACGCCTCGAGCACGCCCACCGGCGGCGGGAAGGTCACCTGCTCGAGCTCGGAGAGGGCGTCCACCCGGGTCGGCTTGCCGTCGCGCAGCACCCAGGACGGCGTGGTGTAGTAGTCGAGCGCCCCTTCGAGTGAGTAGACGATCTGATAGTTCAGGGGCGGCTCGGGGTGCTGCGGCAGGCCGCCCACATAGATCTTCACCACGTCCGCCTCGCCGACCCGCCGGATGCCTTCCGCGGCGAGGATGTTCACCATCCCCGGCGCCAGCCCGCAGTCCGGGACGACGGAGACCTTCCGCTGCGTCGCTGCCGCGTCGAGCTTGCGCTGCTGGAAGACGATTTCGGTGTTGCCGCCCAAGTCGGCGCAATGCACGCCGACCTCCACCGCCGCCTTGGAGACCTCGAGATTGAAATGGTACGGCGCCGCGTTCAGCACGGCGTCGTGCGCGCGCATGGCGTCGCGCAGCGCCGCGGCATCCCGCACGTCGAGCTTGACGAGGGCGAGCCGCTTGCCGACCAGCGACTCGAGGAAAGCGGGGAAGCGGTCGAGCTTCAGGTCGGCCACCGTGACCCGTTCCACGCCGGGGTGCTGCAACAGATCGTAGGCGCAGGCGCAACCCTGGAGCCCCGCGCCCAAAACCAGCATGCGCATGGCGCACTTGCCTCCGGACTGCGGTGAGGAAAACGAGCGGGCGGAAAGCTAGTGGGAGCGATCACGCGGTGGAACCCCGGATGCGCGCGGGCCGGGGCGCTTGGTTAGATTCGCGCGCGATGACCCAGGCCGATCTCACCCATCAGCGGCTGGTGCGCGCCGCGCTCGAGCTGTTCACCACCACGGGCTACCACCTCACGACGACGCCGCTCATCGCCAAGAAGGCCGGCGTCGCGGAAGGCACCATCTACCGGCACTTCGCCTCGAAGCAGCACCTCCTGAACGAGCTGTATCGCGCGGCGGGGCGCTGGGCCGTGCGCCTGGTGAAAGAGGCGGACGCGCTCAAGGTAGGCCCGCGCGAGAAGCTCGCGGAGCTGGGCCGGGGGCTCGCCGCCGGAGCGGGCCGGGAGCCGGCCGTCGCACAGCTGTTCTTCCTGCAGCGTCATGGCGACCTGCTCGACGACGAGAGCGGGAAGGTCGCCCGGGACTTTCGGCTCGGGCTCGAGAGCCTGATCGCGCAAGGGAAGGCGGACGGCTCGGTCAAGCCCGGGGTGGCCGAGGTGTGGGCGGCGGTGTGGCTCGGCGTGGTGACGCTCGTGATCGACCGGGTAACAGCCAAACAGTGGCCGGAGAACCACGCTGGCGTCGCGCTCGCGCTCGACGCCGCCTGGGACGCAATCGCGGCGGCACGCGTGTGAGGCAGGGGTTCGCCTGCCGGGGCCCCGCTTCGCGACAAAAATACGCAGTCGCTCCGCGGGGCCCCAGCAGGCTCACCGCTCACCCACGCCGCAGCGTGAACAGCTCGATCTCCGGCGGCGTGAAGACGCGGATCGGCACGCCGACCACGCCGATGCCGCGACTCACGTACAGTTGACTGTTGCCCCTCTGGAAGTGCCCCATCACATACTTGGTGATCAACCGACCCGCCGACCAGCCGATCCCCGGCACGTAGAACTGTCCGCCGTGGATGTGCCCGGCCAGCGTGAGCGGGATGCCGCGCGGCGCTGCCGTGTCCCACGCGCCCGGTCGGTGCGCGAGCAGGACGTGGAACGCGTCCGACGGCGCCGCCGCGCGCGCTGCCGTGACGTCCTCCGACTGGGGGTCGTCCGCCGTCCAGTTGTGCGGGTCGTCGATGCCGAGCAGCGCGAGCGTCGCGCCGCCCCGCTCGATCAGATGACAGTCGTTCTGTAGGAATACCTGCCCCGCGTCCCGGCAGCCGCGGATCACTTCCCGCTCGCCGGTATAGCGGTCGTGGTTGCCGAGCACCGTCACGACGCCGAGCGGCGCGTGCAGGTCGCGGAAGGCGCGCACGTACGCCGGGATGTAAGCGCGTGAAATGTCGATCATGTCGCCCGTCTGCACGATCAGATCGGGCGCGAGCACGTTCGCCTGCCGGACGATCTCTTGCATCCGGTCCGCGCCGAGGTGGATGCCGGCGTGCAGGTCGGAGAGGTGGAGCAGCGTGAGACCGTCGAGCCCCGACGGCAAATCGGGGAACGTCAGGGTGCGGCGGGTGAGCTGAGGCAGACGGTACGCGCTCCAGATGCCGTACGTCGACAGCGCGACGCCGGCAGCGGCATAGGCGTACGTGGCGCGGGCGAGGAACTGGCGGCGGGAGATCGTTGCGTGGTACGTGGTGCGTGCTTGCGTCCGTTGCTCGGCCACGTCCGCCGGTGCACCGGAGCGAACCACGTACCACGCACCACGCACCCGGCGGCCCAGCCACCAGGCGCCCTTGCCGAGCAGATACACGGTCACGAGCGCACCGAAGATCCACCCGAGGAGCTGCCATGCGATCCAGGGCCCGAGGTAGGGAATCCGTCCCACCCCCCACACGCTGCCGAACAGCGCGCGGCCGGCGACGAAGGCCCAGGGCAAGTTGAAGAGGGTGAACACCGCCGCGAGGCCGGTGCGCACGAGGCGCGCCCGCTGCGGCCGCGTCGGGTCGGGCAGGCGCTCGCGCAGGTACAGATAGAGCAGTACCTGCGGCGCCACGAATAGAAGCAGATAGATTAGGCGCGTGATCATGCGCTCAGTCGCCGTCCTCGGTCTGGGCCTCGCCGTCCCGCTCGCGCCGGTCGCCGGCCAGCAGCTCACGGCCACGGAGCGCGCCGAGGCGGTCGCCACCATCTGGGCCGAAGCCCGCTACAATTTCGCCTCCTGGGACCGGGTTCGGGCCGATTGGGATTCCGCCCTCACCGCGAACCTGAAGCTCGCGGCGCAGGTCCAGTCGGACGTCTTGTTTTACCGCCGCCTGCGCCGCCTCGTCGCCCTGCTGGGTGACGGCCAGGCCGGCGTCATCCCGCCCGCGACCCTGCGGTCGCGCATCGCGCGCCCGCCGCTGCGCCTCCAAAGCGTCGAGCAGCGGCCGCTCATCCTCGAGTACGCCGAGAACGACGAGATGCGCGTGGCCCGGCCCGAGCGGCTGGCCGAGATCCTGGCCGTGCAAGGCGTCCCGGCCGAGAGCTGGATCCGCGACTCGGTGCTCCCGGAGATCTCGGCCGCCACCCCGCCCGACCGCTGGCAGCGGGCGGTGCAATGGATGCTCCAGGGGGAAAAGGGCACCACCCTGCACCTCCTGCTGCGTTTGCCCGGCGGCGAGCAGCGCGGCATCAGCGTCACACGCAGCGTCTCGCTCAACGACCGCTGGCCGCTCGAGCGACCCGAGCTCGAGATCGATTCCCTCCCGGGCGGCGTCGTCCAAGTGCGCGTGAACGCGCTCGCCGAGGAGGACGTCGTGCGGCGCTTCGACCGCGCCTTTCCCGACTTCGCCGGTGTGACCGGACTGATCCTCGATCTGCGGTACGCGGCGAGCGGTGAGAGCCGCTATGGCTACGAGATTCTGGCGCGCCTGAGCGCGCGCGCCTTCCCGGCGGCGCGCTGGAGAACGCCGCAGTACCGACCGGTGTTCCGCGCGTGGCGAGTCCCCGACTCGGCCTTCTCATGGTACGGCCCGCCCCCCGACACCGTTTCGCCCCGCACCGAGCGGCCCGGCTACACCGGACCGGTCGCGGTGCTGGCGTCGAGCGCGACGGCCGGCGCGGCGGAGGACCTGCTGGTGGCGTTCCGGAACGCCACGCGCGGCGTGATCATCGGCGAGCCGTCGGCCGGCAGTCCGGGCGACGCCCTCACGATCGCGCTTCCCAAAAACTGGGCGATGCAGCTGTCGGTGACGCGCCATGCGTTTCCCAACGGGGAGGAGTTCGCGGGGAAGGGGATCCAGCCGGAGCTCACGGTCTCTGCGACCGTCGCCGATGTGCAGGCCGGAACGGACGCCGTCCTCGAGCGCGCGCGACAGTACGTGGGCGGGAAAAAGCGGTAAGGCGGCACGCCGTCGGGGTTCCCGGAGCGACTGTGTGCTTGTCGCGGAGGGGACCCCGACGGCCTGCCGCCTTACCGCTTCTACCGCTCCAGACTCTCCCTGAAAAAGCGAACCACGTTCCCCCAGGCGCTATCGGCCACTTCCGGCCGCTCGCGCGACCGCAGGAAGCCGTGCCCCACGCCGGGATACACCGTGTAGTGGTAGTCCTTCGCGTATTGCTTCACCGCGGCCGCCACGTCCGCGAGCCCCGCATCGATCCGCGCGTCGTTTTCGGCGTAGACGCCGAGCCCCCTGGCGCGGATGCGTGCGATCGCGGCGGCGTCGGGACCGGGCCCGTAGCACACGACGAACGCCCGCAGCGCCGGGTTGGTGGTCGCGTAGCGGAAGCTCTGGCCGCCGCCCCAACAGAAGCCGATCACGCCGATCCGGTCGCGCCGCACCGCCGGCCGGGTCCTCAGGTATGCGACCGTCGCGTCGAGATCCAGGGTCAGCGTATCGGGGTTGAGACCGGCGAGCAGCTTGCGCGCGTCGTCGGTCGCAGGCGGCGTGCCGCCGCGGCGCGACAGCAGGTCGGGCGCGAGCGCGACGAAACCGTCCTTGGCGAGCTGCTCCGTCGTCTGCCGGATGAAGTCCGACATTCCGAAGATCTCATGGATCACCACCACACCGGGCGCGGGGTCTTTGCGCTCCGGATAGGCGAGGTAACCGGTGATGGTGTCCTTGCCGGAGAGATACTTCACGTACTCGGCGTGCACGTCTGGGCGGTGGAAGGCGGTCGAGGGGGGGGGAGGGCGGTGAAAGTCGAACGCGACGACCGCGCCGCTCGCCAGCATGATACCGCCCACTCCTACCGCCCTCCACCGCCTTCCACCGCCCTGGACCGCCCTATTTCCCATAGCTCACCCTCCAGATCCGTCCACCGAGGTCATCGGATATCAACAGCGCTCCGTCCGCGGCCGTCACTACGTGCACCGGCCGCCCCCAGCGGGAGCCGTCGGAAAGCTGCCACCCGGTGACAAAGTCCAGAACGGCGGTCGGCCGCCCGTTCTGCACCCGGACGCGGACGACCTTCGCGCCCGTGGGCACGCTGCGGTTCCATGAGCCGTGATACGTCATGAAGGCGTCGCCCTGGTACTCGGCCGGGAACTGCGTGCCCGTGTAGAACGTCAGCCCGAGCGGCGCCGAGTGCGCCTGCACGGTCAGCGCCGGCGGCGCGACGCCAGCGCAGTTCGCGCCGGGGTACTCCGGATTCGGCTGGTTCGGCAGGTAGCATTGCGGCCAACCATACCACTTGCCGTCCTGCAAGATGTTCAGATGCTCGGGCGGCACGTCGTCGCCCAAGTTGTCGCGGTCGTTGTTGTTGGCCCACAGCTCGGCGGTGGTCGGGTGAAACGCGAGTCCCACCGAGTTGCGGAGGCCAGTCGCAAACGTGTGCGCCCCCGACCCGTCGAGGTTGTAGCGAGTCACCGCTGCCCGGGGCGGCACGTCGGCACAAACGTTGCACGACGAGCCCACGGCGACATACATCAGGTTGTCCGGGCCGAACGCGATTGTCCGCGTGCTGTGGCCGCCGGCGGGCAGACCGGCGACGACGGTCACCGGAGCCGTGGCGCCCGGGTCGAGCCGCTTCACGGCGGTCTCCTGCGCGAAGTACAGTGTGTCGCCGCGGAACGCGATGCCCGAGGGGTCGCTCAGGCCGGTCAGCACCGGCGCGACCGATTCCGCCACGCCGTCGCCGTTCGCGTCCACCAGCCGGACGATCTGCCCCGATCCGGACTGCGTCGCGTACACGGCGCCGCCCGGACCGAGCGCGAGGAAGCGCACGCCGCCGACATTTTGAGCGAAGCTGTTGACCGTAAACCCCGCCGGCACATACAGGACGTGACCGGCGATCGGGATCGAGTCGCCCCCGCTCCCCCCCCCCCCCCCCCCCCCCCCCCCCCC
>Ga0209761_1000348_pt1 | contig 27534 bp, 30 predicted proteins | sample GraSoi013_1_40cm_4_FD_185818 | JGI IMG/M metagenome (GOLD analysis project Ga0209761, IMG submission 185818) | Grasslands soil microbial communities from the Angelo Coastal Reserve, California, USA - Sample 09_25_2013_1_40cm (SPAdes) (version 2) | ecosystem: Environmental > Terrestrial > Soil >... | reverse complement strand
GTTAGAATCCGACATGAGACCCTTACAGTTTTCCTTCGAGAAATCAGGGATTATCGGAATAGTGACGCTTGTCAAGAAAACCAGTGTGGTTGGTTGCTCGCTTGAGTATGTTGGCGTATTCCAAATTGCAGTGGCGGCCGACATTCCCGTGATCACCTTCCCAAAAACTGTGTAACCCGTATCAAGATCGGTGTTGTCCGCCATGTTGATGTAAAACTGAGAGCTTCCGCTGTTCAGGTCCATTCCTCGAGCCATACCTAAGTATCCCGCGTAGTTGTGTAGAGAGCTAACAATTTCGAGCGGAACGGTCTGCGGTGATCCTCCTGATCCCCAATTCGTGTTATTACCTATTCCATCTTTTGTGTTCGGATCTCCGGTCTGAATGACAAATGGGTCGACCTTACTGATTCTATGCCAGACCAGGTTGGTGTAAAAGCCAGAGTTTGCGAGGCTCACAAAGTTAGCAACGGTCTTAGGGGTCGCATTGTAGTAGAGTTCGACTTCTATCGTGCCATCGGAAGTATTGAGTTTGGCGTAGACGACAGGAGGGAGACTACTCGAAGCCTGTGAAGAAACATAGACATACAAGCCCACGCCGATTGTGAGGATAATAATGATGGCCGCGACTAGGTATATTTTTCCTCGGCTCTGCCGCTTGCGCACGGTCTGGACAGTCCGTTTCTTCTGCCAACTAGGCCTCTTTTGACTGGCGGGCATTTCGATAGGACTTCCAATATTGTTTGTTTGCGCGTGCTTGTTGAAATATCATTCGGTGTCTAGAGACAAATTGCTCTCAATCATGCCGTTTCGCTAACCTTGGTCCACAGTTCCCATTCCCTTCAGAGAACCTTGAATAGCACTGTATTTCTCATCATGACTCGTGCTTTCCTCCAAGGTCTCTGTTGACAATGCGGAAGATTGGTTGCTTACTCACGAGATCCCTGCCATCCGGTATGGCGCTCTCAGAGATCTTGAGGGCACGTCAGTTTCTGATTCTAATGCTTCAAGAGTTCAGAGCGAGATTGCTGAATGGGCTCCGGTCGCCAGCCTCCTAGCCAAACAAAACCCAAGAGGGTATTGGGCCTTTCCGGAGGATTGCTTGGCCGAAGCGGAGTTCCACGGTGTGGAACCTAATCCTTCTAGGTGAGGTTGGAATTATCCCGAATCATCCATCTGTCGTTGCAGGTTGCCTGAGTCCTACGGTCTTCTCTGGGAACCGTGCGTCACTGGTAACATGGCGAGGACCCTCACCGTTTTCGGTTATGGACGCGACTCGCGCGTCCGTTCAATGTTCGAGTTTCTTGTCGAGACCCAGCTTCCCGATGGAGGATGGAACTGTGAGTTTGGAGGGTGGGGTGTAAAGATTAATCACAGCTCGTTCATGTCGACTATAGAGCCGCTCTGGGCATTCTCTGCACTCGACCGGAGCCTTTGGCCGAAAGGATCGAAGGAGGTTGTTGAGAGAGCTGCTGAGTTCATGCTCAAGCATCGACTCTACAAGTCCGACCGGACCGGCAAGGTAATCGACGAGGAGTGGACAAGGCTTCACTTCCCACTCTTCTACTTCTACGATATCCTCCATGGCCTGCGAGTTCTAGCAGATCTCGGATACGACGGTGATGAGCGTGTCTCAGATGCTCTCCAGCTTATTCAACAGAAACAGCTCGCGGATGGTACATGGCCAATGGAGAGCACGTACGTCAATGCCCTTCAATGGAACTATGTGAAAGACCCAGCAACGGGCGCTTGGCACGAGGCGAGGCGTGAGAACGCGGCCGTTATCCCGGAAATCTATCATCACCTAGGCAAGGTTGGCGAGCGTAATCCACGGATCACGCTAAATGTACTGCGCGCCCTCAAGAAACTCTCCTGACTCACGTGTCCGAGAAGACGCGTCTAGAGAAGATGGGGATCGCAGAATACAATCGCATCGTCTAATCGAGGCTCGTTACTTACACTCACCTCCCTCCAAAAAATCGTAACAATAATCTCCAAAACTCGAAAAACGACAGAGACGAAAAAAAGCAAGAATTCTTATTTCAAAGAGCGGTCCTCTCGGATCACGCGCGACCGAGCCCCCTCTCCATGACTTGTCCGTTGTGCCATGAAGAAATTGACGTGGCAGGGGCTGGCTACTGTGCTTCTCACCAGCGCGCCTTTGAGAATATCAAACGAGCCTTCAGCACGTGGACGGTCGCCTACGGAAGCCCAAGGGTCCCTGATTTTCTCGAGCAGGTTCAGAAGCTTCCTCAGACGGGCTTGAAGGCCAAGGAAATCGCCAGTTTCTTGCTGGAGAATCCGTCGAGGTGGAAGTGATACAGACTCTCATCGTCTGCGAGAAACCGGACGCCGCCGCTCGCGTAGCACGGGCCCTCGACGAAGACGGCGACCCACACAAGATCAATGCGCGCGGCGTCCCATACTACGAGGCTAGGCGCAGACAAGAGACTATAATCGTCTGTTCAGCGCTCGGCCACCTCTACTCCATCGACTCTAAAGGCCGCACTCCCCATCGCTACTATCCTATCTGGGACTACAGATGGGAGCCAAAACATCTCATCGACAAGAAATCCGCCAGGCTCAATCGATGGATCCAGACCATCAGTTCTCTGGCTAGAAACGCAGACCGTTTCATCAATGGCTGCGACTATGACCCCGAAGGATCGCTGATCGGATACACGATCCTCCGATACGCGTGCAGTGGTGCCCACGCGAAGGCTCAACGGATGAAGTTCAGCACGATGACTGAGAAGGAGCTTCAGACCGCCTACGGCACAGCTCTTCCGCAACTGGATTATTCCCAGGTCGAGGCAGGCCGATGCAGGCACGAGCTGGACTGGCTCTATGGAATCAATCTCAGCCGACTCCTAACAGAATCCGCCCTAAAGCAGAACCGGGGCTACTCGACGCTCTCATCAGGCCGAGTCCAAGGTCCCACGCTGAAATTCGTCGTTCAAAGAGAAGAAGAGATCCAATGCTTCACACCCACTCCCTTCTGGACCATCGACGCAACGATCCAACATCAGGGCCAAACATATCCTCTCGAATACACAAAAGAGAAGGTTCCCACATTAGCGGAAGCGACACAAATCTCAGTCGACTGTAAGAACGCCCTCCTAGAAGTCGCAAACATCGAAACTCAGACCATCCAGCAACCACCACCCTATCCATTCGACCTGTCAACGCTGCAGTCGGAAGCCTACAGACACTTCGGCTACACGCCTTCTAGGACCCTCGCACTTGCAGAGAGGCTCTACCTGGATGCTCTCATCTCCTACCCCAGAACCTCAAGCCAAAAACTGCCCCCTGACGTCGGATATTCCGAGATTCTCAGAGGAATAGCTGCCAGAGCCGAATACAGATCACTCGTTTCAAAGCTGACAAACAGAACCTCCCTGCGGCCAAACCAGGGCCCAGGACAGGATTCCGCCCATCCCGCAATCTACCCGACAGGAGAATCGCCCAAGAGAAGGCTACTCCATCCCGAGGCTAACCTGTTGGATCTCATTATCAAGAGATTCATGGCAACCTTCGCCGAATCCAGCCTCCTCGAAACGACAAAGCTCATTCTCAGGAAGGACCAGCACAGCTTTTTCCTGAAAGGATCTAAACTGTTGAAAGATGGCTGGATCGAATTCTACCATCCGTACGGCTCTGAGGACGATCAGAAGCTTCCCGATCTAAGGCTGGGAGACAAAGTGCCGATAAAGAAGATCGATGCCCTAGAGAGGTTCACCGAGCCTCCCTCACGGTACAATCCGAGCAGTCTGCTCCGAAAGATGGAACAGCAGAATATTGGAACAAAAGCGACGAGAGCCGAGATCATCGAGATTCTCTACCGGCGAGGCTACATCAAGGACATTCGAATCCAAGCCACACCCGTTGCGGCCAAGATCATCAGCATACTTGACCGCTATTGTCCTATGATCACGGACTCGGGATTCACGTCTCAGGTGGAAAGCCAGATGGAAGAGATTCGATCAGGATCCGCAACAAGACGCGGGGTCCTGGGGAGCACCCTTGAACGTCTACGGCCAATCATGCTCCAGCTAATCTCGAAAGAGGAGGCCCTAGGCTCACAGCTTGCTGAAGCGGTCGCCACCCAGAGAAAATCTAATGTCACACTTGACCATCCATGCCCTTCATGCGGCTCGAGCCTAATGATAATCCGTAGCCGCGCTTCGGGGAAGAGGTTCATCGGATGCGCAGGCTACGCGAAAGGCTGCAGATTCACATTACCTCTCCCTCAATTCGGATCTCTCACCATAACTAGGAGGAGTTGCAAAGTCTGCGGATTCCAGCTTATTACGGCGCGATCAGGAAGGAGACGCATGAACTCTTGTCCTCGATGCTATTCAAACAAAGCCAGGCAAACGGCGAAGATCATCAGCGCGGTTAATTCGATTCGTATCTCTCCGTCTGACTCTAAGAGTCTACTTGAAGGTGCGCCGCTTGTCCAGGATGAGTAGGAAGGTCAAAGATGCGAAAAACGTCAAGACTGCAAGTGACGCGATAAAGGCAACGTAAATCGGCTGCTGAGTCAAGCTAGCATAGGGCAGTACAAAATTGATTGCATAGATAGGTACGATTACTTGGGGAATAAAGAGCCCCAAACCAAGCCAGAGACCCCATCTCGTCATCTTGAGAACCCCCAGGCTTCCGAGCAATGAAAACGCGCCTATGACGTAGAGGGGCCAGATGCTCGGGTTGCTCGCTGCTATGGGATAGACGAGATAGTATGCCCCCGAAGCAGCATAGAAGAAGGCCGAGATCGAGAGCCCCACAGGCCGCAGAGCCTCTGTAGCCTTAGTATCGGGCTTCGTCTCCTGCTTGGACATGTTCCGACCTAGAGCGACCCGCCAAGGTCTCCCAAAATAAGCCCTTCGTTTAGGCGGGCGTCCCTAAAATGGGGACAGAAAAACGCGCGGATCCAGAAATTCTGGGAGCCTGCGGTTCAGCTCTCTAACCCCTACCATTCAAGGGACTCTGCGACAGCTCTCCTTAGGCAAGGACTAGTGTGACCCTTAGTCGGCCTTTGTTAAAACCAAACGACCTAGCAGCCCGAAGCCTAGGCCTCGGAAAGTCCAATCTGGCAAGCCTTGTATCCTCAGATATCAGCTCGTGATCTTGACGCTTTGTTGAAGCAAACGCAACAACCCCCGCCGTTCCTCCGTTGGTTACAAAAGCGTATTCTTCCCAAGAATCACACGACCTTCTCACGGCTGGGCTATTCGGCTAATGACCAAGAATGCGAGTTTCTGGAAATGTGATAATTGCGGCTATACTAACGACGCCAGGGATGTCTTCTGCGAGAACTGCAAACGCGGGGTCCGTCCAGAACATTCGGAGATCGACGATTATCTTGCTAACACAGTCGTAAGAGAAATGTGGAAGAGTCAGAAATAGCCTAGGTAGCACCTTCGTAGTAGATTTCTTATTTCATCATGATGTTTCTGCTTGACCAGTCTCATAACGCATGACTTGAGAGCAAATTTCATCGTGGTCCGCCTGTCGGAAGCAAGCCTTACATTCATTGCGGCCATGGTCTAGAAAGAACTTGAGCAAGGCCAAATTGTACCTCTCCCCTCGTCCAGAGTTCACGGGAGTCTCCAGTTCGTTCGAGAATGCACGTTACGTTTTCTTCGGAGTGCCCTACGATCGGAGCAGCACGTACAAGGCCGGATCGCGTTTCGGTCCAGGCGCCATTCGGGACGTGTCAGCAAACCTTGAACTGTACAGCATCCGATCGGACGTTGATCTGGAGAAAGTTCCCGTACACGATATGGGGGACATAGATACTGTGGAAGACAGCCAAGAGACTCTGAAAAGAGTGACTTCCGTTTGGTCTGAGCTTGTAGCCACTGACAAGATTCCGATTATGGTTGGTGGAGAGCACACGATAACGAAGGCTGCGATCGATGCCTTGCCCTTGGACCTTGGCATCGTTAGCTTTGACGCTCATCTTGATCTTAGAGACGAGTATCTTGGTGAGAAGATCATGCATGCAACTTTCATGCGAAGAGTTGCAGAACGCATCGGTCCCGGACACGTCATGGAAGTGGGCATTCGCGCCTTCTCAAAGCCAGAGCTGGACTATTGCAAAAAGTCCGGGGTGGAGGTCATCACTCCGCTAGATCTCAGACGAAGCTCACTCGAGAAGACTGCCCAGAGAATCAGAAGCTTTCTCTCCAAGTTCCCCCACGCGTACGTCACCGTCGACATTGACGCGTTAGACCCTGCCTACGCGCCTGGTGTAGGAAACCCGGAGCCTGACGGGCTTTCGACTGACGAATTACTCACCCTCGTCCAAGGATCGATGGGCCGGAACATTATAGGCCTCGACGCGGTGGAAGTTTCGCCCGAGCTCGATTCTGGCCAGACGGCAGCGGTTTGTGCAAAGGTCATATTCGAGGCAGTTGCTGCGCTCTCGGTTCGAGGCCTTCAAAAATAATGCTGGATAACTACGTAACCGCCTCGACTACTCGTGTCAAGAGCGACAAGAACGTTCCCCGGTCAAGGTTCGACGAACTCAAACATAGGGCAGAGAAGAAACTCAACTCATCCTCGTCATTCAACGCTAAAGCCAATTTGAACGGTGTCGTCGTTGAGTTCTGGGGCAACAGCCAGCACCAGTATGATTTCTGGAGGCTCAACTGGAATGAGGCCAAGGCGAACTCCACCACAGATGCGAGGATCATCTCAGCGTTCGGTGTCCAAGACTCTGAACCATCCGCGTTCTACTGTCCGGAGACCCACGAATCCCTCTTCTTCAACACAGAATACTACGGGCAGTGTAAGAGCTGGGCCCTGGGAATGGCCGCGGCTGTCCTTGAGACGTCGAGGAACACGCACTCGATCCACGGTGCCTGCGTTGACGTTGACGGCAAGGGAGTCATCATCGTCGCGCCAACGGGCACGGGGAAGACAACTCAGGCGTTCAAGCTAATGGACGTCCCAGGCGGTAGGATAGTCGGTGACGACTGGGTCTACATCGACCACCGGGAAGGCCGGAGAAGAGGGCATCTTGTGGGAAGGCAGCCTGAGAAGAGTCTCTACATGCGAACGGAGAGCCAGCTCAACAAGGACTGGCTGCGAAAGATCTTCGACGAGAGCAAATGCGAGAATGTTGTGACGAGCAAGTTGAAATGCGAGTTCACTGAGGGTCCCACCGGCTGCAAACTCACCGGGCGGAATTGTGTCTTTGACGACGGGTTCGAATGGTGCTACTATGCTTTCGGAAACAGCCGAGCCCTCGTCCCGCGAGAGAAACTTTTCGGACTCGACAAAGTAGCTGACGAGGCGAGAATCCGACTCCTTGTATTATTACGCCGCGATGAGACGAGCCCACCAGAGGTCAAACTAGACGCCAAAGATGCGATACAAGTATTGCGAAAAGGCGAGTATATGATACGTCCCGGAGCAGGACCCAAAGAGATGTGGGGGCGCATGGGATATGAGCCCTGGTACAATCCGTACCTGCTCCACCTAGACCACGCCCGTCAAGAAGAGTTCTTCAGAACAATGATCTCGCGATTCAGAGTGAAATGTTTGTTGTTGAACACGGGGGTTGAGAGCGTGGATGCGACTCACAAGCGAATAATGAGCGCACTTCAGACCTGTTAAGGGAAGTATGGTTCCTAGACTGCTTCCATCGGTTTTGACTCGATCTTCTTCAATTGATTATTGTACATTTCAATGATCTCAACGGCGGTGGTTGCGTCTTCGGGGGCCTTTTCAGTTCTGTATCTACCGGTGAATCGTGGGAATCTTATCGCCAGGCCCGCCCCCGGTCGAATCGCGTTCATCCCGCAGGTGTGAATCGGACTCAGCGTAATCTCCGCCCCGATGACCTCTATTGCCAGTCCGGGCACGAACCAAACGTCCGCCTCAATCTTAGAGTCGACCCTAGCGTGCTTGTGGTCCGCCTTGTACTTGTCCAATACCCCCGGAAGCTTTGCTAGGTCTTCGTCGGTGAATCCAGAACCGCATTTGCAGACTGTCTTGAACATGTCCTCTTTCTTGTCATATGCAGCGAGAAGGAGCGCGCCGTAGGCTCCTCCTCGCCTTCCTCTCCCAGCGAACGCGCCTACTACCGCGAGGTCAACGGTGTCTTGCATCTCCGACTTGTATTCTCTCTTGTACTTGATCCAGGCCCATCCTCTCGAACCAGCCTTATAGATCGAATCTGGGCCGACACTCTTGATCATCAAACCCTCGCAACCATCTGCGATAGCTTGCTGCATGAAATCATCTAACTGTTCAGCGCTTTTCACTACCATCTGGCGAGAGAGACCCAGGCGGTATTGAGATCTGACCAGTTTCTCCAGGGCTCCACGACGTTTGGGATATGGTTGGCCGGTGTAGTCAGTTCCATTGGCGAATAGAAGGTCGAAGGCAAAGAATGCAACGGGAATTTCTTCGATCGTCTTCTCAAGCTCGTACTTGCGACCTCTCCGCTGTGATACTAGTTGAAAGGGAAGCAGGTCTCCAGTCGCGCTGTCGACCGGGACCGTCTCGCCCTCAAGAACGATCTCCCCCGTCCCTACTCCCTGCTTCAGCAGTTTCTGGACGTCCGGGAACTGCTCGGTGATATTCTCCAGTCTCCGTGAAAACATGGTAATGCCCTCGGGGGAGAGATGGGCTTGAATTCTCAAGCCATCATATTTGTACTCGGCGGCTGCAGTCCCGTCCATCTTTTCAAGAATCTCCTTCGCATCGGGGAGCCGTTCAGCCAACATCGGGCGAACTGGAATCCCTACTGTTATCTTGAAAGACTCGATCTCTTTGATGCCTCCAGCAGCCAACCTTTTTGACAGGAGTCCCAGGTCTGATGATCGATTGTAGGCCTGCTCGAGAACCGTTCGCGAGGCTTTCCCGCTTGCGAATGCCTGTGAGAGGGCATCGAGTATGGTCATGTCCGCTACGCCTAGACGTAGACGCCCTAGGGCGGTTCTGATGAGGTATTTGGCCTCGACCGGGGAGGCTTTGCCGAGCATTCCTGTCAGCTGTCGAATCTTCGACTCTACGGAGCCTGATCCGGCCGACCGGGCTATTCGGTCCAGCCCAGTGTAGACGTCCTCCACTGTGAGAGGTTTTTTCTGGAGCGCGGCTTGCGTCTTCTTGTCGAGGAGTTCTTCGACAGCAGTTCCTAGATCTCCCTTGGCCTTGTATTCGGCGGTCACTTTCTGCTCGGTTGTTCCGGCTACGGCGCTTATGCACTTGATCGCCAGTTTCTCCGCGATTCCGACCTCGATTCCCAGATAGTCCGGGTAGAGCTTTCCTTGAGTGAGGTAGACGACCTTGTCGATAACGGTCGGGGGCGTCTGTCTTAGCAGACCGACGAGGAGGCTTGTGATTTCCAGTCGTTTGGTGGTTTTGCTAATGCTCTCATATGCATCGACCAAGCGCGAATAAAACATTTTGAACTGGACCTTTGTATTCGCGGCCTTTGCTCAGTCTACGTTATAGAGCGTTGGTTAGAGAGAGCTGCTCCAATTTTCGGTACTTATCCGCCATGTCCTCGATTATGGAAGTCGTCATCCTCGCTATGGGCGTAGGAGAGGAGTTGTCGCAGACAAATCGTTCAGAATAAGCCCGGATCAAGGATCCGGGAGGGGGGTCCCACAGAGCACCTTATTTACGCTTGCAGGCCCGTCACCAGCACTTACTGAAAGACGCCCTTCAACCCGTTCTTCGCGACAAACCGATAATCTCGCCCAATTCTGTTTCAGATGGCGAGAGGACCCCTTCCAGGGATTTAGAAATAAAAAAATTCCCGCGACGCAAAAGTGTCTTTCGTGAGACTTTCTGTTGAAGAAGTATCGTTCGAAAGGCTCGCCTTGTATCCCAATCTCCGGTTCTGATGGTTAAAATACCCGTTTCGAGTGTCGAGTCCGCGCTCGATGTACTCTTTCCCGGCCTGGAGGCGGGCCCCTTTCATCGCCTTGCTCATCATCATATTCGTAATCGCCTATGCTCCAGCCACGACCCAAGGCACAGCTACCGTGAGGATATCAGCGCTCATATCCCCTAGCAACATTAGCCACCTCTACATCAGCATCTCAAGCATCCAGCTCCACCGCGAAGGCTTTCTCAACTGGACAACAATCCCCCAGTCCTTTCCCGTCATCGACCTGCTGTCACCAACAAGCCAGTCGACTCCCCAGACCATTACCTCCGCATCAGTCCCCTCAGGCCGTTACGACAGCATGAAAATCATATTCTCCAACTCGACCGTCTTGATAAGCGGGCAAATTCAGCCAGTCGCTGCATCCCCCGCGCTCGACGCGGACATGACAATGCTTGTCGCCCCCAACGGGAACGGCGATCTCCTGCTCATAGTCGCTTTTGACTACGCGACGCTCTTCGCGGACACACCCTCCCTATCCTTAATCCTAGTCAGCGCAACGACAGCTTGAGACATTGCCTAGGAGCCGCGACCGAAACTATCAAATTCTCCCCGATAGAACCGACGGGGAACATGTGCATCATAGGCAAGAACCAGCTCACAGAACTCATCAAGAGCTACAACTGCATCCACCCCTTCGACTACAGCCTCTTAGACGGCGACGGCTACATACTCACAGTCAAGGACGAGCGAACACTCCACTATCTCGAACACCAGAACCTCATCTCCCACGAAGTCGTATTCACCCCCCCCAACTATGTCGCCCACCTAACCGCCAAGAGCAAATACGGCCGGATGGGACTCTCCTTCCTCAACGCGGCAAAAGTGCACAGCGGCTACGTCGGAAGACTCGCCCTAGAACTCGTAAACCTAAGCAACGAGAGACAGCCCATCACCATCAGAAGAGGCGACCCATTGATGCATATCGAATTCGTGAAGAGAGAAGGCGAAGCCTCGCCGTACAACGGGAACTATATGTTCCAGTTCATGAGCGAAGAAGAGATATCCGACTATGTCGGAATCCTCACGCGCGAATTCAAGACAGTCTTCCGCAAAGATGACCTGTTAAGAGCTGCAAAAGAACGAGTCGCGCTCGCCCCATCAGCCTAGCTTGCGATCTTATTCAACACCCGCCTCAGCTCCGGATCCTTTATCTCCCTAGTAGCGGATTGAAAAAAGCTCTGCACCCTAGTTCTTCCGACTCTCCTTCCAATTCTGGCTGCTTGAAATGCCATCTCGAGCTTATCCAATTCGTGCACCAGCAACGCCTCCTTTGTGCGTAACAGCCTGAGATCCGTCCACAGTCTACGGTACGAACCTCGAAGATTACTAGGCAGATTCTGGATCAGCTCGTCCATAGCTCTCCTTCTCGCACGGTGTACCTCGGGGGCTCCTAGGATCCTCTTGTCCGCAGGAGTGAGATCTCCCGTTATCGCTTCTTCCAGATCATGAATCAGAGCAAGCTTGAGAACCATCCCAACGTCGTACTTCCTCCGCTCCGCTTCCAACCAAGCCAGCATCGCTAGACCGAAGGAGTGGTCTGCAACGGATTCGACCCTCGTCAACCCCAACCTCTTCCACCCCCTCCTTTCCTCAGCCTTCAGCTGCGCTGCATACTGCCACAATTTGACAAGTGACTCCAAGTGATTCGGTACCGCAAAACGCGCGCAAATTCTAAAACCTTTACTTAAGTAAATGCACAAATACGTTCTCCATGCCAGAAACGTGCCGGGGCAATTCCCTACATGGTCAAGAAGATAGTCACTCGCTTCGCCGTCGCCAAGAAGACAGCCAAGAGCGGAGAGGCGGTCTATCGATCACCCAGGATCTATCTGCCCACCAAGCTGACGGACGACTCCGTCTTTCCATTCAAAGAAGGCGACCTTCTGATGGTCAAGGTTGATGGAAGAAGGCTGATTGTCCAGAGAGTTCGAAAACCTGAGAGGCGCACCGAGGTCGCCAATGAGCAACGCCAGAAGTGATATTATGCTCGGAACATTTGATAGGACGATAACAGGTTGCTTAGAGTAACGATTCAGGTAACAAACATCAGCGGAGAACGCTACTGGGCCGCGGACAACCCGCTGCCCAGTCAGGTCCAGATCGCAGTAAACATAAACATCGTCGGACTAGACCAGAAGAACGAATCAACGGCCGAAGCACCGTTCGTATTCACCGTAAGTTACACACCATCCATCGCGCAGCTAAGCATCAAAGGAAAGGCCCAGATAGCCGGCGACCGCGCAGAAGTTAGCCAAATGATAGACGAAAACAAAAGGAACAGACCACCCCCCGCGACTGTAATCCAAGCCGTCTCCAGCATAGCAATGGCTGACGCGATTATCATCTCAAGAAGCCTCGGAATACCACCACCACTTCCTCCCATAGGCGTCCCGACTGAAGGGGCAGCACAGCAGCCGGGGCCAAGGAAAGAATCGAGATACACGACTTAGAGATGGAAGCTCGACGTCCAAAATATTGGAGTCATCGTATCTCTCCAAAATATTGGAGCGTTTAATTCCCACGAAGCAAGAATTTCTTTCCATGACGGATTTCTAGAGCTAATCCTCAGCAGTCATACACGGCACATCACGAATAATCATGGAAAGTTTGCTTTCTGTCATAGAAAGCAAACGCTAAATTATCATTTTTCGCCCTTAACCAGTCAGTGATCGCGCGATTGGCCCAAAAAAAACGAAAGGTCTGGCTTACCGGCGAGCAAGTTCACACCATGCTGAATCTGGCCAAGCATAATAGTGAGAGAGATTACCTTCTGTTACTTCTGATGCGTTATGGGCTACGCTGTGGGGAAATAGTTGGGTGGCGGGGGTTACCAGGTATCAGAATCGAAGACATTAGAGACGATGGAGTCTGGGTGAAGGGAAAGGGGTATGCCAAAGGAATCGTCCAAGATCGGCTCGTCGTAATCCCAGGAGAAGTGATCAGGGGGCTCCGCCGCTACGTCGCTCAGCCTTTGGTAGCACATTTCCAAGAGCATCACGAAGATAGATTGTTCCCAATCTCGGCTGTCCGAGCCGAACAAATCGTGAAGAGATATGCCAAAAATGCGGGAATAGACGATTGGCCGAGAGTTGGACCTCATCGTCTTAGAGCATTCTTCGCGACCGATGCCAAAGACAAAGGCCTCGACGCGTTTACGATACGTGATCTTATGCGTCACAAGAACATTACCACAACGAACCTCTATGTTGGCCAATCTTCGACCGAGAGACTTTCTAGGATCATGGAGGAGCTGGCTTCAGGATAGGAGAATACGACCGCATTTTAAGCTCGAGTTTGGGCGGCATATTCTGATCTCTTTATTTACGTAAAGACGTCCCACACTCTTGCTGGCAGCCCACCTACACGTCTGCATCTGGAGCGCCATAAGTATTAAACATGGCGTTGCCTCTGCGCCGAAAATGTGACCCGCTGATGCCGCGTAGAGCTGTCCGTGGACCTCCAAAACAGAAGACGACGATCCTTTTCAAAGCCGGGAACCTTCCCAGCAGCCCTGAAGAGTTGTTCCGGCGAGTGTTCTGGAAAAGCGACTTCCTGGCGAGCGAGGCTCAGAATTTCTGGCACGAAGTCAAGAGGTCCGAGCCGATGGGCCTGCCAATTCAGGCATGGAAAGACTGGATTTCAAAGCGAAGTATGAGCGTCGGCCAATTCTACAATATGATCCATGGTCTTGTCGGAGCAGGATTTATCGAGAAGAAGGACTCGAGATGGCACCTCAGCGGCGGTTTTCTTCGTGAACTCGAACAAATGGTCGCGGTCTATTCATCGGAAAGCGGTCTGAAAGCGCAGCCACACTAAGCATCATGAGATGTATTCATTTCTCCTCGTTGGTCGCGCAGCCGAGCGCCCGACAATCTCCCGCGCGAATCTATCTTACCAAGTCGTATCCGAGTTACCGAAACCGGTTTCCCGTCTCTGGACTTGACCAGCCTTACAGTGTACAGTCGAAGTGGCGGCAAGCCTCGACGCCTCCTGAGCGCATTCGCTCTCATACCGTTGGAGCGCGTGTCCTCGCTGACAACTAAGGCTTCAAGATCCCTCCTCTCGGCCGCGGGGCCGAGTGGGTCCTTCAACTCAATTATCCTTGCGCGCCTCAACCAACGCCGCGACCGGAGGAACTTTCGAAGATCCCGCTTTCTTGCGGAAAGCGCCCGCACGTCATGAATCTTGTGAAGTTTTGCAACCAGTTGATCTCCGGTAACGCCGATGAATACTGTTTCTCCCAACTCAAACGCGCGGCCTAGAAGACGCTCATGTCCAACGTGCAATATGTCAAAGGTTCCACCCACGGCGATGGTTCTGTGCGCGAATTTCGAAACATGCAAGCCGACTACCTCAGCTAGAATTTTGGCCTGTGGAAAGCCTAATCGCTTATGAACGATCTCTGCTATTTATTGGATGACGGCCAAGGCTAACTTGATCCCCGGTTGAAGAGAACCGGGCTAGATTGGAACCTGGATGGTCGAGAAGAACACGGCGGATAACTTCTCGCGAAATAGCCCGGGGGAGATTCGAACTCCCGTCAGCAGGTGACTCCTACCCAATCGTGCGGGATCCAGAGCCTACTAGGGACGCTTGAAATGTCTGGCCCGTAACGTCCGTGCTATGCTAGACCACTACACCACCGGGCTACGATGGGCCAGCCACCATCCCTGTTCATAAGAGGTTTCGAGGCTGGAACTGACCTTCCCTATATACTTGTCGAAAGACTTATATATGCTCTGGACTCCTCGCTCTTGCTTTCCTCGAACTGAGCCTTCACACGCCTCGGTAAACCTGAGGAACCATTTGACTAGGGACTCAGAAGGGAAGGATGAGGGGGAGACAACGACAACTCCGACAGTGCCCAGCGGAAAACCGCCAAGGGTCCATGTTTGCCCTGAGTGTAGCAGTGTCAACCTCATAGAGGACTTCGATCAAGGGGAGACAATCTGTCAGGACTGCGGACTTGTGCTCTCGCAAAATTTGATGAGCCGGGGCCCAGAGTGGCGCGCTTTCACAAAGGAGGAGAAGGACGAGCGGGGCCGGGTCGGTATTCCAACCTCATTTTCAATCCATGACAAGGGGCTGTCGACCGTAATTGATAGGGTCAATCGGGACGCATACGGGCGACAGCTCCCTATGGAGACGAGGATGGAGATGCTTAGGCTCCGCAAATGGCAAATTCGAACGCGGGTACACTCATCATCCGATCGTAACCTCGCTCAAGCAATGGCGGAGCTCGACCGGCTTACAGACAAACTTCACGTGCCAGCAAACGTTAAGGAGAATTCAGCGGTAGTTTATCGGAAAGCGCTCGACAGCGGGCTTGTCAGAGGACGCTCGATCGCCGCGATTGCCGCAGCATCGCTTTATGCAGCTTGTAGATCAGCGGAGACGCCTCGCACCTTAAAGGAGGTGGCCGGGGCCAGTAGAATAAAGAAGAAGGACGTTGCGAGATGCTATAGGCTGCTTCTTCGTGAGCTTGAAATGTCGATGCCCGTCGAAGACCCGATAAGATGCATTTCTAAGATCGCTAGCCGCGCCGAGATTTCAATACAGACTCAACAGTCCGCGATAAAGGTCCTCAAAGATGCCAAGAGGAAGGGGGTGGTCGCGGGCAAGGACCCTATGGGCCTGGCGGCGGCCGCACTCTACGTCGCGTGTGTCCTCGAAAATGAAAAGAAGACTCAGAAAGAGATTGCCGAGATTGCCAATGTAACCGAAGTCACCGTGCGGAATCGATACAAAGGCCTGAAAGACTCGCTCGGGCTATCGGCTTGAAGGTCACAGTTACCTGAGGTATTGCCTCATGCTCTGTATGTTGTTGAAGACCGTGCTCCACTGAGGGTGGGGTGCGGAACTACCACTGCTAAAACCATTCAGCGAGATAGAAAACCTGACGCGGGGATCGCGTGAATAGTAGTAGATAATGTCAAGCTTCTTCTTAGGAGTCGCATTGGATAAACTCCTTTTCAGAGCATTGAACAGGTACTTGTTGAAGAACTCCAGCTCGATTGAAACGGAGATGCGCTCGCTCATTCTCCCACTGAGACGGATAAACATGGCTAGTGATGAATATTTATGGCTATACATTCGACTCGACGGTTGCCCCTATCAAACGCCTACCCTGGAAGCCTCCAGCAATCCCTAGTACTCCGTGGATTCCCCATGACCCGCCTCTTGAGGCTAACAGCGTAGTGCTAGGATTCCTTCCTCCAGGGTTACAAATCCGATTTTATCTCAACCAGAGCGTCTTCAGTAGTGGCGACGGGATGGAAGAGAAGCCGACCGTTCTCATGGTCCTTATGTGCACATGGCTATTCTGGTTCATGTTCTTTCTGACTATTGGAGTCTAGCGAATAATTGAGGGCACGCTTAAATAACTGGGAGACCCTACAACGTTCGTGGACGAATCGAAGGGAGTCTTAGGCTTCTAGAATGGCCGACGTTTGCTCGACCTGCGGTCTGCCGAAGGATCTTTGTGTCTGCGGAACAATCAGCATGGAGCAGCAGACGGTAAAGGTCCGTATGGAGATGCGTAAATGGGGGAAACCCGCGACGATTGTCGAGGGAATTGACGGTAAGAGCGTCAATCTTTCTGACCTTGCGACCAAGCTCAAGACCTATTGTGCGTGCGGAGGAACATCGAAGAACAACGCTATCATTCTGCAGGGGGATCATCGCGATAAGGTAAAGAAAGTCCTAGTGGGCTACGGATTTCCCGAAGCAAGCATAGAGCTTCACTAGGCTAGTTTCGTTGTCCGCGCTACTAGACGTGTTTCGATCCATCCGACGGGGAGCGCACGTACCACTGTCGTGTCCGAACTGCGGGGCAAGTGTAAAGCGTTCACGAGCCCCCCTAGAGGGATGGATCCTTCCAACAAGGTATCTGTGCGAGAAATGCGGCTACTCAGGGTTCCTGGCGATAGAAGAGGAACGCGAAAACGTGGTGCAGCCAGATTAGCTGCCAGGTCAATCATCACAGAGACCTCGAACTCCACAGCTCGACAGCCCTCTTCAGACCCTCGTCCAGAGTAAACTTGGGCCTCCAGCTCACCTCTCTCTTGATCGCCGTATTGTCGAGGACGAGATATGCAGGGTCTTGGCTCTGGGGCCGCTGAGGATAACCCGGAGGGTATGACCCAAAGACGACGCTTCCCTTGAATCCGACTATTGAAGACAGTCGCTTGGCCAGTTCAGCGTTTGTGATCGGGTTTCCAGGGGATACGTTGTAGACTCCTCCGACAGCTTTTTCGGTCCTTGCCACATCCAAATATGCTTCGACGTGGTCTTCTACGTACATATAGTCCCGTACCGAATCTGGCGCGCCCACATAGCAAGTTTCTCGTTTCAACATCTTGGATATGAGATACTCTGCGTAGAAGCCACTCTCCAAAGTCCGGCCGTAGCTGTTGATAGGACGCATGATCGTTCCCCTCAGATGATAGATTCTGTTGGCCATCTGAATATACTGATCTGCGGCCGCCTTTGTCACTGCGTAGGGCGATGCCGGCTTTAGCATCGCATCTTCCGAGATAGGTCGGTCACTCGGTTGCCAGCCGTAGACCTCCGCTGTGGAAGCGGCTATCAGCCTTGTGTTTGGGGACTGTTTCAGGATTGAATGCACGAGGTTCACGGTCCCGTCGAAATTGATTCCGATGTACGGGTAGGGATCGTCGAATGATAGCCGTACTGGCGTGAGTGCTCCAAGGTGGAAGACTATGTTCGGGTCAGATGCCTCAACTGCCGAGAGGACCGAGTGGTACCTCACCAAGTCACCCTCAATGAGATGAACACTCGAGACGATGCTCGCCAGCCTCTTCAGCTCTCTCTCGGAGGAATGTCTTACGAGTCCGTAGACATTATCTCCCTGATCGACCAGCTTTGAAGCAAGCTGCGATCCTATGAAGCCGGTTATCCCAGTTACAAGCACGTTCAATTCAAGTGGTTCCCCTTCAGTTGACTCTCTGCCTCTTCGAGCTCTCTTAATGAGTTGACTGTAATGAATGAGCCCGGATGGCGATAGGCTCCCAGTTTGTGAAAGCGGGAAAGCCTTGGAAAGGTTACTCTTTCAATATCGCCCCGACGAGGCAGGTACCTGGTAATCCTCCTATCGAAGACATATACGCCAGTTGAGATGAATCGTTCCTTGAGTATAGGCTTCTCGATAAATCCTAGGCAATTGTCGTGGCGATCAACCTTCACAAGTCCGAAAGGTAGTCGAGGGTGAACCACAGCGATCGTGGCAATTGCACTCTTCTCGACGTGCTTTCCAAGCAAGGAACCCAGCCTTAGATCGGTTATCTGGTCCCCGTTAAGGGCGAAGAAAGTGTCGTCACGGACGTATCGGCCGATTGCCAGGCTGAAACCCTCCCCTGTCCCTCCTTGCACCGTATGAATGCTATACTTGATTTCAACACCGAACCTGTCACCATTACCAAAATAGCTGATTATATGGTCCTTCAGATAGGCGACGCCCATTACAATACTAGTGACCCCATTCTCCCTCAGCCATTCAACAACCCATTGCAGGAGAGGCTTGCCTCCAACCTTGACGAGCCCCTTAGGAAGGTCCTTCGTGATCGGCAACAGTCGTATTCCTTCCCCGCCCGAGAGAACGACCGCCGTTCGGACACTGTTCTGTGGTCTGGGCAACGAGATTCTCGAGTCAAGCCTCGGGGGATTGAGTATAAGGATTCCATATTGCGCATGGAATCAATGCGGAGTCCTCGGTAGGTCCGAACGCGCTAGTCTGGCCCAGATTGATTTTCGAAGAGGATATTTTGATTTTCTTCTGAGCGACATTTATTCGCGATCTTGAAAGCGGGTCCGGCGTTGGTCGCAAAGTACGATAGGGTCTTAGTCCGATGAATGAATTGTAGAAGATTTGACAAAGGATGCAATGGTATGTCTTATCGTCTAACCAGACGACACATATCGCAACTTCACGATCCTTGACGAATACTTTCCGACGTATTTGGTAACAAAGGATAATTAAGCGGTGGGACGAATAGGTCTTGAGAATCTATGACCGACGACCCGCCACCTGCAAAGTTTGTCGTCGAGATCTTTTCACCGGAAAAGCCGCCGCCAACTGCAAAACAGTACGTTGATGAACTGAAGGGTGTCGCTGGCGGGAAGCAGATAGCCAGGATGAAGAAGGAGGCTGTTGCTTGTCCGGTTCTAAACAAGACGGTCTCGTTTGTCCAATGCTTTGCTTGTCCAAACTTTATTCGTAGGGTGAAGGGGAATGTCGACTGTAGAGGGCTTCCTCTATCCACCTCCTAAGTGGAAAGATCCACTTTGACTCCAGGAAGCTGTACTAAACAAAACGATAGCTGCTACTGACTCTGATATTGCTCTAAGCCGAGCACCAGCTCCGTGAGCATACGATTGTAGGGAGCGTCAACCCCGAGCTTCCTAGCCAGTGAGTCAATCCATCCATTCAATTGTCGAATCTCGGTTCTCTTTCCAGCTTCTATGTCTTGGAGCATTGAAGACCTGTTCTTCCTAGTGGATGCGAGAACCTGAAGCAGCATAGAGCTCGGGTCCGGGCTGAGCGAGACGCCATGGGCCCTGGCTACGGCACTCCCCTCGCTGACCGTCTCGTTCGAGATTGCGCGTAGATGCGGGATTCTTAACAGCTCTCCATTAGGAACTCGGGCGAGTGCGGTTAAAGGATTGATCGCGGAGTTCACGATCGCCTTTGACCAAACTACACCTTCGATATTCCTGCTCGCCTGGGTTCTGAATCCGGCTTTACGAAAAGCGTTTTTGATCACTCCGCAGCGTTTCGAAGTTTCTCTCCCCAGTTCTCCAATCCATGTCATGCCTTTTCCGGTGTGAGTGACCTGCCCAGGCCCTCTCTGGAGAGCAGCTTCGGTAGTCGTTCCTGCGAGAAGTGCTTCTGCCGGGAGGTATCGGCGGAGAGTCTCAATGTTTCCCAGCCCATTCTGGAGGCTTAGAACGGGGACGTTGCTCCTAATTGACTTGCGTAGAGGTATAGCGGCCGCTTCGGTGTCGTACGCCTTGACTGTGAGGAGAACGAGATCAGCATCGTCTTTCTTCGATAATGATCGCTTCACTTCAATGTGTGCCCGGATGTTCGTCCCCGACAATTCTCTTAGACGCACTCCCCTCTTTCTGATGGAAGCGATAGTTCGATTGTCGTGATGTACTAGAATAACGCAATTGCCTGAGTTGTGCAAACGTATTCCGAACAAGCAACCAATAGCCCCAGCTCCCACGATCGCTATCCGCAATTCGTCAAGTCTTCTGTCGAGAGTCGACAGTTAGTCTCTCGTCGTCTTCCATTTTGAATATATTCTGTTCTGCAGGAAAATCTCCGCTTCTCACTTCATCTGTATACTTTTCAAGCGATTGCTTGATGATGGCGGACACGTCCGCGTAGCGTTTGGCAAACTTGGGTGTGAACTTTGAGTAAAGTCCGATGATGTCGTGTATCACGAGAACCTGGCCGTTGCAGAATCTTCCTGACCCAATACCAACTGTAGGTATCGAAACTTTTTCTGTAATCGCTTGGGCCGCCTCTTCCGTAACCATCTCTAGGACGATTCCGAAGGCTCCGGCTTTCTCGAGCGAGACAGCGTCGTCGACAAGCTGAGAGGCTGAAGCCGGACTCTTTCCTTGGACCCTGTATCCTCCTTGTAGGGTCGCTGTCTGAGGGGTAACTCCTATGTGTCCGAGAACGGGAATCCCGGCTCGAGCAATTGCTTTGATGATTGGAGATACATCTCTGCCACCTTCTACTTTAACAGCTTCCATTCCACCTTCTTTCACGAATCGTCCAGCATTCCGAACTGCCTCTGCTGTGGACGCTTGAAAGCTCATGAAGGGTAAATCCCCGATAAGGAGGGGGTGCGTGGCTCCTCTTCTGACAGCCCGACAAACGGGAAGAAGTTCATCGACAGTTACTGGGATCGTATTGTCGTATCCTAGGACTACCATTCCGTACGAGTCGCCGACGAGTATCGAGTCGACGCCGACTTCGTCTGCGATCGCCGCGGTAGGATAGTCATAGGATGTTACCATGACTATCTTCTTACCTTCTGCTTTCATCCGTTTGAAGGTCGTCACTGATACCTTTCGTCTCTCGCCAGTATTGGATGGTCTCAAATCTACGCCCATCCTCTCAAATATTGAATCATTTCTTGGATTGCTTTCGCTAGATTGCGCTGGTTGTCAAATTCGGAGGCCAGGCGCTCTAGACGATCGCGAGGCATCTTCTTCATTTTGTTGTAAGCATCGGTCAAGGCCGGGATGGCCCTGATAACATTGTCGACAATCGAGACCGAAGCTGCACGAGAAGTTCGGGAGAGAGGATTGAGATCTATCGCTATTACTTTCTTTCCATCCCTCGAAAGAGCTTCTGCCCTATCGCCATCCTCAAGGGGAATCAAGACCACATCTGCCTGCCCAATGCCCCTCGGGTCTGTCCGTCTTCGCTGACTTGCTATACCCCGGATTGCGTTGCTAGCAGCCTCTCCTATGCCCAGAACCTCTTCCGACCCTAGCCGCTTGAGGTAGGCTGCGATCAGGCGTTCTCTCCTACGGGTCCGATGGAAGAGGTTGACTTCGATCGGCGCAGATATGGCCAAGGATAGATTAACAATCTCTCTCCCGGCGAGGGCGGCAGTGTTCCCGTTGACCGATACGACGGGATGCTTTGCCGTCAACAAAAGAGCGGCTGCTGCAGACGTGGCAGCTGATGCTGCTGGCAAAGTCTCTTCGCCCAGAATATAGTCGAAAGCCTCTCCTCTTCCATGAGCGATCAGTCCTTGTGGAACGACTATCCCCGCCCGCATGGCTTTCTCCAGCCTCTCTCGAGTTGCGAGGGACAAGAACCTTGGGTGGTGCGGGCTCACGATCAGAGCAGGTGCGCCCCCGATCTCGCTATACGGGAAGCATATGGAGTCATGCCGTGCCTTCGAAGAAGTGTTGTCACGAGCGGAACTACTTCCTTTGGGGCCATGCAAAACACCGACTCGCCTAGCATCGTCATGCTGGATTTGATGCCCGTCGAGTCGAGTCGGGTGACGAGGCGGGACAACCGTTGAGACATTAGTCCTACACATTCGGCGAATCCTTTCGAGAGTATCATGAAACTTTTCTGCGGGCTTCGCCTGTCGAACTTCTGGCTCAATCCCTTACCGCAAGCGTTAACACGCCTCTTGAGAGAGGCGCTTCCAAGAATCGAGCTGGTCGAGATTGGCCCAAAACTAGCAGTGATCAGCATTAGTGATGATGGCACGGCGACTTTGCTGACTCTTCCTACTCCCGGAGCTCCCGGTATTGTTCTCAGTGTAAGACCACCGGAAAAGACAGACGCGACTGTTCCCAACCCTGTCCTGCATTCTATTTCCGAGATATGTGCGATCTGAGCTGCTTCAAGCGTCGAGAGGGATAATCCCATCGTCTCATTCAGGGCAAGTGATAAGCTGAGGGCCCCGGCTCCGCTTGTTCCATAGCCGCACCCGACTGCGAGTGGACTGGTGTGGGTGACGTCGACTCTCCACGGTCTTCCGTCGAGCTCGATGTACCTAGTCGCGACGCGGACAGAGACTGACCTTCTGGGCAATCGTTTGCCGTTGAAGGTCGCATCGACGCGCGATGCCTGTGCTTTCTTGATACTCAATTTCGTGTTGACTCCCTTGGCGAGAGCGACGCCTGCTCCTGTGGAGCCTACTTGAAGAGGGTCGGAGGCTTTGTCATGGACCTGGAAGAAGCCTGTTATGTTGCAGGGGGAGTAGGCTGTCGCGGTCTTCACTCCGATCAGTAACCTCCATGAACTAGGTCGGCGTTCGAATTGCACTGTTTCCCGCTATTCTGTGTGCGGCTCTGTAGAATGAGGAGGAGGTCACTACGTCTGCGTGTTCTGGAGCTCAATCGGTTGTTTGTACCTTTTTCCGTACATACGGTAGCCTCGCTATGAACTCAGAACTGAGCGAAGCGATAGGGTTCCCTGAGAAAATTGATTCAAACATATCAACGTCCTGGTTTGTTTTCAAAGAGTGTGCCTGTAGCTCGCCTTCGACTGGTTAGCGATGTGCCTGATAATGCTGGGAAGGTGTTAACTAAGAAGAGCAGCTAATCATTGTAGACGATACAGTTCGCTCGTTGAAATTGGGCATGGACAGCATGTTTGACGAGGAGCCTAAGGCGCGATGTCCAGACTGCAGTCAGTCTCTCACATTCGTCCGGACAAGGTCTCATGAAAAAAGATGGTACTGTTACGGGTGCGAGAAGTATGTTGACAACCAGACTGCGGGTTCGCAGGTCAAGGATAATCATGCGAGAATTGAGGCTCTGAGCGGTCTCCAGGTCGTTGACTCTCATGGAATCCTTGTAGGGAGAGTCAGGAAGGCGATTCCAACTGATGGCGGTGAGATCAAGTCGCTATTGTTGTCCGTGGACAAGGAGCAATTCAAGACCATGCTTGATGACCGTGACCTGTCCAGAGAATTCGAAGTGCCCCATGATAAGATAGCAACTGTTGGCGATGTGGTTATTCTCACCGATGTATTTTCTCCGAGTTCCCTTGCACCACCCAAGCCAGTTGAAACGACACGAGGGTCAGGATGGTGTCGGAAGTGTGGCGCTCAGCTTCTCAGCGGAGCGAAGCACTGCATCAAGTGTGGCACTCTTCTGGACTCGACAGTCTGTGTGGCGTGCGGTTCAACGAACCCGATTGAGGCGATGTTCTGCAAGAACTGTGGTGGCAAGCTTTCATGAAGGTACGAGGTAGCCTTATTACAAAGGGTGGTTGGCGAACGCAGTGCTCCGCATCACCCCATCTTTTAGGCTAAGATCACTCCGTGGCGCGCGATCCGGGACGGGTCGTTTTGAAATAAGAATTCTTGGTTTTTTTCGTCGCCGTTTTTTTCGCGTTTTGGAAATTGTCGTTACGATTTTCTGGAGCTAGGCGAGTGTAAGTAATCAGAGGCTTGATTAGGCGATGTTCGGCTCGTCAGATGATCTTCTTTCGTTCGGCAAGTAGTCTTCCTGGAAGGAATTGGATTGTTATTAGCCCGAGGAGTGTCGACAGGACGAGAACGGTTTCCCAGTTGAGAATATACTTCGCAGTTGGGAAGACTAGACGAACCCAATGCTGCATGCTCAAGTTCGACTGATATTCCTCGACCAGTCCGGTATAGAATGCTGCTATGATGGAACTCTGGATGAAGGCGAACAGCGTCCGCCTCATGTCGGGTGTTGGCAGAGTCCCGCTCGAGGGGTTTGCCAACTCCGCGTATCCTTCCAAGGCCTTCTTCTCAGTAGAGGGAGAGATCGAAGGGATTGTGCAGATTCCAGCTCCGATAATCACTAGGATCAGCCCAATTGATGTAAGAGAGAGGGTGAGGTAGGAATCGGTTTCCGAGGGGCCCAAGAATCTTGTGTATTCACGGTCCAATAGTACGGTGATCCAGAATGTGACGCCGGTAATAATCCCCAATACTCCGACTAGAAGACTGGCTGGGCGGTGCTCTCTGGCCGAGCTGAAAATCGCGTCGACTCCTTTCTGCCCAAGTCTCTTCCGGGAAGAACTGGGCGACAAGAATTCGTCGGCGCGTTCTCGGGTAAAGGCTATAACAACATTTCTGCCGCGAATCCTCGAACTGAGAGATTGGAAGAGCCGTTGAAGGGATTGATTCTCGCCGGAGGGTTCGCGACGAGGCTTCGGCCTCTCAGTTGTTCGAAGCCTAAGCTCTTGTTTCCTATCGTTGGCACTCCTCTGATAGACTACATGTCTGACTGGCTCGACCGGGGGAATGTGGGGGACGTGATACTTGCGGTTAATCATCTTTCGGACAAGCTTCGCATGGAGGTGGCGGCCCGGAAGATGGGGGATAGGATGGCGTTGTCAGTCGAGGAGACCCCGCTGGGAACCGGGGGACCCCTGCGACTGGCAGCGGGCATGGTGCCCGGTAACGAACCGGTGGTTGTTGTCAACGGAGATATCGTGAGCGATATCGACCTGAAGGGTCTGACCCGGGCCCATATGGCGAGCGGTACCGAGGCCACGATTGCAGTCTTCTCGGTAGGAGACGCGAGGCCGTTCGGACTGGTCACTTTGGACTCTGGCGATCAGATCATAGGTTTCGAGGAGAAATCGCAGAAGGCTCAAGGTCCGGGCTGGATAAACGCGGGAGTTTACGTCTTGAACCGTAGTGTGATCGGAATGATTCCAGAAGGACGGGCGGTAAGCCTTGAACGGGAGATCTTCCCTGTCTTGGCGAGTGGGATGAAGCTTAGGGGATGGAGGCATGATGGTTTCTGGTATGATATTGGAAAGGTCGAGGATTACCTGGCGATGAACATGGACTTGTTGAAACGAGGCGAGCAACTGTTGTCTCCCGGCTTCGATATCGAACAGCCGTCCCACGTGGGTAGTGGTTGTGTCATTGCGAGGGGCGCCAAAGTGGGACCTTACGCGATTTTTTCGCCGAAGGTCAAGGTGAAGAGTGGTGCGATGGTGCGGGAAACGATATTGTTTGAAGAGACTATGATCGATGAGGATTGTCGCGTTGAGGGCGCTGTCATAGGGGAAGGGACGAGGGTCGGAAAGGGGACAGCGATCGGAAAGGGGTCCGTTATCGCGAGCGAAGTGGTTATCCCCGAGCATTCAGTAGTGAAGCCTGGATCAATAGTTCTGAACTGACGCGAGGTTTGGAGGAGGCATGTTGAAAGCAGCCCGCCTATTCGGGACAAATGGAATCAGAGCGGTTGCCGGGGATATTCTCAATGCCGATTTTGCTTACAGAATTGGATCGAGTGTTGCGAGCCTCTTCGAGGCCAAGAGGATTCTGGTTGGGTGTGATGGGAGAACCTCGAGTCCGATGCTTACTGAGGGTGTTGTGGCGGGTATACTTGCGCAAGGAAGTGATGTTGAAGATTGTGGACAGATTACCACCCCTGGGCTACAATTCCTGGTAAAAGTGGCTGGGGATGCGGCTGGTGTGATGATTACTGCTAGCCACAACCCGCCCGAGTATAACGGGTTCAAAGTGGTCGACTCTGATGGGGTCGAGATCGCGCGTGGCAAGGAGGAGACGATAGAAGGGCTGTTTCCGAGAAAGTCGTGGAGGGTTAGCAAGAACCCGGGCCGGAGGACACACCGGCCTCAACCTCTCGAACCGTACTTGTCGAGCCTCAGCAGCTATCTCAGTAGGAGAAGGATCGGGAAGCCGGTCACGGTGGTTGTTGATACAGGGAATGGGGTGGCAGCGTTGACGACGCCGCTTCTTCTCAGGAGGATAGGTTGTAGAGTGATCACTATTAACGATAATATTGATGGTCGTTTTCCGGGCCGCACGTCCGAACCCCGGCCGGAGAATCTTGGGCCTCTTGCGGCGGCTGTGAAGCAAGAGAAGGCTGCGTTTGGGGTGGCTCATGATGGCGACGGTGATAGGGCGATCTTCGTAGACGAGACGGGGGCGGTTCATTCCGGCGACAAGAGTCTGACATTGATTGAGGATGAGGTTCTGAAGAAGAAGCCTGGCTTGAAGGTGGTTACTCCGATAAACTCGTCGATGTCTGTGTCTGAGACGGCTCGGAAGAGGAAGGGGAGGGTGATCCTCACGCCGGTCGGAAGTATCAATGTGGCGCGGACGATGATGAGGGAAAGGGCGATTCTGGGTGGCGAGGAGAATGGGGGGATATTCTATGCTCCTCATCAGCCGGTGAGGGATGGTGCCATGGCGACTGTTCTGATACTCAACTCTATCCTCGACAATGGTCAGCCTCTGTCTCGGCTGATGGCTCGTCTGCCGACCTTCTATATGGCGAAGGAGAAGAGGAACTGTCCGGATAAGAAGAAGAACGATGTGATGAAGGAGATTCGACGGAAGCTCGGGAACAGGGTGACTAGCACGATAGACGGGGTCCGGGTCGACCTCAAGGACCGGGGCTGGTTCCTTGTAAGGGCAAGCGGGACCGAGCCGCTTGTCCGAATCTATGTCGAGGGAAGGACGGAGAAAGATCTGAAGCTTCTACTGGACGAGTTCAAGCCGCTCTTCGATGAGACAATCGGAAATTAGAATAGGAGAAACCTGGACCAATCCTTAACTTGTCTAGTCTGGTAACCACTCGCGTGCCAAGGGAAGAGCACTCTCGTGTCGCGGGAATTTTTTATTTCTAAATCCTGGACGGGGGTCGTTCGCTGTCTGGAACTGTTCTGGGCGAGACTATCGGTTTGTAGCCCAGAAAGGGCGAATTAGCGGTTTTCAGTAAGTGCCGGTGGAGGCCCTTCAAGCGTGAATAAGGTGTTCAGTGGGACCCCCCGCCCAGATCTCTCATCGGGGCGTATTTTGGGCGATTTTCTAGATTCGATCCCTTCCAAAGAGCTGTTCTGCGTCGCGAGGATCAACGCTCCTAGATTTTCTTGACTGGTAATGGCTTTGGTAACCGTGTATGGTAATGGCATCGTTTGTGCGGGACGAACGTTTCTTTAGATGCTGGTGGAACGCGCGCGATTTCATATGAAGGTCTGGTCGAATTCTCAGCCAGATCAAATGCTCGCTAGGCCCAGTTGAGTGAGAAACGGGAACAGGCTGGTTCCGGATGGCTCGACTACCCGCCATCGCTCAACCGGTTCGAGGCTAGAG
>Ga0209761_1000347_pt1 | contig 27542 bp, 29 predicted proteins | sample GraSoi013_1_40cm_4_FD_185818 | JGI IMG/M metagenome (GOLD analysis project Ga0209761, IMG submission 185818) | Grasslands soil microbial communities from the Angelo Coastal Reserve, California, USA - Sample 09_25_2013_1_40cm (SPAdes) (version 2) | ecosystem: Environmental > Terrestrial > Soil >... | reverse complement strand
ACGCTGCAAGGTGGCGCGCGGTGAAAGCAGCGTCCCGATCTGCGCGACCGCGTTGAGATAGCGCGGCTGCGGCGGGCCGACGGGCTCGCTCTCGTACGCGAGCGAGACGCGCCGGAGCGAGAACCCCGGTTCGCGGGAGAGCAGGGCCACCGCGGTCGCCAGGTTCGCGAGGCGATCGCCCAGATTCGATCCGAGGCCCACGAATGCCTCGATCATGGCACCGCCTCTCGCAGGAACCGCTCGAGCATCGTGTACGCGCGGTGCAGCGCTTCCTCCGGGCAGCTCTCCCCGCGCTGGTGCGCCTGCGCCTGCTCGCCGGGGCCGAAGTTCGCGGCTGGGATGCCCGCCTGCGCCAGCTGCGCGACGTCGGTCCAGGCCTGCTTGGCTTCCAAGGGGGCCGCCGTCAGCGCGCGCAATTCCTGGAGCAGCGCGTTGTCGAGGACCACGGGTCCGCTCGGGGCGCGGTCGGTCACCGTCGCAGTGGCGCCGAATCGCCGCGCCAGCGCCTGCACCTCGGCCTCCGCCTCTTCGACGCTCCGGCCGGGAGCGAAGCGGAAGTTCAGATTGAGATCGCACCGCGCGGGCACCACGTTGCGGCCGGTGAAACCCTCGATGCGGGTCACGGTCATCACCTCGCGGTAGAGCAGCTCGCCGATCCGCACATCCCGCGGCGGCTGCGCCGCCAGGTGCGAGAGCAGCGCCCCCGCCTTGTGGATCGCGTTCTCGCCCTGCCAGGGTCTGGCCGAATGCGCGCTGCGGCCGTGAAACGTCACCGTCGCGTGCATGGAACCGCAGCAGCCGACCTGGAGCGACAGGTCCGTGGGCTCCAGGCAGAGCGCGAACGATGCGCGGCGCAGGTCGGGGCGCTTCTCGAGCGCCGCGCGAAGGCCGTTCTGCGCGATCGGTCCCTCTTCGCGGTCATAGAACAGCAGCACGAGCTCGAGCGCGAGCGCGTCGCGATCGAGACGCTTCCAGAGCTCGATCATCACCGCCAGGGCGCCCTTCATGTCGCTCGCTCCCCGCCCGTACACGCGCCCGTTCTCGCGGCGGGCGGGTAGGTCGCCATCCTGGAGCGGGACCGTGTCCAGGTGCCCGGCGAGGAGGACGGCGGGACACCGGCCGGAAACCGCGCCGCAGACGACCGCGTTGCCGATGCGCTCGCCACCGGTCTCACGCGCGACGTAAGCGGCGATCTCCGCTTCTTCCCCGACGGGACTGCGGATCTCGCAGAGCTGGAGGGTGCGCGCCGCGAGGTCCATCAGACCGGAACCCCGAAGTCCCGGAGCGCCGAGTTGAGCGAAGTCTTGCGGTCGGTGCTCTGCGTGCGGGTGCCGATGATCAGCGCGCACGGCGTCAGGTACTCGCCGGCCGGAAAGCTCCGCGGGCGCATGCCGGGGATCACCACGCTGCGCGCCGGGATCATTCCCTTGATCACCTTTTCCTTCGCGCCCGTCACGTCATGGATCGGCGTGCTGGAGGTGAGCACTACTCCCGCGCCGAGCACCGCCTCCTCCTCCACCAGGACGCCTTCGACCACGATGCACCGGCTGCCGATGAACGCGCCGTCCTCGATGATCACCGGTCGCGCCCCGGGCGGCTCGAGGACACCTCCGAGCCCCACCCCGCCGGAGAGGTGCACGCCGCGCCCGACCTGGGCGCAGGAGCCGACCGTCGCCCAGGTGTCGACCATGCTGCCCGCGCCGACGCGCGCCCCGATGTTCACGTAGCCCGGCATCACGATGGCGCCCTTCTCGACGTGCGCCCCGTAGCGCACGACTCCCGGCGGGACCACGCGGAAGTCACCTCCCGGCCGCTTGGGCGGGATCTTGTCGAAGAACCGCAGATCGCCTGCCGCGTAGACCTGGCCCTGCGCCAGGCCGAAGAACAGGTTGATCGCTTGCTGGATCCAGCCGTGGATCGCCCAGCCCGTCGCCCCCTTCTCCGCGACGCGCAGCGTGCCTTGGTCGAGGCGGTAGACCACCTCGCGCACGGCGTTGGCGTGGCGATCGAGGGAGGCGCGGTCCCGCTGCGCCTCCTCCACGGCCGCGCGCAAGGCGTCTGCGGACGCCTGGGGGAGCCTCAGCTCTGTCGCAGCGGGGTCCTGCATGGGCGGTGAACGCTAACACAGCTCTATACGGCAGGAAGGCCGGTCGCCACCGTCTCCCGTTGCCGGTCGACATCGCCGGACACCGGCGGCGGCCGTGCGTCCGGAAGGTTGACGGCAAACGTGGTGCCCTGAGCATCGGAGCGCACCTCGACCGAGCCGCCATGCGCGCGAGCGATCTCGCGGACGATGAATAGCCCCAGCCCGAGGCCGCGCGGGTGCGCGCTCTCCGCGCCTTCGCTCCGCCGGTGTGGCTCGAACAGGTGCTGCCGCAACCCGGCCGCGATGGCCGGCCCCTGGTTGTGGACCCGGACCTCCAGCGCGCCTGCCGCATCACGAGACAAGGATACGGTGACCGGCGCATCGCGCGCGCCATACTGGAGCGCATTGGACACGAGGTTCGACAGGAGCTGCGAGACGCGACCCGGGTCCCAGGAGCCGGACAGCGCGGCCGCGTTGCTCTCGAGGCGAATCTCACGCCCTGGATTCGTCTCGCGCAGCTCGTCGATCGCGCGCTCGACGATCGCGCGGGCATCCATGGCGCTCGCGCGCGCCGGAATGCCCTTGCCCAGGCGCGCGTAGGTGAAGTCGATCAACAGGCCGGCGAGCGCATCGATGCGGGCGGCACTGCGCAGGATGCGGTTGACCGCGTTCGCCTGCGCCGGCGTCAGCTCTTCCCTCCTCTGCAGCATCTGCCCTCTTGTTGCCGGGAATTGTCGCTGTTGAGCGAGGCCAGCTTGTCGACCTCCCTCGCGAGGTCCTCTTCAGCCTTGCGGAACGACTGGACGGACTCCTCGCGTCCCTCAAGCAGGTAGCTGCGTCGTGCCGACTCGGCCTCCGTCGCGAGCGTCAAGACGCGCGCGATGGAGAGCCGCACGTCCTGCGTGTGCACGATCCAGCGCGACCAGTCGCGCCGCGCGGAAAGCGACGGAGCGACGCGGCGGTGACGGCCCCGATGGCCAGCAGGGCGGCTGCGAATGCGGCGGCGATGCGCACGATGAGATCGTGCGCAGCCTCCCGTTCTCGCCGCAAGCGGCTCGGCGAAGCGCCGACTGCTTCCGTGCATCAGGCCGGCCAGGCCTCCACGGCGGCCCGGCAGTCGGCGACGGTGGGAACCATCGCCAGCCGGATGAACCCCTCGCCCTCGGCGCCGAACTGCGTTCCGGGCACCACCAGGATGTTCCGGGCCGCGAGCCGGGCCGCGTATCCCTCGCTGGTCTCCCCGCGCGGGACGCGCACCCAGAGATAGAACGCGCCTTCCCCGCCCACCTCCAGCCCGAGCTTGCGCAGGTGCGCGAGCAGCACCTCCCGCTTCTCCGCGAAGACCCTGCGGCGCTGCTCGACGTGCGTGTCGTCGCTCCAAGCCGCGATCGCTGCCTGCTGGACGAACGCCTGGGAGGCGACTCCGAAGTTCGCGCGCGCCTCCCGCAGCCAGCGCATCACCTCGGGATCGCCGGCGATGAACCCGCTCCGGTAGCCGGTCATGCCGCTGCGCTTCGACAAGCTGTGGATGGCGATCAAGCGCCGGCGCGAGATCTGCAGGGCCGAGTGGGGCGGCTCGTGCACGTAGAGATCGACGTAAGGCTCGTCGCAGGCCACGAGAAAGCCGTGCTCCTTCGCCAGCCTCGCGAGCTTCTCGTGGTGCGCCCGCGGCGCCCCCGCTCCGGTCGGATTGTGCGGATAGCAGTCGAACCAGAGGCTGGTCCGGCGAAGATCCGCGGCCGGGATCGCGTCGAGATCCGGCAGGAACTGCCGCGCGGCGCGCAGGGGATAGGTGCGCGGGGTCGCGCCCGCGAAGAGGATCGCGCGCTCGTAGACCGGGTATGCCGGGTCGGGGTACCAGCAGAGCGGCCGATCGGGGCTGACCGCGCAGAGCGGAAGATGGAACAACGCCTCTTTCGCTCCCGCGCAGGGCAGGATCTCCGTGTCCGGATCGAGCGAGAGCGCGAAGCGGCGCTGCAGGTAGCCCGCGATCGCCGTGCGCAGCGCGGGCGCCCCCGCGATCGAGGGATACTGCGAAACCTCGGGAACGCCGTCCCGCAGCGCCTTGCGGATGAATCCGGGAGTCGGCTCGCGCGGATCCCCGATCCCGAAATCGTACACGGGCCTGCCCGACCGCAAGGCCACCTCGCGCTGCGCATTCGCGGTCTCCTGCATGTACCCGGCTAGCCGGGAGAGCAGAGGGTTCACTCGGCCCGCACCTCGTTGCGGAGCACCCCGACGCCTTCGACTTCGACCTCGACCACATCGCCGCCCCGGATGGGACCGACGCCGGCCGGGGTCCCCGTCGTGACCACGTCGCCGGGCTCCAGGGTCATCCCCGCGGAGATGAACGCGAGCAGCCGCGGGACGGGAAACACCTGGTCCTTCGTGCGTCCGTCCTGCTTCACCACGCCGTTGACGCGGCACTGCACGCGCAGGTTCGACCAGTCGATCCCGACCGTCACCCAGGGCCCCACCGGACAGAACGTGTCGAACCCCTTGGCCCGGGTCCACTGCCCTTCCGCGCGCTGGATGTCGCGGGCGGTCACGTCGTTGAGGCAGGTGAGGCCCGCGATTGCCTTCGCGCATTCGGACTCGGATGCGCGCCTCAGGCGCTTGCCCACGATCACGGCAAGCTCCGACTCGTGATGGACTTCCTTCGAGATGGACTGCGGCGGCAGGACGATCGCCTGCCCGTGGCCGATCAGCGCGCTGGTCGGCTTCATCAAGAGCAGCGGCTCCTTCGGCACCTCGCTGGCGAACTCCTTCGCGTGATCGACGTAGTTCTTCCCGATCCCGACGATCTTGCGGCCGAGGCCCCAGGGAAGGAGCTGGACGCCGGCGAGCTTGCGCTTCCCTCCGACGCGGCGTCCGCCGCGCAGCATGGGGTCCAGTCCCGAGATCTCCTCGATCTCGTCGCCCACGACGACGCCTTCGAGGATTTCGCCGTCGCTTCCCAGATAACGCGCGATCTGAATCATGTCCGCAGCCCGAGAACGTCCTGCATGTCGTAGAAGCCGGGCTTTCTGCCCGCAAGCCAGCGCGCAGCCCGGACCGCGCCGCGGGCGAAGTTGTCGCGGCTCGTCGCCTCGTGCGTCAACTCCAGGCGCTCCCCGTCCGCGAGGAAATGGACCGTGTGCTCACCGACGACGTCGCCGCCGCGCAGCGACTGCAGGCCGATGCTGCCCTTCTTCCGGGGACCGGTATCGCCATGGCGGGCGTACACGAAGGACTGCTCGGGACCGGGACCGAGCGCCTCCGCAGCGATCTCGGCGAGCCGCAATGCGGTGCCGCTCGGCGCGTCGCGCTTCATGCGGTGGTGCATCTCGACGATCTCCACCTCGTACGCCGATCCCAGCGCGCGCGCCGCCTCCGCCACCAGCCGGAACAGCACGTTCACGCCGACGCTCATGTTGGGGGCGAGGACCAGGGGGATGCGACGCGCCGCGGTGCGCAGGTCGTTCTTCTGCTCGGCGGCGAAACCGGTGGTGCCGATCACCAGCGCCACGCCTCGCGCGGCGCAGACGGACGCGTGCTGCAGCGACGCGGAAGGGGCGGTGAAGTCGATCACCACGTCCGCGCCTTTGCCCAGGGCATCGTCGATCCCCGCCACGATTGCGATGCCGTCCGCATCGCGGCCCACGTGCTCGCTGCCGGCGCGCTCGAACGCGCCGGTCACCGCGAAGTCCTTCTCCTCGCGCAGCGCGGCGAGGACGCGAGAGCCCATCCTGCCGCCCGCGCCGGCCACCACGGCCCGGATCACAGCAGGCCGCCGTACTCGCGCATCGCCGCCTCGACGCGGATTGCGCCCGACTGCGAGATCGGAACCAGCGGCAGGCGCAGCTCGGGAGAGATCCTTCCCATCCGGTACAGCGCGTGCTTCACCGGCATCGGGTTGGTTTCGCAGAACATCGCCTTGACCAGGCTGGCGAACCTCGTCTGCGCGCGCTGGGCCTTCGCCAGATCGCCGGCGAAGTACGCGTCGCAGAGCCCCGCCAGGTCCGCCGGAGCGATGTTCGCCACCACGCTGATCACGCCGTGGCCGCCGGAAGCCAGCGTCGGGAGCGTGAACATGTCGTCGCCGGCGAGGAGCGCGAAGTCCGGCGGTACGCCCGCCGCCTGGATCTCCGCGATCCGCACGACGTTGCCGCTCGCCTCTTTCACGCCGATGATCCCGGGAAGCTTCGCGCAGCGGGCGACCGTGTCCGCGAGCATGTCGACGGCCGTTCGCGAGGGGACGTTGTAGAGCACCACCGGCAGCCCGCCCTGCTTCGCAACCGCCTCGAAGTGGCGGAAGAGCCCTTCCGGAGTGGGCTTGTTGTAGTAGGGCGTCACCACCAGCGCCGCATCGGCGCCGGCTTCCTTTGCCCGCTGGACGTTCTCGATCGTCTTGCGCGTATCGTTGCTGCCGCAGCCGGCGATCACCGGCACCCGCCCGCGGGCCTCCTCTGCACAGGCCCGCACGATCCGGAAGTGCTCGTCGGCGGTGACCGTCGCGCCCTCCCCGGTGGTGCCGCAGGGAACCAGTCCGGAAGTGCCCTTTTCGATCTGCCACCGCGCGAGGGCGCGCAACGCAGCCTCGTCGAGGGCACCGTCCCGGAAGGGGGTGACCAGTGCGACCATGGAACCGCGCAGCCTGCTCATCGCTCGCTCCCTACGGCGACTCGCCGCGGATCAGGTCTTTATAACTCTCACGCGCGCGAATCACGCGCCACGAGCGCCCGTCCACCAGCACTTCCACCGGCCTGGGGCGGGCATTGTACTGTGAGGCCATCGCCATCCCGTAGGCGCCCGCGGTGCGCATGACGATGAGGTCGCCGGTTGCCAATGGATGGACCCGGCGCCGTTTCGCCAGCACGTCGGCGCTCTCGCAGACCGGGCCGACCACGTCGACCACCTCCGCGCCCCGGCGGGGCCGGGCGACCGGCTCAAGCTCATGGTGCGCCTGGTACAGCGCTGGTCGCAACAGGTCGTTCATGCCGGCGTCGACCACCACGAACCTGCGCGATCCGCGCCCCTGCTTGCGCAGCAAGACCCGCGTGAGGAGCACGCCCGCGTTCGCCACCAGGAGCCGCCCGGGTTCGACCAGCACCTTCACGTCCAACCCCTCGAGTACGCGCACCAGCGCTTCGCCATACTGCCGCGGCGAGGGAGGCTCCGGCCCGTCGCCGTAGGGCACGCCGAGGCCGCCGCCCATGTCCAGGCGGCGGATGTCGTGGCCATCCTCGCGCAACCGCAATACCAGGGCCCGCATCTTCTCCGCGGCCTCCGCGAAGGGCTTCACCGAGGCGATCTGGGAGCCGATGTGGCAGGCGACGCCCACCGCCCGGATGCCGGGGAGCGAAGCCGCGAGCCGGTACGTCGCGAGCACCCGTTCGGCGGGGATGCCGAACTTGCTCGTGGAGAGGGCAGTGGCGATGTGCGGGTGCGTGCGCGCGTCCACCTCGGGATTCACGCGCAGCGCGACCGGCGCCACCCTCTTCTTGCGTGCCGCGATGCGAGAGAGCTGCTGCAGCTCTTCCTCGCTCTCGCAGTTGAACTGGAAGATGCCCGCGTCCAGCGCCGCCGCGAGCTCTTCCTGCCGCTTGCCGACGCCGGAGAAGACGACCTTGCGTGCGTCCCCACCTGCCTGCAGCACGCGGAAGAGCTCTCCGCCGGAGACGATGTCGAAGCCGAGACCCTCGCGCGCGAGCAGCGCAAGCAAAGCGAGATTCGGCGCGGACTTCACCGCAAAGCAGGCGAGGACGTCGAGTCCTCGCAGCGCGGAGCGGAAGACCCGCGCGTGCCGGAGCAGGGTCGCTTTCGAGTAGACGTACGCCGGCGTTCCCACTTCTTCCGCCAGCCGGGACAGCGGCACGTCCTCGCAGCACAGCTCGCCCTTGCGGCGCTGGAAGTGGTTCACCGGGCGCCCCCATCCTCCGTTCCAGCGTCCGGCGCGATTTCGGGCGTGGGTGGTCGGGGCGGTCCTCTGACCCCGCAGACGACCAGCGTAGAAGTGGCGAGGACGATGAGCGCGCGAACCAGGCGCCTCATCGGACTAGAACACATTTTCATGACCTGCCTGCGAGTGTTTGCGCTCAAGAGTAGCCGCTGACCGGCCTTCGGCGCGGGAGCGGCTAGAACGGGATCGCCAGGAGCAAGCGCACCGCGTGCGCGATGGATGTGCCCTGGCCCGTGGCTACGTTCCGGAGGCCGTCGAAGGGCACGAGCAGGCCGTAGGCCAGTCCGGCGTGGAACTTGTCGGAGGTGTCGTACGTGATGCCGACGTTGAACTCGAGCCCGAGCGGCCGCGCCAGCCCGGGCGTGTTCTCCGGATACCAGGCCTGCGAATACATCCCCGAGAGGATCAGCTCGAAGCCCGTGTCGTCCCCGCCGCCCGTCTTGCGGCCGGTCGGGCGGTAGCGCATCGACGGCTTCAGGTACCAGGCGCTGGTCACCGACGTGACCAGGTTCCGGAACAGGATCATGTCGACGTTGAACGCCCGGTTGAAGATGAAGTTGTTGATGCGCGCATGGCCACCGGTCGCCGTGGAGAAGTCGAGATGGCTGCCGTCGATGTCGCCGATGCCGGCCGCTTGCGTCGGCTGCTGCCCGGGTGCCGCCGGCTGGGCAGCGCCAGACCCGTTGCGCCAAGGCCGGGCGCCAAACCCGTACGCGCCCTTGTCGCCGGACGCGGCCCCGAACTCGAGGCCGAAGAGCAGCGCGTCGGCGGAGAGCAGCGCGATGTCCGTCTGCAGGGCGCCGCCCACCTGGAAGAAGGTGACCCCGCGGGTCAGCTCCGCAGCGACGTCCGGCGTGACGCTGCCGATGTCGAAGTCGGTCTGCTGGTGCGTACCGACGCTGCCGAGGTTGAAGGCGATCTCCGTGTCGAGCCGCCACTTGCTGCGCTTGAGCGAGAGGAACGCGTCCGGCTGGTAGATCTTGGCGCCCCGCCGGACGACGTGCGATCGCAACGTCCCGGTCGAGTCGGTGGCGCTCACCGGCGTGTCCCAGGGCTGCGTGCGGTAGTCGACCACGACGCCGTAGTTGAACACCCACTGGTTCGCTTCCAGCTTGCGCTTGATCTCCTCGGCCGTGTCGACGCGGGTGACCTCCAACGCCAGCCGGTAGCCGTCGTCCAGGGTGTCGAGGTCTACGCTGCGCCCGAGCTCCCCTTTCTCTCCGGTGGTGCTGGCGCCTTTGTCCAGGATGTCGAACATCACCGAGAGGTGGTGCCCCTTGAACTCACGCGGCGCAAAGGCGATCCGATCGTACGTGTCGCCATAGTCGCAATCGAGGCAGTTGCCGTCGTTGTGCAGGATGCCCAGGCCCCAGTGGTAGCCCATGCGCCCGAAGACCAGCTCGCCGAGCTGGGTGTTCACCCGGCCCCAGACGCGCTTCACGTTGACGGTGCCGGAGCCGCGCCGCGCCGCCAGCACGGAGAGCGGCGTGAACGGGTCGAGATAGGCATCCGTCGCCGGACTGCTGCCGAGCAGGACGTTGTCGAGGATGTCCGCCTGGAAGTAGATCGAGAGGTCCTCGCTCACCGCCAGAGTGGGCTCGAAGCGAAACCGGAAGTTCGCGTCCGACTGGCTGTTGTTGCCGCCGGTGCCGATGAACGGACCCGGAAAGAGAAAGTTGCCCGCGGGATCGGCGCCGCGCCCCAGCCGCATGTTGTTGAAGAACTCACCGCGCATGCGCAGGTACCCGTGCGGCTGGAACAAGTTGACGCGCTGCTTGAGCGATTCAACCGCCTCGCTGTCCTGCACCCGCGCCTGTGAGTCCTGCTCGACCCAGGCGGTCTCCTGCTTCACCTCGTCCTTCGTCTTCTGCAGCTCGCGGCGGACTTCCTCCATCACCTGGCGGCGGAACTCCTCTTGATCGAATGCGCGCGGAGCCTGCCCGGTGCTCGCTCCCGCGGCGGCCGGCGCCGGAGCGGAGGTCGTGCCCGCGCCGGCGGCCGCGGAATCGGATTGCGCGGGAGCCGCCGTGGTGCCCTGCTCGCCGGTCTTCGTGGAGGTGGACGGCTCCTGTGCCTGTCCGGACGGAGCCTGCGGCGGGCGCTTCGGTTTCGCCGGAGTCTTGCGGGCGGGGGCAGTCTGGGCGAGAGCGTCGGTCGCGGAGAGGCTGAGAGCGGCGGCGAGACAGAGCGAGCGAAGCATCCGATCCACTCCCGGAAAGCGCAAAGCGACGCGCGCGAGTAGCACGCGCTGCGCAGTGGGGTCAAGGAGAGGAAACCTTGCAAACGGCGCCTGCGCGCGTTGAATGCGGGGCATGAACCTCGTCTTCGTGCTGCTGCTGGTCGGCGCCGCAATCGTGGGCGCGGTCCGCGGCGACGTGAAGGCCGTCGGCCAGGGCGCGTTCGAAGGCGCATCGCAAGGCGTGACGCTGGCGATCGGCCTGATCGGCGTGATGGCGCTGTGGCTGGGCCTGATGCGCATCGCGGAGAAGGCCGGCCTGGTGGAGAAGCTCGCGCGCGCCGCCCGCCCCGTGTTCCGGCCGCTCTTTCCCGCGATCCCCGACGGACATCCGGCGATCTCGGCGATGCTGCTGAACATCGCGGCAAACATGATGGGGCTGGGAAATGCCGCCACTCCGTTCGGGATCAAGGCGATGGAAGAGCTGGAGAAGCTCAATCCGACGCCGGGCACCGCCACCAACGCGCAGGTATTGTTCCTCGCCATCAACACCGCTTCGCTGCAGCTCGTCCCGACCACCGTGATCGCGCTGCGCGCCTCCGCGCAATCGAGCGACCCAGCCGGGATCCTGCTGCCCACGCTGATCGCCACCGTGTGCGCGTTGACGGTGGCGATCCTCGCCGCCAAGCTGCTCGAGCGGGTGTGGAAGTGAGGCACGCGTTCGAGATCGCCTCGAGCTGGATCCTGATCGTCTTGCTGGTCGGCATCCCACTCTACGGCTGGGTGAAGGGCGTCAAGGTCTACGAGGCGTTCGTAGAGGGCGCGAAGGAAGGCTTCAACGTGGCCGTTCGCATCATCCCTTTCCTGGTGGCGATCCTCGCGTCCGTGGGCGCCTTCCGCGGCGCCGGCGCGATGGACGCCCTGGCGAAGGTGCTCGCGCCGATCACCGGTCCGCTCGGGCTGCCGGCGGAAGTCCTTCCCATGGCGCTCGTGCGGCCCCTGTCGGGCTCCGGCGCCTTGGGGCTCCTGGGCAACATCTTCGCGACTCCGGGCCTCGGGCCTGACTCGTACGCCGGACGACTCGGCTCGGTGCTGCAGGGCTCTACGGAGACGACCTTCTACGTCCTCTCGGTCTACTGCGGATCCGTGGGCATCGTCCGCTACCGGCACGCCCTCGCCGCCGGACTGCTCGCGGATTTCACGGGGCTCACGGCATCCGTGACCATCGCCAGGATGCTCTGGGCATGAGCCCGTTTTGTTCTTCGACGCCCGGAGGGTGTTCCGTTAAGGTTCCGCGACCCATGTACCGCCTCGTGCTCGTCGCCGCCCTGCTCTGCGTCGCCTCCTGCAAACGCACCGAGGACGAGGCCGCGCGCGCGCGCATCTTCTCCCCGGAGCAGCCCGTCGGCGAGCTGCCGGAGGCGAAGGAGACGCTGCAGGCGGGTCAACTCGCCGACGATCCCGCGCTGGCGCGGCGCGTCCTGCACATGCCGCGGCGCGAGATCGACCAGCGCATCGGACCGCACCGGGCACAGCAGCGGGTGCAGTTCGCCTGGTTCCGCGGACCCGGGCTGCCGGACGGCGGCTCCGAGGTCTCGTTGGCCGAGGAGACGACGCTGCTGGAGGCGCCCGGCGATGACTTCTCGGTTCGCCTGGTGAACGATCACAACCAGGGATTCGAGCTGGTCTGGGTGAAGGGCGAGGCGTTCGTGAAGAGCCTGTACGGCGCGTTCCACAAGCGCCGCACCGACCGCACCGATCCGCTGCGCATCCGCGAGCAGGCCATGTCGGGGCTCGCGACCTTCGATCGCCTGGCGCGAGGTCTCAAGCTCCGGAACGCCGGCGAGACGAAGTCCGAAGGCCGCCGCGTCGTGCGCTACGCCGTCACCGGCTTCGGCGCGCGCGCCGGGGAGAAGGAGACGAGCGATCTGCCGGCGGTGCAGTATCCGGAGAACCGGACCGATCCGGATACCGCGCGCCGGCTCGAGGTGTGGGAAAAGGAAGAGCCGGTCTCGGTGCGCGGGACGCTGGTCGTCGATGCGGAAACCGGCGCGCCGCTCGCTTGTGACCTGCAGGGTCACTTCAAGGTTCCCGGGAATGCCCAAGGACCGGCGGCCGAGCTGCATCTGCATTCCGTGCTCGTCACCACGAACGTCGGCAAGGACCCGGGCCTGAAGGCTCCGCAGTTCGAGCCGGAGACGAGCGTGCCGCATGCCGTGAAGGACCCGCTGCGCTTCCTCGGCAAGGGTCCGGGCGCCGGTCCGCAAGTCCCCGCGGGCGAGGAGCCGGAGGAGAGCGAGGAAGAGGAACCCGCTCCGCGCTAGAGAGTGGCCTGCGCTCCAATCGGGTTGCGCGGACCGAGGTCCCCACCGCATTCATGCGGACGTGAACGGGCGCCCACGTTTCCACACCGGCTTATTTGGGGCGCGATCCGGATCGGCCGGCATTGGAAAAAAGACGCATCGGCGAGCCTCGCGAATGCTGTGTGAAAGCACGATCTTTCACTATAGGTGCGCACATTTGCGCCAAAAGGTTGATCTGTCGCGAATCCCGTGTTCCTCTGCGCGCCTAGAGGCGTGATTCCGGAGAAAAATTGATCTCCCAAGATGGGGGGGTAGGGTGCAAATGGACGCCGCGACGACGACCCGGAGAGGTAACCGCGAAATGACCAACAAGGCCTCCTCGAACACGATTACCAGCGCTGAAGTCCGCGAGCTGCTGCGCATCGCCGCTCGCCGGCTCAGCGCGCGCGAGGAGAAGACGGTGCGGATGCGGTCGGGCGTTTCGCTCGAGCGGGGCGAGCTTTTGCCGCGCCGCGGCCAGAATCACCCGGAGGCGAAGGCAGAGCTCCTGGCGATCGAACTCGAGCTCAAGCAGAAGCTCGCGGCGCGCTCGGGAAAAGGCCCGGCGGCCGTGCGCACGAAGGAAAAGGACAAGATCATCCGCGCCTTGCGCCGGCTGAAATAGCGCATGTTCTTGGCGCTGCTGATCGCGGCGCAGACGTACGGGCCGCAGCACCTCCCACCAGTCATCGATGCCGAGGATCCGCTGGTCGACGCAACCAGCCTGGTGCCGGGATTGATCGTCGATCTCGCATACGCGACGGCGGACAACATCGCCGGCCGCGCGCTATATCCGCCGGATGCGAAATGCCTCCTGCGGCGCAGCGTCGCGCAGCGGCTCGCCATCGCCGCCGACGCCCTACGCAAGCGCGGGCTCCGCCTGGTAGCGCGCGACTGCACGCGCCCGGCCGACTCCCAGCGAGTCTTGTGGAAAGCGCATCCTCATGCGGGCGCAGTGGCCGATCCATCGCGCGGTAGCCTGCACGCACGCGGCGTCGCAGTCGATCTCGAACTCGCCGATCTGGCCGGTGCCCCGGTCGAGTTGCCGACGAAGTTCGACGCGTTCGGTCCGGATGCAGCGGCCGATGCGCCGCTGCCGGATGGACCCGCGAAGGAACATCGCGAGGCGCTGAAGACCGCTATGAATGCGGCGGGGTTCCGCGTGAACCCGAGCGAGTGGTGGCACTACAGCCGGCTCTATGGATGGCGCTGGCCGGTGGCGGAATCGCCCTGAAGGCACGTGCAATCCCGGGAGTGCTCGATCTCCTCGACGAGCGCCCACCGCCCGGCAGCCGCCCCCAGCATCTCCTGGAACTGCGGTGACGGGTTCAGAACCTCGATGCCAGTCTCGTGCGAGGCCGACCAGACCACGCGGCCGCGAAGGCCAGCCGGTGCCAGGTGGTCGTTGGAGGAGATCAGCGTGGCCGCCACCTCGTCGCCGCGGATGCCGGTCTCCAATCCGGTGGCGATTCGCAGGCCGCGGTCGCTCAGATCCAGGGCGCGGCAGAGCCAGGGCTCTCCGCCGCGCGGATGCACTTCGACGAACAGCTCGCAGGCGAGGCGCCGGTGCTGGCGCCGTGGTCCGTTCGGGTCGGGCTCCCAGCGCGCCGCGGGGCGGGCCGAGGGCAGATCCAGCCAGATGCCGCCCTGCACGCGCTCGCGCACCCGGCCGTGCAGAAGAGGCCGGTCGGAAGTCTCCGGCACCGCGACCTCGACGATCACGCGCGCTCCAGGTCCGCCCGGCAACGCCTCGTCGGGCAGGAAGAAACCTGCCCCGAGCCGCAGGTGGCGTTGCAGAGCGCCGAGCGACTCGAACCGGTAGCGCACCGGCCAGCTCTCGTCGAGCACCGGGAAGATGGGCTGCCAGCGGATCAACGATCCTCCCAACGCTACAGGACGCCCGCCGGTCAGCCGAGGCCGGATCCGGCGCGCCTGCAACATTGCACGGCGATTCTCGCCTACTTCAAAGGGTAAGGGCGAGAGGCGTCACCCGCACGCCTGGGAGAGTTCAAAGAGCAACGGATTTACAGCGGGTTCCCCGCCGAGCTCCGTCCACAATTCCGCACAGGTAGGGCGGCCTCCGCGTCCCCAGAGGGCTTGCAGCGTGGTCGTGCTGCGGGGATTGCGCCACCAGTCCTCGTCATGCCGATCGCGGAGGAACTCGCGGATGCGTGCGGCCAGCGCGCGCCCTTGCAGATGGGCCAGCGGCCCGAACCAGGGATCGAGATCGCGCAGCGCCAGACCCGCGGGAAGCTCGGCTCCCGTGGCGCGCGCGTAGAGATCGCGGTGAGCGGCGGCAGCGCGCGAGCCGAGGCCCGACTCGCGCGCCTGCAACGACGCGAGCGTGCGGGCGGCCGCGACCCGGCAATCGATCACCGCTGCGATCGCGATCGCCCGCTCGTCATCGCGCGAGAGCTCCGTCTTCGCGCAGCGGCGAAGCCATTCGCGGTCGCGAACGAGGCCCTCGAGGACCTCCCAGCACGCGTGCAGCACGGCCGGATCGCCGAGCCAGAGGTCCTCGGGCGGCGCGTCCGGGGGCGGCCCGAGACGAAGGAGCGCCGTCCCGATCGCGCCGAGCAGCGCGCCGAGCGCGCGCGGACCCTCGGCGGGAAGGAACGTGAGCGCCACCTCCCAAGGCGGATCGACCGGTTCCGCTCGAGCGCCTGGCCGTTTCAGAGGCCGATCCTCATCGTCGATCTTCATTTCGGACAGAACCAGCCGAAGCATCTCCGCCCAGCGGCGCACGGTGCGCTGCATCTCGCCGGCGGGAAATGCGCTGGCAGATCTCGGCGCGTGCAGCAGGTGGAGGACGTCGTGGCGCGCGGCGGCGCCGGCCTTCACGCCGGTGTGCCGTTCCAGGAGCCAGGCCCCGAGATCGTCGAAAATTTCCTCCGTGCCATCCAGGATCTCTTCCGGCCATTGCGCGATGCCTTCCGGAGCACGCAGGCCAGCCTCGGATTGCGCCGCTCGAGCAGCGTCCCACGTCGCGCTGCGCAACCCGTCCACGGCGCGGACCGCGGTGGCGAGCGCCTCTTCCATTTCGCCGCGCTTTTCGCGCGAGCGCACGATGGGCAACTCGCGCTCCACGGTGACGGCGGGAATCGCGCCGTGAAGCCCCGCATCGCCCGGTGGCTTCACGAGCGGGCGCCTGTCGAATTCGAACAGCTCCTGCGCCGCTCCGGGCTCGAGCTCGAGCGCCCGGGCTCGAGCGAGAAAATCGCGCAGCGAAGCGAGGCGCGCGATCCGCCCGGGGCGGCGCGGGTCCTCCCCTTCCGCATTGCCCAGCGCTTCGCGGGCTTGCGCAAGGCCTTCCGCGCTCACCGCCAGCTTGTGGGCGCGCAGGATGTCCCGCAGCGTCTCCTGCGCCGGCAGGCCCGCGGCGCGACGATATCGCTCACGGGCCAACGCCGAGGCGAGCCCGGCCACGTCTTCTCGCAGGTCGGGCAGCTCGCGCAGCACGAGCTGCTGTTTACTTGATCAGCCGCGCCTCGCAAGCCCGCCCAACCCACCCCGCGCATCGCTGCGATCGCCTTGAAGTCGTCGAGCCAGGCCTCCACGCTGCCAAAGCCTTGGGCAAGCGCCTGCGCCAGGGGGCCCGCCTTGCTCAGCGGGTCCGGCTCCGGCGCCAGGTTCCCGAAGTACAGCTCGTGCAGCACCATGCCGCCGTATTCGAATCCGAGCTGCCGGGTGATTCCCGCGAAGGCCGGATTCGTGCCTTTGGCCTTGCCTTCCTTCGCCAGGGCCTCGAGATGGACGGTGAGCTCGTTCACGTTCTTGACGTAGCCCTCGTACAGCTTGAAGTGGTCCTGCAGCAGTCCGTCGGAGATTCCAGACAGTCCCTTCAGCCTCGGAAAGCGCTTCGGTTCGTACCGTTTCATGCGCCGGAAGATGCGCACGGCGCGGCGCGCGTGCGGCGGGCGCTCGCTCTCTTCGTCGGATCTCTCTCGACGGAGCGATCCCGGGACGGTAGTGTGCGCGCCGAAACCGGCGTTCTCCCGGGGGAGGGTCGATGGACTCCAATCTGAACGAGTGGCTGAACCTCGTCTTCCGCTGGATCCACGTCCTCGCGGGCGTGATGTGGATTGGCCATCTCTGGTTCTTCAACTTCGTCAATGCCCAGCTCGCGAAGACCTACGACGCGGACTCGCGCAAGAAAGTGGTGCCCGAGCTCATGCCGCGCGCCCTCTACTGGTTCCGCTGGGGCGCCGCGTACACCTGGGTGAGCGGCATCCTCTTGCTCTGGGTGGTCTACTGGGCGGGGAACGCGATGGGCAACGACCGCATGTCCAGCTACGGGTCCGGAGGGATCGGCCTCTTGATCGTGCTCATCGGGTTCGTCGTCTACGACCTCCTCTGGAAGAACATGAAGAACGAGACCACCGGCATGATCGTTTCGCTGGTCCTCTTCGCGCTGGTGGTCTTCATCTTCCACCTGTTCATGGGCGGCCGCGCAGTCTTCATCTATGCCGGAAGCCTGTTCGGCACCATCATGGCGGCCAACGTCTGGATGCGGATCTGGCCGAACCAGCGGAAGATCATCGCGGGCGTGAAAGGGACCGGGCCAGCGGCTGATCCCTCGATCCCGGCGATCGCTTCCCTGCGCAGCAAGCACAACACGTACATGTCCTTCCCCCTGATCTTCTTCATGGTGTCGAACCATTTCCCGACCGTGTACGGCGCCGATGCGGCGTGGGTGGTGGCCATCGTCTTCGTGATCGTCGGCTGGGGAATCACCAAGTTCCTGTTCAACAAGTCGGCCACGCCCGCCCCGGCGAAGTTCTAGGCCCGACGACGTTCTCGGGAGAGAAACGTGCAGAGCGTGAACCTGATCACCGATGCGCGGTACTCGGAGGACAAGCCCAACGTCCTGCACGCCGTGAAGACGGACCAGCTCCTGGTGGACGGCGTCTATCTCAAGGGCGGCCAGACGCTGGGCTGGAAGAAGCATCCGGACGCGGACCGCGCATTCGTCTGCGTGCAGGGCGCCGGTGAGCTGATCCTGGAGACCATCGCCGCCGGCAACGAATTGCGCATTCCGCTCGGGCCCGGCGCCGTCGCCCTCGCCCCGCGAGGGGTATTCTTCGATCTGATCGCCGGCCCCGGCGGCATGGTCTGCTCGGCGCTCAGCAAGTTTCCCGTCCGGGTCGTCGAGAAAGGCTAGACTCAAACTTGGCGTGCTTGGCGGTTGGTCCGAAGAGATGAGTTGTGCCGAAAGGCCGAGACCTGAAGCGGCTCCCGGCCCGCCTGCGGCTGGTCGCCGATCGCGACGAACCGCTTCTCGGCTTCCTGGTTCGCCGCGGCGGAGTCGGCGAGGAGCTGGCGCGTGCGGCGATCGCGAGAGGCGGCGCGTTCGTCCGCGGCAAACGCGTACCGGACCCGACGATCGCGCTCCACGTCGGAGATCGGGTCGAGCTGGCGCTGCAGGCGCCGGATGTCTCCCCGCTGGGTCGTGACCGCGTCCTCCATCTGGACGAGCAGGTGCTCGCCGTCGACAAGCCCGCGGGAGTGGCGGCGCAACAGGATCTCGCCGGCGGTCCCGCGCTGCCCGAACTCTGCAGCGCGCTCTTGCGGGAGCTCGGCGAAGGGCAGTCGCAGGCGCTGCTCGTTCACCGCCTCGACCGCGGCACGACCGGAGTCACCGTCCTCGCGCGTACCCGGCGCGCGCAGGCGGCGCTCCTGCTGGAATTCCGCGCCCACCGGGTGCGCAAGGAGTATCGCGCGCTGGTCTCGCCTCCGCCCTCCGGCGATGAAGGCGTCAACGACAGTTCCGTCGGGTCGCGGCCGGCGCTGACGAAATGGCGCGTGGTCGAGCGCTACGTCAGCGCCGCCATGATCGCGGCGCTCCCGGAGACCGGGCGGACGCACCAGATCCGCCTGCACCTGCGCGATCTGGGATGTCCGCTGCTCGGCGACAAAGCGAACGGCGGCGAGGTCATTCTCACACGCCCCTCTGGCGCGCGGCACGACGTCAGCCGTCCGATGCTCCACGCGCTCTCGATAGGGCTGCGTCATCCCGCGGGCTTCGAGATGAACGTCGAGGCGCCCCTGCCCCCGGACTTCGAGGCGGCGCGCGCGTTCCTCGGCGCTGCGCGTTGAAAGCGGGCGGGGCGTCTGTTAGAGCAGCGCGCCATGGGCGAGAACATCGAGGCGAAAAAGGACGTTGGCCTTCTGATCGTGCAGAGCAAGGTTCGCGATCTGATCCGGGAGAAGGAGATGCGCACCTCGGACGAGTTCATCTCGGCACTGTCGGAACACGTCCGGGCCGCGGTGGAGAAGGCCGTGTCGCGGGCCAAGGAGAACGGGCGCAGCACGCTGCGCCCCGCCGATCTGTAGGCGTCCTCCAGGCGAAAGTCGCGGCGCGGCGGCCACGCCGCTGCTACCCTCTGTTGCGTGAGACACATGCTGCCCAATGGGCTGACGCTGCTGGTCGAGGAGAACCACGCGGCGCCGGTGGTCGCCATCCAGGTCTGGGTGCGCGTCGGAAGCGCGGACGAGCGCGCCGACGAGGCGGGCCTGGCGCATCTGCACGAGCACATGCTCTTCAAGGGCACTGCGCGACGCGGGCCTGGGGAGATCGCCCGCACCATCGAGGCGTGCGGCGGCGAGATCAACGCGTGGACGAGCTTCGACCAGACCGTCTACCACCTCGTGCTGGCGTCGCAGTTCTTCGCCGAAGGCATGGACGTGCTCGCCGACGCGGTGACGAGCGCCGCCTTCGATCCGGGCGAGCTGCAGCGCGAGATCGAGGTCGTGTGCGAGGAGATCAAGCGCAGCATGGACTCCCCGACGCGAAAGCTCTCGCGCGAGCTGTTCGCCTCGGCGTTTTCCCGCCATCCCTATGGCAAGCCGGTGATCGGGACGGAAGAGAGCGTGCGCAGCTTCAGGCGCGAGGGCATCCTCCGGTTCTACCGGCGGTGGTACAAGCCGGAGAACATCGTCGTGATCGTCGTCGGCGACGTGCGCGAAGCGGAGGCGGTCCGGCTGGCGCAGAAGCTCTTCGCCTGGCCGCCCGGGCCGTTCGAGGCCGCGCCGGCGCGCCCTGCGGAGCCGCACCGGGAAGTGCCGCTGGCTCGGCTGCGGAAGGAGCCGCTCAAGGAAGGATACCTTTCCATCGCCTGGCCTTCGCCGCCGCTGGTGCACGAGGACGTGGCTGCCCTGGACGCGCTCGCCATCGTGCTCGGCCACGGCGAGGCTTCGCGGTTGCATCGGGCGATGAAGCGCGATCGGCTCCTCTGCACCGAGGTCCAGGCGAGCTGCTACACCCCGGTCGATCCCGGCCTCACCATCGTCGGGCTGACCCTGCAGCCCGCGAACGCCCGCGAGGCGGTGCGCGAGGCGCTGACCCAGACCTACCGCCTCCGCAGCGAGGAGGTGACGGCCGAGGAGCTCTCCATCGCCTGCCGTCTGCTGGAAGGCGACGCGGTGTACCAGCGCGAAACGGTGCAGGGCCAAGCGCGCAAACTCGGCTTCTACCAGTCGAGCGCTTCCGGCGTGGAGTTCGAGCAGCGCTACCTGGAGCAGGTCTCACGGCTCACGCCGGTGCGGCTGCGCGACGCGGCGGAACGTTGGATCGATCCGTCGGCCGCGGTGCTCGCGGCCCTCCTTCCCGAGCTGAACGCGCCTTCTGAAGGCGAGCTGCTCGAGCTGCTGGAGGAAGCGGCGCGACAGCGCCGGCCGCGAGCGCCCTCGTCGTCGGCCGCGCCGGAAAAGCGCGCGCCGGTGAGGTTTGCGGAGCACCCGAAGACCGGACCCCTGCTGCGCGAGGAGCTGCCCGGAGGCGGCGTGCTCTTGATCAAGGAGGAGCGTGCCGTCCCGCTGGTCGCGCTGCGCGCCGCGTGGCGGGGCGGGCTGCGCGCCGAGGATGCTTCGAATGCGGGCATCAACATGCTGCTCGCGCGCCTCGTCTCCAAAGGAACGCAGACACGGGGACCGGAGCGCCTGGTGCGGGAGATGGAGGCCATGGGCGGCTCCATCGGCGGGAATGCCGGCCGCAACAGCTTCGGGCTGCGCGCAGAGTTCCTCTCGCGGCATCTGGCAGAGGGATTCGACGTCTTCGCCGACGCCATCTCTGCCCCTGCCTTCCATCCCGAGGAGGTCCAACGCGAGCGCATGCTGCAGATCGACGAGCTCCGATCGCGCGAGGACAATCCGGCCGGAGTCGCCTTCCTGCTCTTCGGTGAAACGCTCTACCGCAGCCATCCGTACCGCTTCGACACGCTCGGCACCGAGAGCAGCGTGGCCCGCCTCGAGCCGGGACTGCTCGCGCAATACCGCGCAAGGCAGTACCCCGCGGCAGCGGTCACGCTCTCGATCGTCGGCGATGTGGATCCGGAGGAAGTGCGCGAGCGGGTCCGGCGAACGCTGACCGCGGCGCCAGCGGCGCGCGGCGCGATCGCGCCGGCCGGGGAAGAGCCGCCGCAGGCTCCGCGCTTCGCCGTGAAGACGCTGGACAAGGCGCAGGCGCATCTCGTCGTCGGGTTCCCCGGCGCGCGCCTTTCGGACGAATCTCGCTGGCCGCTGGAAGTGCTTTCGGCAGTCCTCTCCGGCCAGGGCGGGCGGCTCTTCGTCGAGCTTCGCGACAAGCGGAGCCTCGCCTACAGCGTGACCAGCTTCTCCATGGAAGGTCTCGATCCCGGGTATTTCGCCGTCTACATCGGCTGCGGACCCGGCAAGGTGGCCGAGGCCCTGGAGGGGATCCGAAACGAGCTGCGCCGACTGCGCGAGGAACCGATTGCGGCCGCGGAGCTGGAGCGGGCGCGCACGCACCTGATCGGCACCCACGCCATCTCGCTGCAGCGCAATTCGGCGCGCGCGGCTGTCTACGGGTTCGACGAGTGCTACGGCCTCGGGGCGGAGGCCTCCACGAGATATGCGGCGAACGTATCCGCGGTGAGCACGGCGGACGTCCTGGCCACGGCGCAGCGGGTGCTCATGCCCTCGCGCGAGGTGATCGCGCTGGTCGCCCCGGAGGGAGCGGTTCCCGCGGAGCTTCGCCGGTGAGCTGGGCGCTGGTCCTGCTCGCGCCCCCCGAGGACCTCGAGATCCGTGCCGTCCAGCTGTTCGACCACGGCGCATTGGGAGTCGAGTTGCAGGAGCCGGGGATGCCGCTGATGCCTGGGACGCCGCCCTTGCCGGACGGCTGCGGGCGCGCCATCGCCCACTTCGCCGACGCGGAGGCAGCCTCGGAATCGGCGCTGTTCTTCGGCGCGGAGCCCCCCGTCGAGGTTCCCGAGCAGGACTGGAGCGTCGCCTGGCGCACGCACCACCGATCGATGCAAGTCGGCCCCCGCTCCTGGGTCCGTCCCCCATGGGAGAAACCGCCGCTCTCGGGCGTGGCCGTGGCCATCGATCCCGGGATGGCATTCGGCACCGGAAGCCATCCGACGACTGCTCTCTGTCTCGAGCGCTGCGACGAGCTCCTCTACCGGTTCCCCGGAGCCGACGTGCTCGACGTCGGCACCGGCAGCGGCGTCATCGCGCTGCTCGCGAAGATGCTGGGCGCCGGACGGGTGGTGGGAACGGAAAACGATGCAGTGGCGCTGGAGGCTGCCCGGCAAGGCGCTGCGCTGAACGGGATCGAAGGCATCGAATGGATGCTCGCCGACGACCCAGCGGCAGTGCCGGGCCGGTTCGAGATCGTGATCGCGAACATCCTGCTCAATACCCTCGAGGACCTGGCGCCCGCGATGGCCAGCAAGGTCGCCGATGGCGGGCGGCTCGTCCTCTGCGGCCTCCTCGCCGCCCAGGGCGATGCGGCCGAGCGCGCTTACGTCGCGCAGGGCCTGCGCCCCTCCGCCCGCAAGGAACGCGAAGGCTGGGTGCGCGTCGAGCTTTCCCGGCCGTGACGATGCACCGCCTGTTCGTGCCGCCGGACCAGCTGGCTGCTTCAGCGCGCGTGAAGCTGGCTGCGGAGCAGTCGCGCCATCTCGTCGCCGTCCTTCGCTTGCAGAGCGGAACGGAGCTCGAGGTGTTCGACGGGCGCGGCGGGCGGTTCCGCGCCGTGCTCGCCGGGGACGAGCTGGAGATCCGGGAGGCGCTGCCCTCCGAGCGCCGCCGCGTCGATGCCGTTCTCGTCCAGGCGCTGGCGAAAGGCGAGAAGATGGATCTCGTAGTCCAGAAGGCCACCGAGCTCGGAGCGACGCGCGTCGTGCCGCTCGCGTCGGAGCGCGCGATCGTCCGGCTCGAGCGGGGCCGCGGCGAGGCGCGAGCGGAGCGGTGGCGCCGGATCGCGCAGGAAGCGGCCCGGCAGTGCGGTCGGGCAGATGTCCCGCGCGTCGACGAGCCTCTCGGCTGGGACGGCGTCGTGTCGCTGCTCCGCTCGGAACCCGACCGACGCGCGCTCCTGCTCGATCCCGGCGAAGGCGCGGTGCGCCTCGGCGACGCTGCGCGCGGCCTGTCCAGGGTCCTGATCGCGGTCGGTCCCGAGGGCGGCTTCTCGCCGGAAGAACGGCGGCGCGCGCAGGAGAACGGCTTCCTGAGCGTCGCGATGGGTCCGCTCGTATTGCGCACGGAAACGGCGGGACTCGCAGCGCTCGCCGTGGTCCTGCACGTGAACGGCGAGCTCGGATGAGAGCGCCTGCCCGCGCACACTTGGGCTGAACCCGCGTTGACACCGCGGCATCACAAGTATGGGTTTGATGTCAGGAGGCCGCCATGCGGCGTCTCGCGGGGTTTTTGACCATTTCGATGCTGTTCGCCTCATCCGTCGCGCGGGCTGAAGTGACCAGCGTGTCCGCTCGCGCACAGCTCTCCCTATCGATCACTCCTGAAGAGCGCGTCTGCTCGGGCGTATTCGCGCCGCAGCCCTGGCGCGACGCTTCCGATCCCCTGTTCTTCGTGACCAGTCCGACGGCGCGGATGGACGAGACCGAGCTGTCTTCGGGCGTCCTCGTGCCGCTCGCCTCCATCCACTACGTCGCAGGAACGCTGCGCATAGTCCTGATCGGGACCCCGCTGCAGACGCAGGTCCAATTCACCCGCTTGGGGTGGCGACCCCGCTGGCCCTTCTGCTAGGCGCTCCCGCACCGGAGGTGCGGGTTTGCGCCTGCGTTTTTGGGTTGTAGCCGGTCGTGAAACGGTCCGAAGGCGACCGGTCAGTGCGAGCGCGCGTGCTCCAGGCAGTATTCGGTCAGCTTGCCGTGGCACCGCTCCTGGCAGTCGCAGACGCGGAATTCGAGATTTGGGTCGTCCGCATCGCTCTTGCCGCACTTCGCGCACACGCGCGCCTTTCGCGGCGGCGGAGCAAACGCGGGCGCGACCTTTGGCCGCATCACCCTCGCGCCGCGCATTCGTGAGCGCAGCGTGCCGCCGCAGAAGATGAGAAAGTCGCCGAGCGCTACCGCGACAGCGGCTCGGGTGGCGAAATCTCCGCTGATCAGCGCGTAGACCATCAGGCCGCCGCTGAACAGGCCCAGATACTTCACCTTCACCGGCAGGATCAGCAGCAGCACTTCGAAATCCGGGAACTCCGCCGCGAAAGCGAGCAGCAGGGCTTCGGCGACGTATCGCCCGCTCACCGGGCCGAGGGCGAAGCCGACGGCGAGTGTCCCGAGCGCGCCGAGAAAGAAGAAGAGATCGAAGCGAAAGCTGCCCCATTGCGCCTCCAGGGCGCTGCCCATCGTGTGCAGGAACCAGAGCCCGATCGCGGTCCAGAGCAGGCCGTAACCGGTGACCGGTCCCGTCGGCGCGAACAGGAACGTGACGACGCGCCAGACCTCGCCGCGCAAGACGGCATCGGGGTAGAGCCAGAGCAGGTGCGCCACGTCAGGGCGGGCGAAGACGAGAAGGTGCAGCGCACCCGAGATTCCGACGATCCAGAGGATGATGCCCTCCGGCGCGTGCCGGCCGAAGCGGCGCTCGAGGCGGGCGAGAAGCGACTCCACTGCGCCTGATTAACATCAGCAGGGCAGGGAAAAACGGAGAATTTCAGCGAACGCTGCTACGTCACCGGCTCGAGCCTGTTACAAGAGCGAGCCGATATGGATCCGATCGCGCGATTCGTCGAGCTCCTGGAGCGGGCCAAGCAGACTCCCTCGATCGCCGACCCGACCGGGATGACGCTCTCGACCGTAGGCGCGGACGGACGCCCGTCGGGCAGGGTCGTGCTGCTGAAGGGGGTCGACGCGCAGGGCCTGGTCTTCTACACGAACACCCGCTCGCGCAAGGGGCGAGACATCGCCGCGCGCCCGGACGTATCGCTCTCGTTCTGGTGGCCGCATCTCGAGTCGCAGGTCCGCTTCGAAGGGAAGGCGGCGCTGGTGAGCGAGGCGGAAGCGGACGCATACTTCGCGACCAGGCCGCGGCTCTCGCAGCTGGGCGCCTGGGCATCCGATCAAAGCGCCCCGCTGCGCTCACGGGAAGAGCTGGAGGGGAGGTTCGCAGAGCTCGAGCGCCGCTACCAGGCAAAGACGGTCCCGCGGCCGCCGCACTGGTCCGGCTATCGCGTGGTGCCCCTTTCCGTGGAGTTCTGGTGGAACCGCCCCGGGCGGCTGCACGAGCGCGAGCTGTACACCCGTGCCTCCGCGCAGGGGGCCTGGACGAGGACGCTGCTGAACCCGTGACGACAGCGGGACGCCATCAAGATGGTGGTGACGACAGGGGAACACCATCAAGATGGTGTCCGCGTCACTTCTGCGCCTTCGGTCCGACCATCTCCTCCGGGCGCACCCACTGATCGAACTGCTCCGAGGTGACGAAGCCGAGCTTCAGCGCCGCTTCCTTCAGCGTGATGCCTTCCTTGTGCGCCGTCTTCGCGATCTTCGCCGCTTTGTCGTAGCCGATGTGCGGGTTGAGCGCGGTGACCAGCATCAGCGACTCACGCATCAGCTTGGCGATGCGCTCGCGGTCGGGCTCGATGCCCAGCGCGCAGTTGTCGTTGAAGCTCCTGCATCCGTCGGCGAGCAGCCGCACCGACTGCAGGAAGTCGTGGATGATGAGCGGCTTGAAGACGTTCAGCTCGAAGTTCCCCATGGCGCCGCCCAGATTGACGGCGACGTCGTTGCCCAGCACCTGGGCGCAGAGCATCGTCATCGCCTCGCTCTGCGTCGGGTTCACCTTGCCGGGCATGATGGAGCTGCCGGGCTCGTTCTCCGGGATCTTCAGTTCGCCGAGCCCACACCGGGGACCGGACGCGAGCCAGCGCACGTCGTTCGCGATCTTCGTCAGCGAGGCGGCGAGCGTCTTCAGCGCGCCGTGGGCGAAGACGAGTGCGTCGTGCGCCGCCAGGGCCTCGAACTTGTTCGGGGCCGAGGTGAAGGGATGCCCGGTCAGTCTGGAGATCTCCGCGGCGACGCGGTCGCCGAACTCGGGGTGCGCGTTCAGCCCCGTGCCCACGGCAGTGCCGCCGATCGCCAGCTCGCGCAGGTGCTGCAGCGAGCTCTCCACGTGGCGGATCCCGTGGTCGAGTTGAGCGACCCAGCCGCCGATCTCCTGCCCCAGGGTGAGCGGGGTCGCATCCTGCAGGTGGGTGCGGCCGATCTTGACGATGTCGCGGAACTCCTCCGACTTCAGCGCGAGCGTGTCGCGCAGGACGCGGATCGAGGCGATGAGGTGATCGACGATCGCGGGCACCGCCGCCACGTGCATGGCCGTGGGAAAAACGTCGTTCGACGATTGCCCTTTGTTCACGTCGTCGTTCGGGTGGACGAGCCGGTCCTCGCCGCGCCGCCCGCCGAGGATCTCGCTGGCGCGATTCGCCAGCACCTCGTTCATGTTCATGTTGGTCTGCGTGCCCGAGCCGGTCTGCCACACCGCCAGCGGAAACTCACCGTCGTGCTTGCCCGCGATCACCTCGTCGGCGGCCTCGATGATCGCCTTGCCCTTCTTCGAGTCGAGAACGCGCAGATCCATGTTGACCTGCGCCGCGGCGCGCTTCACCTGCGCGAGCGCTTTGATCAGCGCCGGAGGCATCTTTTCGCTGCCGATCCGGAAGTTTTGCAGCGAGCGCTGCGTCTGCGCGCCCCAGAGCCTCTCGGCGGGAACCTCGATCGGGCCGAAAGTGTCCTTCTCGATGCGGCTGGCCATGCGCGGCTCCTGTCAGCAGGCGCGCGCTGCATAGCGCCGTTGCTGCTTGCAGACAAGCTGACCGGCAATTTGTTGACCGGGCCGGCAGCCGACGTACCTTCGCGCGATGCAGCGGCCGTTCGATTCGGGTCCCGCAGGGCCAGTGGACGTCGCAATCTCCGACGTGCCCGTGGCGCCGGTCGCGGTGTCGTTCGTTTCGGAACCTCCCGCGGATATCCCGGGACCGGCGCCGCGCCGGGCACCAGGGCGGGCCTCGGGAGCGCGGCGGGTCGCGGGTTGGGCCATCGACCTGGCGTTTCTCGTCGTCGCCCTGGCGGCGCACGTCTTCGTGGCTGCGCGGCTCTGCGGCATGCTTCGCTCGGCGCCCGACCTGGTGCTGGTCGCGCCCGCGCTCTGGATCTCGGTGGGCGCCGTCCTTGCGCTCGCCTGGTCGTGGGTCTTCACGGCGCTCTGGAGCCGGACGCCGGGTATGGCATTCACGGGGCAGCGGCTGTGCACGCTCGATGGCCGGCCGCTCGGACCGGTCGCGGCATTTGCGCGCGCGCTGCTCGCGGTGCTGTCCGGCGCGCTCGGCATGTTCGGTTTCGTCCTGGCGCTGTTCGATCTCCGCGGGCAGACGCTCCACGACAAGCTCTGCGGCTGCGTTGCGATCGTTGACTGAGCCGCTAGACCAGTCGCAGCCGCCGAAGGCGGCTCAGTCGCGGCCGCCGAAGGCGCGGCTCAGTCGCGGCCGCCGAAGGCGCGGCTCAGTCGCGGCCGCCGAAGGCGCGGCTCAGTCGCGGCCGCCGAAGGCGGCTTAGCGACTGTGTCTTTAGACTGTACTCTCTACGCGATGCATTCTACCCTCGGCCGCCGTGGCTGAAGCCAAGCAGTACGTCCTCCCCATGCCGAGGCGCCGCGGGGTGATCTTCTTCCTGCTCGCGAACGTCTTCGCGTTCGCGCTCTGCGCCTGCATCTGGGCGCTGTTCTGGTACG
>Ga0209761_1000346_pt1 | contig 27570 bp, 34 predicted proteins | sample GraSoi013_1_40cm_4_FD_185818 | JGI IMG/M metagenome (GOLD analysis project Ga0209761, IMG submission 185818) | Grasslands soil microbial communities from the Angelo Coastal Reserve, California, USA - Sample 09_25_2013_1_40cm (SPAdes) (version 2) | ecosystem: Environmental > Terrestrial > Soil >... | reverse complement strand
GGATCATTCCAGCCATTCGGCGGGTTGTTATAGACGCCTATGGCATGGAAGCTTGCATAGCCCACGCCTGCAAGCACGGAAGCCATTACTATGACAATTACGAGAACAGTTCGAACAGGAATCTTCCTATCCTCGTCATGCTGGACCGGACTGGAACCGGGTCTAGCCCGGTACTTTGCTACGAAAAGCACTAGGGCTCCTATTGTGATTGTACCGGCAGCGACAGCCAGAACCCAGTATAGGTCGTAGAGAGACTGCCAAGTATCCGCCGTGGGCGCTGAGATCGCCAGCAGACCGTGCCTCAGAAGGGAGCTTCGTCCCCTCCGATCGAGATTTAAGCTTAGTGGGCACACCGGGACCCGAGCGCAAGCGCTAGTTCGAGTGGTCAGTGCCAGACTCTAGGCTCCCCAATATTGTATCGTTCAAGTGGCCGAGTGCGCACGCCGTCTATTATGACGGTCTTGTGGGGTCAGGTAAGTCATGCTGATCAGCAGGACCCTGACGATTCTCGCAATATCAATTACGGCCTTCTCAGGGTTCATCGCCCTCCAATACGTCCACTTGCCTAGCGCCGCCTTCAACGTGTCTCTTGCCCAGAGCTGTGAAAGACCCCCAGGCTACGTCCTGGTGATTCTAGACGACAACGGATTCAACGACAGCATTCACAGAGGCCAGCCAACCATCGAGTTTCAACGAGGCGACACTGTTAACATTCTAGTCTGCAACCTCGACCCAATCCAGTCCCACGGCTTAGCAATCGACCACTATTTTCCCACTGGCGCCACTTTGAGACCGGGCGAAGCATACAAGGTATCCTTTGTCGCTAAGGAACCCGGTAGCTTCACGATCTACTGCAACGTCTTCTGCACAGTCCACACATTCATGAAAGGCAGACTGGTAGTGAACTAACGGAAGGGTTTCAGCTCTCGAACATGAACTACTATTATATACTCTGAAAGGCTGGTCTCGCATAGGAAGATGTCACAATCCCAAACAGCATCGTCAACAGGTCGCACAGCGTTGGCGTTAGGAGTCGTCGCGCTCATCATCGGTGCTTCGGCCCTAGGCTACGCGGTCTACCTTGGTCTCAGCCAGTTGCCATCCCAGCTATCCGCAATTACCGTAAACGTCCCATGCTCGACAAGTCAGCCATGCGCGGACAAGACATTCCGAATCGACTGGTTCAACGATCCAGCCAGCGCTCAGGACAGATTCTATCCTTCAGACAGTACCTTCATCCAGGGGGACAACATCACCATCATTTTCGTTACCAACGACACTACCGACGCCCACACCTTTACCCTCGGCTTGGGACTCCGCGGCCTACCTAGCAGCGCGGTATTCCAATTGAATAACAGCTGGATAGGCTTGTCAGCCGGCCCATTCGTTACGAATCCAAATGATAATTTCACAGGAAAACCTGACGGATGCAAGGACAACAATGGCAACGATGTCGCTTGCAATACGCAGAGAGCCGCCTCCGATCCTACCGGAAATTGCGACAATAAGCTCGAAAATCCCCCAATCTCAAGCGCTCCCCCATGCAACCTCTGGTCCACCGGCTATCTCGGCGTAGTCAATACCCCAGGCGTCTACAAATTCTTCTGCTTCTACCATCAAAAAGTGGGCATGTACGGCTATATCACGGTGCTTCCAAACAAAGGATTCACTGCCTAACCCTCTCCCCAATTTTTTTCTTATTCTGTCCAGAACAAATCTATCGTAGAGGATAGGGTGGAAGGAACCCTACGTTCAGCAATAACGTAGCGCTGAGGTAGGGGAGGAAAAGTATAGCAAGTGTTTATTAGACCAATTTCCCGCCGGCCCTTTCACAGTGCACAATATGCATCACACTAGGGTCGTACACTTTGAGATACCGGCCGACAACGAGGAGCGCGCAAAGGCCTTCTATCAGAAAGTTTTCGGATGGGATATCAGCCAGTACCCCGGAATGGAGTACCACATGGTTGGAACCACAGAGGTTGACCAGAAGACTCAGATGCCTACAGCGCCCGGAGCCATCAACGGCGGACTGACAAAACGCAACAACGAAGTCAAGAACACTGTCATCACAGTCGATGTTACTGACATTGACGCTGCATTGAAGAACATTGAGAAACTAGGCGGCAAGACAGTACGGAAGAAGCAGCCAGTTGCTGACATTGGCTTCACAGCCTACTTCAAGGATACCGAAGGAAACATCGTAGGTCTCTGGCAGAGCGCCCGCCGAATGTAAGACACGATTCCACGCGTCGGACCGGACCCTTCTTTTTTCAAACAAGTCCGGGCAGACTATCGTCAGTTCCTAATTTTCAAACGAATCCTCATTGAGTTTCCTAACAGTAGGGATCAGAAACCTACTCGGGATCAATCTGGTTACAGTGGTTAGGGTTCTATTTCTGATGCCCGGCACGACCACCCTTTTTCCTTTCATGAGTCCCTCAAATCCAGCGAAGGCGACCGTTTCAGGGTCCATTACCGCGCCTCTGAACAGCCGAGAGTTTTCTGTCCCGAAATGTGACGCGAATTCTGTCCTAGTCGGCCCGGGACACAATGCTGTGACCTTGACGCCCGTGTTTCTCAGTTCGTCTGCGAGGGCTTGGGAAAAGGAGAGGACGAACGCTTTGGTCGCGTAGTAGACCGCCATCAAGGGTCCTGGTAGGAAAGCAGCTGTTGAGGCGAGATTCAGAATTCCTCCATTTCCTCTCTTGACCATATCGTCAATGAAGAGACGAGTCAGGCTTACCAGGGCTATCATGTTCACCTGCATCATACTCAGTTGCGTCTTCAGGTCAGCCTCCTGGAAGAGTCCGCGCACTTGAAAACCAGCATTGTTCACCAGGTAATCGACAGGAACAGACTCTTTCGACAGCACTTCACGTATTTGGCCTGGAGTAGAAGGGTCAGACAAATCGGCCGGAATAACCACCGCAGATATCGGGTGGTTCCTCTGAAGCTCCTTCGCGAGGGTCTCAAGCGCACCTTGGTTTCTAGCGACCAGAACAACATTATGGCCTTCCTTTGCGAAGGTCTTCGCAAGTTCGTACCCAATTCCACTTGAGGCCCCTGTCAGCAGGGCGGTCTTTCGATCCGAAGACGAAAGCTTCACACTCAGCTTTCTTCTCCCCTCGGTTTCTTGCTTCCGCACCAAGGCGTTAAGCTTGCGGTTCTCGATGTCCTAAAACTGTTTTCTGGTCGGTGGAACAAGTTCCGAAGAGTATTGGAATTGGCTATCTTAGTCCCGCTGCCGAGAGCAAGTAATACATTGCACCAGCAATGGCAGCGGCAGCGGGTATCGTGAGGACCCATGCATAGACAATTCGTCTAGCGACGCCCCATCTTACTGCGGACAAGCGGCGCGTGGAACCCACTCCCATTATCGCACCCGCGATAGTATGGGTCGTGCTTACAGGAATTCCGAGTGATGCGGTTGCGAAAAGGGTTGTGGCTGCGGCGGTTTCGGCGCTGAATCCTCCGAAGGGTTGCAGTTTGGTTATCTTCATTCCCATGGTTCGAACTATCCTCCAGCCTCCAAAGTATGTTCCGAGACCCATGGCTGTTCCAGCCATCAAGATCACGTAGAACGGAACAAAAAAGACCGCTCCGAGCAACCCCTGTGCGAACAGCAAAGCAGTGATTATTCCCATAGTCTTCTGAGCATCATTAGTGCCGTGACCAAGACTGTAGAGGGCCGCTGATACTAGTTGGAGTCGACGGAAACCGTGGTCCGCCGTTGAACGCGAAAACTTTACCCCGATTCTGCTCGTCAATAGCACGAGACCAATAGCAAGTAGTAATCCTATCAATGGCGATAGCGCGATAAAGAGAACAATCTTACTCACACCTGAGACTTGGATGACTCCCCACCCTCCTTTGACCACGCCCGCTCCGATCAGTCCGCCCACCAGAGCATGCGAGGAGCTAGTGGGCAGACCGAACCACCAAGTGATGATATCCCAAGCAATCGCCCCGATTAGAGTCGATAGGAGAAGCCAAGCGGTTACGATCGCCGGGTCGATCGTTCCCTTACCAATAGTGGACGCGACGTTTACGCCGAATACAAAGGCTGCTACAAAGTTGAAGAAGGCGGCCCATAGAACCGCTATTCGCGGCGACAGGACCCGAGTAGATACAACGGTAGCTACTGAGTTGGCCGCGTCATGGAAACCATTCAAGAAGTCAAAGACTAACGCGACAAGAATTACAAGGATAACTACGCCGACTGGGACGATAAGCGATGCCATACGAGCTCTTGACCTAAGAGTATTCGAGAATGATGTCTCGAATCACCTGGACCACATCCTCACACTTGTCCGTGATAGTCTCCATCAACTCGTAAATCTCCTTAAGCTTAATTATTGAAATTGCATCATTCGTCTTGAACAGGTCCGCGACAGCTTCGTTGAGAACAACATCAGCCTCGTTTTCCAACCGGTCGACCTCGATGATCCGACTCTCAACTTCGGGTGCCTTGATTTTGTGGATGCTTGCAAAGGCAAAATCGATCTCCTGAACAGATTTGACCACGAGTTCGGTGAATCTCCTCATCGGCTCAGTGGGAGAGCTGATTTCGTAGAGGTAGAGACGGTTTACTGCGGCGTAGATGTAGTCTAAGACATCATCGTAAAGGGATGCTAGCTTGCTGATATCTTCCCGATCGATGGGCGTAATGAAGGTCTTGATGAGGCGGTCGTAGATCGAATGGACGATGTTATCGCCCTGATGTTCGATATCCTTGATCTTGTTCCGCTTATCGGCTAACTGGTCATAATTCTGCACGAGGTCATCCAGCGCAAGAGCGCCAGCCAGAACGTTCTTGGACTCTTGTTCCAAGAGTTCAAAGAAGATCTTCTCTCGCGGAATCAGTAGTTCCCTGAGGCCCAACTCAATCGCGTGACGATTCGTGTACTCAAACATAAACTGTTCCGTAATCAATAAAGCGTCAGCATTTCAAAGGCTTCCAGCTGGGTCTCGCGGATATCTATGGCTAACTAGGGAGATGAGGCTATTTGGTCGCCGCGGCCACCTAATCAACCTGCAATTGTCTTAGGCGTCTAGCCAAAAGCGTAGTCGGCGGACTCACAGAGGACCTCTTTCAAGGATACGAAGGTATGGTTCTTTCAGGCGATTTTGCTACCTAGGAATAGAGAATTCGAAATGCTTGGCTCGCGCCATCACACATCTTGGCATAGGCGACATGGGTTTTTACGATTCAATTTACGCGCTTCCCTTCAATTCGAACCCCTTGTTTTCTCTCGATTCGCCCTATCCTCATTGCGTCTTGTCCATGCTGATCGAGAATGCGAATGGCAGGATCTGCTTGGGACTCTGGGCAGATTACGACGAACCCTACACCCATGTTGAATGTTCGGTACATTTCTGAATCCGATACATGTCCCTCTCGCTGTATTATTTGGAATATCTCGGCTGGAGCCGGAAGTTGATGTAAGTTCACTCCAAGATTCGCTTCTCCCGCGATTCTGTCAAGCTTCGAGAAAGAACCGCCAGTAATGTGCGCGAGCCCGTGAACTTCCAATCTTCGCATCAGTTCCCTTACAGGTTTCACGTAGATTCTGGTTGGTTCCAAAAGCTCTTCTCCTATTCTTCGCTCGAATCCTGGCAATTTCTCTTTGACGTTGTGGTTTCTCAACAGAATTTTTCTTGCAAGTGTTAGCCCGTTCGAATGTATTCCCGAGCTTGCCACTCCAATGACCGTGTCGTCCTCTTGAACCTGGTCGCCCAGAATGAGTTGTTCTTTTCGACAGATTCCCGCGGCCATCCCTACTAGGTCTAATCCGCCGCTTTCCCTTAGCAGATCTGGGACGATAGCCGTTTCTCCCCCTACAATTGCCAGTCCAGCCTCTTTAGCACCTTTCGCGAGTCCGATAGCGATCGCTTTAACAATGGCCCGGTCCGGTTTAGACATGGCGAGGTAGTCTAGGAGCGAGATAGGTTCTGCGCCCGTGCATATCAGATCATTGGCGCACACGGCCACACAGTCTATCCCGATCGTATCGTACTTTCGCATCATCTGAGCGATGAGAACTTTAGTCCCAACATTGTCGATATGCAGGCTCAGTACTCGACCATCGCCTATGTCTACCAGTCCCGCGTAGTGGCCGATTGGAAAGATGGGTCGGCCAACTTTTCCTCTACGGGTTGCAAATGTGGACTCCAGCATATGTGCTAGAAGTTTATGGGCTTCCCTTTGGCCGTGCGGGTCCGCCCCTGCCTTGGCATAGGTCATGCGAGGCGGGGGCAAGTCTACAACTTCAGTCCGGTCAAACGCTCATACGCGATAATGTATCGTCTACTCGTCTCTAGGACAAGATCCGATGGAAGGTCCGGAGGACGAGGCGTGGGTCGTCCCTCTCTTCTCGCTTCGTCAAGCGTTTTCTTGTAGCCGACTTTTCCAAGCCAGTCCCGGATCGGCTGCTTGTCATAACTCTCCTGAATCTTCCCAGGCGAATAGTCAGCCTTAGGCCATAATCTGAACTCGTCGGGTCCAATAGAATCAGCCAACACAATGTTCTCTTGCTTGTCAAAACCGAATTCCAGTTTGAGATCAGCGAGTATGAAACCAGCCTTCTCAGCTCTCACAGCCATCTTGTTGTAAATCTCGAGCGTCTTGCTTCTAACTGCTTCCAACTTTCCCGAGTCTAACCAACCCTCCTCCTCAATCTGCTCAACTGTCACCGGCTCATCCTTCACATCAGACTTGGTTGTAGGATCAAAGTATGGCTCTGGAAGCTTCGCGGCCAATACGGGTTCTACAGGAAGCGAGATCTCGCCCTTCATCAATCGCTCAAAGAGGCTCCCGTAAAGATATCCCCGAACCACGCACTCTACAGGAATCATCTTCAACTTTCTAACAACCATCCGGTTCGTATCCTCGACGCGGACCATGTGGTGTGATGTGTTGAGGTTGTTGAACCAGAAGGCAGCCAGCTTACAGAGAACTTCGCCCTTCCTTGGAATAGTTGAGGGGAGGACCACGTCATAGGCCGAGACCCGGTCGGTGAAGATGAAGAGTAGTTGGTCGTGCCCTAGGTCGTGGACGTCTTTGACTTTTCCCCGTTTGAACGGGGCCGAAGGATTCTCCATGGACTCTTGCATCTTACAGTTGTCCGCTCCGATACAGAATGAGCTTCTTGGATATTTCTGAATCTGACAGGGCCAGGATCTGCGCAGCTAACAATCCAGCGTTTGTGCCGTTGTCGAGACCAACGGTTCCAACAGGGACTCCGGAAGGTAGCTGGACGATTGCGAGGATCGAGTCGAGGTTCAGTTTACCAGAAACCGGGACCCCGATAACAGGCTTCGTTGACAGTGATGCGACAAAGCCCGGGAGAGCCGCGGAGAGACCCGCGATCGTGATGAACACATCAGCTTTCGAAGTCTCAACATACTTGTCAAGTTCCTTATGATTCCGATGGCTAGAGAGGACCTTCGTCTCATACGGGACCCCAAGTTTGTCCAGAATGATCTCGGCTTTCTTCGCGATCTCCCTGTCGCTCTCCGACCCCATAAGAATACTGACACTTCTTGTCAATGACGACACCGTATCACGCGGGACTCCGTCACAACCATGTCTACCGGTACATCAAATTGATCCCGCGGCACCTTGCCGATGAGTTGCATGTTGAAAGCCAGACCCGCGGAACGGACGTGTGGAGGCAGATTCTTGATGACTCGGTCAAAGTATCCTCGTCCCCAGCCCAGCCGGTAGCCTTCACGGTCCCAGACGATGCCTGGAACGAAGATCACGTCCACGTTATCAAGGTTCACCGGATGGACATTCTCAGGTTTAGGCTCCAGAATGCCGAACGTGCCAGGCGCTAGTTCGCTTCCCAAGTCTTTGATCTCAGAGAAGAAGAGCTCTATGTCTCCCCTCTTTACGACTGGAATGATCACGCGTTTTTCTTGGTCAAGGGCCGCTCGGATCAGCGGTCTGGTGTTGACCTCACTGTCCTTGTTAACATAGCAGGCGATTCCTCTGGCTCGAACATATTCGTGGAGATGTAATACTTGGTCGATAATGTCTTGGCTCTTCTGCTCAATCTCTCCAACTGACTGGCGGTCCCTCAAACGAAGCATGTACCGTCTCAGGTTCTCTTTCTCGACAGCGATCTGAGCCTCGGTCAAACCATCACACCAGTTCTCTGAACTGCAAAGCTACAAAATAGGAATGTCCTGCGTATGATCATGCCCGCTGCATCTGAAGATACTCGCACTCAATCCTGCCACCAGACTTGAGGTACAACAAGGCTCCCGGTGCAAGACTGTCCAAGTATGAGAAAGTGTACACGGTCATCTTGTGCTGACCATGTGTCTTCGCCCAGTCTGAGACTTCGTTCATGAGTGTTCGACCGTAACCCTTTCCTCGATATTCGGGAAGCACGTATGTTCCTCGAAAGCGCGCTTCCCCTTTCTTGTAGTAGTCGGGCATCAGACCTGCAAATCCAACCAGCTCCTCCCCGACGTGACCGGATAGCCATCGTTCTCCTCTCTTTAGACCATCTCTGAAATTGTGAGCGACAGCTTCCTCGCCTCCCTGTTCCTCCGTTCGCCAGTCCCAGTAAGGACGGAGGGACTCAACAAATCTCTTCTCAATTTCTCGAGCTGTCTTCTCAGACACCTCGTTGATCTCAATGAGTTTACTCGGCGAGTTTGAAGTGTCTCTCAGGTCCCAGGTGATCCGAAAGTCCCTTCGCAAAGGCTTGAACCCGAAGCCCTTGTAAACATCAACATAGGGTTGAATCGCCGGAGTCGTAGCTCTCAAGAACTCCGCCCGTCGCGTCTCTACATATTCGAGGGCTCTCTCGAGCAACTTCTCTACTACGTCAATTCTCGACATCGCATGTTTCGCAGCGAGATATCTTATGAGTAGCCAGTTCTTCCGAGGCAGACTCGTAACAGCTATACATCCAACAACTGCGCCCTTCTCTCTGGCGAGAAAACAACCCTCTGGATCGAACGCGTCTGAGGATATCAGCTTCCGTGTTCCCGGCATGTCCACAAATTGACCGAGGGACTCACTGAGAATATTGAGAAGAATTGTGTGTTCGTCTGATCCGAAGCTTCCAATGGTCATATCGGGCAACGCTTGCTGCCTCCTATGCAGCCTTTGTCTGGAGGGTGGCTGCTTGGACCGTGTTCTCCAGCAAGCATGCGACTGTCATGGGCCCTACTCCACCCGGGACGGGGGTAATGAATCCCGCTAGTTTGCTGACAGCTTCAAAATCCACATCACCGCGGAGTTTCCCGTCGACTCGCGTCAGACCTACATCAACGACAGCCGCTTTGGGCTTAACATGTTCTGGTTTGATCTGGAAGTGTTCTCGTCCCACTGCGCTGACTAGAATGTCAGCTGTTTTTGTTATCTGGGTGAGATTAGGCGTCTTCGAGTGGCATATCGTTATGGTCGCGTCCCTGTTGAGAAACAGGTTCGCGAGGGGCCTGCCAACCAGTGTTGTTCGATTGATAATGGTTGCTCGCTGCCCGGCAATAGGCACCTTGTAATGGGACAATAGTTTGATGATTCCCTTGGGGGTGCAAGGCACGAGTTCTTCCTTGCCAGCTGCCAGCTTTCCCTGGTTGATCGGGTGGAGTCCATCTACGTCCTTGTAGGGAATTATTCTCTCAATCATTCTATCCTCATCAAAACCCCGTGGCAGGGGAAGCTGGACAAGGATCCCGTGGACCCTGGGACTGGTGTTCAGCTGGCCGAGCAGAGCTTCAACCTTGTCTTGAGGCGTATTGGCGGGCAGATGATGGTTCTCGGACTGAATTCCAACTTCATCGGCGGCCTTGTGTTTCCCTCTGAGATAGCTAGAGCTGGCAGGATCATCTCCGACCAGAATAGTCGCGAGGAGCGGCTTGATACCCCGCTTCGACAACTGTCCAACTTGGAGTGCGACTTGTTTCTTGACCTCAGAGGCAACCAGCTTCCCGTCCAGAATCACAACGGTCAAGTCTTGAGCACGACTCTCCTCCCTTCGATTTTCAACTGGTCTTCAGTGAAGAGCCGGATCGCTTCCGGGTAGAGCCGATGCTCCTGTCGTAGGATTCTTTCTGATAGCGTTTCAACTGTATCCTCATCTCTGACTGGGACATGGGCTTGGAGGATTATCGGCCCCGCGTCCACCTCCTTTGCGACGAAGTGGACAGTGGCTCCTGAGACTTTCACTCCATGTTCCAACGCGCGTTTCTGAGCTTCGATGCCGGGGAAAGCGGGAAGCAGTGCCGGGTGTACGTTCATGATTCTATTATGATACTGGTCGACGAATTGTGGGCTGAGGATTCGAAAGTAGCCTGCAAGAGCGACGAGACCATTCTGTGGAGTAACACCGTGAGCTTCCAAAGCGGCTACGGTCTTCCGATCGTACTCAGGGTCCATCTTTGGCAGTCCCTTATCGTCGAGGACGACAGTCGGTACGTCATGTTTCCTAGCTATTTCAAGCGCTCCTACGCTTGGCTTGTTACTGACAACAACACTTACCTGGCCCTTCGTAATGTACTTTCTATCGACAGAATCCAGGATCGACTCTAGGTTGGAGCCGCGTCCCGAGACCAGGACGCCGATAGGAACCAAGACTATCTCCCGGTTCCTGTCTGGCTCTTTCTAAGATATGCGGTCTTTTGTCGACGAGAATCTAATGCGATGTCGAAAGCGATCACTCGGATAGACGCGAATCCAAGAAACTTCCTCGCGTCTCTTTTGAGTACTGTGCGGTCCTTCCTATCTGCAATTCCCTTGTATGTCTTGATGGCTGACTTGATAACTGGTTTCCAGCGAGATGGGAGGCTCTTCAGAGCCCACATAGCCGCGCCCATCTTCGACGCGACGATACTTCCTCTCTTGAAATCGTAGACGAGCCTGCAGAGATTGAGGACGGACCACCATGGATCACTGTCAATGATCTTCCTCGCGTAGACCAGTTGTCGATAAAGTGCGCTTCTGATTTCCGGCCAGTTTGCTCGTGAGAAGATTCTGCTAGCCCTAGGGCCGTAGAGTCGAATGTATGCCGAGTGGGTGAAATGTTCTCGGTGGATGGCCCATGCATCGTCGGAGGCTCCGCGATGGAGTCTGCCGTGGGCCCCGTAGACAAGATTTTTCGGACTCTCCCGCCTCCCAGCCAACACGGTTGGAATGTAGAATCCGTCGAGCTTACTTCCGAACTCGAACCTGGCTGCCAAAGCCCGGTGTAGATGATCTAAACCCTTGATCTCTCTCGCATTGAGAGATCGACGAACTACAACATAGAAGTCTATGTCTCCAGCTCTAGGCTCGAATTCTGGAAAGGCTACGGAACCGTGCAGGTATGCGCCCGCGAGGTTGCTGCCAAGACTCATCAGTAGCCCCTCTCGATAACTCTCGACGAGGTGCTTGATGTCCGGTGGGAGACTGTCGAGTCGGGAAGTCGAGAGTCAGCACATCCATTCCATTCTACTCGGCGTTCGGTCCATGGAAGCCGTTTCTGATTTTTTCTGCAATTCTCTTCATCTCTTCTGTTGGTACGTCCTTGACGTTCCGTGCGTTCACGAATTCTTCATGACCATCTCCTGGAAATCTCGGGATCACATGGACGTGCGCATGTGGCACGCCCATTCCTCCAATATCAGCGACCACCCACTCCGTGTTCATGGTCTTCTGAAGAGTCTTTGCAATCATGCGAACTGTCTCGAAGTACCTTCCAGCTTCCGGGATGTCCCAGACCCAGCGATGATGCTTCTTCGGGGAGACCAACGTGTGTCCAGGGTTTAGTGGTCGAATGTCGAGGAAGGCGATGAAATTCTCGTCCTCAAAGATCAGATAGGAGGGCAATTCCTTTCTTACGATCTTACAGAATACGCAGTCTTGCATTCTGTCTCACGTTTTGATGGGTTCTAGTTGCCTGCGACGCATCTGGCTGCTTCCGATATCAGTTCGGTAGTGCATTCCTGGGAAGTAGACCGACTTGCCGATGACCGAATAGGCGTCCTTCCGGGCTGACTCTACGCTGGGTCCCGTTGTGGTCACGTTGAGGACCCGTCCGCCCGCGGTTACGAGTTGCCCGTTTGGGTTTCGGGCAGTTCCTGCGTGGAATAAGACAATGTTGCTATTGGCTAATGGTCGAAGCGCGATCAGCTCTCCCGTTGAGGGATTTTCCGGGTATCCTTTGGACGCGAGGACAACTACTACGGACGCGGACTTGGAAGATTCTGGTAGCGGTGGTCTGTCCGAATTGGCCGCAACAGCGCTCAGGTGCGCGGATAGTCCGTCCTTTACTAGTGGGATTATCCCCTGAGTCTCAGGATCTCCGAAGCGGGCGTTGAACTCCAACACGTACGGGTCTTCGGTCCCGTGCTTGACGATGACATTCAGGTATAGGACTCCCTGGAAAGGGGCACCTTCCTTCGCCAGCGCGGCGACTGCGGGGTCCAGAATCTTCTTCCTGACCCTCTCGACGATCGACTGGGTCACTGATGGGACGGGCGCATAGACGCCCATGCCTCCTGTGTTTGGTCCAGAGTCGCCGTCGAAGGCTGGCTTGTAGTCCTGGAAGACGGGTGCTAACCATTGGACCCGATCCGCCGAAACGGTTGCGGTGAAGCTTGCTTCCCATCCGTCGATGAACTCTTCCATCACGATTCGCTTGGGCTCTCGGACTAGTTCCCGTTGAATCGCGGCTTCAGCCTCGCGCCTATCTCGTGTGACGGTCGTTCCTTTGCCCGCTGCGAGCCCGTCTGCTTTGATTACCCAGGGTGGGCCGAGATCGTCGAGGGCTCTGTTCGCTTTGTTCTTGTCTATGAAGGTCTCCCAGTGCGGTGTTGGTAGGGCGTATCTAGTGCAGAGGTCTTTGGCGAAGCTCTTTGAGGTTTCAATTCGAGCCGCAAGCTTGTCAGGCCCAAAGATCGGGAGCTTCTTTTTTCTGAACGTGTCGACTATTCCCGCACCCAATGGAGCCTCGGGTCCGACGACAGTTAATTCGATTGCGTGTTTGGTCGCGAACGAGGCGAGCTCATCAATATTGGTCGAGTTAATTGGGACGCAGGTGGCGATTTCGGCAATGCCTGGATTGCCTGGGGCCGCGTAAATCTCGTTGACGTTCCGATCCTTCGAGAGCGTCCAGGTAAGAGCGTGCTCTCGGCCGCCGCTTCCCACAATGAGGATCTTCATGCGGCTACAGGTCGGATCGAGTGTCAGGCCTTCATTTCTTCTCGGGTCCGCAGCACTGGGTTCTTCTTCAATCCAAGATACTCACCAGTCACGCAGGCGAAGCACATCTCGGCCTGTTTGAGCCCGATTCCCTTGCTCAGTCCTTCGATGTCATTGTAGCCGAGACCATCTACGCCGATCTCGTTCCCTACCTTCGCGTTCAATTCTGGAATCGACATCGTGTCACCATCGACCTTGGTTGCGAGGAGTTCGTCGTGTGTTGGGAAATCTATGCCCATATAGCATGGGTGGCGTATGGGTGGATAGGTCACGACCATGAAGACTTTCTTGGCGCCTGCGTCGCGCAGAGCTCGTACGATGTTCTTGCTGCTTGTCCCCCGTACTATGCTGTCGTCGACCACGATGACGTTCTTCCCGTCGACTACGGGTCTGATGGTTATGATCTCTCTGACGATCTCTTCTCGACTCTCATCAGTAGGTTCGATGAAGCTCCTGAGGCTTCCCTTCCGCCGATACCGGTCTTTCATCAAGCCCTCTTCCATAGGTATCCCACTCTCCTCCGAATACCCAAGAGCGGCCGGTCGGGCGGAGTCGGGGACAGGTATCACCACGTCTGCCTTGAACGGATACTTCCGAGCCAGGACTCTACCTAGTTGTCGTCGTGCCTCGTAGACGTAGTGGTCTTCGATTTTGCTGCTTGGATGCGCGAAGTATGTGTATTCAAACGCACAGTGATGGTGAGGAGATTCTGCAAACTTTGTGACTGTTACACCGTCCTGGTTGAAACGTACGAGTTCGCCCGGCTGAACGTCTCTGACGAGATCAGCATGCAGAGCAGTCAGAGCACAGCTTTCCGAGGCAACAATGTTCGTCCGGGCCTCCTCATCCCAGCCTAAGCACAATGGTCGGAAGCCTGACTCATCCCTGGCAGCGAGCACTTCGCCCTCGTGTGTGACAATGACGAAGCTGTAGGATCCACTGATCTCCTTGGCCAGCCTGGTGAAGGCTCGCGTCCAGTCATGCTCTCGACGATAGTGCTGCAGTAGCCGGTATCCCGCCAGCTTGGTATCCGAGTTTGGGTCTATGATCGGAAATTCGCCTTTGACCAGGGGCTCGAGGTCTTCCGTGTTAGCGATGGTCCCGTTCTGGGCGATAGCAAACTCTCCATGAATATCCAGTGGGTGAGCGTTCTCGAGGTTTGTCCGTCCTCGAGTGGAATAGCGAATGTGTCCGATCCCTCGGTTACTCTCTAAACGCAGGATTTTCCGGGCATTAGCTGCTGCTCCTACGCCGATTAGCCCCAAGCCTTTGATGATGGGCTCGTTAGGCGTGGCCAAGCCCCAGGATTCCTGGCCTCTATGCTGAAGCGCAGCCAGTCCTTTGACGATGCGCTCGGCGATGGGTTCCTTCTTTAACGAATAGATTCCAATAACTCCGCAATGCTCCGTTACTGAGCGGCTTCCACTTTCGAAGTCGATTTGTGGAGTCTGGATTCGCTCCGGGCGAGCGAGGAAATGACTCTTCGCTCGGACGATGGGATCGGTATTGAAGCCCCTCAGGTTCAATTACAATCCTGTATCAATTTCAGGCCGTGTATAGGTCTTTCTTGACACGATCCATCTAAAGGGGTTCGGACAAGAAGGTCGGACCTGTATCAGGGGTTTCTTTGGGTTGGGCGGCTTTCGGTATTCACGTGGCAGAGTCCATCGTCTTGGATAGGGTCTTGGACCAGGCTTCGGCCGCGACTGACAATGGGATTGTAATGAGAGGGTCTTCGTGGGACTCTAGTTCGATTTTGCTGCCTTGAACTCTACCTATCTTCGCGGCCTTAATCCTCGCGGCCCTCAGTCTTCGCATTATGCGGGGCGTGTTTCTCGGCCGTGACTCCAAGATGAATCTAGGCTTCGATTCTGAAAACAATAGATGAGCAATATTTGTCGTCTTGGTCGGGACCTTGTCTAGATCTAACGTGAATCCTTTCTCGCCTTGGATGGCCATTTCTGCCAGACTTACGGCCAATCCCCCTTTGGATATGTCGTGAGCGGCTTCGACCACCCCGCTTTCGATAATCTTCGTGACGGCTCGGAGGAGTTGTCTCTCTGTTTTCAGATTGACCTTCGGGACCCGTCCACCAACCAGCCCCTGAACGCTCTCATAGTACTCGCTTCCGCCGAGCTCTGGGAAGGTTGCTCCAACGATCAGTAGGTCATCTCCCTCCTTGGCGAGAGCCGACTCAATCTTCGGGGCTCTGGCATTCCGGAGTCCTAACGCCGCAATTAGGGGCGAAGGTTTGATGGCAGTTCTTGTCTGAGTGTCTTCGTTGTAGAAACTGACCTTTCCCCCAACACACGGGACTCGTGTAGCCTTGAGATAGTCTCGGATAGCCCGTATTGCTTCTTTGAAGGTCCAGAAGACCTCTGGATTGCCCGGATCACCATACTGAAGATGGTCGACAACCGCGATTGGCTCGGCCCCAGTAGCGACGAGGTTGGAGAAAGCCTCGCTGAGAATTCCAACCGTTCCCCAATACGGGTCCAGGTAGACTTGTTTGCTGCTGCCATCAGTCGTAATTGCCAGTGTTCGACTGTTGGGAAGTCTAAGGACTGCACTGTCTGCCTGTCCCGGTTTGATGATTGTTCGTAATCCTACTTCGAAATCGTACTGGCGATAGATCCATGCTCGACTGCAGATGTTCGGGCTGCCAAGAAGTGCTAACAGAGTAGCGTTGAGGTCCTCCGGAATCGTAGGTTCAGGAGCGTCGGCTAATTCGTCAATATAGGAGGGCTTTCTGCTAGACCGCGGAGACAAAGGCGCTTCTGCAACAAACTTGGCAGGAGCCTCCGCAACCACCTGGTTATGGTGTCTGATGCGCAGTGTGCCGTCCTTTGTGAGATGCCCGATGCGTGAGTAGCCGAGTTCCCATTTGTCTAGGATCCGAGTCAGCTTCTCTTCATTTTTTGGTTTAACCACGACTATCATGCGTTCTTGGGATTCACTGATCATGATCTCACCAGGGCGCATGCCGGGGTCGCGGGTCCGAACGCTGTCGAGGTTGATCTCCATGCCCATCCCAGCCTTCGACGCCATCTCCGAGAGTCCACAAGCTAGGCCTCCACCTCCGAGGTCTTTCATTCCCTGAACAATGCCTTCATCCACCGCTTCTAGGATCGCTTCGATGATCAGTTTCTTGGTGAACGGGTTAGGGACTTGGACGGCAGATCTTTCGCTATCCGATCTTTCTGTTAGAGTTCTGCTAGCGAAACTGGCGCCTTGAATCCCATCGCGTCCGGTGCTTCCTCCTACAACATACACTAAGCTCCCCGGACGACTCGGTCCGCCGAGAACGAGCTCGTCCCTGCGGCCAAGGCCGAGACACACAATGTCCACGAGACAGTTTCGTTCGAAGGACGTGTCAAACTCTACTTCGCCTCCAACCGTCGGTACTCCAATGCAGTTCCCGTAAGAGCCGATTCCACGGACCACATTGTCGAAAAGCCAGCGACTATGGCTGCTGATCATGCTGCCAAACCGAAGTGGATCGAGTAGCGCAATAGGACGAGTCCCTAGTGAGAGGATGTCCCGAACGACACCTCCGACGCCGGTGGCCGCACCGCCGTACGGGTCGATGGCGCTCGGATGATTGTGAGACTCGATGTGAAGAGTAACCACCCAACCATTTCCGACATCGATGACTCCGGCATCAGACCCAGGCCCAAGAATTACTCGGGGTCCTTTGCTGGGCAGGAGCCTCAGAAGTGGCTTGCTGGACTTGTAGCTGCAATGCTCGCTCCACTGCGCCTCGAGCATCGCCCATTCGACTTCGTTGGGCTCGCGACCGAGCCTCTTGACCGCGTAGCGAATCTCTTCATCAGTCAGGTTCGGTTTCTGAACTTGGACCGTTGTCACTTGTCCTGTTCTCTTGCCCTGTTCATCAGGAGAACGGTTCGTGAGCCCACTATTGCTCCGGCGATGAACCCGATTATCAGCCCCAGGACGCTGTTTATGACATAGTAGCTGACGAGTCCTGCGGCCATTCCTGCAATCAGACCAGCCAGGACCGCGCGCGGAACCGGACTCGGCCTCCGACCCTCTCCTGTCGAGCCACTCATCAGTAAACCGCCTCCTTCTTTGCTATCAGAGCTACACCGAGTGCTATCATAACTGCGCCGTATGCTCCGCCGAAGATTCCCAGCCCAAAGTAGTAGCTGGTGCTTGACAACCCAACCAACGAGACGCATCCCATGATTATTGCGAAGACTCCGAGGGCAATTCTATCTTTGGAACGGGCTGGCTCGCTCATCTAGCCGGTTGGCTCCTTTCAGCCAGGTAAAAGTAGAGACCCGCCGTTATCAACGCTCCTCCCGCGAAACCTAGGAAGAAACCCTGCAAGGTGAAGTCTGGGCCGGACAGCAACCCAACAACCAATCCAGCCAGTAGTCCGACGACGATAATCCCAAACACGGAGGGCGGAGGAACACCGGCATATGATCCAGTTGAAGGATCTCTATTCTCTTCGGACGAAGCGTTGAACCTTGAACTGAGAAAACTCATTTTAACCTCCGGTCCCACGGAGCGCTCTAATCATAGAGTCGAAGATGACTCGACCGTCTGCTTGGTTATCTGGCGACAGCACTTCTAGTGAAGCCCTTTCGGGATGCGGCATTAGACCCATCACATTGCCAGTCTGGTTGCAGATGCCTGCGATATTATCGACAGACCCGTTGGGATTGGCATCGTCCGTCGGCTCTCTCTCCTCATTCACATACCTGAAGACGATCTGCTGGTTTCTCTCCAGATTAGGGACTTGGTCTTTGTCGAGATAATAGCGTCCCTCATTGTGCGCTATTGGAATTTCCAATACCTGTCCTCTCTCGGCTCTATTCGTGAAGGGCGTACGTGTGGTTTCGACTCTCAATCTGGTCCATGCGCATACGAAGCGAAGCGTGCTATTGCGCAACACTGCTCCTGGTAGAAGTCCAGCCTCTACCAATATTTGGAATCCATTACATATTCCCAGAACCGGCTTGCCCCCCTCAGCCGCCTCCTTGACAATTCTGAGGCTGGGACTGGTAGCTGCAATCGCGCCGGCTCGAAGATAGTCGCCATAGCTGAATCCGCCGGGAAGAACGTACGCACCATAATCGTCATGTGCCAAATCCTTGTGCCAGACAAGATCTGTCCTTGCCTTGAGAACGTCCCGGAGAATTTCTAGGGCGTCAAGGTCACAGTTGCTTCCCGGGTATTGGATTACTGCGACCTCTCCCATTACTGGGTCATCCTACTACTCTGATTTGGATTGTGTGAGCTGCTGGGTTGTAGATTCGCAGATCATCAGAAAGCTTGCGAACAATCGCACGGGCGTCTTCCGGACTGTTGGCTTCGACGTTCATCCGTAGGAGTTTGCCCGCGCGCACTCCGACTACTTGGTTGTAGCCACCTTTCAAAATGAGATTCTGATGTATCGTCTCCCCTTCAGGGTCTCGGGCTAGCGGCTTGTTCTCGACGATGACCTCGACCACATAGCTGCCGGGAGTCATAACAAGTTCGTATTAATTTCCGTAGCTATTTACCCCTTCTTTAGCATATTCATGCTAGTGAGGTCCCTTGGACTATCCTTCTTTCCTGAAGATCAAGCAGTACTGGTGATGCCTATTCCCGACCCAGGCGTTGAAAACTCCTAGCGGGAGGAGCTTCTTGTCATCCTGACACCACACCTTCTCATCTTTCGGAGTCCAAGCAAAGGGTTCTCGAGAGAGGGTTGAGACTGTATCAAATGCTAGCGGGTACATTCTTCCATCACTGAAGACATTGTTCGTAATAATCGTCAGGTAGCCCTTCGGTTTCATGACTTTGTAGACTTCGTCGAACGTACGTTTCAAAGCACCCAAGAAATCATGATAATCTTCTATGTTGCCGATCTCGTTAGGATTATCACTATAAGCGGTGTCTAGTCCTTTCTCGGCGCGACCCTTTTGTCGCATATGGCTCTTTCTCAGTTGGTTCCAGTATGGCGGCGAGGTGATGCAATAATCGGCCAGAGGGAAACCTTTCTCTCTCCAAATCTTCGATAACCTTGCTGAATCGGCCGTAATGATCCTGGCCCAGGACGATTTGCTCTCTGTCGCTTCTTTATGCGCCATTCTTCGAGCTAGTGCATCTTGGACTCGCTCCTTCGATATGTTGGCATACTTTATGACAATCTCAAATCCTATTCCTGAGCGCCCCGTTTCCAGTGCCGCAACTATGGTGCTTCCGGTTCCGACAAAGGGATCGACTACTATCTCGCCCTTCTTGGTGAAGAAGGAAACAAATTCCCTAACTAGGGATTCAGGAAAAGAGGCAGGATGTCGAATCTTCTGGTCTCCCCTAGGCTCAGGCCTGTGGACGAACCATGATTTTGTGAACTTGATCCAGTCCCTTCCGGAAAGCTCGTTCATTTTGTTCCTGCGAGTCACTTGCGCTAATGCTTGGCGATGAACAGTCTCAGTCTCCATCACAGTCCCCCTTGCAGAGAATACGTCAGGGTAAAGAAGCACCGTACTTATGAAAGCACGCCAAACAGACATCTGACAGGAAGAATTGATCCGTGTCCGTCCCTATGCTACGAAAGTTTACCCACGAAGGTCGGTTGAGGATCGCACACCAGATTTCAGACCGTATTGTCGAGAAATATGGGAACGATATTCTGGCTGCTTATGTCTGCGGCTCAACATCAAAAAAACTCGACCGTCCTTTTTCCGATTTAGAACTGATTGTCGTAGTCCGTGATGGTATCGAGGTTCCCATGAAGTATTATCTTGGCAACGGCCTCATCATACAGATCGATTACCTACAATCTTCTAGTTTTCTTAGAGCCGCCGAGCGTTTTACTGACAACTGGCACATGGAGGGTGACCAGTACCGGAATAGGATCGAGCTCTTCGAGCGAGGCAGGTGGTTCAGTTCGCTCGACAAAGCGGTTTCGAAGAACGAGAAAGCCGACCCAAGAGAAGTGATCAGGAAGGCGTTCTTGATGATGACCGAGTCGAGGGCCGTTCTCAAGAATGCAGTGTTGGCAAACGACAAGATCGGAATTCTTTCTAGTTCACGAGTGTTCGCAGAAGATGCTGCACGAATAATCTTCCTCGTGAACCGCACTTATGTCACTACTACGAGCTGGTTCTGGAAGATGGCGTTCGAAGCGGCTAGGAAACCGAAGGACTTTCGAGTTCTCATCGAGAAGATTTGTGGATTCACACCAGGGACAATTAGAGAAGTCGTTAAGGCCTCAGAGAAGCTCTACGGCGAAATATGCGAGTTCGTTGGTGCTAAGGGGGTCAAGATAGAACGCGATGATTTGTGGGTCTGAGCCTACTACGACTCCTGAATCATAAAAACAGAGTCTACATCGCCAGCCACTCAGCGTTCCTTGATTCCCATGCTTTGTTGAGATGGATTACATGGTTCTGTCAGGTCTTTGATTGTTTGAGGACTTGCTCTCATCGACTCCGGGGATTACCGTCGTCGTCGGGTTCCCCTTCACTGCTTCACCTGAGAGCCCTTGCGCCTCAGAGGCACGTAGCCTCGTTTCGGCAGTGAACGGTCGAACCTCAACCGCCCCCTCACGCCCATACCGTGGTAGCCTGGCCCATTGCCCAGCAGGGATTTTACGGTGGCCAACCAACCATCCATCCCAGTTCAGGCCTGTCGCGTGGTCGGATTCACTCCCCCAACCCATCGTGACAGGCTCATACGACGACCGCCTAACGCGTAATGAGTCATTCTTCGAACATAAGTTAGAGATGACTGAAGCTACACCAAACCAGCAACCGAAGAGTTGACGGTGCCGGTTACATCATTCCATTATCCGGCCGAGATTCCATGCGACAAGAGATTCCGGCGTTGGCCACTAGGAGACGCGCTCATCCAGGTAGAACGGTCCATTCAATGGTGGATGAGGAGCTACGAGTCTCCACTCACAAAAGCATCATCAAGACGCTGGGACGCCAGTACACCGACGCTGCTCAGTTTTTCGTAGAGCTCGTAGTCAATTCATGGATGTGGGGTGAAGCCACCAAGGTCGAGATTAGGGTTCCCGAGAGTGGATCTGCTATCGAGTATGAGGAATGGGGTAATGGCATGGACCTCACTGGGTTGCGAGAATTCCTCACAAAGGGGAAGTTGACTGACGAGGGTTTCTCGCCCAAGTACAAGCGTCCAATACGAGAATCGTACGGTATGGGGAGTCTCGCTTGGCTGACCGTTGGTAAGGATTTGGAGCTTCAAGTTCACAAGGGCCGGTTCGACCGCACGATTACTCTTACCGAGAACCTCATCGACAAACACTGGGACGCTACAGACCAATCGACGTGGAGACCACTCCGACTCATTCAAGCGCCTCTGGATCATGATGGTTTGAGAATCCGGATACGCTCACTCACCAAGAAACCGGATCCAGTAGACGTCCGGAGAGCTCTACTAGCCCGGGCCAATGTTCTCACCCTCCGAGGCTATGGACCATTCGAAGTCTCGGTCAACGGAGAACAAGTGAAACCTGAAGAGTTGAGAGGCTCGACACTGCTCCCAGTTAGCATTGCAACGGAATATGGAAAGATAACAGGGGAGATTATGATAATGCCGATATCAAAGGTCAGAGCCGGAATATCCGAGGCAGGAATAAGCGTCCAGCAGAAACACATCACCTGTCTACAGCACCAGTTCTTCGGTCTAGACCAGTACCGGACTCACGGACTGTCCCGGATCCAAGGTTGGGTCAACGCTGACTTCCTTCGACGACTGCCCGGAGGGAACGAGTTCGAACATGACAGCGCACAGTGGCGCGTTTTCGAGAAGGCAATGCGAGGCTTCGTGAGGAACAAGGTCTACAAGTTTCTCAGACAGACAGCTAGCCGGAGAGAGCTGAGAAGCATCCAGTATCTTAATCGAGAAATTGCTGAGAGGCTTCGTCGAAGTCTTCGGAGAAACGTTCAGATTCTCTCCAAGGCAATGCTGAATCCAAGAGTAACTCCAAAGATCAACATCGTACCAGGCAAGACGAGGAAGGAAATCGTTCTTGGAGAGAAGAAGCACAGGAGGGGAAAGAGACATAGTCGAGAAGCTACCCGGAGTATTATCCATCTCAAGGACCAGATCCTAGCCTTCGATGTCGCACACGGTGGAGACCGGGGCCAGGCATATGTTGAAACTGACAAGAGTGGCATCCGGACCGTCTATGTGAACATGGATCATCCCATGTGGTACGTTGAAGCAGGCATGACTCCGACGAAGCTCCGCTACTGTATCAGACAGATACTTGAGAGGTCTATTGCGGAAGAGATTCTCCCAGTGAGCCCTTCCACACCTGAAGAGACATTCTCTACTCTCGACGCATTATACAACGATGCTCTAGCATAGAACTTCGAAGTCTCAATGTCAATGCAAGTTTTTCATTCAGGTCAATTACAGTCGATTCAGGGATATCGTGCCCCCCACTCGTCCACCTAGGGGCTTCACCGCGGATCTTCGTCGACTGAATAGCTGGCCTTCCATGGTAGGAAGCCCTTGGAGACAGCCCTACCTTGCAGAGCTTACTTTTGGTGAGATGTTCCGTCTCGTTAACAGCCTCGTCTCAGGTCGTAAACTGAGGATACTCGAGGTGGGCTGTGGAAGAGGGTATCTCAGCCTAGAACTAGCGCGGAGAGGCCACGACTTGCTTGGTATCGATATCAATGGAGAAACGATCAAGATTGCAAAGCAAACGATGAGCACCGATCCTTACGGTTTGGAACGTGGAAGGCTGGAGTACCAAGTTTCAGATTTTCGCGCCTGGAATGGCGCAGACAGGAAGTTTGACCTCGTAACCTTCAACCGCTCTCTTCATCATATTCCCCAACCTGCTAAGGTTCTCGAAAAGGTTCAGAGCCTTCTCGGTCCCAAGGGACAAGTAATCTGTGTCGAGTACGCTTACGATCAGTTCGACCGTCGGTCAGCCACTTGGTACTACCATATTCGAAGGATCTTGGAACAGGGAAGCTGGTTCAAATCCGACGAGAAGCTTTCTGGTAATCTTGGGGTCTCCGTAGCTCAAATCAAGGAAGAATGGCAAGCATCAGGAAGAAAGGCCCATCTCAACCGATTCAAGGAAATGTATGGACCTCTAAGAAGCCTGTTCGAAGAGAAACACTTGTCGTGGGAGCCCTATATTTTCTGGGACATCATAATGGACATGCGAATTCCATCTACAGATACCGAGATGGCTTTCGCGCGTTGTCTGATGGCTATGGAGAAGGCGCTTATCGATAGACGGGCGATAAATCCGGTCTTGTTCTGTTTCAGCGGCGAAAACGCCAAGGACTAGTGAGTCTAGGGTCGGGTCCTGGGCGAATCATCTCTCACGATGAGGAAGTTTCCTTGAGAGTAGTCGATATATCCGGAGACCCGAAGTCAAACAGGAAGTAGAGGGGCTGGTCTATGTTCTCTGAAGCTGAAACTCAATATTTGAAATCTCAACGCTTGGCTAGGATCGCAACAAACAGTATCTAGTAAGCGTCAGCCTGACGTTGTGCCCGTTGGGTTTGAATTCGATGGAAAATACTTCTGGGTAGGAAGCTACAGCCAAGATATTTTCCACCGGACGCTGAAATATCATAACGTGAAGAATGGCAACAAGCTTGTCGCTCTGACAATTGATGACTTCGAGTCTATCGATCCCTGGAAGCCAAGGGCAGTCAAAGTTTACGGTACAGCAGATCTCTTAGATCATCAAGGTAGATTTGGTCCCGGCAAATATCTTCGAGTTACCCCGAAGATTTCTTGGAGCTTTGGAATACCAGGTCTCAAGTCTGAAGGCCCCGGTTGGGGTCGAGTCAAGACGGTACACCGCTAGCCCAGTTAAGTAGCTGAGTCGAGCAAGGAACGCCCGCTCGCGGGTCTCAAGCCATTAGTGATTCTGTTCAAAAAAAAAAAAAAATAGGGAGTTTGATTGAGTCTGAGTCATTCTCCTAGGCTCCTGTTAAGGGTACGACCAACACTCGGAGACAGGTTGTTGTTGACGAGAGGCTGCCTGTGCCTATCACATGGACACTGACGCTTGTAGGGCTGCTCCATCCTGTTGAGACCGTGTTACTGCCGCTGAGGCCTGGAGCCGCGACGACTATTGTTGCTGCCGGAGTAGTTCCTGCTCCTTGGTAGGATAGGGTCACTGTGATGTGGCTGCTGTCGATGATGTTGAAGCCTGTGACTGTTACATTGGCGATGGTGCTTGTAGCTCTGAAAGAAGTGAAGGTCCCGTTACTGCTTGGGTCCCAGCCTAGTGGCCCGGCCCCCCTCAAGCCGAGCCACTGTCCATTGTAAGTAGTGAGACCGTTCTGGTTCGATGAAGTGCTAGGAGCGGCCGAGGCGCTGGCTAGAACGTATACGGCCGTACCAGCGCCTAGTCCAACTAGTAGTATGACTAGTACCAGTGAGCGTGTAGAGAAGCTCTTTCTTGTTGCTTGTTGGGTTTCTATCTGTGACATTTTCCTCGACATACAGTCCTAGCGGGATGAAGATGGTTGTTCTCCTAGGAATCCGCTTAAATCCTCAAAAACTCGCTAATCCCTATTGGTCTTTTTCACAAGTAGACCGAGTCTAGAACCATGTCTTCTATCGACGATCCCATCCTAAAGGAACTGCTCACCGCGTTGAAGGAGGATACTCAACTAATGGCCTCAGACCTTCTGAGTGTCATAACTACACAAGCCCTCATCGCGGTCTTTGCTCTCTTCCTAGCGATAGCATCCCTGGCGAGGATAATTCTCTTCGAGCAGAGCCCCTTCAGAATGGGAGGACCGGGGCCTGTCCCTGGACTGTTCGAGACAGCTCTGACCTTCGTTCTCTTTGCTATGTCCGTTGTCTCCATCTACAACCTGCTGCGACTACGCGAAAGATACGCCCGACTTCAAGCTCTCGCTGAAAAGCTCGGCCGATAGCCGTTGCCGCTGTCTCCCGACACCAAGAAGGAAGCGGAGAAGAGACTTACCGTATTGAAGATGATAGAGCTCTTTGCGGACAAATGCGCAAAAAGCACGCTGTTAAATGGACCCTTCGGTGGAGACGATAGAGCCTTCGATCGCCTCCTCGGACCCGCAGGCATTTTGACGCGAACATCCCTGGTCAGGGCAACGACGGATGGCAGAGTAACATATTACGGTCGTACAGAAGCGGGAAAAATCTACCAGCAGGTCTTGGATACTGAACTGAACTTTCTAGACCCCTACACGGGAGGAGAGGTCTGGAAGAAATAATGAAGGATCTTAGGCTGACGAGGCTTGGAGGCTACGCTGTTGCTCGCGAGAAAAAAAACGGTGGTAGAAGGTTGACTTTCTTGGCGTGTTACTTTTTGGCGTAGATCTTGCCGGTGCTTTCGCCGGTAGACATGTTGCCCTGGCCTTCGACCCAGCCGGTCGAGTTGTTCAGCCAGGCTAGTTTAGGTGACTGGGTCATGAAGTGTAGTTCTCCTTCCCAGGTGCCCGTTTGTGGACTGCTCATGCGACCTTTGCCGCCTCCCCAGACTACTACCATGTCTCCGTCTTTGGTGTTGTGGATGGATTTTAGCTGCCACTCATTGGTTCCGTCTGTCTTCAGGCTGACGCTGACGGTGTCGATGTGTCCGGCGTGATATTTGCCGCTGACCTCTCCGTGATCATTCATCTCTAACTGAATGCCGTTGGGGCCGATGTCTTTGATAGTAGTGCTGTTGTTCTTGGCTTTGAATTCGAACAGAAGTTCGCCTTTCATTTTTTGTGTTTGTGCTTGCATTTTTGTTCTTCTAACCCGCGACCCTAGTCGAGGCTATATCAACGTTCCCGACAGGGATCGCATTCGCTACCCAAGCAAGGTTTTCCACCTTTGACCAAACGACTCCGAAACACAATGGAAAGAAGAGCCGTCTCGGCAACCGTAAGGAAATTCGAAGCCGGTGACGTCGAACAGGTTCTAGAACTGGCGCAGAAATACGCTTCTTGGGATGTAACACCCACAAAGGCGGACATAGAGGGATTTCATTCCGCCAGTCCAGAGTTTTTCCTTGTAGCGGAGGATGACAAGAAAATCGTCGGGTTCATCTATGGAAGAGAATCCAATCCTCCCGCAGAAGTCCTCGACAAATGGAATTCTAGAAAGGTTGCATCAATCGAGACGCTCGCAGTGGACAAAAATTATAGGCGGCGGGGAATTGCCACCTCACTGTTGGCCACACTTTTCGAAGCGTTCAAACAGAAAAAGATAGATCTGGTGACCCTATCCGTTCCGGCCGTGGAGATAGGAGCGATGAAGCTCTATGGAAAAATGGGGTTTGACCCTAGGGCCCAGTTTCTTTGGAAGAGACTCGATTCGTAGCTATTGAGCCGGTGCAGTCTGCATTGACGCCTCAGGATGCTGTCCCTGAGAGAACATTGCCATGGCCTGCTTCTGTTTCTCATCCCTCTCTGCCTTGCTCATCTTGATCTGCTCTGACAGTGACCAGTGGTGACCAAACGGGTCGGTAAGCTGACCGTAGCGTTCGCCCCAGAACATATTGTCCAACGGCATAGTTACCTTGGCACCGGCATCGACGGCTTGATGCCACAACTTGTCAACATTTTTCACATAGACCTGCAGAGTGACTGAGCTGTTACCTAGAACATCCGGCGATTGCGAGCTAGCCCCCGGAAACACGTCTGACATCATCACGATCGAATCTCCGATCCGAATTTGAGCATGCATTAGCTTCCCGTCGGGGGTAGGTTCACGCACGATCTCCTTCGCTCCAAAGGCTTTCTTGTACCAGTCGATAGCCGCAGCGGCTCCATTAATCGACAGGTAAGGAGTTACCGTTCGGAAGCCTTTCGGAATCGGATCAATCTTAGCTCTTTTGGGTTTAGATTTCTTTGCTTGTTTGGATTTCCTGGCCATATGATAATCCTCGATACGGGTCGCCCAAATGTCGCCCATAAAAGAAGTTCGGTCGATTGATTGGAAATGGGCTCAATTTAGCCCGCTTGGCGTTCGAAAACCGGGCAGCAAGATGCTCGAGGTCGTGGATGCGAACTCTCCCTGGGCCGCTATTCTGTTGTCTGGGCATCTTTTTCATGACTCACGCTTCTGTAAGAATCGATAACCGGTGTCTTGCAATCGAACCGGTCATGGTTGAGCAGCCCCGGACTACGGTCCAGCTTATTGCTATAGACATCTGCGGAGATCTCCGGTCGACGAACTGCTATAGGTGGATTGAGAGAGCAGGGCTATGCTTAATGCGGTCGGAAAGAGCTAGCATGCCGCGGACGCCCGGATGAGCAAGCCTCTCGACAACCCGCTCTCGGATCAAGGAGCGAATCCGTCCTCGGATGCGCCGGGAGAGGCAAACGTGATTGAGGAAGGAGTGTTGCCCGAGATTCTTCGAGGCCGGATGT
>Ga0209761_1000345_pt1 | contig 27579 bp, 32 predicted proteins | sample GraSoi013_1_40cm_4_FD_185818 | JGI IMG/M metagenome (GOLD analysis project Ga0209761, IMG submission 185818) | Grasslands soil microbial communities from the Angelo Coastal Reserve, California, USA - Sample 09_25_2013_1_40cm (SPAdes) (version 2) | ecosystem: Environmental > Terrestrial > Soil >... | reverse complement strand
GCGTCTCGAGGCGCGCGCGCGGCAGCCAGCGAGAGCGCACGCGCGAACTCGCGCAGGTAGAGCGCGTCCTGCACGGCGTAGAACTGGAAGCTCTCACGGGGAAGCGACCCATCGGTGAGCCCGCGCAGGAAGGGATGGCGAAGGATCGCCGCGTAGATCGGCTCGATCCCACGCCACAACTCATCGGTGAAGGCCATGGCCGTATGATACGGCACGGGGAGGACCGACCATGCTGGAGCTGGGACTCAAGGGCAAGGTGGCGATCGTGACGGGAGGCAGCGAAGGGCTCGGCCGAGCGACGGCCGAGCGGTTTGCGCGCGAGGGCGTGAGGGTCGCGATCTGTGCGAGGCGCAAGGACGTGCTGGAGCAGACGGCCGAGGCCATCCGCCGCGCAACCGGCGGCGAGATCCTGGCGCAGCCGGCGGACGTCACCCGCCCCGACGAGGTGGAGGGGTTCGTGCGCGCGGTGGTCGGCCGCTTCGGTGGCGTGGACATCCTCGTCAACAACGCAGGGACCTCGGCCGCGGCCGGTTTCGAGAAGGTGGACGACGCCACATGGCAGACCGACTTCGACCTGAAGCTGATGGCCGCGGTGCGCTTCTGCCGGCTGGTCATCCCGATCATGAAGCAGCGCGGCGGCGGGCGCATCGTCAACGTGACGACGGTCGGGGGCAAGGCCCCGCGGCCCCAGGCGCTGCCGACCAGCGTGACCCGGGCCGCCGGGATCAACCTGACCAAGTCGCTGGCCCTCGAGTACGCGGCCGACCGCATTCTCGTCAACACCGTGTGTCTCGGCATCGCCAAGAGCGCCCAGCTCGCCCGGCGGGCCAAGGACGGTGACCTCGACACCCACTGGCGGGAGCTGGGCAAGCGCGTCCCGGTTGGGCGGCTGGGCGAGCCCGAGGAGTTCGCCGACCTGGTGGCTTTCCTCGTGTCCGAGCGGGCCGGCTACATCACGGGCAGCGCGGTAAACTTCGACGGCGGGGCGTCGGCGGTCGTTTAACAGCGACCGTCGAGGGCTTTTCACAACGGCGACGTTGCGGGGTCTTACGGGTCAATGGGTCAACAGCCTTTCGAGACCATCCTGGAAGCTCATCATGCGGAGATCTATCGGTACCTCCGCCGGGTCACCTCGCGCGCCGCCGAAGCCGACGACCTTTCCCAGGAAACCTTCCTGCGCGCCTATCGCGCGTATCGGGCCCTGCCGTCGGACGCGAACGTGAGGGCCTGGCTGTTCACCATCGCCACCAACCTCGCCCGGAACCACTTCCGCTCCGAGGGGCGTCGAAGCCGCGCCCATGCCGCGGTCATCGTCTCCCGGAGCGCTCTCGATGACGGGGCCGGGCCCGAGGGCGAAACACTCTTCAACGAGACGCGGGCACGCGTCGAAGCGGTGGTGGAGCGGCTGCCGCTTCGCCAGCGCCTGGCCTTCATATTGAGGAAAATCCACGACGTCGACTACGAAGTCATTGCGCGTAGCCTGGACTGTTCGGCGGAGACGGCGCGGGCCCACGTGTTTCAGGCCCTCCGCAAGATCCGCCAGAGCCTGGGCGAATCGCAGCAGATGGAGATCCAGCGATGAACCAACCGCGCGTGTGCTCCAATATCGAGCCCGACATCGTCGCCAGCGCCAGCGGCGACTCCGATCCCGTCACCGACGAGCGCGTGCAGCGGCACATCGACCGCTGCCCCCCCTGCGCCGGCGAATACCAGCGGTACCGAGCTATCGAGGGTGTCGTGGGGGCGATCCGGCGAGTTCCGATCCCCACGGTAGCCGTCGGACGGGCGCGAAAGCGCCTCGAGGCGAGCCTCCAGGGACTTCGACACCGCACCATCGCGTACCGCATCTTCCCCTCCCCGCTGGGCCAGATCCTGATCGGACAATCGGAGCAGGGCGTCTCGCTGGTCGAGTACCTGGGTTCGCGCGGGGACGTTCGACATTCGCGGCTCGCCCACATGCGCGGCGTGGAGGCCGTCGAGGATGGCGCCGAGGTCGAGGCGCGCTACCGGGAGCTGATGGAGTATCTCGAGGGCAAGCGCACGCGGCTCGAATGGCCACTCGATCTCCGGCTCGTCCGCAGCGACTTCCACCGACACGTGCTCTCCGCCACCTCGGAAATCCCGTACGGCGCCGTGACGTCGTACGCCGGCCTCGCCTGCCAGGTCGGGAAGCCCACAGCCGCTCGGGCAGTGGCGCAAGCGCTCCGATGGAATCCGCTGCCGATCGTCATCCCCTGCCACCGCGTCATCGGGACGTCCGGCGCGCTCACCGGCTACGCCGGCGACAAGCTCGGGCTCAAGCAACAGCTCCTCAGCACCGAGGGCGTTCGCACGCAGAAAACGACCATCCCGCGAAATTCCATGTACGTCTCCTTCCCCGGCGAGACGTTCTACTGCCTGCCGTCGTGCTCCTGGATTCCCACGTCCGAGCATCCGCATCGCTTGATCTTCTTCGGAACACGGGACCGGGCAGAAGCGTCCGGCCGAACGGCCTGCGGCGACTGCCGCCCCGATCTCCACCCGCTCACGAACTAGCTCGACGATTTCACGCCGGCCTCCGCCCGGGGTTCTCCCAGGTGAGGAGGCAACCATGCTGGAGCTGCTGGCCGCTATCGCCATCGCGCTGCTTCCCTTCCTGGTCGTCGCCGGCCTGCTCGTCGTCGCCGAGCGCGTGCAACGTCGTCGCGAACGCGTCACGGCGCGCCAGGTCTCGATCACCGACGCCATTCACCAGGAGCTCGGCGCCGTCGTGGCGCCGACCGTCGAGAAGTCCCCGTGGGGGCCGTGGCGTGTCGTGATCCCCGTGCGCTTCGAGGATCCGGGCTTCGCCAGCCACGTCCTCGCCGTGGCGCACCGTGCGCTGGCTGGTTCGTCGGCATCGTTCCAGATCGTCCTGGTGCCGCAGGTGGTGGCGCGGGGGCAGCACTGATGGAGTACAACGAGTACGCCACTCAGGTGCTGATCAAGCAGCGTCATGCCGAGCTCATGGCGTCGGCGCACCGCGAAGCCGTGGCGCGGGCGGCAAGGTCGGAGAGAGCGCGGCGCCGGTCGCTCCGCGTCGCGCTCGGCACCGGCCTCATCCGCTGGGGCGCCTGGCTCCTGCGCGGGCGCTATCCAAGCACGTCATTGCCCTGAAGCCTGGAGATTGGCGGACGCCCGGGGCCCGGCGGAATGATCGGCCGGGCCTCGGGCCGGATGGAAGCGCTCAGAACGTGACGACGCTGCGCGCCACCTCGCCCCGCTCGAGCGCGGCGTACGCCTCGTTGATCTCCGTGAACGGATAGGTGCGCGTGAGCAGCTCGTCGAGCTTCAGCTTCCCGGCTCGGTAGAGCGCGATCAGCTTCGGGATGTCGATGGCGGGCCGGCTCGAGCCGTACACCGAACCGGTCAGCACCCGCTCCTCGTACACGAGCGACATCACCGGAACCGAAACCTCCATCGTCATCGGCGCGACGCCGACCACCACGCACACGCCGCGCTTGGCCAGGCAGTCGTAGGCCTGGCGCATCGTCTTCGGCAACCCGATGACCTCGAACGCGTAGTCGACGCCGCGGCCGCTCGTCAGCGCGCGCACCGCCGCGACGGGGTCGCCGTCGGACGCGTTGACGACGTGCGTCGCTCCGAACTCGCGCGCGTACTCGAGCTTCTTCGGCACCAGATCGACGGCGATGATCTTCTCGGCGCCGGCGATGGCAGCGCCCTGAACCGCGTTGAGCCCGACGCCTCCGGCGCCGAAGACGACGACGCTGGCACCCGGCTTCACCCTGGCGCAATTGACGACCGCGCCGTAGCCGGTGATGACCGCGCAGCCGAGCAACGCGGCCTTGTCGAGCGGCAGATCGTCGGGGATCTTGAGCACGGCCTTCTCCGGCACGACCGAGTATTCCGAGAACGTGGACACGCCGGCAAAGTGCTTGATCTCGCGCCCGCTCAGCGAGAAGCGCGTGGTGCCGTCGAGGAAGCGCCCGGTCATGCGCACCTGCGAGCCGGCATTGCACAGCGCGGGCCGGCCATCGCTGCAGAACTCGCAGACGCCGCACGACAGCCGCCACAGCGGGATCACGTGATCGCCGGGCTGGAGCGACGTGACCCCGGGGCCGACGTCGGCCACGACGCCGGCGCCCTCGTGGCCGAGGATGGCGGGCAACGAGGCCACCAGGTGTCCGGTCATCGCGTGCAGATCGCTGTGGCACACGCCGCCGGCCGCCATGCGGATCAAGACCTCGCCGGCTTGCGGGGCCGCCACGTCCACGTCACACAGCTCCAGGCGCTTGCCGACCTCGAAGAGCACTGCGGCCTTGGCTTTCATCTGAGATCCCCCTTTTGCATGTCGACCAACCAACGGCTGACGGCGTCCGCGAAGGCCGCCGGATCGTCCAGGATCACGTGATGCCACGCGTCTTTCACTTCGACGAAGCTTCCCTGCTGCAGAACGGCGGTCACGCGCTCGCCGGCCTCGCGTGGCATGACGACGCTGCTCTCGCCCCGGATGACGAGGGCCGGGCACCGGAGGCGAGACAGAAACGACCAGGGGTCGAGCGGAGGGTGGAGGAATACGTGGCGATCGAAGGCGAACGTGAACGCGCCATCTCTCTCGACGATCCCAGTCTCAGCGAGGTGACGCAGGACACCCGCGGGCGCGCGTGTCTCCGGTGGCGTGAGGCGAAAACGCGCGCCCGCCTCGTCGAGGCTCGCGAATGCCGGCGCCGGGCGCTCGGCCATGACACGGGCCCGCTCGGACATGGCGTCGGTCCAGCCGGTGAGCATGTCGCCGATGACGAGCGCGCCGACGCGTTCGGTGTGACGCGCGGCGAGCATCGACCCGACGTACGCTCCCATCGAGTGCCCGACGACGATCGGCGCCCGCCAGCCGAGGACGTCGAGTCCGGCGATCACGTCGGCCACGTAGTCGACGAAGTGATAGGCGGGTAGCATCGCATGCCCACTGTGGCCATGACCCCGGAAGTCGAGTGCCACGATGTGGAAGGTGTCTTCCAGTAACGCGGCCATCCCGTCCCACCAGTGACTGTGAGCCGCCAGCGAGTGGAGCAGAAGCATCGCGGGCCGCTCTCGAGCGCCCCACTCCCACGCCGCGAGCCGCAAGCCGCGGGCCTCGATCGCTCGCGTGGCGCCGCACGTTCCGACGTTATTCATCGAATCTCGGCGTCATCACGTCGGTGGCAGCGGTCTTGCTCTCCGGAAAGCCTATGGCCTTGCCAGAACGGAAGCTCCAGCGAACGCTTCTCGACTGCGCTCTTCGTTGTCCATCCCGATCGGCGCGCGATGTCGACCCCGGCGCTGGCCGACCTCCGCGTGTTCGAGGCGCACCCCGAGAGCCGCTTCAGCATCGGCGGCGTGCTGACACGTGTCTCCCCGTTCCCCAGCTTCCAGGTTCTGAGCCATTCGCTTCTCACGTCAGCGTCGGACTCACTGCGTGGCTCCGGCGACGACGATCGCTTCTCGCCGGAGACGCTGCGCGCTCTCGGCCTGCCGAGGCAGTGACCTTACTCTAGCCGCCCCCGCTGCACCAGCGGCTCGAGCCGCGCGACGGCCAGCGCCGTCACCACGACGATCACGCTCAGGAGCCGCCACGACCACGCGTAGTCTCCGCTGGCCTGCAGCACCGCCCCGAACACGAGCGGCCCCACCAGCACGCCCGACCACGTGAAGACGACGGCGACGCCGGTCAGGAGCCCGGCGTACCGCGGGCCTCCGACCTCAGCAACGAGCGCGAAGTAGAGTCCGACCCAGCCGAACGCGCCGGCGCCGGCCAGGAACGCCAGCGGCGCCGCCAGCACGCTCGGCACGACGGCGCCGAGCGAGAACACGACGTACGCGAGGGCGCCGGTGAGCGCCGTGATGACCACGCCGGGCCGCCGCCGGCTGCGGAAGAAATGATCGCTGGCGAAGCCCCACCCGAGCCGCGCGAGCGTGCCGCCGAGCTGGGCCAGCGCGAGGAGCTGACCGGCTGCCACCGGCGACACGTCGAACGTCTCGCGGGCATAGAGCGCGAGGTACGCCAGAACCGACGCCTGGGCGAGCGAGAGCAGGAAGCCGGCCGCGAACACGACCTGCACGCCGCGACGGCGCATGACGACACCGAGCTCGCTGAAGCGCGGGCGCTCGACGGGTGCCCGAACGGCGATCAGCGAAGGCGGACGGTACGACACCATGACCGCGACGGCCGACGCGATCGAGAGCAGGCCCGCCACGACGAGGGCATCGCGCCAGCCCAGGCGAAGCGCGATCGGCGGCAGCAACAGCGAGCCGAGGATGCCGCCGATGGTCAGGCCCGTCTGCTTGATGCCCATCGCCATGCCGCGCTCGCGCGCGGGAAACCACTCGACGATCGCGCGTCCCGTCGCCGGATTCGCGACGCTGAAGCCGAAGCCGGCCACAACGAGGCAGCACAGCATGAAGGGCAACGAGCCGGTGAGCCCGGCGAGGGCCACCATCGCCCCCGTGAGCAGTTGACCGAGGCCGAGCGTCCTGCGGACACCGAGCAGATCGGTGAGCCAGCCCGCGGGCAGCGCCATCAGCACGCCACCCAGGTAGACGGCGGGAAGGAAGAACCCGACGTGGGCCCGTGAAAGACGGAGCGACTCGAGGAGGAACGGCGCCAGCGGCGCGACGGCGAGCGCCGACAACGCGCTCAGCGCGAAGGCCGCAGTCACCAGCGCGAGCGCGGCCCAGCGCGAGGTCAGGAGCGCGGGTCTCTCAGCCCAGCCCGGCCGCCTTGAGCGCGGAGTCGATCTGGGCCGGGAAGAATCCGACCAGCCGCTGATCGCCGATGAGGATCACGGGCAGCGACATGACGCCCATCTCGATCAGCTCCTGGCGAGCTTCCGGCGTGCGGCTGAGGTTCTTCTCCGTGTAGGCAATGCCCTTTCGCGATAGATACTCCATCGCCTTGTGGCAGCCCGTTCAGCCGACATTGCTGTAGACGGTCACTTGCGCCGCCATGCGTCCTCCTGGGACTCGGAGTGATCGGCGTTCACCGCCGATCCAGAGTGTACACTGCTCGCGGTGTCCACCGTGTCCGCTCGCGGCGCCGACCGTACCGTGGCCGGCACCCTCGACGTCGCCCGATCGACCGTCATCATCGTCGGCATCGGCGAGACGCTGATCCAGTTCGGCCTCACACCGGTCGTCGCCGTGATCCCCGGCCTCGGCAGCGCGCTCGGCGTCGGCGCCGCCGAGGCCGCCTGGATCCTGACCGTCTTCATCCTGGCGCTGGCCGGCACACTGCTCGTGTGCGGCCGCCTCGGCGATCTCGTGGGCCATCGCCAGATGTTCGGCGCCGGCACGCTCGTGTACGCGTTCGGCGCCATCCTCGGCGGACTCTCACCCGGTCTTGGGATGCTGCTCGTGGCCCGCGCGCTTCAGGGCGTCGGCGCCGCGATGGTGTCCGGCAACAACCTGGCCATTCTCACGGCCGCCGTCCCCACCGAGCAGCAGGGCCGCGCCATCGCGGTGGTCGCCACGACCGCGTCGGTCTTCGCCGTCGTCGGCGCCGGCTTCGGCACGCTGGTGCTCGCGCTCGGCGATTGGCCGCTGCTCTTCCTGGCTCCGGCCCCGCTGGCGCTGTGGGCGACGTGGCGCTCGCGCCGCCTGCCCGACACCACGCGGGGCACGCGAGGCGACGTGGACTGGCCGGGCGCCGCGCTCCTCGCCATCACGATCACCGTGGTCGCGATCGCGCTCAATCATCCGCACGGTACGACGACGTCGGACGTGATGCCCGTCTTCCACGTCGTCCTGCCCGTGATCGCGCTGGCCACCGCGGCGCTCTTCGTGCTGCTCGAGCGACGGCGGAGCGAGCCATTGATGGACTGGCGCCAGCTCCGCCATGGCGGCTTCGCCGCCGCCATCGGCGTCAACACGGTGCTCCACCTCACCATGATGGCCACGATGTACCTGGGGCCCGTCCTCGTCGTGCGCGGGTTGGGACGGTCGACGACCGCCGGAGGCATGCTCATGGTGATGGTGCAGACGAGCGCGATCGCCACGACGTTTCTGGGCGGCTGGCTCTACGATCGGACTCGCGCGCCCTGGCTACGCCCGGCCGCCGCTGGTGTTCTTGCCGCTGGCTTCGTGCTCTGGGGGCTGTCCGGCGTTGCCGGCTCCTACGCCGCGATGCTCGCCGTCGGGCTCTTCACCGGGCTCGGGACCGGCGTGCTGCTCGCCGTGAACAACACGGTCATCATGGGCGCTCTGCCCGATGATTTCCGCGGCGTGGCTTCGGGCATGCTCGAGACAACTCGCCACTTCGCCCACGCCTTCGGCGTCACGATTCCCACGGCGATCCTGAGCCTGGTCGTGACCGGGCTCGCGGGGGCCGGCGGCGACGCTGCCGCACTCCGCTGGGGCTTCTTCTGGTCGTGTCTCGGCATGGCGGCCGTTGCGGGGATGGGCGTCATGCTCGCCCTCGTCCCCGGAGGTGGCAAGACGGTCGCGTCGAGATGAGCCCCGAGCAGGAAAGCTACGTTCCGATCGTCCTCGCGGAGGCCGGGCCCATCGTCGGGATCGTGGAGGTCCACTCAGGAAGGAACTTCCGCGGCGCGCGAGATCGCCATGGGCGGAATCTCGCGCGCCGCATGATGCGTCGGTCAGCGCGGTGCGGCAGCCGCCCGCGTGTCCTTCGACTTCAGCTCGTTACGCACCGACTTCACGCCGGACACTCCGCGCGCGAGATCGGCGGCCCGGTTGCGAGCCCGCGCGTCGGGCACGCTGCCCTTCAGCGTGATCATCCCGGCGTCCGCGCGCACGTTGATGTCAGCCTCCCTGAGCATCGCGTCGGTCTCGAGCCGATTCTTCACCGACTGCTTGATGTCGCCGTCGCGCGCGTCCACGAGGCGCCGCTGGCCCTCGGGAACCACCTGCAGGACGTTGTTCACGCCACGCACGCCGTCGGTGCCACGCGCGATTTGCTCGGCGGCCAGTTTCTCCTCGACCGTCCTGACCTTGCCGCGCAGCGTGACGATGCGATCGTCGGTTTCCACCGTGACCGCCGTCGCCTTCACGCGCTTGTCGGCAAAGAGCCTTGCCTTGGTCTTCGACGTGAGCCAGCTATCCTTGACCGGCGACTGATCGGCCATCGCCAGGCCCGGTCCCCACACCATGCCGGCGATCGCCATGCAGATTGCAATGCGTTTCATGGTCCGCCTCCTCTCGTCAGCGACCACTGCGGCCAGACTTCTCAGGCCTGTCCATTCGCACGGGCTTGCTCTCGAGCTTGTCGGCCTTGTCGGCCCGCTCCACCGCTTCGCCCTTGTCCTTGTCGACCTTGTCCCGGCGATCCAGGCGCGCCACCTTCTTCTCCGCGCGCTCCACCTCGGCCCGGACGCGGCCGAGCTTGAGGCCAAGATCCTGGGCGATGCGTCCCCAGCCCTCACCGCCCGCTCGCTTGGCGAGAACCTGGTCGAGAGCGCGCTGCTGAGTCAGGCTCTTGTCCTGCTTCATCAGCTCCTGCGAGAACGCCAGGGCCACGGTCGCTTCACCGAAGCCGATCCGGCGATTCCGTAGATTCGTCACGACCGAGGGATCGACCTTGAACTGCTTCGCGATGGTGTCGGTGATCCGCTGCTGGCCTTCGGGTGACATCGCCTTGGCCGCATCGGCGTCGATGCCCTTCGCCTCGGTTTGCAGCCGCTCGGCGTGCTTCATCTCGCCCGGGTCGACCGGCCGCGACGGCTGCGCGGCGGCGACGCTGACGAACAGGAACGCGAGGGCCCCTGCCTGCGCTGCGAAGACCATGAAAGCCTCCCCGGCAGGCCTGCTCCTCGCCCACCAGGGTCCCCTCAAAGCAGCGCCTGTGCCAGGCGTTAACTTGCTGAAATCCTGAGATGTCACCCTGCCGAGGACGCCCTGTCAGTGACAAGGCGACGCGGCCGTCGCGGCGATGACATGCCGTGTTGGCGTTGACAGTCGCCGGGGAACCAAGTAGAGGACCGAAAACCGTGAGCTACCTAGACCGAGCCAGGGAGCTGAGGCCCCGCGTGGCCGCCGCGGCCGATCAGATCGACCGTGAGCGCCGGATCCCCGAGCCCCTGATTGACGCACTGCATGACGCGGGGTTCTTCCGACTCTTGTTGCCGCGGAGCTTCGACGGTGGCGAGCTCGATCCGGTGACCTTCACGCTGGTCATCGAAGAGATCGCCAGGGGTGACGCCAGCACGGCGTGGGTCCTCTGCCAGACGGCGGGCTGCTCGATGACCGCCGCGTACGTGCCGCCCGACGTCGCCCGCGACATCTTCGGCGATCGTCGCGCCGTCATGGCCTGGGGACCGGGACCCGGCTCACGCGCCGTCGTCGCCGACGGCGGCTATCGCGTGACCGGGACGTGGAGCTTTGCGAGCGGCGGCCGTCACGCCACGTGGTTCGGCGGCTATTGCCCGATCTACGAGGCCGACGGCGCCCCGCGCCGGCGCCCGGACGGCAGCCACGAGAGCCGGACCATGCTGTTTCCGGCCAGCCGCGCTCAGATGACCGACGTCTGGCGCGTCATCGGTCTGCGGGGAACCGCCAGCGATTCGTACTCGGTGAGCGATCTCTTCGTGCCGAAGGCGTACTCGATGGCGCGGGACGACGCGTCGGAGCGTCGCCAGCCGGGCGCGCTCTACTGCTTCCCCATCGTCAACCTGTTCGCCTCGGGCTTCGCCGGCGTCGCGCTCGCCATCGCCCGCGCCTGCCTCGACGACTTCGTGGCTCTGGCGCGTGACAAGACACCGCGCGGCATGAGCCGGACGCTGCGCGAGAGCGCCGCGGTCCAGGGCCAGGTGGGGCAATGTGAAGCGCGGCTCCGCTCGTCGCGCATGCTGCTACTGCAATCGCTCGAAACGATCTGGCGCGACGTGGGCAGTCAGGGGGTGCTGAGCCTCGACCAGCGCGTGACCATCCGCCTGGCGGCGACGAATGCCATCCAGAACGCGAAGGAGGTGGTCGACGTCGTCTATCACGCCGCCGGCGGGACGTCCGTCTTCCAGAGCCAGCCGTTCGAGCGTCGCTTCCGCGACATGCACACGGTGACCCAGCAACTGCAGGGCCGGCTGTCACACTTCGAGACGGTCGGTCAGCACCTCCTGGGGCTCGAGCCGGACACGACGTGGCTGTAGGCGCGACAGGGGCGGATCGGTCCGCCCCCGTCCACGACAGGCTTCAGGTCTACCGGGCAGCGATCTTGTGCCAGGTCGAGTTCGAGACTTCCGACGTCTGGACCTGCGGGGTGCCGTCGGCGACCTTCGCCACCGACTTCAGCACTTCGGGATAGGCGCCGCGCTGGTACGCGTCGGCATTTTCCCGCTTCTCCCAGAAGCTGATCGCCACCGCTTCGTTACCGCCATCCGCGGGCAGGAAGGTGATCTCGTCCTTGAAACCCTGCTGCTTCCGGAGGAGCGGAATCACGTCCTTCTCCATCGTCTCGGTGAACTGCGCCACACTGTTCGGCTTGAGATGCATTCGCACTGTTCGAGCAAACATGGAGACTCCTTCGCGGCTAAGCAGGGGGGGATTCAGAGGGTCTGACTTAGTTCAGACGGTCTAAAGAGATGAGCAACGGCCCACGTCGCGGCCAGCATGGGCGCATCGGGAGGCGTTGTCAACGACCTTACTCTAGCCAGCCCTGGCGACGATGAACAGGCGCCGGAACGGAAAGAGCGTGCGGCCGTCGGCCCGTCGCGGATACGCACGCGCGGCCAGCTCCGCGTAGCGCGCCTCGAAGCGGGAGCGGTCGGGCTCGTCGAGCGCGCCGAGCAGCGGCACGAGCCAGCTCCCCTTCACCCACTCCTTCACCGGATCGGCGCCCTGCAAAACTTGCAGATACTCGATCTCCCAGATGTCGAGCGCGGCCGTCCGCGAGGACAGGAGATCGAAGTAGAAGCTCGGCTCCGCCACCGGATTCGGCCGGAGCAACGGCTCGAGCGTTTCGCGCCATGGTCCGTTGCGGACCGCGTCCATGATCAGCGTGTGAGACGGCGCGCCGAAGTTCCGTGGGAGCTGAACGGCGAGGACGCCGCCCGGCTTGAGCCCCGACAGCAGCGCGGGAAAGACGCGATCGTGGTCGCCGAGCCAGTGGAGCGCGGCATTCGAGTAGATGACGTCGGCCGGGCGTGGCGGCCGCCACGTCGCCAGATCAGCCCGCTCCCAGGTGATCGCGGGAGCCGCGACGGCGGCCTTGGCGAGCATCTCCGCCGACTCGTCGATTCCCGTGATGCGCGCGTTCGGCCAGCGCGTCCGGAGGAGTTGCGTGACGTTGCCAGCCCCGGCGCCCAGATCGTAGACCTCTGCTGGATCTTCGACGTCGATGCGGTTCAGCAGATCGACGGCCGGTCGCAGCCGCTGCCCGGAGAACTTGAGGTACTGCGAAGGATCCCAGGGTGTCATTCGTGGACCTCGCTCAGGGCTCGCGCGAGATGCGCCGCACCCAGTAGAGGCGCGCCAGACGCATCACGCCGTCGGCCGGCACTCGCTGCAGCTTCACCGTCATCCCCTGCACGCCGCTCACCACGCCGTAGGTCTGGAACAGGCGGATGTGAAAGTCCTCGGGCGCGAAGCCGAGCGTCACGGCCACGTTCACGAACGGCTCCCGGCCCATGGCCCGGGCCAGATCGGGGTCCAGCCGCCCCGGAGCCGCCATCCATATATATAGCTCCCAGGCCGCCCCGGCCAGGATGACCCCGGCCAGGAAGGCGACGGTCCGGTGGCGCAGGTACCTCACGTGATCGAGACGAGGCCCCAGCGCTCGATCGTGCGGCGCTCGAGCGGCCGCAGCAGCAGGCGGTCGGTGAGCAGCCACAGGACGCCGATGACGATGATGCCGACCAGGATCGTGTCGCTCTGGAGGAAGTTGGCGCCGTTGTAGATGAGGAAGCCGAGGCCGGTGCTGGTCGCGATCATCTCGGCCGCGATCAGGGCGCGCCAGCCGAAGCCGATCGACATGCGGATACCGGTGACGACACTGGGCAGCGCCCCGGGGATCAGCACCTCCCAGATGACGTCGCGGCGCGACCCGCCCATCGTCAGCACGGCCTGCTCGAAGATGCGCGGCACGGCACGCACGCCGACCAGCGTGTTGAAGAAGACCAGGAAGAAGATCGTGTTGAACATGATGAAGGTGACGCTCGTCCAGCCCAGGCCGAACCACGTGATGGCCAGTGGCAGCCAGGCGATCCCGGACAGCGCGTTGAAGAACCCGACGATCGGCTCCACCACCGGCGCCAGCCGGCGATTGAGCGCGACGAGGACGCCGAGGCCGACGGCCAGCGGCACGCCCGCGACGATGCCGAGGAAGACGCGGCCGAGACTGGCCGCGATGTCGATCCACAGCGAGCCGTCGCTGGCCAGCTCGGTGGCGACCCGTATGACGTCGCCGGGCGGAGGCAGGAAGATCGGCTGAACGAACCCGAGCCGCGTCACCAGCCACCACACGGCGATCAGCACGGCGAACGGCAGGGCCCCGCGTGCGCCGGCCTTCACCGCTGGATCAGGCCCCAGCGAGCGATGGTCGCTTCCTCCAGCGGGCGCAGCAGGAAGTAATCGAGGACGAGCCAGAGCCCGCCGATGAGGGACATGCCGAGCATGATGCGCGCGGTGAGATGGAAGCTCTGGGCGCTGAAGATCATGAACCCCAGGCCGTTGGCGCCGACGAGCATCTCGGCGGCGATCAGCGCTCGCCAGCCATAGGCGAGTCCCAGCCGCAGGCCGGTGGCGATCGATGGCAGGGCGCCCGGCAGCACCACATCGCGGACGATGCGCCACCGGGACGCCCCGAGCGTCCGCAGCGCGTTCACGTAGAGCGGCGGCACGCTGCGCACGCCGAGCATCGCGTTGAAGATCACCGGAAACAGCAGCGTGTAGTTCACGGCCACCAGGATCGTCCGCTCGCTGAACCCGAACCACACCAGGAAGAGCGGCAGCCAGGCGATGCCCGAGACCGACTGGAAGAAGTTGAGCAGCGGATAGAAGAAGTCGGCGACCCGCCGGCTCATGCCGAGGAGCAGTCCCGCCGGCACGCCGACGACGAGCCCGAGCACCGCCGCGGTCAGGATCCGGCGCAGGCTCTCGGCGACGTACGTGGGGAGAATGCCCTTACGGACCAGCTCGCCGAAGGCGCTCACCACCGCCGTCGGCGGCGGCAGGAAATACGCCGGTACGGGCAGCGTCGCCGCCATCAGGCTCCAGGCGCCGAAGAAGCCGGCGAGGACGACGAGCCACGTCATCACGGCCTCGCGCCGGAGCATCACACCTCCTCTCTCACCAGCCGGAGCACGTGATCCTTGATCCGCGAGAACGCTGGATCGGACGTGAAGAGCGTCCACGTCCGCCTGGCCCGCGGGATGTCGATCGGCACGAGCGTCTTCACGCGGCCGGGGCGGCGCGAGAGCACGCAGCAGCGGTCGCCCAGGAACACGGCCTCCTCGACGTTGTGGGTGACGAACAGGATCGTCTTGCCGGTGGCCTGCGCGATCGTGTTCAGCTCTTCCTGGAGCGTGATGCGCGTCTGCGCATCCACGGCGGCGAACGGCTCGTCCATCAGCATGACCTCGGGATTCGCGGCCAGCGTGCGCGCCACCGCGACGCGTTGCTTCATCCCGCCCGAGAGCTCGTGAGGATATTTCGTCTCGAAGCCCTTGAGCCCGACCAGCTCGACGAAACGGCGGACGGTGGCGGCGCGCTCGCTCCGGTCCACCCGCTGGATCTCGAGGCCGTGGGCGATGTTCCGCTCGACCGTGCGCCAGGGCAGGATGGCGAACTCCTGGAAGACGACGCCGCGATCGGGGCCGGGGCCCTTCACCGGCCGGCCGTCCACCAGGACGGCGCCGCGCGTGGGCCTGAGCAAGCCGGCCAGGATGCCGAGCAGGGTGGATTTGCCGCACCCGCTCGGCCCGACCACCGTGAGGAACTCGCCCTGAGCCACGTCGAGGTCGAGGCCGTCGAGGGCCAGCACCCGCTCGCGCGTGAAGGGATTGACGTACTCGTGACCGAGCCCGGCGAGCACGATCTTGGCGGGCACGCGCTCAGGGCACCGTCTTGAGGTCCGCGAAGAGCTCCGGGTGCTCCTTCATCACCTTCTCGATGAACCGCGGCTCCATCCCCTGCTGCCACGGCAGCGCCGTGCGCAGCTTCTTCTGCTCGATGAGGATGCGGACGTTCTCCTCCCAGGCGGCGATCGTGTGCCGGGTGATGCGCGGATCGAACGTCAGGTTGCGGATGGCCGTCTTGGCCACGGGCAAGTCGAGCCCGGGGATCCAGCGCGTGGCGATCTCGGCGCCCTCGTCGAGGTGCTGGCGCGTGTACTGGGAGGCTTCGGCGAACGCCAGCACGAACCGCTCGACGAGCTGCGGGTCTTTGTCGATGATGTCGTTCCGGACGCTGATGTTGATGTAGTAGCCGACGTAGCCGCCACCGCGCGCGACGAGCTGGGCGTCGGGCACCTTGGCGCCGACCAGCGAGCCATACGGCTCCCAGACGGCGACGGCGTCCACGCTCCCGCCCTGGAGCGTCGAGACCGTGTTGCCGGGCATGACATTCAGCAGCGTCACGCGCTCGCGCGCGATCCCCTTCTTCTTCAGCGCCGCGCCCAGGTACTCGTCGGCGGTGCCGCCGACCGGCGTGCCCACGCGCTTGCCGGCGAGGTCCTCGAGCTTCGTGATGCCGCTGCCCTTGCGCGTCCACACGCTGACGGGCTCGTCGGAGTGCATCGTCGTGCGATCGCCCATCGAGCCCACGACGCCCTTGGCGGTCATCCCGCGCTCGACGGCCAGCGGAAAGTTGGAAAACGCGGCGCCGACGAGCTGAGCCTCGCCCGCCTGCAGCGCCTTCGACATCTCCTGGCCCGTGCTCAGGATCTTCAGCTTCACGTCGACGCCGTGCTTGAGGAAGATGCCCTTCTCGACGCCGACGAAGCTCGGCACGTGGTTCATGTTGCTGCCGATGGCTGCGGTGACCGTCGTGGGCGTCTGCGCGCGGGCGCCCGGCGCAACCACGACGACGGCGCCGGCGGCCATCGCGGCGAGGAAGGGCTTCATGCGGTCACCTCGCGAGGGGATCGGAGCGGAGCTGGAACTTCACGACCTTGCTCGTCGTTCCCTTGCCGCCTTCGACGTGGAACGGCGTCCGCGTGCTGTACGTCGCCCACAACCCCTTGCCTTTCCAGCCTGCACTCGGGTCGTCGATGCGCCCGTCCATCCACTTGGTGTAGAAGCCCATCGGATAGGGGACACGCAGGTTGACGAACTGGCCGTTCACGAGGGCGAGCAACGACTCGTTGGCGTTGCCGGTGGCGATCGGCACGTTCCTGCCGAGCCCGAACGTGTCGAACTGATCGACCCAGGTGTAGTAGCTGGCCTCGGCGCTGCCCGACTCGGTCACCTTTCTGAGCTGGGGCCCGGGAAACGGATAGAGCGTCCAGCCCTCGGGGCAGTGCTGTCCCGTGGCCGTCGGCCCGTTGAGTGGCCCCTGGCACTTGCGCCGGTCGAAGCTCGCGAGGTGTCCGCTGGAGAGCGGCGTCCAGGCGACACCGTTCCGATCGATGTCCATACCGCGCGGGCCGTACCCCGGCATCGGCGGCTCGAAGACTTCGGCCAGCGCGGTCGCCGGCGGATTCGATCCCGGGTTCAATCGAATGACGTAGCCGGGAAAGCCGAGCACCGAGCCCCAGATCGTTCCGTCGACCGGGCTGACCCCGACGCCGTAAAAGGCCGCGGCGACCCGCCTGTCCTTCGTGGGATCGACCGGCTGATTCGGCTCGACGTAGTCATCACGCTTGCCGTTCCCGTTGGTGTCGAGGACGAGCGCGGTCCATCCCTGCGACTTCGCCTCGTCACCGGTCTCCTCGAACGCCTTGCGGTTGAGCCAGCCGATGACGCCACTCTGCGGGCCGCCCGCGCTCGTCCACAGCGTGTTGTTGGCATCCTCGGCGAAGACCAGGTGGTGGGTCGGGAAGCACGTGCGGATCAGCGTGATCTTCCCGGTCTTCGGATCGTACATGGAGAGATGCCGGTTCGACGTCTCGATGGGCGTGAGCTTCGCCGACGGGTGCTCCGACCCCTTTTTGCAGAAGTCGGGATTGGCCGGCGCGCCGACGCGCGACGTGAACCAGACCCGTCCTTTCTCGTCGAGCATCGGGTTGTGCATGCTGCTCTGGCTGTCCCAGATCGGCTCGGGACCCCAGTACGGCGACGGGAGCATCGCGTTCTGCTTCGACGAGGGCGTCTTGGGATCGCGCACGAGCATCTTGACCTGCGTCGCCTTGTGCTTCACCGGATCGAGCACCGGGAAGAGGTCCGTACTCTCCTCGGTCGCGCCGTAGATCTGGCCGTTGGCGTTGACCCGCGGGTTGCGCTTGTCGGTGGAGACCTCGTCGTGCAGGTAGTCCTTGGGCCCGGCCCAGTCCCAGAGGGTGATGACGACGTTGCGCTCGACGCCCTGCGGCCGCGACGGCTGCGAGGCCGGCAGCTCACCGGCGGCGATCCGATCGGTCCAGTCGGCGAACTGCTTCAAGGCGCGCGAAGGATCGAGCCGGCCGAGATTGGTGGTCATCTGGATCATCGCCTGGCCGGACTGGATGCGGCGCTGCCACGCGTCGACGGAGGAATCGAACGAGCCCAGATCCTTGAGAATCGTGCGCGTCGCCTTGTTGCCGAGCTGATGACAGGTGTAGCAGCCGTTGGTCTTGACGACGTCCAGCCACTGAGCCTGGCTCTTCACGGCGGCGATGGGAAATTCGCTCTTGTCCGGGACCTCGAGCATCGAATACCAGTAGATCGCCGGATAGTATTCGGCCGCGGCCGCGGGGCTCGGCGCCGTCACCGCTCTCAGGTTGAGCACCTTGCCCGGCGAGGTGCGAATCTTGGGCGAGTCGATCAGTCCGTAGCCGCGCACCCAGACGTTGTAGCCGACCTTGGGAAGATCGGGCATGAGATAGCGGCCCTGGTCATCCGTCACGACGATCTTGGCGAACCTCGTGGGAAGGTCCGTCGTCTCCGCGATGACCCAGACGCCGGCTTCGGGTCCCTTCACGCTGGTGACGACGCCCCCGAGATCATTCGCCCCTGGTCGGATCGCCGGGTCGATGGTCTGCTGAGCGGTCGGCCGGCTCTGCCCGGTCGCCAACAGCACGACGATGACGAGCGCGACCACATTGACGCACACACCCCGTGTCGTCCTCATGTGCAGCGTCCTCCCGTCGACAGCGCCCACAGTCGGGAATTCGAGGTGCCGACTCGCGACGAGCGTGGAGTATACTCCGCCCACATTTCGTAGGAGGTGCTCGATGTTACGCCGACTGACATTCTTCGCCTTGTTGACGTTCGCGGTCGTGACAACCGCCTCGGCCCAGTCGCCGTCGATGCCAGGGATGCCGTCGATGCCGGCCGGCATGGTCATGCTCACGCCCGATGAGATGAAGTGGGGCGATGGCCCGGCAGCGTTGCCGCCCGGGCTGAAGATGGTGTTGCTCGAGGGCAACCCCGGACAGCCGGGACCGTTCACCCTCCGGTACAAGTTCCCCCCTAACTACAAAGTCCCGGCTCACACGCATCCCGCGGACGAGCACGTGACCGTCATCTCCGGAACGTTCTACGCCGGCCACGGTTCGAAGCTGAGCGAGGCGGAGAGCAAGGCGTTTCCGCCAGGCGGCTTCTTCATCGCGAGCGCCAAGACCCCGCACTTCGCCTGGTCGAAAGAAGAGACGGTCGTCCAGGTCCACGGCTTCGGCCCGTCCGGAATCACGTACGTCGATCCCGCCGACGATCCGCGGAAGAAGTAAGGAGGCTCGATCAAGACGTCCCTGCTGACGACCGTCCCCGAGATGATGGAGTGGGGCCTGCGGGGCCCCGCGCTGCCGCGGCGGCGCGCGTTCGGGATGCGCGTCGGCGCGATCGCGCTCTTCCTCGCGTCGTGGGCGCTCGTTGCGGGAGTCGTGGAGGCCCTCGGGCTCGTCAATCCGATCTTCCTGCCCGGGCCGTGGCTCGTCATCGGCAAGGTCGTGGAGCTCGCGTCGAACGGCCAGCTCTGGGCTCACGTGGGCGCCACGCTTCAGCGCGTCGCCCTGGGCTTCAGCTCCGGCGCCGTGCTCGCGCTCGCCGTCGGTCTGCCCGCCGGACACTTCCGTTCCGTCCGGCGTGCCGTCGAGCCGGTCGTCGAGCTGCTGCGCCCGATCCCGCCACTCGCAATGCTGCCGCTCTTCATCGTGTGGATCGGCATCGGCGAGGAGTCCAAGGTCGGCTTCATCACGTACGCGACGTTCTTCCCGATGTTCCTCACCACCGTCCACGCCGTCCGCCGGATCGATCCGCTCCTCGTGCGCGCGGCCCAGAGTCTCGGGGCCCGGCCGCGCCAGCTCTTCTTCCGCGTCCTGCTGCCAGCGGCGCTCCCCGAGATCCTCACGGGCATGCGCCTCGGGCTGGCGCTGTCGTTCTTCGTCATCGTGATCTCGGAGTTCATCGGCGCCGAGCACGGCCTCGGCTATCTGATCAACGACGGGCGCAACTTCTTCCTGGTCCCGCAGATGCTGGGCGCGGCCGTCGTGCTCGGCCTCCTCGGCTATGCCGGCAACGCGCTGGTCCGGCTGCTGGAGCGTCGCGCGCTCCGCTGGCAGCATCCCGCGTGAGCATCCAGGTCCAGGGCGTGTCGAAGTCGTTCACCGCCGGCGGCGCGAGGCACGCCGCGTTGACGGACGTCGACCTCGACGTGGCCGAGCGCGAGCTGATCTGTATCCTCGGGCCCTCGGGCTGCGGCAAGTCCACGCTCCTCAACATCGTCGCCGGCTTCCTCCCGCCGACGTCGGGCCGCGTGCTCGTCGACGGCCGGGCCATCAGCGGCCCCGGCGCCGACCGTGGCGTGGTCTTCCAGGAATACGTGCTCTTCCCGTGGCTCACGGTCGCCGGCAACGTGGCGTTCGGTCTCGAGCTGAAGGCCGTATCCTCCGACGAGCGGATGCGCATCGTCAGGCACTACCTCACGCTGGTCGGCCTCAACGCCCACGCCGACAAGTACCCGGTCCAGCTCTCGGGTGGGATGAAGCAGCGGGTGGCCATCGCGCGAGCGCTCGCCAACGATCCGGCGATCGTCCTGATGGACGAGCCGTTCGGCGCCCTCGACGCCCAGACCCGCGAGGTGCTCCAGGACGAGCTCTCGCGCATCCAGTCGGTCGAGCCCAAGACGATCCTGTTCGTGACGCACTCGATCCGCGAGGCCGTGTACCTCGCCGATCGCGTGGTCGTGATGACGTCGGCGCCGGGACGGATCAAGCAAGTGGTCCCGATCAAGCTCGGCGAGACGCGCGACCGCTTCGCCGCGGAGTTCACGCAGTACGAGAGCGAGCTCACGCGGCTCGTGAAGGAAGAAGTCGCCAAGGTGCACGAGTGATCGCGCTGCTTGCGACCCTGGCCGGCTGGGCGATCGTCACGTACGGCAACGCCGCCCTCGGCGTGGTGAATCCCGTGCTGCTGCCCACGCCGGGCGCCGTCGCCGCCGTCCTGGTGGACGCGATCCGCGACGGCAGCTTGCTGCGGCACGTGCTGACCTCGCTCGTGCGCGTCGCCGAGGGCTTCGGCCTCGCCGCGCTGGTGGCGCTCGTCGCCGGTCTGCTGGCCGGCATCTGCACGCCGGTGCGACTGCTGATCGAGCCGGTCATCGAGTTCGTGCGGCCCATCCCACCGCTGGCCTTTCTGCCCATGTTCCTGGTGTGGTTCGGCCTCGGGGAGACGTCGAAGGTCGCGTTCATCGGCTACACGACGGTCTTCCCGATGTTCGTGGGCATCGCGGCCAGCGTGCTGAGCGTCGACGTGATGCTGCTGCGCGCCGCGGCCAGCCTGGGCGCGCGCCGTCGTGAGCTGATCCGGCGCGTGGTCATCCCCGCCGCGCTGCCGGAGATCATCGTGGCGCTCCGCGTGGGCTTCGGCCTCGCGCTCTTCGTCATCGTCGGCGCCGAGTTCATGGGCGCCGACGCCGGGCTCGGCTATCTCATCATGGAGGGCCGCACGTTCTTCAATCCGGCCCAGATCGTCCTGGGGGCGCTGGTGCTCGGCCTCCTCGGGTCGCTCGTCAACTGGCTGCTGCTCGCCTTCGAGCGGCGGATCGTTCCTGCTCAGAAAGGAGCCTGACATGCCCCTGCTGCTCGCCGTCCTGATCGCGTTCCTGACTCTCGCCGCCGGTGATGTCTTCGCCCAGGCCAAGCTCGAGATGACCGAGGTCGACGCCTGGCTCGTCCGCGATCCCCAGATGTCCTCGCAGTTCGCGGTGGCCGACCAGATGGGATACTTCAAGGCCGAAGGGCTCAAGATCAACCCGCGCTGGTACATCGCGGGCACCGATCTCCCGTCCATGTGGGGCGCGGGCAACATTCACCTCGGCACCGCGACGGCCACCATGGTCGTGCCGATCGCCGCCTCCGGCCAGGCGATCTACAACATCGCGCCCCAGAGCGACATCGCCGGAGCGCAACAGATCATCCTCGGCAAGCGCGGCCAGGAGATCGTGCGCTCGCCGAAGGACCTCGAGAAGATCAAGATCGGGATGCCGAAAGGCGCGTCGGTGACGATGGCGCTGCAGGCCATGGCCAGGGACACCGGCGTCGACTTCAGCAAGCTGCAGTTCGTGAACCTGGCCCCGCCCGACTGCGTCACGGCGTTGGCCAAGGGCGACATCGACGCGATGGCGGGGTGGGCACCGTGGGTCTTCAACGCGGTCAAGCAGGCCGGCGGCAAGTTCTACTTCAGCGGCAACAAGAGCGCGATCCCCGGCAAGGAAGGCCAGGTCGACTGGATCCTCGTCCACGCCGGCGTCGTCGCCAGCGGCAAGATGCTGAAGGAGAATCCGAACACGCTGAAGGCCGTGCTGCGCGCGCTGGAGAAGGCCACCGACACCATCAACACCAACCGCGAGGCGGCCGTGAAGATCGTCGCCCGGGAGATGAAGCTCGACGAGGCGCTCGCGCGCGACATCATGGCGCTCAACATCTACTCGATGGAGACCAACGACAAGATCGTGCGGGGCATGGGCGACTTCATCGACTTCCTCTATTCGCTCGACCGCATCAAGCAGAAGTTCCCGCCCGAGCAGGTGCTCTACACGAAGCTGCTGGAAGAGGTCGATCCCAAGCTGGTGCGCTGGAAGTCGAAGACCGAGGTCAAATGATCCAGGGCGTTCACCTCGTCGGGAGCGTGCCGCTGGCCAGCGCGGAGGTCGTCTTCCGCACGGTCGCGGGCGAGATCGGCGATCGGCTCCGCCGCATTCCCGACGGGGAGACCGGCCCGCGCTCCGACTGGATCGTGTGGCAGCTCCCCGTCTTCACCTCCCAGCCCCAGCTCGAGGTGGTGCCGCCGGGACCGGATAGCTGGCGGCCGCTGCCACGCGTGCGCGTGGCCGAGGGCGTGCGGGCCGACAGCGTGATCTTCGAGGCGCTAGGCTACGCCGACGCGGCCATCGCCTCCTATCGCGTCTTCGCGCGCCTCAAGCGCGACGGCCACATCCCCGTGGCCTGCCGGTTCCAGGTGTGCCTGCCCACGCCGATCGCGCCGGTCACCGCGTTCGTGGTGCCCGATTACCAGGGCGTGCTGGAGCGTGCGTACGAGGAGCGATTGCTGCGCGAGCTCAGGCTCATCCTCCAGGAGGTCCCGCACGATCAGCTCGCCGTCCAGTGGGACACCAACTTCGAGTTCGCGATGCTGGAGGGCCTCTTTCCGGTCTGGTTCGAGGACGTGAAGGGCGGCATCCTCGAGCGCCTCCTGCGACTGTCGCGTCGGGTGCCGCCCGACGTCGAGCTCGGTTATCACCTCTGCTACGGCGACGTCCGGCATCGCCATTTCAAGGAGCCGGCGGACACCCGGAAGCTCGTCGACGTCGCCAACGTGCTGGCCGGCAGTCTGGGCCGCCCGCTCAACTGGATCCACCTGCCCGTTCCGCGCAATCGGGTCGACGAGGCGTATTACGCGCCGCTCGGCGAGCTTCGCCTGCGGGCCGAGACCGAGCTCTATCTCGGTCTCGTCCACCACACGGACGGCGTCGAGGGCACGAGACGCCGGATCGACGTCGCCGGCCGCTTCGCCTCGGGCTTCGGCATCGCGACCGAGTGCGGCTGGGGCCGGCGCGCGCCCGCGACCATCCCCGAGCTGTTGCGCATCCATCGAGAGCTCAGCACGCCGATCCAGCAGCCGGGCGGGCCGCGCCATCCCTTCGTGTGGCCCTCGGGCTTCGAGCGCATCCCGGACGAGGACTGGACGCGCCAGCCCGTCGACACGTTCGGGCTTCGCTACGACACGGTCGAGAACCACGGCTGGTACAAGAACCTCGATCCGACGGTGGAAGACCTGGCCCGGCACCTGACCGACGGCCAGCTCCTGATCGACTATTCGGGCGGCACGGGCATCCTGCTCGACCGGCTGAAGCTCCGCATCTTCGACCGTCAGGTCGGCGTGCTCATCGCCGACAGCTCGCCCAAGTTCCTCCGCGTCGCGCTCGACAAGTTCGGCGACGACGAGCGCGTCGCGCTGCGGCTGCTGCGCTGGCGCAAGGAGGACCGGCGGCTCGACTGGCTCGACGAGGCGGTCGGGCCCGAGCTGGCCGGCCGCGGCGCCGACGCCATCGCCTCCACCAACGCGATTCACCTGTATCTCGATCTCGAGGAGACGCTCGCCTCGTGGGCGCGCGTGCTGAAGCCGCGCGGGCGCGCCTTCGTGCAGTCGGGCAACATCCGCAACCCTCAGGCCAGGCCGAGCGACTGGATTTTGGACGAGACCGTGTGGGCCATCCACGAGATCGCCACCGGGCTCGTGCGCAACGATCCGCGTTACGCCGCCTACCGGCCACTGCTCGACGACGAGGCGCGGATGCAGGCCCACGTGGCCTGGCGTGACCGCGTGTTCCTTCCCGTGCGGCCGCTCGCGTACTACCTCCAGTCCCTGGAGGGCGCCGGGCTTGCGGTAGAAAGCGTGACGGCGCGCACCATCGAGGCGAGCGTCGACCACTGGTTCGAATTCCTGAGCGCCTATCACGAGGCCGTGCTCGGCTGGGTCGGCGGCTCGGTCAAGGTGGACGGCCGGGCGCCCACCGAGGACTCCGTGCGCGACCGGCTCGCGCTGATCCGCCACGCGATGGCCACCCTCTTCGGCGGCCGGCCCGACTTCCGCTGCTGCTGGACCTACATCAACGGCGTGAAGCGGTAGACGGGCCCAGAAGTGATATCCTCCGAATCAGTACGATGCTGAAGCGGTCGTCTCCGCTGAGGGTCGGTGGCGCAGTCGTCGCGCTGGTGTTTGCCGCGTACCTGGTGGGATTGTCTCCCCACCTGGTCCACCACCTCCTCGACCACGACCTCGCCCAGCTCGATTGTCCGTTCGCGATGGCGGCCGAGCGGCAGCATGCCTCGCCGGCCCCCGACATCGCGCCACTGCCGACGCCAGTCGCCACGTCAGGCGTCGCCGCAACGCCAGAACCAGCCCCGCGCGATCTGAGTCTTGCCCGGATCGACGCGCGGGGTCCGCCCGCCGCCTCCTAGCTTCCCGCTCGCTCCCCACGCTGTCATCGACCGGCGCGGCTGTGACGGACGCGGCTCGTCTACCGCGAACGCCACGCCGGCGGCCGTCGTGACCGCTCCAACTTTGCCCCTTACTCGATGGGAGGCGACTATGTACCGGTGTATCCGGGCGCTCATCCTGATCGTGGCCGTGCTCCTCGCGATGCCGGCCTCACCCGGCTTCGCTCAGACGTCGGCGCCAGCCTCGGAGATCGACCAGCTGAGGCAGGAGCTCCGAAGAATGCAGGAACGGTTGCAGAAGCTCGAGCAGGCACAGCCGGCACCGGCGCCGGTCGCCGCCCCCGCATCGCCGCTGATCCCGGTCGCACAGGTGCCACCGATGGCGCCGCGACCCGGCGAACGCGAAATCCAGCTCGACCGCGACCATCCCCTCGAGGTGTTCGGCCTGTCCAAGCCTGAGCTCGGTGGCGCCAGGATCTCAGGGTTCTTCGTCGGCTCGGCCAACTACAACTCGCGCCTCCAGATGGTTCCCGAGTTCGCCGGCAGCATCCCGGTGTCGTCCGAGCCCAACCGCGTCGATTTCCGCTTCGATAATTTCACCTTCGGCGTCTACAAGACGTTCGCGTCCTGGCTGTCGGCCGGCGCCAGTCTCGAGGTCGAGAACGCCGTTCACCGGCACGCCCATGGGTTCGATCCCGATTTCGGTTGCCCGGGTATGGACCGCTGCGTCGAGCAGTTCGGCAGCGAGGCCGGCACCACCGAGGTCAGCCTGCATCGGATGAACATCACGGGAATCGCCCCGCTCGGCAACGGCCTGGCGATCTCCTTCGGGCGCTTCGACACACCCTACGGCTACGAGCGTCACGACGCCGCGCTGAACTTCACGGCGACGACGTCCGAGCTCACGCGCTTCGGCAAACCGCAGAGCTACACCGGGTTCCAGGTGGCGTACGCCTTCGCACCCTGGCTCGACGTCACCGGCTGGATCGCCAATCAGTGGGAAAACGAGACGACCGAGAATGGGTTCCAGGACAACAATAGCGCCAAGAGCTTCGGAGGCCGGGTGGGAGTCACGCCGTTCCAGGGCGACCAATGGCTGAACTTCGGCATCGGCGGGTGGCTGGGCCCGGAGCGTGACGAGGACACCCGGCACAACCGCTGGATCATCGACGCCGACGTGACGTGGTCGCCAACGCCGCGGCTGGTCTTCATCGGCGAGCTCGTCTATGGCGGCGAGGCCAAGGTGTCGTTCCGCCGGCGCGGGATTCCGTACGCCGGCGCCTCCGTCGAGAACCGCGACGTCAACTGGTTCGCGCTCTACGCGCTCGCTCACTACGACGTCACGAGGTGGCTTGGTATGACGTTCCGCTATGGATACTTCGACGACTACCAGGGCTGGCGCACTGGTGTGGGCCAGACCCTCCAATCGTTCACGTTCACGCCGGCCGTGCACCTGTCACGGCTGATCCCCGAGCTCCGGCCGCTGGGTGTGACGTACGCGCGCACGCGGATGCCGCTCGACTGGGTCGACGTCCGGCTCGAGTACCGGCTGGATACGTCGGACAAGAACGTCTTCTCGAACGCCAAGCCCGGGATCCCGGTGACCAGCGCCGACAAGACAGCCCAACAGGTAACGTTGCAGTTCGTGGTGAACTACTAGAGGAGATGCGACGATGTTCGGCTTCTACCTGGGGAACCTGCCGCTGAGCGGCAAGGTCTTCTGCACGCTGTTCCTGGTCGGCATCGGGTGCGGCGCGATCGCCGCCTTCACTCAGGCCGCCACCGCCGTCGGAATCTCTCCGGCGGCGGTCGAGGCCAGTCTCACGCCCGACGTGCCAATGATGGGGATGCACCACGGCCAGATGAGCGCCGAGAAGGAGATCACACTCGGCGATGTCTCGGCCGCGGCGAAGGTGTGGATCCGCACACCGCTGCTGATCCAGACCAGCCATACGCACCTCTTCGGGCAAACGCTGATCGCCGGGCTGCTCGGGCTGATCTTCCTCTTCGCGTCGCTCCGGGAAGGAACGAAGGCGCTCATCGTGGCGATGCCATTCGTCGGCACGCTCATCGACATCGGCGGCATGTGGCTCACGCGGTTCGTCTGGCCGCCGCTGAGCGTGCTGGTGATCATCGGGGGCAGTCTGTTCGCGCTCGGCTACGTCCTGGTCACGTTCATCTCCCTGTGGCAACTGTGGCTTACCAAGGAGGCCCGTGCATGATCCAGGTCGTGCGCTACGTCGCCGTCGTCGTCGCGATGCTCACGCTCGTCGGCGTCGCCGCTGCTCACATCACGCCTCCGGTCGTTCTCGTCTCCGACCGCGACGTCCTGGCCGGTTCACTGGCCGGCGCCCAGCGGCTCTTCGTGCGCGAGGTCCGGCTCACGCCGGCCGAGCGCCAGGCCATCCAGAAGCAGACGGGCTGGACTCCCGAGGAGGACTTCTACCGCTTCTACATCGGGCGTGATGCCCAGGGCCGCCCGGTCGCCGCCGCGATTTTCCTGACCGACTACACCGTCCACGGCCCGGTGCGCGTGGCCGTGGCGCTCGGCCCCGACGGCAAGGTGAAAGGGGCAACGGTCGTGGAGCTCACCGAGGAGACCTACGCCTGGATGCGGCCGCTGCTCGATGCCCAGGCCCACTTCGTCACGGCGAACCTCGGCAAGGGCCTCGATTCGATGGCGCAGTTCTACGGTCAGGTCGTCACCGGCCTGATCAAGCGGGCGGCGCTGCTCTACGAGGTCGGCGTGCTGAAGCGGGGCGATTCGGCGTAACGCGTGACGGATCGTCCCCCTCCCGCGCCGTGCCCACGCGAGAGAGGGACGCCGCGAAGGCCGGCGAGTTACGACGTCGGCCTGCTGAGATCTCGCATTTGCTGGCGGAGCTGCTGCATCTGCTGACGGATCTGGGCGGCCTTGGCTAGCTGCTCGGGTGTCAGGACGTTGCGGATCGCGAGCGCGATCGCCAGTCGCTCCTGGGCCATCTGATCGCGGAGCTGGTTGATCGACGCCAGGTCGGCCGTCGATGGCGGGGTCGCGCTGTACAGCTTGTCGCCGAGCTGCTGGCGCGCCGCATGGATCTGCTGGCCGAGCGCCTGGAGCTGCG
>Ga0209761_1000344_pt1 | contig 27638 bp, 27 predicted proteins | sample GraSoi013_1_40cm_4_FD_185818 | JGI IMG/M metagenome (GOLD analysis project Ga0209761, IMG submission 185818) | Grasslands soil microbial communities from the Angelo Coastal Reserve, California, USA - Sample 09_25_2013_1_40cm (SPAdes) (version 2) | ecosystem: Environmental > Terrestrial > Soil >... | reverse complement strand
GTGCAGCAGCCAATACCCGGTCGCGAGCGCCGCTACGGCTGCGGCCAGGAACAGCCAGTTTCTCGGGCCGAAATGCAGTCGCGAGCGTGCCAGACCCTGGTCGGACATAAGGGCAGGAGTTTACGCCCTAATTCCAATGTCGTCAAGCAATTGGCTCGTCGTCCTCAGGCAATGTCCACCCCTCGTCGAGCAGCGCTTTCCGGGTCCGGTCGCGCCGGCGCCGCAGCCGAACCAGCCAGATGAGCATCAGCCCCAGCGCCGCCCAGAACAACCCGACGGCGCCAGCCCACCCGAGCCAGCCGTAGCGCGAGGCGACGTCGCGCTGCCACCGGACCTCGAAGTCACCCTCGGTCAGGTGGTAGGTCTCGCGCAGCGCCGCGTCGAGCGTCGCGTCGCGCGTCAGGTGATCGATGAGGGGCTCCAGCCCGCGCCCACCCCCCCACCGCTCGAGCAGGAGCACCGCGGTGGTGGCGAGCGCATAGGCGGTCGTCGCATCCGGCCGGTCGCCGCGGAGCGCCCGGTCGAGCTCGTCCAGGTCGAGCTGCATCCCTCGGGCCACCTGCCAGTTCAGCCTCAGCGCGTCGAGGCGGTCCCACTCCCCCGCGGCCACGGCCGCGTACCCCTCCTCGAACCAGAGCGGCAGCCGCCGCCGCACCCGCGCGCGCAGCGCCAGATGAGCGAGCTCATGGCGGAGGGCGACGGACAGGCGGGCAGACGGACGGTCGGACAGCAGCACGATCGTGCCCGCCTCGGGAAACGCGGCGCCCTCGCTCCACCCGGGCAGCCGCCCTCGGGTGAGCGAGTCGAACGTGGCGCGCGTGGGAGCGAGAATGACGCGGATGGGGCGATCGGGTAATGGCCCGACGCCGGGGAACGGCGCCGCTCCGTCCGCAGCCTGGGCGAGCTCGACGGCGAGGGCCTGTTGTGACGGCCAGGCCACCGCCGTCACGCGACCCACCGTGACGCCCACGGGCGGTCCGCTCTGCAGCAGCAGCCAGACCAGACCTAGGTGCGCGGCGGCTCCTGTCCCTGGAGCGCGAGGGCCAGCGTGTCCTGACACTTCTTGCCCCAGGGATTGAACTTGTTCGCCTTGAAGCCCTCCTCCCAGGCGTGCTTGGCCTGGTCCTGGGCGCCGGCGAACCAGTAGGCGCGCCCCAGCTCGTAGTACGCCTCGATCAGGTTCGGCCCGAGCTTGAGGGTTTTCTGGAAGAAGGTCTGGGCGTCCTCGTACATCTCGCGCTGCAGGTAGACGAGGCCGAGATAGAAGTGGGCGTAGAGCGTCGCCTTCTTGTCGTTGTCGAGCCGGATCGCCTTCGAGAGGTGCTCGATCGCCTCGCCGAAAATGCGTTTCTTCAGACAGATATATCCGACGTTGATGCGGGCGAGCGAGTTGGCAGGCTCTTTCATGAGGACCTTCTGAAACGTGCCGAGCGCGTCGTCGTAGTCCTCGTGCAGCATCTGCGCCCAGCCGAGCAGCGACTCGGCCTGCGTCTCTCCCGGGGAGAGCTGCAGCGCCTTGTGCAGGGCCTGGATCGCCCCGGCGTAGTCCCCGAGGGAGATGAGGCTCCACCCCTTCTCGTTGAACGTCGACGCACCAATGTGGTCGGCGTGGACCGCGGGGCGCGTGCCGGTGAACTCGGGCGCCGATGCTTCCGCCGTCGAGGCGGAGACCTGTTTGAAGCGGTCCACCAGCTTACGGACCTCCTCCTTGAGCGCCGACAGCTCGCCGATGAGCGAGTCCACCTGCTTGAAGTAGGCGATGATCTCGCGCTTCACGGCCTCGCGCTCGGCACCGCCCGTCACCGACTCCAGGCGACGCGCGATCTCCTCGTACTCGGATCGGAGGGCTGGGAGCGGGCTATTCACCATCACGCCTTCGCCGGCTCCCGAACCGCCGCCTCGAGCGCGAGCTTCTCCGTCGACGTAAGCAGCCGCGCGGTGTTGAGCACGATGATCGTCCGCCCGTCCTTCACGACCAGTCCCGTGATGTATTCCGCGGCGAGACCTTTCACGATCGTGGGGGGCGAGGTGATCTCCGGAGCCGTGACCTGCAGCACCTCGGTGACCGCGTCCACGACGACCCCGAGCTTGCCACTCTCCCACTCGAGGATCACCGTGCGCGTTTCCTCGCGGAGCGGCGCGGGCACGCTGAGCCGCTTGCGGAGATCCACCAGCGGCACGGCGACGCCCTGGTAGCGCAAGACGCCTTCGAGGAAATCGGGCGCCTTCGGCAGCGGCGCGGGGGCCTCGTAGCGGAGGATCCGTTCGACCTGGAAGATGTTGAAGGCCAGGTCTTGGCCGGCCACCTTGAAGGTGACGAGCTGGACGTCGTCGCCGGTGGTCATCCGATTTGATCTCCCAGCGCGTCCAGGTCCAGGATCGGCACGAGGGCGCCGCGGCGGCGCGCCACGCCCGACGCCCACGGCAGCGACTCCCCCCGCGGGACCGGCAGCGCGGCCTCGCGCACCACGTCGTCCGCGTCGTCCACCTCGAACGCCACGTACCGGGTGCCTTCGCCCGCCCCGAGCGTGACCAGGACTGTGGCGCGGCCGCGCTCCGGGGGCGGCGTCCGCTCGCCCAACAGGGCGCCCAGGTGCACGACCGGCACGAGCCGCCCGCGCAGCGGCGTCAGCCCGCGCATCGCGGGCAGGGCGCGCGGCACGTCGAGCACCTCGGCCAGGTCGCCGACCTCGAGCACGCGGGCGAGCGGCAGCCCGTAGGCCTTGCCGTCGACGCGGACCAACAGGTAACCGCGACTCATGGTGCCTGGGAACAGGTCACGTTCGTCCCCCGATGCCCGCCCCGCGCGCCACGAGCTCGTGGTCGATCCGCTCGGCGATCTCGGCGAGGGGGTACACCGCGTCGACGCCGCCGATCTGCACCGCGGCGGTCGGCATCCCGGCGATCACCGCCGAGCCCCGATCCTGGGCGATCCCGCCGCCGCCGGCCGCGCGGATGGCGCGCACGCCTTCCGCGCCGTCGCGTCCCATCCCGGTGAGGACGACGCCGAGACTCTGCGGACCGAACACCTCGGCCACCGAACGGAACAGCGGGTCGGCCGCGGGGCGGACGCCCCACATGGGCGGGTCCTGGTCGAGCGCGATTGCGGGGCCGTCGGGCGTGCGCAACACCCGCATATGATAATCGCCCGGCGCCACGTACGCCGTGTCGGCGACCACGGGCGCACCGTCGGCGGCTTCGACCACGCGCAGGGCGGACAGCGAATCGAGCCGCTCGGCGAGCGAGCGGGTGAACTTGGGCGGCATGTGCTGCACCACGAGCAGGGCCGCGCCGCGTCCCGTCGGGAGGCGCGGGATCACTTCGGCGAGCGCGCGGGGTCCACCCGTGGACGCGGCAACCGCCACCGCGAGTCGCGCGCGCGCCCGCAGCCCCGCTTCGGGGACGCGCCGCCGGGGCGGCACAGGTGGTCGGGCCATGACGGACACGTGGGACACGTCGGCGGCGAGCGCGCGCCGCACCGCGGCGCGCAGCTCCGGGCCCATGCGCAGGAGCGCCGCGCGGTTCGCTTCGTCGGGCTTGGCGACGATTTCCATCGCGCCCAGCTCGAGGGCGCGGATCGCCGCGCCCGTGCCTGGGCCGGCGTGCGCGCTCACGACCACGACCGGCCGCGGAGTCTCCGACATGATGTAGCCGATCGCTCCCAAGCCATCGAGCTCGGGCATCTCCAGGTCCATCGTGACCACGTCGGGGTCGAACTGATGGACCTTGCGCACCGCGTCGAATCCGTCGCGCGCCGTCGCCACCACGCGGAACTCGCCGGCCCCGGCGATGCCCTCCGCCCCGCCCAGCACATCCGAGAGCACGCGCCGCATCAGCGCACTGTCGTCTACGACGAGGACGCTGGGCCGGCGGTCAGAGAACGATGGCATCGGCGCCCACCGACCGGATTTCCACCCGGCCGTCCGCCACGTAGAACCGCACCGAGCGTCCCGCGCCGCCACCCACGGCCTCGCGCATGACGGGGATGCCGATGCGGCGCAGCACGTCGCGGGCGGCCGCGACATTGCGCTCGCCCATCTGCACGGAGCCCGGCGTCATGAGCTGGGCGAACATGCTCGCCCCGCCCGCCAGCTTGGCGACGAGGCGACGCGGCTCGGCGCCGAGCGCGGTGAGCTGCTCCACCAGGAGCGGCACGGCGGTCTCGGGAAACTTGGCGAGGTTGGTGACGTCGCGGGCGAGGCTCTTCGACGGGAGGAGGATATGGGCCATCGCGCCGGCGCCGGCATTCGCGTCGTGCAGCATGATCGCCACGCACGACCCGAGGCCGAGGGTCACGATGACCGCATCGCCGCGCTCGGCCGCCCAGTCGGCTACCTTGACGATCCGCTCTTTCGGCGCCGGCGCTTCCTTCGGTTTCCTCGTCACGCGCCCGCTCTGCGATAGATCCGCTCGCGCGGCTCTTCCAGCACGAGACGCTCGCGCGCCGGGCCGAACAGCGTCTCGACCTTGCCCAGCAGCAGAATGCCACCGGGCGCGAGCGCCTCGACGAAGAGCGAGAAGAGGCGCTCCTGCATCGGCCGGTCGAAATAGATCACGACGTTGCGGCACACGATCAGGTCGTAGGGCGGCGCGGGCGCCGGCTCGCTCGTCAGGTCGTGTTTCAGGACGCGCACGATGCGCCGCAGCTCCGGCAGCGGTCGCCGGGGCGACTCCGGGGTGAAGTAGCGGCGCACCAGCTCGGGCGGCATCTCCGTGAACGCCGGCTCGGCATATTCGGCCGCCTCGGTGCGCTCGAGGCTCGTCCGGTCGATGTCGGTCGCGTCCACCCGGGCCCGGGGGAAGAGGGACGCCTGGCCGAGCCGGCGCGCCGCTTCCGCCAGCGCGATGGCGACCGTGTAGGGCTCCTCACCCGACGCGCAGCCGGCCGACCAGGCCCGCACGTCGCCGCGGCGCGCCTTCCAGAGTCCGTCCAGCCATGGCTCGAGCGCGCGCCACGTCTCGGCGTTGCGGTAGAACTTGGTGACGTTGATGGTGAGCGCGTCGAGCAGCAGGTCGTACTCGTGCCCGTCTTGGTCGAGGAGCTGCGCGTAGTCGTCGAAGGTGTGAACGCCGCGCGCTCGCATCCGCACGGCGATGCGGCGACGGAGACAGCGGTCCTTGTAGGAATCGCAGGCCAGGCCGCGCGCCCGCGTGATCTTCCGCGTGAGCGCCCGGAACGCCCGCTCGTCCTGCTCCGACGTCACGACAGCGCGCTCAACGTGTCCAGATTGGCCTTGACGAGCTCGTGCTTCGGGTTGATCTCGAGCGCCTTGCGCCACAGCTGGGCCGCGAGCTCGCGGCTGTTCCGCTTGTAGGCGATGTTGCCGAGCTTGAAGTAGACGTCGTCGCCCAGGTCGGGGGCCAGCTCGATCGCGCGACTGTAGGCCTCCCACGCCTCGTCATAGCGGGAGCCCCGGTAGGCCAGATCCCCCAGGTTCTTGGACAGCTGGGGGAGCGAGGGTTCGTTCTTGCGCGCGGCGCGCACCAGGTCCTCCGCGCCCGTGAGATCGCCCGACAGCTCCTTCAGGACCGCGAGGTTGTTCTGCAGCGCCGCGTGCGAGGGGTAGGCTTCGCCCCCTTCCTCGGCCAGGTCTTGTGCCAGCTCGAATTCCCCCGCCCCGGCAGCGGCCAGCGCGCGGGCCCAGAACCAGGCCGGCGGCGGTGCCTTCCCGAACAGCTCGCGCGCGCGGTCGAGCCGCCCGGCGGCGCCGCCGTAGTCGCCGCGCTTGAGCGCCACCACACCCCAGCCCAGATACACCTTGGCGTCGGTCCGCGCCCGCGTCGCGGCTTCTCCGTAGGCGGCTTCCGCCTCGTCGAGCCGCCCGAGCTGCTCGTATGCGAAGCCGAGGTTGTGGAACACCGCCGGCCGGCCGCCGCCCTTCTCCGCGGCCTGGCGCAGCGCCTCCATCGCCTCGCGCCACCGCGCCTGCTTGAGGGCGACGAGGCCGATATAGAAGTGGGCGTTCGCTTCGCCGGGGCGCAGCTCGGCCACACGGCGAAACTCGCGCGCCGCCTCGTCCAGCATGGCGGTCTTGTAGAACGCGATGCCCAGGTTACGGTGCTCCTCCACCCGCGCGTCGGTGATCTGAGCGTCCGCCGGAGACGCGGTGCGCCCGGCCCGATGCACGAACCCGGCGGTGATCAAGCCGTACAGCGCCTTGCCGATCTCGAACTCGCCCAGCCCGGAATCTTCGATCACCTGGTTCACGTCACGCGATGCATCGAGCAGCGGCAAGAGGCGCTGCTGCGTGTCCGTGAGCTTGGCCTCGCTGATGGCGAGCCGGTCCTTGTCCACGACGAAGATCAGGTCGAATGAGGGGATCTTCTTCTCGATCAGGCTCCACTCGTCCACCCGGCGCGCGCCCTCGAGGAGCAGCGACTCGGGGGTGATCGAAACCAGGAAATCCTGACGCTCGGGGCGGACGTCCGACTCGAAGTTGAAGGTGCCCTGCGTCCAGGTGAACAGGTAGTAGACCGACTCCTCGATTTGCACGCGCATGTAGCGCTCGAGGTCCGCCTGGGTGATCACGCCCATCCCGACCAGGACCTCACCCAGCTTCTTGCCGTGCTCCTTGGTCTGGCGGTGGACCGCCGCCTCGAGCTGGCTCTGGGTGATCTTGCCGTGCTTCACCATGATGTCGCCCAGCCGGTCGCGCCGATTCACGATCGACGCGTAGCAGATCCGCCCCTTCTCGAAGTAGATGTAGCCGAAGTTCGAGCGATCGGCGATGGAGAGACATCCGGTCTTCTGCCCCAACGCGAGCAGCTGCAGCACGTCGGGGAGCGACGCTTCCTTGAGCGAGCCCTTGATGGCCATCAGCGGAACTCCTCGATCATACGGTCGGCCACGTCGGCCCAGTCCCACACGACTTTCTCGCGACTCTTGATGCCGCCGAGGCTCGACACGACGAGGCCGCTGGTGCGGAAGCCGCTGGAGCGGCGAGTGTCGCGCGCCGACTGTCCTTCGAGCACTTCGCGCGCGAGCCCCGCCGAGAGCGGCCCATCCTGCGCGGCCGCCGCGCTGACCACGCGCTGCAGCATACCCACGAGGCTACGCACCGAGTCGGTCGGGCGATCGCTGAGATAATCGATCAGGGCCGCCTCCGGGTTGGCACCCTGTTGCGTGAGCAATCGCTCGAGCACGGCCCGCTTCACGTCGCGGTCCGGCTCCTTGAGCTCCGCGACCAGCCCGCCCTCGAGCCGCGACACGATGCGCTCTTCGAGGCCCGTCAGCGTATTGGGATGCGCCGGCGCGGTGAAGACGAGCTGGCGATCCTTGTCCTGGAGCAGATTGAACAAATTGAACAGCTCTTCCTGGGTGCGCTCCTTGCCCGCGAGCAGATGGATGTCGTCGAGCAGCAGCGCGGTGGCGCGGCGGTAGCGCGCCTGCCACCAATCCACCCGGTTCCCGTCGATCGCCGAGATCAGCTCATCGATGAACGCCTGCGTGGAGAGGCAGGCCACGACCGCGCGCTTCCCGCGCGCCAGCTCGAGCCCGATCGCGTTCAGCAGATGCGTCTTGCCGAGGCCGCTCTTCCCCACCAGCACGAGCGGGTTGTACTTCTTCCCCGGTCGCTCGAGGGCCGCCCGCGCGGCGCTCACCGCCACCTGGTTCGACGCGCCGACGGCGAAGGCCGCGAGCGGGAACGCCGCGGACGGCCCCGGAGGCGGCGCGCCCCCCTCGCGCACCTTGGCCGCGGCTTCCTCCGCCTCGCTCAGCCGCTCGGGATCACGGAACACGCTCTGCCCCGCGGCCTGCGGATCCAGCTCGGCCACTTCCGCCTCGAGCGCCTTGAGGCGCTCCACGTCTTCCGCGAACGCGGTGATGGCTTGGTCCACCGCGCCGGGCGCATCGCGCTGCAGCAAGGCCTCGAGGCGATGGGTGCGATACCCCTCGCCTTCCCACCTCAATACGGCCTCGCCCACGCGCGCGCGCCACGCCTCGACCGCCTTCCCGACCGTGACCGCCACGTCGGCGAGGAACTCCCCGAACTCGTCGCCTCCCCCGCTCTTTGCCGCGGCGGCGCGCCCATCGCCCGGCGGGGTGGCCTCCCCCTCCCCGGCGGCAAGCCCGAGAATCTGCTTCACCGTCTCCGCGTTGATGGATGTGTCGTTGACCGCCTGGAACGCCACGAGCCGGTTCAGCGCGCCCATCAGCTCGCGCACGTTGGCGACCTCCGCCTGCGCCACGGTCTCCAGCACGCCCGGCTCGAACCGCGCGCCGCGCTCTTCGGCCTTGCGCCGCAGGATCGCGACCCGCGTCTCGTAGTCCGGCGTGCCCATGTCCACCACCAGCCCGCCCGACAGGCGCGAGATGAGCCGCTCGTCCAGGTCGGCGATGTCGGGCGGCGGGCGGTCGCTCGTCAACACGATCTGGCGCCCCGCCGCCTGGAGCGCCTCCGTGAGGCGCAGCAGCTCGGACTGCATTTCCTTGCGGTTCGTGAGAAACTGCACGTCGTCCACGAGCAGCACGTCCACGTTCTGAAACCGGCGGCGGAACGCGTCGCCCTGGCCCGCCGCGACGCTCGCATGGAACGCCTCGACGTACTCGTCGAGCGTCAGATACTCGATGTTCAGCTTGGGCGCGGCTTTTTTCGCGGCGTGGCCGACCGCCATCAGGAGATGCGTCTTGCCGAGGCCGGAGCCGCTGTAAATGAAAAGGGGGTTGTAGGCCGCACCCGGGCTCTCGGCCACCGTGTGACCCGCGGTGACCGCGAGCCGGTTCGCCGCGCCCACCACGAAGGTGTCGAAGGAGTACTTGGGGTTGAGCGCGCTGGTCATGCCGCGGTCCCCGCCGCGAGCTTCTTGAGCACCAGCTCCGAGATCCCCTTGAGCGTCTCGAACACACCCTTGCCATGGAGCGCGTCCGCGCTGAAGCTCGGCACGCTGCGGAAGTTCAGGGCGTCGTCCAAATCCGCCGGCGAAAGGATCAGCTCGCGCGGCAGGTCCTGCTTGTTGTATTGCAGCACCAGGGGAATGGTGCGGATGTCCACGCCGTGCTCGAGCAAGTTGCTCTGCAGGTTCTGCAGGCTCTCGAGGTTCTCGTCGAGCTGACGCGCCTGACTGTCGCCCACGAACACCACGCCGTCCGCGCCCTGGAGGACCAGGCGGCGCGTGGCATTGTAGTAGACCTGGCCGGGAACCGTGTACAGCTGGAACCGGGTGGAGAACCCCGAGATCTGTCCCAGGTCGATCGGCAGGAAGTCGAAGAAGAGCGTGCGGTCGGTTTGCGTGGCGAGGGAGACCATGCGTCCCCGACGCGAGTCCGGCACGCGGCCGTAGATGTAATGCAGGTTGGTCGTCTTCCCCGAGCGCCCCGGCCCGTAGTAGACGATTTTGCAGGTGATTTCGCGGGTGGTGAAGTTGACCAGAGACACGGGGCTATCTCCCGAAGAGCGTGTTCAGACTGTCGCTGAGCTGACGCTCGAAGTCCGCCGCCAGCACCTGCTTCGGCACGCTCTCTTTGGGGCTCGCCGCCTGCAGATCGGTGGCGAGCTGCTCAAAGAATAACTGGACCAGACCGAGCGACGAAACATCGAGATCGTAGACGACGAGCGCCACCAGCCGGCCCCGTCCGGTCGCCAGGCCGGCGAGGAAAATCCCGTGGCGCTCGCCCTGATGGTTCAGCGCCGCGAACGGGGGCTGGCGCAGCTGCCGGGCCATCTCGTCGGTCGACGCCATGATCGCGGCGCCCAGCGCCGCGGCCGACATCACGTCCACGGCGCGGGAGAAGCCGTGCTGCGCGAGGACCTGGCCCGCCGACGTCATGACGAGCACCAGCCGCGCGCCGGCTTCCTTCACGAACTTGACCAGCGGCTCGAGCGTCCACGTTTCGACCGCGCGCGTCGTCATCCCACTACCTCCGCCGCCCGCAGCAGCTCGAGGCGCACCAGTCCCACATTGACGTCCGGCTCCGCCACCGCGACCACCAGCGTGCCCCCCGATGTCGGGACCACCAGGAGAGCGCCTTGCTCGGCCTGGAGATGCCAGAACAGGCTCGCGCCCACCCCGGCCGCTTCCATGGCGCGTCGCAGCCGCGCGGCGAGGCTCGCGGCCAGCGCCGAAACGGCGGGGCCCTTGATCCCTTCCATCAGCTGCTCCGCCACGACGATCCCGTCCTCCGCCGACACGAGCATCGCGCCGCGCACGCTGCGCACGCGCGTGATGAGGTCGAGCGCTTTGCCGTAGGCCGCCGCCGGGGCCGTCATGCGTGGGCCTCCAGCCAGCGGCGCGCCGCGAGGGCGGCGCGCTGCGCGATGACGGCCAGCCGTCCCATCGGTACCGCGCGGTCGCGCACCACGAGCAGCAGGGCGTCGCTCGTGGGCGCGGCAAGATGCACGTGGCCGTGGTGTCCTTCCGCGGCGAGTCCGGTCCATTTGCCCAGGCCGAGCAGCTTGACGGTGCGCGCCGCCTCCTGGGAAACGCCCGCGAGATAAGCGGCCACGGCGTCGGTCACGTCGCGGCCCCCGGAGTCCTTGAGCGCGCCGCCGAGCACTCGCCCCGATGCATCGAGCAGCAGGAGTCCTTCCTGCGCCCCTTCCAGCCCCGCGAATACGCGCGCCTCTTCGAGCGGTTGAGCCGCCGGGGCGATCGGCTCCGGCGCCGTGAGCGCCTCGGTCGCCCCCCCGCCGGCGACGGCCTGGGCGTCCGCCGGCCCCCCGCCACGGGCCATGGCCAGCGCCTGGGCGACGCCGGGATCGTCCGGGGCGACGCGCTGCGCCGCCTCGAGATGCGCCGCCGCCTGCTGCACGTCGCCGATCTTGAAATAAAGGAACGCGAGCCCCTTCAGCGCCCCGACGTGGTCGGGGGCGATGCGGAGCGCCATGTCCCATTCGTCGAACGCGCGCTCGTAGTCGTGCTTGTCGGCCAGGATGCGCGCGTACAGGTCGTGTGCATCCGGGAGGTGCGGATGGCGCTCGAGCCCCGTCAGGGCGACCCGGTGGGCGGTGTCGAGCTGTCCCTTGTGGCGCAACAGCTCGCCCAGCCGCAGGAAGACGAGACTGTCCGGATCCTGCGCGAGCTGGGAGGACAGGGTCTTGATCTCGTCAGGCATGCGTCCCCGTCCCGGCCAGCGTCTGCGCCGCCGACTTGGCGCGGCGCACCTCTTCGAGCTGCGCCAGCTCCGTCTCCGAACGTGCAGCGAGCCGTTCCCACTGGTCCCACTGCTCCACCGCCTCGCCGAACCGGCCCGTGCCGACGAGCGCGTAGCCGAGCACCCGGTGCGCGGCCACGGCCAGGGGATCGAGCCGGAGCGCGCGGCGCAGCTCCTCGACGGCATCGACGCTGCGCCCGGAGGCGAGCGCGATGCGGCCGAGCAGCAAATGGACGGCCGGATCGTGGGGATGCACGCCCGCCGCCTGCTCGGCGACGCCGCGCGCCTCCTCGAGGTCGCGGCGCGCGAGCGCGTCTTCCGCGCGCGCCACGAGCTCGGCCAGATCAGCGGCGAGCGTGGTCCGCTCCCGTTTCGTCGTGCCCGGGTCCGCCAGCACGATCACGCCGGCGCTCTCGAGCCCGAAGAGCGTCTTCGCGACCTCGAAGTCCGAGCGCCCCAGCTCGGACGCGATGGCGCGCACGTCGCGCACGCCGTTGATCATCGCGAGCATCTCCCACTCGGGCGGCAGGAGGTCCAACTCGCCCTCGCTGGCCTCCTGGGGCGGCGCGAGCATGGGCACGACGCCGAGGTGGGGGATGCGCCCTTCGATGCGGGACCATTCGTCGATGCGCCGGGCGCCTTCCATCAACAGCGCCTCGGTGGGAATGCGCACCACGGCATCCGCGGGCAGCTCGGTCGGCGTGCCCTCGCTGAAGGAGAAGTACCCTTCGCGCCAGCTCATGACCTCGAACACGACCTCTTCGATCTGGAAGCGGAGCTGGCGCTCGAGCTCGCGCGGGGTGAGGGCGCCGAGCGAGACGAGGATCTCGCCGAGCCTGCGCCCGTCGCCCTGGCGCTCCTGCATGTCGCGCGCGCGCTCGAGATCGGCCTCGGTGATCTTGCCCGTCCGAAGCAGCAGGGCGCCCAGGGGGTGGGGGTTCGACCGGATCTCGGCGAAGATGATGGCGCCGCCCTCGAAGGAGATGGTGCCCGCGTTGTGACGCAATTCGGAGGTCACGCGCAACACCCCCGTCTTCCGGCTCAGGTCGAGGAGCTGGAAGACGTCGTGGATGCCGAGCTCGCGGAGCGGGCCTTCGATGGGCATCGGTCAGGCCGCGTCCGAGGCGAAGATGTGCTTCAGATCGAGCGCCGTGCGGGCGTGGGCGCGCGCCGCCTGGGCGAACGGCCCGGCGGGGTCGGTCCGCGTCACCTTCTCCCACGCCTGCACGGCCTCGCCGTAGCGATGCAGGCGCGCCAGCGCGACGCCGAGCTGGAACAGCGCCTCCACCTGGTCGGGGTCGAACTTGAGCGCCCGCTGGAACGCCTCCAGCGCCTGGGGGTCGCGCTTGTCGTCGAGCAGCGCGCGTCCGAGGAGCAGCAGCGCCAGCAGGTCGTACGGGTCCTGCTCGAGCATCTCGGCCAGGCGCACGATCGCCGCACGGACGTGCCCGGAGCGCCGCAGCAGATCGGCGAGCGCCAGCGCCGCCTCGTGAAACGTGGGCAGCACGTCGAGCGCCCGCTCGTACGCTTTCCGGGCCTCGCTCAACTCCTCCTTCTCCTCGTGCAGCCGCCCCAGATCGAGCCACACCTGGACGTAGCCGCGATCGAGCTCCAGCGCCGAGCGATAGGCGGCGAGCGCCCCGGCCTTGTCGCCGACCTTGACCGCGATATCTCCCTGCAGTTTGTGGAGGTCGGCGCGGCCGGGGGCGCGCGTCTGCGCCTGCTGCAGCGCGGTGAGCGCTCCGGCGGCGTCGCCTCCGGCGGCGCGCCCCTTCGCCGCGGCGACGAGCGCGTCCACGTTGTCCGGCGTGAGCTCGAGCAGCTCCTCCGCCAGGGCGCGCGCTTCTTCGGCGCGCGGGCCGCCCAGAGCGAACAGCGCCTTGACCTCGCCGAGCCGGGCGTCGGCGCGCCCGGGCTCGAGGCTGCGGGCCTCGCGATAGCGCTCGAGCGCCTCACCGTGCAGTCCGCGCTTCGCGAAGATGTCCCCGAGCAGCACGCCCGCTTCCGCGCGACTCGCGCCCCGCTGCACGGCCCGCACGGCCTCGGCGGCGGCGACGTCCATCAGGCCTTTGCTCACGTAATCGCGCGCCAGGGCGAGCGGGTTGTCCGCGGCCTTGCCGGCCGGCGGTTCGGCGGCGGCCGCGGGAGCGAGCTCCTGGAAGATGTTGTCCAGCAGGCGCTGGTCGAAGTTGAAGTCCTCGCCGATCGTCTCCGCGGCCACGTCGGCGGAAATCTCCGGAGCGATGCCGATCGTGCCCTTCTCGTACTGGAGGTCGATCGTGAGGGCGAACTTCTGGGAGACGTAGTAGGGATCGAGCTCGAGCGCCCGCTTGGTGGCCCGCAGCGCGCCGTCGAAGTCGCCCAGGTTGGACAACGTGAAGCTCAGGTTGTAGTGCGCTCCCGCATGGTCGGGGTCCCCCTCGACGGCGCGCACGAACGCGTTGCGCGCGTCGGGAAAGCGCTTGAGCTCCACCAGCACCAGTCCCACGCCGTTCCACGCGGCAGCGGAGTTGGGCTCACTGGAGAGCACCTGACGGTACGCCTCGAGCGCCAGCTGGAAGCGCCGCAGCTGAAACAGCAACAAGGCGAGGTTGAGCCGCGCGGCGCTGAAGGTCCCCTGGAGCTGCAGCGCGGTGCGGAACGCCTGGATGGCCGGATCGGCGGCGGCGCCGTGCGCCTGGACGACGCCAAGGTTGTTCCACGCGAGCGCGTACTTGGGGTCCACCTCCACCGCCTGCCGGTAGGAGGCCAGCGCGTCCTCCGGGCGGCCGGCCTGATGCAGCACCACGCCCCGCTCGTTCCACAGCTTGGGGGAATCCGGGACCTCGCGCAGCAGCGTGTCGTACAGCTCGAGCGCCGCCGCCAGGTCGCGCTTCAGGAGGTGGAGCTCCGCCATCGCCTGGAGCGTCAGGCGCCGGTCCTCGCCGCGCTCCAGCGCCAGCCGGTATTCCTTCAGCGCCTCGTTGTAGTAGCCCTTCTGGCGGAACGCGAGTCCGAGGTTGTAGTGGGCGAGCTCGTTGCCCTCCACCACCTGGGGCTCCGGGGCGAGGCGCTGGCGTCGCTCCTGGCTCTTGCGCTCCGCGGTGTAACGCTCGAGCGAGAGATTGGTCTGCGCGCGGGCGAGCGGCGGATTCAGCTGGATCGCGCGCTTCGACGCGACGCGCGCGTCCTGGTGACGGCCCAGGTCGCCCAACACGAACGCCATCAGATAATGGGCGTTGGCATTGTCGGGGTTGAGCTCCACGGCGCGCTCGAGGGCGACCAGCGCTTCGTCATTCAGGCCGCGGTTGTAGTAGATCTCGCCCAAGTAAAAGTGCACGACCGTCGAGTCGGGCTCGAGCTCGACCGCGCGTCGGAACCATTCGGTCGCGGCTTCGGGGCGCCCGCGATTCTTCTCCGCCAGCCCGAGCTGAATGATCGCGGCCACGTCCTTCGGACTGTGGGCGAGCAGCTGCTCGAACTCGCCGACCGCCTCCTCGTGCGCGCCGAGAATCGCATAGGCGCGTCCCAGCTCCCAGCGGGCATCGCGGTCGTCGGGCGCCTGGCGCAGCCGCTCCTGCAGCTGCGCCACGCGCCGGTCGTAGTAGCCGGTATCGTGATAAGCAATTTCGAGGTTGCGCTGCGCGACCTGCATCTTCGGGTCCAGCTCGAGCGCGCGCGTGAACGCCGCGATCGCGTCCTCGACGAGGCCCTTCTGATAGTAGAGGACGCCGAGATTGTTGTGCGCCCCGGCGTCCGACGGGTCGATCCGGCGGGCGAAGGATCGGAGGACGGCGAGGTCGCGTTCCGAGAGCGCCGGCGCCGTCACGGGTCAGCTCAGGCGGATGGCGTCAAAGATGGCCTTGAGCGACGCCAGATCGGGGAGCAGCAGGAAGTCGCCCCGCAGTCCCTCTCCCGAGTCGATGGTGAACTCGGTCTCGACGCAGAACACGAAGTCGCGCTCGTGCCCGAAGTTCAGATAGGTGGTGGTGAGCACCGCGGCCGAGAGGTCCACCACGAGGCTGGGCACCGACGGCAGCAGCAGCATCCCCATGAAGTCGGAGAGCGCGTTGAGGTACGCCCCCGCGAGGATGTTGCCGGCCTCCTTGAGGCACGACTGCTCCAACGCGTCGAACACCGCGGTCGTGCCGACCGGCCGGCGCAACAGCATGTCGCAGACCCGCCGTCCCACCGACTCCGGGAACAGCAGCAGCGTGCGCCCCGTCAGGTCTCCCAGCATGTGCATCAGCACCGCGGCCACCACGTCCTGCGGGTTCCCCAGCAGGTCCGGCACTTCCTCCAGGCGCACAATGTTGATCTGCGGCACGCTGATCATGATCTTGCGGTTCGTGAGCTGCGACAGCGCGGTGGCGGCGTGGCCCGCGCCGATGTTCGCCACCTCGCGCAACGCGTCGATCTGCAGCTCTTTGAGATCCCGCACGTCTTCCATGCCGCCTCCCCTACAGGAGCCCGCCCGCATCGAGAATCAACGCGGGAACTCCGTCGCCCATGATCGTCGCACCGCTGAACACCGGCAGCGTCCCCTGCGGTGCGTCGAACCCCTTCACGACGATCTCCTGTTGACCCAGCATCCCGTCCACCACGATGCCGCTGCGTCGCTCGCCCATCTCGAGCACGATGATGGGACACCGGGTCGGCGCATCCCCGCTCACGCCGAGCAGACGTCTCAAGTGCACGAGCGGCACCACGCGGTCGCGTAGCACGATCGCCTCGCGGCCCTCCACGGTGGTCGTGGCCTGCACGCCGAACTCCACCGTTTCCGACACGTAGGTGAGCGGCAAGGCGTAGCGCTCGGCGCCCACGCCGGCGATGAGGGCGCGCACGATCGCGAGCGTAACCGGCAGCCGCATCACGAACGTCGTGCCCTTGCCCTCCACCGAGCGGATCTCGATCGAGCCGCCCAGCGCGCGGATGCGCGTCACGGCCACGTCGATCCCCACGCCGCGCCCGGACACGCTCGTCACCGCTTCGGCCGTCGAGAACCCGGGCCGGGCGAGCACGCGCAGCAGCTGATCGTCGGTCAGCGCCTCGGCGTGCGGGTCCACGACGCCATCCCGCTTGGCGCGCTCGAGGATACTCTTGCGGTCGATGCCGCGCCCGTCGTCGCTCACGCTGATCGCCACGCTGGCCCGCTCGCGCACCGCCGCCAGCACGATCTCCGCTTCGGGCTTCTTTCCGCGACGCCGCCGCTCGGCCTGGGACTCGACGCCGTGGTCCACCGCGTTCCGCAACAAGTGCAACAGCGGGTCGCCGAGCTCATCCAGGATCGCGCGGTCGAGCTCGATTTCCTTGCCCTCGACCCGGAACGCGACCTGCTTGCCGAGCTCGCGGGCCAGGTCACGCACCAAACGGGGGAATCGGTCGAACACCTGCCACACCGGCGTCATGCGCGCCTGGATGATTTCCGCTTGCAGCTCGCGCGACAGCCGAGAGACCTGAATCGCGACATCGTCGATCGCCGGGTCTCGGGCGTAGGCCGCGAGCTCGTTCAGGCGGCCGCGGACGGTGACGAGCTCGCCGATCAGATCCATGAGGCCGTCGAGTCGCCCGAGGTCCACGCGGATGTGGCGGCTCTTCGTCTCGGGCGCGGCGGGGAGGGAGTCGGCCCCGGAGGCGGGGCGACGCTCTTCTCCGCCCACCGTGACATGCTCCACCTCGCCCGCGGCCCGCACCGCCCGCTCGATCTCCGCGACCCCGGCCGCTCCACCGACGCGGAAGCTGAAGCGCCCATCGAACTCGTCGGCCTCGAACGCCGACTCGGGCGGGGTCACCGCGTGCACGGGGCCGACGGCTTGCGCCTTCTTGATCACGAGGAGCGCGCGACCGCCCTTGAGCGGTGCTTCGGCACGGAGCGTCACCTGCACCAGCCGCCCGGCCGCGGCCGGCGTCTCGACGACCGGAGCCGGCGCGGGCACCGGGGTCGTGCGCGTGCCGATCGCTGCCCCCGCCTCCCCGCCTCTCCCGAGGTGCGCCGCGGCGCCTTCCAGATCGGCCACCACTTCCGCGACGTCGATCTCGTCCTCCCGCCCCGCGACGGAGAGCTCCACCGCGTGCTCGAGCGCGTCCCGCGCCCGGAACAGGAGCTGCAGCAGGTCGTCGGTCGCGGGCCGTCCGCCGCGGCGCACCAGGTCGAGCAGATTCTCGGCGCGGTGGGCGAGGTCGGTGACCCGGGCGTAGCCCATGGTCGCGGCCATCCCCTTGACGGTGTGCACGGCGCGGAACAGACCGCCGACGGGTGCGAGGTTCGCGGGGCTGCGCTCCCAGTCGAGCAGCAGCTGGTTGCAGGCGCTCAGGTGCTCCCGGCTCTCGGCCAGGAACAGCTCGGCGTACTGCGAGAGGTCCATGGAATCAGCCGAGGACGCGCTGGACGGCCTCGAGGACGCGCGACGGTTGGAACGGCTTCACGACGAAATCCTTCGCGCCGGCCTGGATCGCCTCCACCACCAGGGCCTGCTGGCCCATGGCGCTGCACATGAGGATCTTCGCGTCGGGATCGTGCTTCACGATCTCGCGCACCGCGTCGATCCCCCCCATGTCGGGCATCACGATGTCCATCGTGACGAGATCGGGCTTGAGCTGCCGGTACTTCTCGACCGCCTGGGATCCCGTCTCCGCTTCGCCCACCACCTCGAAGCCGGCCTGCGCCAGGATGTCGCTGATCATCGTCCGCATGAAGATGGCGTCGTCGCAGACGAGGACAGTGTGGCTCACACATCCTCCCTAGGAAGACAGAATGGGGGTTAGCAGCGCGTCGGTATCGAGAACCACGAAGAGTTGACCGGCGCGGCGCCCGACGGCCCGCACCAGCGTCGGGTCGATGCCCGGCAGCGCCTGCCGGCGGTCCAGCGTCTCCCCACCCACCGACACCAGGTCCACCACTTCGTCGACCGTGAAGCCGAGGACCTTCTTCCCCCCGCCCACCTCGAGGAGCACGGTAGTCCCGGAACCCCTCCCCCCGCCGTCGGCGGCGGGCTCGGGTTGCCGCAGCGCCCGCCACCCTTCCACCACGGTGACGAGGGTACCCCGCACGTTGACGACCCCCGCGACCACGGGCGGCGCTCCGGGAATCCGGGTCGGCTCGAACCACGGCACGATCTCGCGGACCCGCTCCGCCTCGGCGGCGCAGACGAGGCCGCCCACCCGGAACAGCAGCAGCCGGACGACTCCCGTGTCACTCATCCGAAGCGAAGAAGCCAAGATACTGCAAGGGGTTGCGTTGAGCAAGCAAATTCGGATCGGCGGCCGCTTCCCGCAGGGCTGGAACGAGATCGGCGGGCCATTCGGAGCGCAAGTCGAGCCGCGCGCCGCTCACCGGATGGGCGAACGCGAGCCGGGCCGCGTGCAGCAGCTGCCGCGGCGCGAGCGCCTCGAGGCGCTCAGCCGTCTGCCGCTCGGACGGCGTGACGCGCCGGCTGCCGCCGAAGGCGTACTCCCGGTCGCCCACGACCGGGTGTCCGACGTGCGCCAGATGCACGCGGATCTGGTGGGTGCGCCCGGTGCCGAGCGTCACGCGCAGCAGGTCGGTTTGCGCGAAGCGCGCGGTCACCCGCACGTGCGTGACCGCGTGGCGCCCCCCCGCGAGCACCGTCATGCGCTTGCGATCCGTGGGATGGCGCGTGATCGGCGCCTCGATGTCCACGGGGCTCTTCGCAAAGTGGCCCCAGGCGAGCGCCGCGTACACGCGCTCGACCTCGCGCCGCTCGATCATGCGCGTAAGGCGGCGGTGCGTAAGGTCGGTCTTCGCGACGAGCAGCAGACCTGAGGTGTCGCGATCGAGGCGGTGCACGATCCCGGGCCGCCCTTCGGTGGCACCCTGTGCGAGCGCGGTGCCGCGTTCCACGAGTACGTTGACCAGCGTGTCGTCCCAGTGACCGGGGCCGGGGTGGACGACCAGACCCGCCGGCTTGTCGAGCACCGCGAGGTGCTCGTCCTCGTACGCGAAGCTGAGGTCGCGGTGGGCGGGGGCGTAGCTCTTGGGCGGCGGTGCTTCGGGCGGCAGCTCGACGGTCACGACGGCACCGCGCTCGAGCTGGACCGAGGCGCGAAGCGGGCGGCCGTCACGGGTGACGCGTTTGTCGGCGATGATGCGGGCGGCGACGGTGCGGGACAGCGCGAGCTGGTCGGCGAGGAACCGGTCGAGGCGCTCGGTTTCGGGGGCGACGACGCAGAAGGTCACGGCGGCCATCAGTGCTGCGCCGCCCCGGCCTCCTTCGCTCGCTCCTGCGCCCGGCCCTCGAGCCAGAGGGAGATCGCGAGCGCGATCGCCCCGACCGTGATCGCGGAGTCGGCGACGTTGAAGGTCGGCCACCGCGTGCTGCCGATCCCCACGTCCACGAAGTCCACGACGCCCTGGGCGCTGCGAATCCGATCGATCACGTTCCCGACCGCTCCGGCGCACACGAGCGCCAGGGCGAGCAGCCGAAACCGGTCGCCCGGCCGCGCCGAGATCACCATGGAGCGCAGCACGAACAGCGCGACGATCGCGAGCCCGAAGAAGATCCAGCGCGAGTAGGCGCCGAGACACAGCCCGAACGCTGCGCATTGGTTGTACACGAGGCGCAGCTGGACGTATTCGCCGATCACTTGGACCGGCAGATGGCGAGCGAGCAGGGACTCGGCCAGGAGCTTGGTGACCAAATCGGCCGCGACGACCGCCCCCGCGGTCGTCCAGAACAGCCGACGGTCAGCGGCGCTTTCCATCTTCTTCTTTCGCCTTGCACTTGATGCAGAGCCGGGCATGGGGCAGCGCGTCGAGTCGCTCGAATCCGATCTCCTCGCCGCACTGCTCGCACTTGCCGAATTTCTCCGGCGCCTGGAACAGCCGCCGCAGGGCCTGGTTCACGTGCCAGAGGTAGCGCCCTTCCTGCGAGGCGAACAAGAAGGCCTTCTCGCGCTCCATGGCGTCGGTGCCCTGATCCGCCATGTGGAACGAGTAGCTCGAGAGGTCGCCGTCGGACGCCTGCAGGCTGGAGTTGAAGGACTCGTCGTAGTAGCCGAGCTCCTTCATCACCCGAGCGCGCTCCTCGTGGAGACGCTTCTCCAGGTGGGCCAGCTGCTTCTTGCTCAGGCTCCCCTTGGTCGCCTTGGCTTTGGCTTTCGTCTTGGATTTCGTCGGCATTATCGGGTACCGCCCTTTCGTCCGTCATGTCGCCGCAGTGCAATGGTCACCCGGCGAGCCTCGATGTCAACTTCCCGTGTCACATCCGCTTCGTCCAGCACTGCTCCGAGCACCAGTTTGCGGGCCAGCGTCTCACCCTCCACGAACCCCTGGAACGCCGACACGGCGGCCACGATCTCCGCGGCCCCGGCGACGCTCAGCTCGATCCGCGTCGTGTACTCGTAGCCCGCCTCCTTGCGGAGGCGCTGCACGCGGTTCACGAGCTCGCGCGCCAGGCCCTCCTGGATCAGGTCGTCCGTCAGCCGCGGATCGACCGCCGCCACGTACGGGCCGTCGGCCTGCACCGCCCAGTCGCTCACCACCTCGCGCGTCACCAGCACGTCTTCCGGCCGGAACTCGAAGTCCCCGGACCGCACGGGGTCACCACGTTCGAGCGCCTGCAGCTCGGCCGCCGTGAGCTGCGACACGGCCGCGGCGGCGCGGGGCGTGTCCTTGCCGTAGCGCTTACCCAGGCTGCGGTATTCCGGCTTGCCCTTGAGCCGGACGAGATCGTGGTCCGAGCCCGCCACTTCGATCGCCTTGGCGTTCACTTCGGCGGCCAGGATATCTAACAGGTCTGCCAAGGCCGGGCCCCGCAGCGCCGCCGGGACCACCACCTGAACCATGGCTACGGGCTGGCGCACGGGGAGCTGTTTGGTCTCCCGGGCGGCGCGCGCCAGGGAGGCGAGCTTCCGCACCGCAGCCATGGCCTGGAGCAGATCCGGCGCCCGGCGGCCCAGGTCGGTCGGGAAGGGTGCCAAGTGCACCGACGCTCCCACGAGGGCCCGGTGGATCCAGTCGGACAGGAACGGCGCCGCGGGGGCGAGCAGCCGCGCCGACGTCACGAGCACTTCGTGCAACGTCTCCAAGGCCACCACGTCGGTGGCCCGGTCGGGCGCCCAGAAGCGCGGCCGGTTCCGCCGAACGTACCAGCGGGACAGGTCCTCACCGACGAAGTCCATGATTCCGCGCACCCCGGCCGTCACGTCGTAATCCGACCACGCCCGGCGCACTTCTTCCACCACTTCGTCGAGCCGGGCCAGCAGCCAGCGGTCCGCCGGCGGCCGCTTTTCGAACGGCGTCGCGGCGGCCTCTGAGGGCGGCTTCCAGTCCTCGGCGTAGCGCCGGAAGAATTCGTAGGTGCTGCGGAGCGCATTGAGGAATCCCCCCGTGATCTCGGGCACCTGCCGGCGATCGAACCGCTTTGTCTGCCATACCTGGCTCTGGCCCAGCAGGTACAGCCGCACCGCGTCCGCGCCGTATTCCTCGATCACCTCCCAGGGGTTCACCACGTTGCCGCGGCTCTTCGACATCTTCTGGCCCTGCGCGTCGAGCACGAGCTCGTTGACGATGACGTTCTTGTAGACGAGCGCGTCGAACGCCGTCACGCCAATCGCGAGGAGCGAGTAGAACCAGCCGCGCGTTTGATCCACGCCTTCGCAGATGAAGTCGGCCGGGAAGTGCGCCTTGAAGTCGGCCTGGTGCTCGAACGGGTAGTGCCACTGGGCGTACGGCATGGCGCCCGAGTCGAACCAGGCGTCGATCACCTCGGGCACGCGCCGCATGGTGCCGCCGCACTGCTTGCACCGCCACGTGTACTCGTCGACGTACGGCTTGTGGGGGTCGAAGTCCTTCGGCAGCCGTTTCCCCCAGCGCTCCGCGAGCTCGGCGTACGAGCCGATGATTTCGCGGTGCTCCCCGTCCGCATCGCACGCCCACACGTTGAGGGGCGTGCCCCAGTACCGGTCGCGCGACAGCGCCCAGTCCACGTTGTTTTCGAGCCACTCCCCAAACCGCCCGGTCCCCACTTCCGGCGGATGCCAGCCGACCTGGGCGTTCACTTCGAGCAGGCGCGATTTCACGGCCGAGGTGCGCACGAACCACGAGCTGCGCGCGTAATAGATCAGCGCCGAGTCGCAGCGCCAGCAGAAGGGATACTGGTGAGTGTACGGCAGCGTCTCGAGCCAGCGGCCCTCGCGCTTCAACCGGTCGATGACCAGTCGGTTGGTTTCCTTGTCGGTCACGAGTTTGCCGTTGATCTCCGGCCAGCGCGTGTCTTGAAAGGTGCCGTCGGGGGCCACCGGGTTGACGAACGCGAGACCGTACTGCTGCGCTGCGGCGTAGTCGTCGGCGCCGAACGCCGGGGCCATGTGCACCAGGCCGGTCCCCTCTTTCGCGGACACGAACGCCCCGGCCACGACGACGGCCTGCTGGCCCTCCGGCGGCAATGGCACGACGTCGAGCGGCCGAACGTATTTCTGCCCCACGAGGTCGCGGCCGCGGTAGCCCGCGACTCGGGACCCCGCGGCCAGCGGCTTGCCGCCCACGTGCACGTGCGCCGCCCGTTCGGCGGCCACGACGTAGCGCACGCCGTTCACCTCGTACTCCCCGTACTCGAGGTCCGGGTGGACGGCGACGGCGACGTTCGCGAGCAGGGTCCAGGGCGTGGTGGTCCAGATGATCAGCTGGCGCTGGGGATCGCTCGCGAGCGGGAACGTGACGAACACCGAGTTCGTCTGCACCTCGTCATAGCCGAGCGCGAGCTCGTGCGAGGAGAGGGCCGTGCCGCAACGCGGGCAGTACGGCAGCACCTTGTGGCCCCGGTACAAGAGCGCCTTGTCGTACAGCCGCTTGAGCAGCCACCACACTGTCTCGATGTACTCGTTCGAGTACGTGATGTAGGGATGCTCGTAATCCAGCCAGTAGGCGATCCGCTCCGACAGCGTCTCCCAGTCGGCCTTGTACTTGAACACGTTCTCGCGGCACAGGCGGTTGAACTTCTCGACGCCGTACGCTTCGATCTGCTTCTTGCCCGAGATGCCCAGCATCCGCTCGACCTCGATCTCGACGGGGAGGCCGTGGGTGTCCCACCCGGCGATGCGCGTCACGCCCTGCCCCAACATCGTGTGGTAACGGCACACCAGGTCCTTGATGGTGCGTGCGAACACGTGATGGATGCCCGGGCGCCCGTTGGCCGTGGGCGGCCCTTCGTAGAACACGAACGGCGGCCCGTAGCGCGCGGCTTCCTGCGTCTTCTGGAACAAGCGCTCGTGCTTCCACGCCGCGAGCAGCTGCTTCTCGAGCGCGTCGGCCGAAAGCTTGGGGTCGAACAGCGGGTAGGCCATCAGTTGAGTCGCTCGAGCACCCCGTCCACCAGGGCGGTGAGCCCGGGCTCGGCGGCCCGCGCCACGGCGATGATCTGCTCGACCGACGTCGGCGCGAGCGCGTCCGGGAGACACTGATCGGTGATGATCGATACCCCGAGCACCTTCATCCCCATATGCACCGCGGTGATGACCTCCGGCACGGTGCTCATCCCGACCACGTCGGCCCCGAGGGCGCGGAGCATCCGGTACTCGGCGCGGGTCTCGAGATTCGGTCCGGTGACGGCGACGTAGACCCCCTCGCGCAGCGTGATGCCCCGCTCCAGGGCCACGCCGCGCGCCAGCACGCGGAGGCCCGAGTCGTACGCCTCCGACATGTCCGGGAACCGGGGGCCGAGTCGGTCGTCGTTCGGACCGACGAGAGGGTTCGCGCCCAGGAGGTTGATGTGATCCGCGATGAGCATGAGATCGCCGGGACTCCACAGGGGGTGCATGCCGCCGCACGCGTTGGAGACCATCAGGGTCCGCGCGCCGAGCCGCTCGAGCACCCGCACGGGTAATGCGATTTGCTGCGGCGTGTAGCCCTCATAGCAATGAAACCGCCCCCGCATCGCCACCACCCGCCGGCCGGCCAGGGTTCCGACGAGCAGCTCCCCGGCATGGCTCTCGACGGTGGAAATAGGAAACCCCGGGATCTCGCCGTAGGGGATCCGCGCCTCCACCGCCATCTCGTCCGCGAGCCCCCCGAGCCCCGTGCCCAGGATGATCGCGACCTCGGGAACGACTTTCGTCCGCGCCCGCACCGCGCGGACCGCCTCGTCGATCATCCGCCCCGCTGGCCGTCCAGTGCGCGCAGCTCGGCGAGCTGGCGCTCGAGCAGCGCGCGAAATCCCGCCACATACGCCTGAAACTGGCGCTCGACGTCGGCGCTCTGCCGCTGGACCTCGCCCTGCGCGGCCCGCGCCTCTTCGACCACGCGCCGCGCCTCGGCCTCCGCCTCACGCACGATGACCTGGGCTTCGCGCTGGGCCGCCGCGCGCGTCTCTTCGCGGAGCTGCTGCGCCGCGACGAGCGCCTCGTTCATCGCCCGCTCCCGCTCCCGGTACACACTCAGCTGTTCCCCCAGGGCCGCCAGCCGCTCTTCGAGCACCGACTTCTCGCGCAGGATCCGCTCGAGCTCGTCCGCGACGCGCACGCGGAAGTCGTCGACGCCCAGCGGCTCGTAGCCCCGCAGGCTGCGGCGGAACTCCTGCTTGCGGACGTCGTGCGGCGTGAGGTGGAACGCGTCGCCGCTCACGTCGCCGCCCGTTCCCGCGGACCGAACAGGACGGTACCCAAGCGGATCACCGTTGCCCCCTCCTCGACCGCTAGGCCGTAGTCCGCGGACATCCCCATCGAGAGCGTCGGCAGCCATAAGCCCTCCTCCTGCAAGGCATCCCGCAGCACGCGCAGCGCACGGAACGTCCGGCGCTGCACGTCCTGGTCGTCGGTGAACGGCGCGATCGTCATCAATCCTTCGAGCGCGAGGTGCGGTTGCGCCGCGATGCGGTGCGCCACCACCGACGCCTCGCCCGGTGCGCTGCCGCTCTTCTGCGCCTCCCCGGCCACGTTCACCTGCAGCAGCACGCGCTGCTTCACGCCGGGCGCCGCCCCCCCCGCACGCTTGTCCAGCTCCTGCGCAAGCTCGACCGCGTCCACCGAGTGGATCAGGGCGAAGCGCCCGACCACGTGCTTCGCCTTGTTGCGCTGCAGGTGCCCCACCAGGTGCCACGTCGCCCGCCGACCGGTGGGTGTGTCGAGCTTCTCCAGCGCCTCCTGCACCCGGTTCTCCCCCACGTCGGCGAGCCCGGCGGCGAGCGCCGCCTCCACCGCGTCCAGCCCGAAGCCCTTGGTGACGGCGACGATCGTGACGGATCCGGTTCGACCTGCCGTCGCCTGCCGCCGAGCGATCTCGGCCCGTACGTGGGCCAGCCGCTCGGGCAGGGCTGCAAAATTCATAACCGCAAAAAGTAGCCCGGAGCCGGGCGTGAAACAATCGGGGGGGTCAGCCGGCTGGTGCCGTAACTCGTTCGCCGCCTTCGAGGTGCGAGATCGCGCCGGACAGGAGATCACGCACCTGGGGCGCGGTGAGGTGACGGTGCAGGAGTCCGTGACTCGCGATCGAGATCGTCGAGGTCTCTTCTGACACGACCAACACCGTGGCATCGGTTTCTTCCGAGAGCCCCAGCGCGGCGCGGTGGCGGGTGCCGAGCGATTTGTCGGCGACTTTGAACTGCGTGAGGGGCAGCACGCACCCGGCGCCGATGATGCGATCGCCGCGCACCAGCACGGCGCCGTCGTGCAGCGGGGAGTAGGGCGTGAAGATCGTGGTCAGGAGATCGGCGGAGACCTTGGCCTCCATCGGCACCCCCGACGAGATGAACTCCTCGAGACCGATGTCGCCTTCCACGGCGATGATGGCGCCCGTGCCGGCGCGCGACAGCCGGTCCATGGCCTCCGCGATCTCCTCGGCCACCGACTGGCGCTCGCTCTGCGAGAAGCGACGCATCAGGCGCGACTGGCCGAGCCGCGCCAGGGCGTTCCGGAGCTCCGGCTGGAACACGACGACGGCCGCGAACGCGCCGAAGGTGAACACGTAGGAGAGCAGCGCGCTGATCATGGTGAACTTGGCGAGCAGCGCCCCGAAGTAGGCGATCGACAGGATCATCACGCCCACGACGATGGACATCGCCCGCGTCCCGACCAGGAACAGCAGGAACCGGTAGATCACGAACGCGACGAGAAGGATCTCGACCACGTCCGGCCAGAACCGGGGGATGAGGAACTGGTAGGCTTCGAGGTTCAATTTGGACTCGTCGTCGCGCCGGCCACCCGCAGCGCCTCGCGCGCGAGCGCCGCGTCGTGCACCCGGAACAGGCGGGCGCCCCGCTCCCACGCGAGGGCACACGCCACCGCCGTCGCGCGATCGCGATCTTCGACCGGGCGCCCGGTGGCGGCCCCGAGGAATCGTTTGCGCGACGGACCCACGGCTACAGGATAGCCCAAGCCGACGACGGTTGCCAGCTCATCGAGCAGGCGGAAGTTCTGCTCCGGGGTCTTGGCGAACCCGAAGCCCGGATCCACCACGATCCGCTCCCGCGCGACGCCCCCGGCCTCAGCCCGTGCCGCCGCCGCGCCGAGCTCCGCCGCCACGTCCGCCGCCACGTGCCGATACACGGCGAGCGAGTCCATCGTGTCGGGCGTGCCGCGCATGTGCATCACGATCATCCCGGCCCCGGCAGCGCCCACGACGCCCGCGAGCGCCGCGTCGAACGCCAGTCCCGAGACGTCGTTCACCACCGCGGCACCGGCGGCGAGCGCGGCGCGCGCTACCGCGGCCTTGCGGGTGTCCACCGAAACGGGGCCCAGGCCCCGGCGCACGAGCTGCTCGATCACCGGGGCAACCCGCCCGATCTCTTCATCCACCGGCACGGGCGCGGAACCCGGGCGCGTCGACTCACCGCCCACGTCCAGCAGCTCGCACCCGTCGGCCACTAACCGCTCCGCCTGTGCCACCGCGCGGTCCACCGTCGCGAAGCGCCCGCCGTCGGAGAACGAATCGGGCGTCACATTCACGATGCCGATGAGGACGGGGTGATCGAGATCGAGGGCGCTACCCCCGCCGAGCGCCCAGCGGCGCGGCGGGTCGGCGTAGCTCGCGAGGAAGCGACCCAGCTCCGGCGCCAGGCGCTCGAGGCCCGGCGGCAGGCGGTCGGGGCGCGCGAGCGGCGCGAGCCGGCTCGCGGGGGCACCCACCAGGGCCCACCCCTCGCCGGTGAGCACATCGGCACCGCCCTTCGCCCCCCAACGTACCAGCGCTTCGCGCTCCGCTTCGGTGATCTCTTCCAGGAGGACGACGAGGGCTTGCATGCCGGTCGCGGCGAACCAGGCCGGCTGTGTGTCCCAGCCGCGGGCCGCGAGCGCTGCGCGCACCGCTTCCGGGGTGTGTGCAGCGAGCGGGGTGAGCTTCACCGCACGGGCCTCGCCGGCTACGACGCCCGCAGCGCGTTGACGATGTTGAGGCGCGCGGCCCGCGCCGCCGGGAGGAAGCCGCCGACCACGCCCATCACCACGGCGAAGACCAGGGCGCGCACGATCACGCCGGGCGAGAGCGCGAATCCGAACCCGATCTCCGAGAAACTCTGGAAGTTGACGACCGAAATGCGCTCGAAGGACAGCAGCGCGGCCAGCGCGACCCCGAGGGCACCGCCGACGAGCGCGAGCATCACGGATTCGACCAGGAACG
>Ga0209761_1000343_pt1 | contig 27705 bp, 30 predicted proteins | sample GraSoi013_1_40cm_4_FD_185818 | JGI IMG/M metagenome (GOLD analysis project Ga0209761, IMG submission 185818) | Grasslands soil microbial communities from the Angelo Coastal Reserve, California, USA - Sample 09_25_2013_1_40cm (SPAdes) (version 2) | ecosystem: Environmental > Terrestrial > Soil >... | reverse complement strand
CCCCCCGGCGCACCAGGTCGTCGCGCGTGCTCTCCGAGATAGCGTGAAACCACGCGCGGCGATACGCCCAGGGGATGGGCCGCTCGGCCGCCCACACGACACTGGCGATCGGCCAGCTCGCTTCCCGGAACGCAGTCGCGCCGAAGAGGTGTGGCACGAGAGCGCAAAACGGCCGGTCGGTGAGCGTCGGGAGGAACAACGGGAGCTTGTTGATGTCTTCGACCACGACGTCATAGGAGTTCGCCCGCAGCAACCGGCGCACTACGCCGCGCGCGCGCAGCGCGAAGGTGTGTCGCCCGCCCGAGCGATGCACCCGCAGGCCATCGAGGTGCGCCTCGCGCGGCGCCCCCGGCCAACCGCTCGCCACCAGGTCGATCGCGTGGCCGCCGCGCGCCAGGCGCCCGAAGATCTCGTGCAGGTGCGTCTCGGCACCCCCGGCGTGTGGGTTCTCGCGGTCGTTCCAGTTGACGAGCAGGATTCTCACAGCGCGCCGGATTCCCGCGCCACCGCGTCGAGCACGCCGTTCACGAACCCCGGTGCCTTGGCGCCCGCGAACCAATGCGCGAGCTTCACGGCTTCATCGATGACGACGCGTGGCGGCGTGGAGCCCTCGGCGAGCTCCGCCAGCGCGAGCCGGAGGATGTTGCGCTCGATCACGCCGACGCGATCCAGCCGCCAGTGTTCGGCGGCGTCCGCGACTCGGGCGTCGAATTCGGGGAGGCCGGCGATCGCTTGGGCCGCGAGGTCGGCACCGCGGTCATAGCCCTCGGGGAGGCGGCCGTAGGCCGCCGCGACCCGGCTCACGACCGTTTCGATCGACGGCCGGCCGGAGAGGTCCCAAGCGTAGAGGAGCTGCAGCGCGCGGGCGCGGGCCTTAGTCTCGGGGCGCTGCACGCGTGAGCTGGCCCAGGACGTCGGCCGTGGAGAGGGCCGCGTCGACCGCCTCGTACCCCTTGTTGCCGGCGGCTCCGCCGGCCCGGGCCAGCGCCTGCTCCAGCGTGTCGGTGGTGAGCACCCCGAAGCCGACCGGGAGCCGGTGCGCCAGCGCGACGTTGCCGAGCCCGCGCGTGGCTTCGCCCGCGACGTACTCGAAATGGGGCGTCTCGCCCCGGACCACGCACCCCAGCGCGACCAGCGCCGCATACCGCCCGCTCGCGGCAGCCGCTTCGGCCGCGACCGGCAGCTCGAACGCGCCCGGCACCCAGATCACGTCCACCCGCGCCTCCGGCACTCCCTTGTCGCGGAAGCACTCGCGCGCGCCCTCCAAGAGGCGTGCGGTGACGAGCTCATTGTAGCGGCTGACGAGGACGGCCACGCGACCTTCTCGCGGCGCGCGCGGCGAACCCTGAATCTCGGCCACAGTCAGTGGGTGAGCAGGTGGCCGAGCTTGTCCCGCTTGACGTCCAGGTAGGAGCGGTTCTCGTCGGAGGGTGTCATCACGATCGGCACGCGCTCGACGATCTCCAGGCCGTAGCCCTCGAGCCCGACGAGCTTCATCGGGTTGTTGGTGAGCACGCGGATCGCGGAGAGGCCCAGGTCCAGGAGGATCTGCGCCCCGATGCCGTAGTTGCGCAGGTCGGGCTTGAAGCCGAGCTCGCGGTTCGCCTCGACGGTGTCGTGGCCGGCGTCCTGGAGCTCGTACGCCTTCAGCTTGTTGAGGAGCCCGATGCCGCGCCCTTCCTGATCGAGGTACACCACCACGCCACGGCCCTCCGTAGCGATCATGCGCATCGCCGAGTGCAGCTGCCAACCGCAGTCGCACCGCCCCGACCCGAACACGTCGCCGGTGAGGCACTTGGAGTGCATCCGCACCAGCACGTTCTTCCGGTCGTGCACGTCTCCGTAGACCAGGGCCACATGCTCGGCCGAGTCGACGTCGTTGCGGTAGCCGACGATGCGGAACTCGCCGAACGGCGTCGGCAGGCGCGCCTGGGCCACGGGGTGCACCAGCCGCTCGTGCGCCAGCCGGTACGCCACGAGCTCGGCGACCGTGATGAAGGCGACCTGATGTCGCGCGGCGAACTGCTCCAAGTCCGGCTGCCGCGCCATCGAGCCGTCCGGGTTCAGGATCTCGCAGATCACGCCCGCCGGGTAGAGCCCCGCGAGCCGCGCGAGATCCATGCTCGCTTCCGTCTGGCCGACCCGTTGCAGCACCCCGCCGGGACGGGCCCGCAGCGGGAACACGTGCCCGGGGCGCCGCAGGTCGGTCGGCACGCTGGCCGGATCGACCGCCACCCGGATCGTGGCGGCGCGGTCCGCCGCCGAGATGCCGGTGGTGACGCCGAAGCGAGCGGCGGCATCGATAGACACGGTGAAGGCGGTTTCGTGCGCTTCGGTGTTGTGCTCGGCCATCTGGGTGAGGCCCAGCGCCTGACAGCGCTCGGGCAGGAGGGTCACGCAGATCAACCCGCGCGCGTGCGTCGCCATGAAATTGATCATCTCGGGGGTGACCCGCTCGGCGGCGCCGACCAGGTCCCCCTCGTTCTCGCGGTTCTCGTCGTCGGCGACGATCACCAGCTTGCCGGCGCGGATGTCCGCGATCGCCTGTTTTATCTTGCGGTGCTGCATAGTTGCCTCACGTACTTCCCGAGCACGTCTCCCTCAACGTGAACGCGGTCCCCGATGCCGAGCGATTCGAGCGTGGTGTGCTCGCGGGTGAAGGGGATCAACGCGATTTGCACGAGGTCCTTCCCCGGCAGGTCGTTGATCGTGAGACTCACGCCGTCCACCGTAATCGCGCCGCGCGGAATCGACACCTGCCGCACCGCGTCGGGCACACGCAGATCGTACACCCATGCGTCCCCCCGGCGCGCGACGCGCTGCACCACCGCGACCCCGTCCACGTGCCCCTGGACAATGTGGCCGCCCAGCCGATCCGTCGCGCGCAGCGCGCGCTCCAGATTCACGGGGCGCCCCGCCGCGTACTCGCCGAACAGCGTGCGCCCCTGGGTGGTCTCCACCACGTGCACCGTGAAGCCCCCCTTCACCACCCGCTCGACGGTGAGACACGCCCCGTTGACGGCGATGCTCTCACCCCGCTTGAGGCCCCGGTACGGCGCCCGGATCGTGAGGGTCAGCCCCCTTTCCCGCTTCCCGTTTCCCGATTCCCGCGTCGCTTTGGCGACGGTACCCGTCGCGCTCACGATTCCGGTAAACATAGCCGCCTGTCCAATACCAATAATGTATCAGAGCCCAGCGCCCTCCGCTCCACCGGCGTCCAGCGCGGCGCAGCCGCGAGGGGGTGCGGCGGCACCCCGGGAAAGGCCGGGACCGCGCCTTCTCCGAGCCACACCGGCGCCTGCACCCAATAGAGCCGGTCCACCAGACCGTCGGCGAGGAGCCGCGCGCCCAGCGCTCCTCCCCCCTCGCACAGCAACGATTGGATCCCGGCCTCGCGCAGCATGCGGAGTCCGTCCCGCAACGTCGTGGGGCGGAACACACGCACGCCGCTGCGCTCGAGCTGGGTGACGCTCGACGGCGGCGCGTCGAGCGACGACATGACCCACGTCGGCACCTCGCGCGCCGTGCTCACGAGCTGCACGCCGAGGTTGAGCATCGCGCGCCGGTCGAACACGACGCGGACCGGTGGCCGGCGCGGCGTGACCGGACCGCGCACCGTGAGCTGGGGGTTGTCGTGGAGAGCGGTCGTGCCGCCGACCGCGATCGCATCGAACCCGGCGCGCAACCAGTGCACGTGCTCGCGCGCTGCTTCCCCCGAGACCCACTGCGAGCTGCCGGCAGCGTCGGCGATCCGGCCGTCGATCGACGTCGCGAGCTTGAGCGCGACGAAGGGTCGCTCCTCCTGCTCCCGCGCGAACAGGAACGGCGCGTTCAACGCCGCCCCCGCCTCGGCGAGCAGGCCCACCGACACGGTCACCCCGTGAGCGCGCAGCACGGCAGCGCCGCCCTGCGCCTGCGGGTCCGGATCGCGGATCGCCGCCACCACGCGCGCCACGCCCGCCGCTACGAGCGCGTCGCTGCAGGGCGGCGTCTTACCGTGGTGCGCACAGGGCTCGAGGTTCACCACGAGGGTGGCCCCGTGCGCCCGCGCGCCCGCGGCCTGGAGGGCGACTACTTCGGCATGCGGCCCGCCGTACTCCGCGTGGTAGCCCTCGGCCACCACGGTGTCTCCCGCGAGCAGGACGGCGCCGACGAGGGGGTTAGGAGCGACGCGCCCCCAACCTCGGCGTGCGAGGTCGAGGGCGCGTTCCATGGCCGCCCGCTCGGCGGGCGGTGGCGCCGCCCGCGCGGTCGACCGCTCAGAATCCGAACCGGACGCCGATACCTCCGAAGACATGTGCCGCCTTGGGATCGAAGCCGGAGAACTGCGTGACGTAGCCCTGGTCCTTGCCGGCTTGCAAGCCGAGCTCCCCCACGAGCTTCACGGCAGCCAGGCTGAGTCCGCCGTTCACGAAAACCAGGGCACGTGTATTGGTCGGGTTGATCACCACGGTGCGCACGCTCGTGAGCGTGGTGCCGTCATGGAACCGGATGTTCGTATTCTCCGATTTATAGCGGTCGATCCCGATGCCAGCCGCCAGGTCCACGAGCACGAACTTCCAACCCGCCACGGCGCGATAGCTGTCTGCGTCGAGATCCATGGTGAACTCGAACCGATCCCCCGTACCTAAGGTCGCGTGCCGTAGCGGAGGCGTGGGAGCGACCGATGCATCCAGCTCACCGAGACCGACGGGATCGGGAAGCTTCCCTTGAGCACACCGACGCGCGCGCCGAACCCGAGCCCCAGGGCCGCGTCGCTGATGTGAGTGGCATTCGAGTCCACGTGGAGATTATCGATCCCCGTCGGCAGGATCAGCGCGGAGCCGAGCAGGTCGACCGCCAGGAGGCCGCCGCCCATCCCCTTGAGGAGGCCCAGCGCCCCTTCGACCATGGGGGCAGGAACCGCTCCGTTGAAGCTCGACGGCACCGGGGATTGGTTGGCCGCCGTTGGATCCGGGAGCGCCGCCTTGATTGCGTTCACCCGCGCGGTGAGCGTGAGGTGCCCCAGTCCGCCGAGCGAGCCCGCGGTGCCGAGCACCGGGTTGCCACCGCTGATGATCATCCCAGCGAGCGGATAGAACGCGCGCACCGCGTCCACGGCCGTGTTACACGCCGCCGTGGCGTCGGGAAGCGGCATGGCGCACTGCGGCTCCTGCGCGGCCGCGAGCGCGGGAGTCAAACCGACAAACGCCGTTACGATCGTCACCAGTCTGCGCATCGTGCCTCCTAGGACTCGACGTGCACTGTATCGCGCCGAGCCCAGGTTCAGCCCCAGGTCAGCGCTCGGCGAACTTCACTCCCTGTGTACCACCCCGCACCTCCCCAATGATCCACGCCGCGATGCCGGCATGCTTCGCCGCCGCGATCACCGCCTCGGTGTCGTCCCGGGCGGCGACGGCGATCATCCCGACGCCCAGATTGAATACGCGGCGCATCTCCCCGAGCGACACGTCGCCCGCGCGCATCAGCACGCGGAACGCCGGCGGCCACGACCACGCGCGCGCATCCACGACGGCTTCACATCCTGCGGGCAGCACGCGCACCAAGTTGCCGGGGATGCCACCGCCCGTGATGTGCGCCAGCGCGTGCAGGCGCGGCAGGACCGGCGCGACGGCAGCGAAGTAACTCGTGTGCACGTCCAGCAACACCTGGGCCACCGTGCGGCCGGTGTCGGGAAACGGGTCCTGCACGTCGAGCCGCAGGCGATCGAATACGATGCGCCGTGCCAGAGTGTACCCGTTGGTGTGCAGTCCGTTCGACGCGTAGCCGATCAACACGTCTCCCGCGCGCACCAGGTCCCCGTGCAGCGCGGCGGATTCCTCCACCACGCCGACGATCGTCCCCGCCAGATCGTACTGCCCCCGCTGGTACAGGTCGGGAAGCTGGGCGGTCTCGCCGCCGGCGAGGATCATGTCGTGGGCGCGACAGCCGCGCGCCACCCCCGAGACCATCGCGGCGACATTCTCGGGCTCGAGCTCCGCGGTCGCGACGTAGTCGAGGAAAGCCAGGGGACGGGCGCCGTGCACCAGGACGTCGTTCACGCAATGGTTCACGAGGTCCTCGCCCACCGTGTCGTGGATCCCGGCGCGCGCGGCGACGAGCACCTTGGTGCCGACCCCGTCGGTCGAGAGGACTAGCACCGGGCGCTCGTACCCGGACGGCAGCCGCACCATGCCGCCGAACGCGCCGATCTCGCCTAGCGCGAGCGACGTGCGGGTCGTCCGCACCAGCGCGGCGATACGGCGCTTCGCCTCGTCGGCCGTGTCGAACCGCACGCCCGCGGCGGCATAGCGGTCGGTCATCCGGCGCGGCCCTCGTCCATGTCGAAGTGGACGAGCTCCTTGAACGCGCGCACCCGGGCCCGCACATCGGCGCGGGTCACGTGCTCGAGCCCCTGCACCCCGAACGCCTCCACCGCGAACGATCCCATCGCGGCGCCATAGACCATGGCGCGCCGCAGGTTCGGCGCCGTGACGTCATCACTCGCGGCGAGGTAGGCCATGAAGCCGCCCGCGAACGCGTCGCCCGCGCCCGTGGGATCGAACACTTCCCGGAGCGGGTAGGCCGGGACCTTGAAGACGGTGCCGTGGTTCACGAGCAGGGCGCCGTGCTCGCCTTGTTTGATGACCGTCATCTTGGGACCGCGCTCGAGCACCCAGCGCGCCGCGCGGTAGATGTTCCAGTCGCCCGACAGCTCGCGCGCCTCGGAGTCGTTCACCATCAGGATGTCGATGTGGCGCAGCAGCTCGAGCAGCAGGTCGCGCTTGGAGTGGATCCAGTAGTTCATCGTATCGCAGGCGACGAGCGCCGGCTGCTTCACCTGGTCGAGCACGCCGAGCTGCAGCTCGGGATCGATGTTGCCGAGGAACAGGTAGCGCGCGTCGCGGAACTTCGGCGGCAGCTTGGGGCGGAAGTCGGCGAAGACGCCGAGCCGGGTCTCGAGCGTCTCGCGGCTGGCGAGGTCGTAGGAGTACTTCGCCTTCCAGCGGAACGATTCGCCCGGGGCTTGCTCGACGCCTGAGAGGTCCACGCCGCGTGCCTCCAGCGCCTTGAGGGCGCCGAGCGGATAGTCCGTCCCCACCACCCCCACGATCTGCACCGGGTGCAGGATCGCGCCGGCCGCGCTGAAGAACACCGCCGACCCGCCGGGCGCATCCGCGGTCTCGCCGAACGGCGTGTACACCGAGTCGAGCGCGATCGAGCCCACCACGAGCAGACTCACGTCACATCCGATCCGGGGCGCTGATCCCCAAGAGGTGGAGGCCGTTGGCGAGCACCTGGCGCACCGCCGCCGCCAGGACGAGGCGCGCCGCCTCCTGGGGCTCGCCGAGCACACGGTACTTGTGGTACCAGGCGTGGGCCAGCCGGGCGAGCCCTTCGAGGTAGCCGGTGACGCGGTGCGGCTCGAGCGCGGCCGCGGCCCCCGCCACGAGGGTCGGGAAGTCGGTGAGCTGCTTCATCAAGAGAAGCTCATCCGGCTCGTCCAGCGCGGAGAGATTCGTGCCCTTCGGGGTGACGGTCTCCGGCGCGCGCCCGGCGACACGGAAGATGCCGCTCATCCGCGCGTGCGCCATCTGGACGTAGAAGACGGGGTTCTCCTCGGTCTGGCTCTTCGCGAGGTCCACATCGAAGACCAGGTGCGAGTCTCCCCGGCGCATGAGAAAGAAGTAGCGCACGGCGTCGCGCCCCACTTCGTCGACGAGCTCACGCACGGTCATGTAGCTCCCGGCACGCTTGGAGATCTTCATCTCGGCGCCGCCCTTCATCACGGTCACCATCTGGTGCAGAACGTACTCGGGGTAGCCCGGCGGGATGCCCATCTCGAGCGCCTGGAGCCCGATGCGCACGCGGGTCACTGTGCTGTGGTGGTCCGCACCCTGGACGTTGATCGCGCGCGTGAACCCTCGCTCCCACTTGTCGATATGATAGGCGACGTCGGGCAGAAAGTAGGTGTACTCGCCGCCTTTTTCCGCCCGCTTGCGCATCACGCGGTCCTTGTCGTCACCGAAGTCGGTGGTCTTGAGCCAGAGCGCGCCGTCCTTCTCGTAGGTGTGCCCGGCGGCCGCCAACCGGCGCATCGTCTCCTCGACCCTGCTGGTCGTGTACAGCGACGACTCGAGGAAGTAGACGTCGAACGTGACGCCGAACGCCTGCAGGTCCGCGTCCTGCTCCTTGCGCAGCTCCTGCACGGCAAACCGCTGGACCGCGTCGAGGTCGGCTCCCTCCGGATCGTTCGGGTGGGCAGCGACGTAGCGCTCGGCGATGTCCCGGATGTACGCGCCGTGATAGCCGCCCTCCGGGAGCACTGCCGGGCGGCCGCGCAGTTCCTGGATCCGCGCCTGTACGCTGCGCGCGAGGCTCAGGATCTGGCCGCCCCCGTCGTTGTAGTAGAACTCGCGCGTCACGCGCCAGCCGGTCCACTCGAGCAGCGACGCGATCGCGTCGCCCAGGGCCGCCTGGCGGCCGTGGCCGACGTGCAGCGGACCGGTCGGGTTGGCTGAGACGAACTCGACGTTCACAGGCCCACCCTGCCCCACATCGCCTCGCCCGTAGCGCTCGCCGGCCGCGAGCACCGCCTCGAGGACGCCGGCGAGCTGCGATTCAGCGAGAAAAAAGTTGATGAACCCGGGGCCGGCGATTTCGATCTCGCGGACCAGACCCCGCGGGAGCTGCAGGGTCGCGACCAGCCGCTCGGCGACCGCCCGGGGCTTCTGCTTGAGCGACTTGGCGAGGGTGAGCGCGAGATTGGTGGCGACGTCGCCGTGCGCGGGGTCGCGCGGCCGCTCGAGCTCGACCGCGGAGGGGGACAGGGACACCTCCAGCCGCGTCGCGGCATCCGCCAGCGCCGCGCGGATCACCTCGTGCGCCTTCACTTGTCGCCGGAGTTCTTTTTCTTCTTGGCGCGCTCGGCGGGCTTCGTCTCGGCCACCGACTTCGACTCGGCGCTGGGCTTGGACTCGGCCGCCGGCTTCGCGTCCTCTTTCTGCTCCTGCTTCTCGCCCGCCCGCTTGTAGTCGGTGATGTAGAAGCCCGAGCCCTTGAACACCAGCCCGGTGCCGCCCGAGATCTGCCGCTCCGCCATCTTACCGCAGGTGGGGCACTTCACGCGGCGACTGCTGTTCATCGTCGGGTAGAACTTCTCGAACACATGCCCGGCGGGGCACTTATACTCGTAGGTCGGCATCGCACAACAACTTAGCTCAGTGATGCCGACAGGTCAACTCACACGAGCGCGAGCCACGCCGCGAGCGTCGCCGCTTTCTCGTCGGCGCGCCACGGCCCGCCGAGCGCGCCACCCAAGTCTTTCACCGCGTGTCGGAGCGCGCCCGGTGACCGTTTGAGGCGTGGCGCCGCGGTCTCGTACAGGACGCGTTCGACCAGCGTGGTGCACGGCAACCGCGCGGCACGCGCCGCGCGCTCCAGCGCCGTCCGGAACAGCTGTCCTTCGAGGGCGTGCGCGCGGATGTGATCGTTGCCGATCCGCGCGGGATCGATGAGGCTCCCCACCACCAGCGCGACACGCCGGACCCGGCGTCCCTGCCGGCGATACTCCTTCAGGAGCGCGCCGAGCGACCGCTTGGAGACCCGCTCGACCACCCCGCGGAGGTAGCGCTCGAGCTTGGCAGCCTGCCCGGGCCGGGCGTCCCTCACCGCGTGATAGGGCTGGCGGGATGTCGGCACGTCGGCGTCGCTCAGCTCGATCGCACGCCGATCGACCACGCGCGGCGAGCGCACAGGACCCTCGACGAGCACCGCCGTGGCCCAGCCGGACTTGACGCGGCAGCCCAGGGCGGCGGGGACGACCGTGCCGCGCGTGCGGCGCGTCACCGCGGGCGTTTCCGTTTCGCTCCCTTCCGTTCGGCCGCGGCGACTGCCTGCACGGCCCACGGGCGCAGCGCCTCGACGTCCTCCAGCAGATCCGCCGGCACCTGGTAGTACTGCATGACCTCGCCATCCTCGCCGAACGGTCGAAACGGACTCATGCCCCGCGCCTCGAACTCCGGTCGGCTGGCGTCGTCCCCCTTGAGGTAGAGGGCGTCGTCGGCGACCAGCGCGAAGAAGAGATCCCCCGCGTAGATCCCCACGCCGCCAAACATGCTCCTGGCCCGAACACGCGGCACGACGCGGCCGAGCTGCTCGAGCACGAAGGTCTTGAAGCTGGGGGTAACCGTACTAGAACTCGCGCTTCTTCATCTCCGAGAAGAAGTCGCGCAACTCGACATCTTCTTCCCGCTCCGGAGGAAGGGTGTCGTCGTACTGCCGGCGCTTGTTCGGTTTCGCCTTCGCGGCCTTGGCCGCGTTCTTCTTGGCCAACGCGGCCAGCTTGCGCTCCTCGCCTTTGGGCATGGCTCGAACTCCTGGCAGAAGGGTCGAACGCTAAAGCTGCGCGGGCGAGGCCGCCGGCCGCAATGGGCTAGCGTGAGACCTTCAACCGATACTGCAGCGCCCCGGAGGGGCAGCGGCTCACCTGCGCAGCCACGTCCTCCGGCGCCGCGCTCGACAACAGCAACCCCAGGCCCACGAGCGACCCGGCGACGGCGCCGGCCGTCTTCAGTCGGCGCGGAGTCACCGCCATTCGCGTACGATCCTCGCGGTCCGGATCTGGTCGAGGTTCGGGTACGTGCGCGTGAGGTACGCGTCGCCTTGCAAACGAATCGAGTCCTGGGACGGGCGCTCGCCGTACTGCCCGTACAGCCCGTCCACGATCCCCAACCCCTCCGCCACCTGTCCAATGGGAGCGAAGCCGAGCGCATCCAGGCGCCGGTTGTCGGCCAGATTGACGAAGAGCTGCGTCGTGCGGGTGTTCGGTCCCGCGCTCGCGAAGGCGACGGTCCCGCGTCGATTGGGATGGCGCACCGGATCATCCGAGATGAACTGTGACGACCAGGCCCGACCGAGCCGCGGGTCGGCCGGCAGTCCGAATTGAACGACGAACCCTCGGACTACCCGGAAGAAGCGCGCGCCATCGTAGAAGCCGTCGTGGACGAGAGCGTAAAATCGATCCGCGCCGTGGGGTGCCCAGGAGCGGCGCACGACCACGGTCACAGGGCCGCGACTCGTCGTGAGCGCGACGAGGAAGCTGTCGGGTGTCGGAGGGGGCGCCGGGGGCGCCACCGTCTCGCGCTGCGGCGCCCGGGGCGGCGCGTCACGCCGCGTGCACGCGAGCGCCGCGATGGTGCTTACGAGCAGGAGGCCGGCGGCGGCCGCTCGGGTCAGAGGCATGGCTAAATGTACGCGCGCGGCGGTGGCGGTGGACTAGTGGGGGCCGATCCGCAGGTTTGCCGTCGCAATGACGATCTCACGGAGGAAGAACAAGAGGCCCGCGAAGAACGCGACCATGGCGGCGACGAAGAACAGGGCCACACGACCAGGCTCAAGTTCACCCCTCGCGAATCATGGCTTCAGCGCGGCCCGTGCCTCCTCGAGCGACCCGGCAAAGTAGCTGACGTTGTGGAAGGCCTCGCGCGCCAGGGCCTCCGCCACGTAGCGCGCCGGCACGGCCCCCCCGATCACGACGAGCCGCGTGTTGTGATCTTCCATCGGCAAGCGACCGTCGTCCTTCGCGCGCTTGATCTCGCCCACATCCTTTCCTTCAAGCACGGCGCTGCGGGGGATGGGTTGGGCGTTCGGGAACGCGCCGGCCTGGCGCTCCGGCGGCTCCCGCACATCGACGACGACGGCGGTGCGATCGTTCGCGAGGACGTTTCGCAGTCCGTCCGGCTCGATTTGCGTGACGCCGCCCAGCGCGCGCCACACCGGGATGCCGAGCTGGTAGCGCCGGACTTTGGTGTAGCCCGCAGCCACGAGCTCCGCCGCCAGGCGCTTGCTCTTGCCGCAATATGGACCGTTGCAGTAGAGCACGATCGCCGTGTCCTTGCGCTCGTGCACCAGTCGATCGATCTCGGCCACGTCCGAGACGTACATCGACATCGGGACACCGGGTTTGGGGGCCACGTTGACGGCGCCGGGAATGTGACTGACCGCATACTCGCGGAACGGTCGCGCGTCGAGCACGAGGGCGGTCTTCTCGGTCAGGATGCGGCGCAGCGCCTCGGTTGAGACCTCCGCCGTCGACTGTCCCGTCTCGCCGAGGACGGCATCGGAGATCGTCGGTACCGCCTGGGTGGCGGCGGCGAGGACGAGAATCGGGACGAGACTGCCCAGCCCGAGAAATCGGGGGCGCGGCATCGTGTTCATGTGACCCTCACGAAGGGGTGCTGGCCTCGAAGTATGCGCGCACCGACCTGAGGTGTTGCCGCGGAAAAGCTCGAAGCGTCGCCTTCATGTCGATGACGTCGCCGCGGGCATAGTACAGCATCAGCGCGGCGAACGACTGCCGGAGCGGATCCGTCGCCGCGGCGTATTGCGCTCGGAGCGCTTCCTCCGGGACATGCTGTACGGCGAATCGCTGCCGCGTCACCTGCTCGGCGAGCCGTACCACGTCCAGGGGACTCAAGGCCTCGGGACCACCCAGCTCGATGACCGCGTTCCTCGCCTGATCGTTGTCCAGCGCGGCGACCGCGAACTGTGCCACGTCCCGAAACGAGATCCAGCTGATCTGGTTTTGGCCGCCACCATAGATCTGGGCTTTCGCGTTTGGTGCGTCGAAGCCCAATGCAGGACTCAACCACACCTCGGCGAAGAAGGTGGGCCGAAGGATCGTGAAGGTCATCCCGCTGCGCCGCAGGCGCTTCTCGACCGCGCGCTTCGCGGACTGGAGCGGGAAATCCACGTCGACGCTCGGAAACGACACCAGGATGAATCGTTTCACGCCGGCGGCCGTGGCGGCGTCGCTGAGGCCTAGTTGCCCCAGCCGATCGACGCTCTCGATGGAATCGCCTTCCTGCCTCGAAACCGTCGATGAGGCGGTCGAAATGACGGCACTCGCGCCACGACACGCCGCGTCGAGGGATTGTCGGTCCTTCAAGTCGCCGCGCACGTGCTCGGCGCCGACGCTCTTCAAACGCGCGACCCGATCGGCACTCGATGTTCCCCTGACCAATGCGCGAACCGGAGTCCCTCGCTGCGTCAGGAGGCGACAGATCTCCCCCCCCAAGAGACCGGTTGCGCCGACGACGAGAATCACGGTGACCAGCTCACGGGTGCGGGCTCCGCGGGTCGTCCGCGGCGTTCACGTAGGTGATCGTCCAGGGCCCCTGGCCGTGGAGCTGCAGAATCGTCTCGCCCTCGGCCCAGGCGAAGTGCTTCGTCCCCGCGGTCCAGTAGCCGAACGAGCCGGCGGTCAGCGTCCGGGTGGACGCGCGATCAAACCGCTCCCCCATCCCCCAGTGGAGCGTGCCGGCTAGGACCGTCGCGTGCTCCGTCTGCGTGTGCCAGTGCGGAAAAACCTGGAAGCCGTCCGGGAACCGCAGACGCATGGTGAACATTCCGGGCTGCGTTGGATCGCCCTCCAGGATGGCCATCTTGGCGCCCTTCGGTAAGGACGGAGGACCGTCTTTCCAGTCGAGCTCCGTCCCGGGAAAGAAAGCCATTGGGCTCTTGGCCTGGCCGGCGGCGGCGGTCGTGACCGTGAAGAGGAGCAGACTGAGGAAGTAGAGGGGTCTCATCGGCGGGGTCTCCTCGAGTGCTGTTGGAAGCCAAGGTCGTCAGACGCGGATCCAGCGCACCTCGATTCCCTCCTCAGATCCGAGAATGCGCTTGAGCAGCGTGAGTAACGATGACGGGGCACCGTCGGCCTCGAGCATGTCGACAGTGTCGGAGCTGATGTAGTAATCGCGGTCCGTGGGCGATTCCTCTTCGAGCTCATCGACGAGGAAGCGCAGCTCGTCGTCACTGATCGTGCCGAGCGGCTCGTTGGTGACCTTGTCGCGAAGCTCGATCATGGTATCGGCGCAAACGCGCGCGCTCAGCCCGCGAGTCCAAGGGGATCCAGCCCCTGCCCCATCTTGCGCCAAGCGGTCTCTTGATACTGCGTGCCCGTACTGGCCTCCGCCAGTATCCACTGCGCCGGCTCAGTCCGGCAACTCGCTCAGCCGTCGCTCGAGAAAGCGCCGCTCCGGCTCCTGCCGCGTGAGGCGCAGGGCCCGCTCGTAGGAGGCTCGGGCCTCCACCGTTCGCCCCAGCCGCCGGCACAGGTCCGCCCGCGCCGAGTGCGCTAGGTAGTAATCCTCGAGATCACCGCGCGCCAGGAGGGCATCGATGAGGGTCAGGCCCGCCGGCGGACCGTCACGCATCGCGATCGCGGCGGCGCGGTTCAGATCGACCACCGGCGACGGATCCGCCCGCGCCAGCACATCGTACAATCCGACGATCTGGGTCCAGTCCGTCGCGGCGGCGTCGGATGCTTCGGCGTGTACGGCCGCGATCGCCGCCTGGAGCGTATAGGGCCCGAACCGGCGCGACGCGAGGGCCCGTCGCACGAGCGCGCTCCCCTCGGCGATCTGCTCCCGGTTCCAGAGCGAGCGATCCTGGTCCCCCAGCAGCACCAGCTCGCCCGCCGGTGACGTGCGCGCGGCGCGACGCGATTCGTGCAACAGCATCAGCGCCAGGAGGCCCTCGGCCTCGGGCTCCGACAAGAGCTCGATCAGCAGCCGTCCCAGGCGGATGGCCTCGCCCGAGAGATCGTGCCGCGTCAGCAACTCACCCGAGGACGCTGAGTACCCCTCGTTGAACACCAGGTAGACCACGTGGAGCACGGTGTCGAGCCGTGCCGGCAAATCGCTGCGGGACGGCACCTGATACGGAATGTGCGCGTCGCGGATTTTGATCTTGGCGCGCACGATGCGCTGGGCCAGGGTGGACGGGGCCGTGAGGAAGGCGCGCGCGATCTCCTCGGTCGTGAGGCCGCAGACCTCGCGCAACGTCAGCGCGATCTGCGCGTCCGGCGGCAGGGCCGGATGGCAGCAGGTGAAGATCAACCGCAGCCGATCGTCCTCGACGCTCTCCTCGTCCCAGGAGGCGGGGTCGCTGGTGTCGGTATCCAGTCGGCGGGCGAGCTCCGCCAGCGATGCGTCGAACCGGGCGCGCCGGCGCATGCCGTCGATGGCCTTGAAGCGGCCGGTCGAGACGAGCCACGCCCTAGGGTTGGCGGGTACGCCGTCACGCGGCCAGCGCTCCACGGCAGCCGCGAAGGCGTCCTGCAGCGCCTCCTCGGCCATGTCGAAGTCGCCCAACAGGCGGATCAGCGTCGCGAGGACGCGGCGCGAGTCGGAGCGGTAGACTGCGTCCACCAGCTCACGCACCCCCGCCTGGTCGGCCGCGTCCTCGCCCACGGCTACTGCTGGCTGAACACCATGATCGGCCGCACCTCGACGCTCCCCAGGCGGGCCGACGGGATCTTCGCGGCCACCTGGAGGGCGTCGTTCAGATCGCGGGCGTTGATCAGGTAGAATCCGCCCAACTGCTCCTTCGTCTCGGCGAAGGGACCGTCGGTGGTGGACAGCTTGCCGTTCCGGATCCGCACGGTCGTGGCCGTGTGAATCGGCTGCAGCGCTTCCCCCGCGACGTAGTGGCCGCTCTTGCGGATCCCCTCGGTGAAGGTGTGGTACTCGCCCATGAAGGCGTCCGACTCGCTCTGGGACATGGCGCCCAGCTTCTTCTCCTCATCGTAGATCAGGCAAAGGTACTTCATAGGTCCCTCCCGAATCGTGGTGGAACGGCCGTGGACGCCAGATAGTCGTTCGGGGGAACCGAAAATCGACACCGGCGAAGCGCCCGCCCCGCGCGCTCAGTGCAGCAGCATGATCCGCCCCACGGAAGGCACACCGTTTCCACTCACCAGGAAGAGCATGTAGGGGCCGGGTGGGGCCGCCGCCCGGCTCGTGGGGAGCATAATCGAGAGGCCCCCGGTCACCGGCGAGAAGCTGAGGGGAACGAGCCTCTGGCTCTGATCGAAGGCATGCGTGACCGAACCGAACCGGATCAACGTCACTTTCGTGACGGCGGCTCCGCCTGGGGTCGTGACCACCAGCGTCTGGCCGTATGTCACGGCGGCGGGTGTCGCGCCGGTGATGGTGGGGCGCGGACCGTTGAACAAGTACGGTGGAGAATACAGCTCGTAGTTCAGCTCGTCCACGGCGCCGATGCTGGGTGCGCCGCCGCTGCCGGTGTTCAGCACTTGTCCATCCGGCAGGAGCAGCGAAGTCTGATGGTAGATGCGAATTACCGCGTTCCTCGCGAGCGTCGTCCAGCGGCCTGTCTCGGGGCTCCACAGCTCGGCGTCGTACACTGCGCCCCGGGGGTTGCTGAAGCCCGAGTCCGACGTGCCGCCGGTGACGAGAACGGCCCCGGTCGGCAGCAGCGTCGCGTTCATCTGTCGGCGGGCGTGTGCCATCGAGCTGGTGTACGTCCACGTGGGGCTGGCACTGTTCAAGTCGATGATCTCCGCCGTATTGGTCGGCGGATCGCCACCGCCCGCGTAGAGGATCTTCCCCGGCTCGTACATGACCGCGGATCCGTAATTGCGCCCCCCGAACCGGCGCAGGGGGCCGTCGGTCCAGCTCCCCGTGCCCGTGACGTCGAGATAGCGCGACTGTTGCTCCTCGCCGGCGTAGAAGACGCGCCCATCGGGTGCCACGAACATGCGGGGATACAACGGCAGCTCGAGAGACGCTCCTGCCAGCTGGCGCCACCCGGTTCCGTCCCAAACCTCGGGGATCGTCACGTTGGCGCCCGCTTCATCGGTGCCCGCGAGCGTCAGGACCTCGCCGTTCGGCAGGGTGGTGTTGGTCGGATACCAGCGCCCCGCGGCCATGGCCGGCTCCACCTGCCACACGCCCGCGACGGGATCGAACACGTTGGTGTTGGCGAGGCCGTGCAGGTCGGAGATGTGGCCACCGGCCGCGAGCAGCCGGCCGTCGGGGAGGAAGTCGTGACCGGCACAGAACAGCAGCGAGGGGGCCGGCACCGGCGTGAAGGCACCCGTGGCCGGGTCCCACACCTGTGGATCGCCGGTGCGGCCCCAGCTCAGCACCTTGCCGGTCGGCAGCAGGTGGAGGTGCACCTGAACGATTGGCGCCGGGCGCACGGACGACCACTGGCCGACCAGCACGAGCGGCGGACCTTCGATGCGGGGCACCGTGGGATCGGTGCAGGCGTGTAGGAGCAGCAGGACCACGAGCGACAACCGGACGGTAGCGCGCAAAGCCCCTCCGGGGACGGTGTCGAGCGACCAGCCGCAAATCTAGCGCGCGCACGGGTGCTAGGCTCGCGACGCCGTGGATGGCTCCCCCGCGTCGCCTTGCGCCGTTCCGCGGTCCCCGCGATCATGCGACACGATCACTGCCATGACGACCGCCCACGTTGCTGCGACCGTTCCGCTTCCGCCGCCCGTCGCGCGGCCCCAGGACGCGCAGCTCCGCCAGGATGTGCGTTGGCTTGCCGCAACGCTGGGCCGTGTGGTCGGCCGCCTGGCAGGTGAAGACACATTCCGGGCGGTCGAGGAGTTGCGCCGGGCCTGCCGCGCCCGACGGCTCGGCGTCCCGGGCGCGCCGGACCTGGACACACTGCTCGCGCGGACCCGATCCCTACCACCGGAGACGGCGCGTCTCACGGCACGTGCGTTTACGGTGTTTTTCATTCTTATCAACGCCGCGGAACAGGCTCATCGGGTCCGACGGTCGCGCCAGGACGACCTGGCCGCAGCGCAGCGCGGATCGGTGCGCTGGTCGCTGCGACGCCTGCGTGAGGCCGGCCGGGGAGCCGAGGAGGTCTCGCACGCCCTGCTAACGCTCGACGTCCGACCGGTCCTCACCGCCCATCCCACCGAGTCCGCCCGACGCACGATTCTCGATCTCCAGGCGCGTCTGGCGGAGGGTCTCCTGACGCGGAACGGCGCGCCGGAGCCCCAGCGCCGCGCCATCGAGGGGCGTCTCGAGGGCGAGGTGGAGCTCCTCTGGCTCACCGAGGAGGTGCGGCGCGACCGCCCGACGGTCATGGACGAAGTGTCGAATGCCCTCTGGTATCTGGAGGACCGCCTCCTCGACGCCGCGTCGCGGGTGCGCGAGCGTCTCGTCCAGGCGTTCGAGGACGAGTTCGGCAGCGGGCTCGCCGCGGTGACCCCGCTTACCATGGGGAGCTGGGTCGGGGGCGACCGGGACGGCAACCCGTTCGTCACCGCGGAGATCACGCTCGCTGCTGCGCGCAGCGCCCGCCGCGCGGTGCTCGGCCACTACGCGCGGGCGCTGGCGGACCTCACGGCGCGGCTCTCTGTTTCCGAGCGGCTCGCCGCGGTCTCGCTCGAGCTGCGCGCCTCGCTCGAGCGGGACCGCCAGGAGCTGCCGCGTGTGTGGGAGGAGAATCGCCGCCGCAACGCCGACGAGCCGCTGCGTCTCAAGGTGAGCTTCATGCGGGCCCGGGTCGAGGCCGATCCCCCGGGGTACGGCTCTCCCGGGGAGTTGGAGCGCGATCTCAGGCTGGTTGCGGACAGCCTGGATTCCGTCGGTGCGGCGCACGCGAGGCGTGCCCTGGTGGAGCCGCTCCTGGCCCAAGTACGCGCCCACGGCTTCCATGGGTACCGCCTGGATGTGCGGGAGGACGCTGCCGTCCACACCCGGGCGCTCGACGACCTCGCGGCGAGCGTCGGACTCGGGCGTCTGGACGGCGAGGCCATCCGGCGGGAGCTGGCCGGCCGGCGCCCACTGCACACGCCGCACGCCGCCCTCGCGGGGCCGACCGATGGGACGCTGCAGGTGTTCCGGGTCATGCGGGCGATCCAGGACGAGATCGGCGTGGCCGCGGCCTCGACCTACATTGTCTCGCGCACGCGGTCCGCCGAGGACCTGCTGCGCGTGCTGCTGCTGGCCCGCGAAGGAGGGCTCGTGGATCTGTCGCGCGAGCCCGCGCTCTCCCGCCTCGACATCGTGCCGCTGTTCGAGACCCTGGAAGATCTCGAGCAGGCGCCGCTCGTCGTGCGGTCGCTGCTCGGCGACCCGATGTGGCAGCGCCACCTCGCCGCCCGCGGACGGCACCAAGAGGTGATGCTGGGCTACTCCGACTCCGCCAAAGACGCCGGACTCCTCCCCTCGGCGTGGGCCCTCTACCGCGTGCAGGAGGACGTGGCGCGGGCCTGTGCCGACGCCGGGGTTCGGTGGACGCTGTTCCACGGCCGCGGCGGCACCGTGGGACGCGGGGGGGGCTCACCGGTGGCGCGGGCGCTCACCGCGCTTCCCCCGGGCACCGTGCAAGGGGGAATCAAGATCACCGAGCAGGGTGAGATCGTCTCCCAGAACTTCGGCCTCCTGTCCGTTGCCGAGCGCAGCCTCGAGCTGATGCTCAGCGGCGTCTTGTTGCATCGGTTTGAGGACTGGCGCAACGGCCTCGAGCCCGGCGAGGAAGCGCGGTTCCGGGAAGTCATGGATCGCCTGGCGGCGGAGGCGTTGCCTCCCTACCGCACGCTGGTCTACGGCGGTGGGGATTTGTTCAGGCTCTTCCTCGACACGACTCCCGTCCGGGAGCTCGCCGACGTGCGCTTCGGGTCGCGGCCGGCCTACCGCACACCGGGTGAAGAAACGATGGAGGGGATGCGGGCGATTCCCTGGGTGTTCGGGTGGACCCAGACGCGACTCATGCTCCCGGGATGGTTGGGGGTGGGCACGGCGCTCGAGGCCGTCGGCAGCGAGCCCGGTGGGCTCGCGGTGTTGCGCCGCATGGCTCAGGCCTGGCCGTTCTTCGACGACCTCCTCGCCAAGGTAGAGATGGTGTGCGCCAAGGCGGACCTCGCCATCGCCCGGATGTACGTGCGAGAGCTGGACGGTGACCTCGCGCTCTTCGACCACTTGGAAAACGAGTTCCGCCGCACGATCGCCGCGCTGCTTCGCATCCGAGAGAGCGATTACCTGATGCGCGACAATCCCATGCTCCAGACGGCGATCGGGCTCCGGAACCCGTACGTGGATCCGCTGTCGCTGCTCCAGGTGACCTTGTTGCAGCGCAAGCGTGCCGCTGCCCCCGGCACGTCCGGGGCCTCTGGCGACCCGACGCTGGCGTCGGTCACCGCCGGCTTGGCCTCCACGCTGAACGGCATCGCGCAGGGGCTCCGCAACACCGGCTAGAAAGGGCCCGCCATGCGAGTCGAGTACTCCCTCCTCCTCCTCGCCGCAGCGACGCTGCGGGCACAATCCCCGACGCCCATGGAGTGGCCGGTGTACGGTGGGGGACCCGAGAGCATGAGGCACTCGTCCCTCCAACAGATCAAGCGCCAGAACGTCAAGCATCTCAAGGTGGCGTGGACGTTCGACGCTAGCGACGGGATCCAGAGTTCCGAGCTGGAGGTCAATCCCATCGTGGTGAAGGGGGTCCTGTACGCTACGACGGTGAGCCTCAACACCGTGGCTCTCAACGCCGCCACCGGCGAGCTGTTGTGGCGCTTCGACCCGTACAGCGGGCGCAAGGTGCGCGGCGGGGGTGGTCGCACACGCGGTGTCGTCCACTGGGGCGACGGCCAAGACCAGCGGATCTTCGTCGCGGTGCAGCAGTTCCTCTATGCGTTGGACGCCACGACGGGACGCCCCATCGCGGCATTCGGCGACGGCGGCCGTGTCGACATGCGGGACGGGCTCCGGCCCGGCGAGAAGCTGATGGTATCGCTCGGGACACCCGGGATCGTGTACAAGGACCTGCTCATCATCGGCAGCCGGACGGCGGAGAGCCTCCCGACGCCGCCGGGCGACGTGCGGGCGTACGACGTGAGAACCGGGGTGCTGCGCTGGACCTTCCATACGATTCCCCGGCCCGGAGAGTTCGGGTACGAGACCTGGCCGAACGACGCCTGGACGTATTCCGGCGCCGCCAACAACTGGACCGGTATGTCCCTCGACGTGGCGCGGGGCCTTGTGTTCGTGCCCACGGGCTCGGCGGCCGACGACTTCTATGGGGCCAACCGCGCGGGGGACAACCTGTTCGCCAACTCCCTCATCGCGCTCAAGGCGGAGACCGGCGCGCGTGTATGGCATTTCCAGTTCGTCCGCCACGACCTGTGGGATCGAGACCTGCCCGCACCGCCGAACCTGGTCAAGGTGCGTCGCGACGGCCGGCTGGTCGACGCGGTCGCGCAGATCACAAAGTCGGGGCACGTATTCCTGTTCGATCGCACGAGCGGCGCGCCGCTCTTCCCGATCGAGTACCGGAAGTACCCGCCATCGGACGTGGAGGGCGAAAGCACGGCTGATTCGCAGCCGTTGCCGCTCGTGCCTGAGCCGTTCGCGCGCCAGCAGCTGACCGAGGGCCTGCTGACCCGTCGCACGCCCGCGGCGCATCGCGCCGTGCTCGCGCGATTCCGGGCGCTGCGCAGCGGGGGCCAGTTCGTCCCAGCAAGCCTTCAGGGCACGATCGTCTTCCCCGGTCTCGACGGCGGGGCCGAATGGGGCGGCGCGGCCGTCGATCCCGAGACGTCGATCCTCTACGTCAACGCGAACGAGATGCCGTGGACGGTGGCCCTGGTCGAGCGCGCTCCCGCGGCTGACGCGGCCGGCGGCAAGGAGCTGTACGCGACGCAGTGCGCCGGCTGCCACGGCGCCGACCGGAAGGGATCCCCTCCCACGTTCCCGTCGCTCGTCAACCTGAGCGACCGCCTGACGACGCCGGAGATCCGCGCTGTCATGTCGGACGGGAGCGGTAGGATGCCGGGCTTCGCGCGGCTCGGCTCGGAAGCGTTGTCGGCGATTCAGAACTACATCCTGTCCTCATCCCCTGACTCCCTCGCCTTCAATTCCCCCTCTCCGGAACGGAGCAGGGGCCAGGGGGTGAGGTCCCCGATCGAGCAGAAATACCGCGTGGAGTACGGGCGATTCCTGGACCCGGACGGATACCCGGCGGTGAAGCCGCCGTGGGGTACGCTCAGCGCCATCGATTTGACCACCGGTCGGTACGTCTGGAAGGTCCCGCTGGGCGAGTATCCCGAACTCGCAGCGGAGGGCATGACCGCCACGGGCTGCGAGAACTACGGCGGTCCCCTGGTCACGGCGGGGGGCTTGGTGTTCATCGGGGCCACGAACTGCGACGGCAAATTCCGGGCGTTCGACAAGGCCACGGGGGCGCTGCTGTGGGAGACGACGCTCCCGGCGGCCGGGAACGCCACGCCCGCGACCTACGAGGTCGATGGCCGGCAATTCGTCGTGATCGCCACGAGCAGCGGCAAGTCGAGAGCCCCGGCACCTGCGACCTACGTCGCCTTTGCACTCGACGAGCACTGACTGCACGTCTTGCCAAGGCGCCGAGTGCATCTCACTTTCAGGCGTGCACCGGCGAACGTTCGTCCACGCCCTCGGCGCCTCGCTCGCGACCGGACCGTGGGCGTCCCGCGTCGTGCGCTCCCCTCGCCGCCTCAACCGTATCGGGCTCGAGCTCTATTCGGTCCGGGACGCGATGGGCCGGGACCCCGAGCGCACACTCGCCGCCGTGCGCGCCATGGGGTACACGGATGTCGAGCTGCTCTGGTCCTTCGGTAATTTCGGCCGCACCACCGAGCAAGTCCGGGCGGCCCTCGATCGCGAAGGACTGCGCGCGCCCTCGGCCCACGTCTCGCCCACGGTCGTGCTCGTCGGGTGGGAGCGGAGCCTCGCCATCGCCCAGCGGCTCGGTCACGAATACCTCATCGTGCCGAGCTTCACGCCGGACACGGCCCGCTCGCTCGACGATTGGCGAGAATGGGCCGACCGCTTCAACGCCGCCGGCGCCGCCGCGCGGCGCGCCGGCATCTGGCTCGCCTTCCACAACGAGGCCGAGCACCTGAAGCCGATCGACGGCACGGTGCCGTACGACCTGTTCCTGGAGCGAACGGACCCGGCCGTCGTCCGTCACCAGCTCGACGTCGGCAACCTGGCGATGGGGGGCGGCGACCCGCTCGCCTATCTCGAGCGGTACCGCGACCGCTACTGGAGCTTCCATCTCAAGGACGTCGTGAAAGACCGCTCGCGAGACACGGAGCTCGGCACCGGAACGCTCGATTTCCGGCGCCTGCTGGCGGGCATTCCCGACATCGATCACAAGCCCTGTTACGTCGAGCAGGAGGGTGTCGAGCATCCGCTCGCCAGCGCGCGACAGAACTGGGAGTATCTGAAGACGCTGGAGTTCTAGCGCATGGCCGGTTGCTGACGGTTACTTCGGAAGCTGATAGGAGCCGGTGCACTCCCAGGCGCTGACGCCACCGGCAATCCACGTTCCCCTGCACGACCCGCTTCCTCGGAGGCCCTGTAGCTTCCCCGTACCACCCACGAACAGCCAGTTCCACGTTGCGCTCTGAGGCGCTCCGCCCTTCAACGCTGTCGTCCCCACGTAGCGATAGTGAGCCTGGTTTCCGTCGGACATCGTGTCCAGGAAGTAGCCGTGGAACTGCGAGGTGCTGTCGCTCAGCTCGTCGGCTTGCACACCCGTGCCTCCCTTGGACCGTAGCCCCGCGATCGCAAAAGGCTTGGTCCATCGGCACTTGGTCTGGCTGATCGTGAACGCATGGTTGGGGCGATCTCCGATCGCGATCGTGTGCGCGACATCGGGCTTCGCGCATGTTCCGGCACCGGACAGCTTGGTCTGCGCCGCGAGCACCTGCGCGCCGAGGAACGTCAGTGCGAGCGCGAGGAAACGTGTACGCATCTCATCCTCCTTAGGCGTCTTGGAACTGGAAGGAGTAGTTCGGATCTCAACCTGCGGCCGAAGCCGCGACGCTGCCGAAGACACCAGCAGGGGTGCCAGCAGAGCGAGGATCGCGCGGGGCGCGGTCATGGCGCTTGGGGCCGCGATTCACTTCGCGTCGTACCCGGCGAATTCCCCGCGCTGGTACACGTTTCCCTTGTATTCCTGGTCGAGGTGGATGCCGATCTTGGAGGTATAGTAGCCGCGCGCGGTCCACCCCTTGAGCTCCCTGAAGAAACGCTCCCCCGCCGTCTTCGGGTCTTGCTCGCCGGCCGCCATGCGGGTGAGGACCGCGACCCGTTGGTCCGGCGTGGCCTCGAGGAACGGCTTCCCGTTGAGCTCACGGGAGAGTCCCTCCACCGCCTGCAGCCCGGAGCGCCATTGCGCCTGCCAGTCGGGCTCGAGCGATTCCGCCAGACGGCCGTCGATGTAGCCGGCCACTCCGGCGGCGCGCGCCCCTGGTGAATGGTCGTCGGCGGGGATGATCAGCTCGGTGAGCTCATCCAGCAGCGCGTACTCCGCCGCTGTCAGGAACTTGCCCGGGACGCCCACCGCGGGCTGCGTCGTGACCGCCCCGGCCTGCAGCAATGGAGTGACCAGCGCCGCCGCGGTGGCGGCGATCATGTCGCGGCGCGAGAGTGACTCCAAGTGTTTGGGCGCGCCCGTCATAGGTTCCCCTTCCTGAATTCGTCCGCCAGATGGTCACAAGAGCGCCACGCCAGCGCCATGATGGTCCACGTGGGATTCTGACACGAGGCGCTGACGTGGCTCGAGCCGTCTACGACAAACAAGTTCCGGACGTCGTGCGACTGCTGAAACTGGTTCAGCACCGACGTCTTGGGATCGTTGCCCATCCGCGCGGTGCCCAGCTCGTGGATCGACCATCCTTCCGTGAGGATCTCCTTGTCCTGGCCCACCACTTCGATCCCGGCACCCTCGAGCATCTCGCGGCCCGTCGCGACCATGTCCTCGGCCATCTTGCGCTCGTTGTCCGAGAACTGGTAGTGGAAGCGCAGCACCGCGATTCCCCAGGCATCTTTCGTTTCGGGATCCAGGTCGACGAAGCTCTCGTAGCGAGGCAGGACCTCGCCGAAGGCCCCCATGCTGATGAAGGCCGCGGCGTGATCACGCACGGTCTTCTTGAACTGGGCGCCGAAACCCGGCGTATCGAAGACGTGCGCCGGGAACATGGAATGGCCGCTGTTCCCCTCGTAGCCGTAGCCTCGGATGAAGCCGGGCTGGCGGTCCTTCAGATTCCGGAAGCGCGGGATGTAGAACCCTCCCGGGCGGCCGTCATCGAGCGTGTGCGGCTTGCCCACGAGCTCCTTGATCAGACCCGTGACACCCGGTCCCATCACGTGCTCGCAGAAGTTGTGACCGACATGCCCGCTCGAGTTGCCGAGGCCGTTGGGATGCTGCGGGGAGCGCGACAGCAGGAGGAGACGGGCGGATTCGAGCGTGGACGCGGCGACGATCACGACCTTCGCCTTGGCTTCGTAGCTCTTGCGCGTCGCGCTGTCGAGAAACGCGACCCCCCGCGCCCGGCCGGTGTTCTTGTCGACCAGCACCTCGTGCGCGATCGAGTTGGGCCGGACCGTCAGGTTCCCGGTGTCCATCGCCGGATAGATGAGCCCGGTGGGCGAATCGAACACGGCGTGGATGTCGCACCCGCCCGGACGCCGATCGCAGGCGCCCCGGCCGTAGCACTTGCTCCGGTACTTGTTGTGCTTCAACCCGTCGGTGGTGACGCCGGCGCGATACGGCGTCAGGACCTGTCCCGTCTTCTTCAAGCTCTCCCGCAGCTTCACCTCCCCGAGGTTGAGCTTCGAGGGACGCTGGAACCGGCTGTCCGGCAGGTGCGGCAGGTTCTCCTTCACCCCGGAGATGCCGAGGTAGAGGTCGACCTTGTCGTAGTACGGCTCCAGGTCCGCGTAGGAGATGGGCCAGTCTTCGCCGTACCCGTCGTGGGACTTGGCCTTGAAGTCGTAGTCGGAGAGGCGGAGGGCCAGGCGGCCCCAGATATTGGTCTTGCCGCCCAGACAGCGCGCCCGGACCCAGGCGTAGTTGGTTCCGGTGTAGGGGTGATCCTTCTCGTCCACCAAGATGTTCTTGACGTAGTCCGACCCCGACCATCCCCCGACGTACGAGTACACGTGCTTGAAGGCCGCGCCCTTGGCGTACGGCGGCTTGCGGATGGTGTACTCGTTGAACGAGAGGTGGTGCGATCCCGGCGGCGCGTCGCCCCGGCGCGGGTGATCGTAGGGCCACTGCATCGAGCGCAGCTCCTGCTCGATGGGAAGCTTCTTCCCGGCCTCGAGCATGAGCACCTGCAGGCCGTGGGTGGTGAGAACGTGCGCGGCCATTCCGCCCGCCGCGCCGGAGCCCACGATCACCGCATCGTAGGTCTTGGACAGGTCGACGTCCTGCTCGAGCGGTGGGGGAACGCGAACCAGGGTCATCGAGGCCTTCCTGGGTTAGACCGGTGGAGTACAGAGGCGCGCGGGTCGGCGTGCGAATCGCGCTTAAGGTGCAGGCGATCCGCGTGCGGGCGCAAGCTCAACATTTTCACTTGGGTGGGTTGGGATCCCACACGGCCACCCCGACCCGCGAGTCGGCCGTTCCATAGTACAGGTGCCAGCGTCCGTTGAAGGGAACCAGCCCCTCCACGAACGTCGTGCCCTCCGTGTACTGTCCGGTCCGTTCGTAGTCCTCCGTGGGCTTGATGAACGGCGCGTCCGAGCGGGCAAGCAGCTTGAGCGGATTGCGGAGATCGTACAGCGCCTGCCCACCCGTGTACACCCGGGGCGGCAGACCCGGATCACCATACTGGCCGCTGTTGCCCGCGTTGTACACGACCAGAATACCGTGCTGCGTGATGATCGCCGGCGGGCCTGCCTCGACCAGCCAAGAGTCGAAATAGCCCGGGCGAGGCGAGAGGACCTTGATCAGCCTGCCGTCCGAGTCCTCAAGCGGCGTCCAGTCGATGAGGTTGTCCGACGTGGCGATGAGAATGGCGGGGACGTTGAAATACATCCAGTACTTCCCGTTCAGCCGGGTCGCGATCAACCGATTCCCTGCCACCCGGACGAGGATGGCCCCGGATTTGGATTCCAGGTTCCGGTGCTTTCCGCCGCCGCTCTTGGCAAAGGCGGGGCCGTGCTTCGTCCAGCTGACTAGGTCCCGGGACGTCGCGATGGCGAGACGGGGGATGCGGCGGTTCCACTGCGTGTACGTGAGCACATACGAACCGTCCTCAGCCTCGACGACGCGCGGATCCTCGACCCCCCCGGGCCACTCGTACTGCGCCTGCGCGTCCTGGTCAGGGTACAGCACCGGCGCGCTTCTGCGCGTGAAGCGCAGTCCATCCGCGCTCTCCGCCAGCCCGATGCGCGACGTGTGGTGGCCGATCGTGTTGTCTCCGCTCGCGTCTTCGGCGCGATACAGCAGATACACCTTCCCGTCCTTCACGACGGCCGCGGGATTGAAGGTGGCATGCTCCTCCCAACGAACGACGGTGTCGCTCATGGAAGAGCGGAACTGGGACGCGGGACTGGGCGTGATCGCCGGGTTCACCTCTCTTGGTTTGTCAAAAGGACCAAACATCCATGCACGCCCCTGCCCGCACGTCGGCTGTCCCGTCACAGAGCCCGGCGCGGACAAGAGCATGACAATGACGGTGACGCTTCCCATCACACTCATCGCCCCACCGAGGCCCTTCAGCGCGCGGCGTCAGCCAGATCGGTAACCGCTCCGATGAGCGTGCGCACTTTCGACTGGTCGGCGGCACGCCCCTGCTCCTGACCGTCCACGACGAGCTGGGGTGCGCCCCGCAAATCACTGTTCAGCTGCGTCGCCAGTTGAGCGAGCGCATCACGGCGCTCTTGTCCCGACAGCTTCTCGGCGCGGGCGAGGGCGCTTCGCGCGGCAGACAGCTTCTCCGGCGCCAGGCCCTTCGAGCGTGCCAGCTGGTCCAGGTACGCCCGGGCCACCACGAAGCTCGCGGGCCAGACCAGCGGCTGCTGATCCTGGGCGTTCAAGTGGTCGAAATGCACCAGCTTGGCGGCGTCGATCTCATTCTGGGAAAGCAACCCGCTGGGTTGGAGCTCGAAGATGTCGAGC